>Ga0207667_10005882_pt1 | contig 14940 bp, 15 predicted proteins | sample KBSCornC52_FD_184301 | JGI IMG/M metagenome (GOLD analysis project Ga0207667, IMG submission 184301) | Corn rhizosphere microbial communities from Kellogg Biological Station, Michigan, USA - KBS Corn C5-2 (SPAdes) (version 2) | ecosystem: Host-associated > Plants > Roots > Rhizosphere > Soil ... | reverse complement strand
AAGACGACGACCTATCCGCCTGTGCCGAACGCGAGAAGCCGACGGTCGTGATGCTGGTGGCCATGCTCGAGCGCTACAACATCGAAGCCACGTGGGCCGTTGTCGGTAGGCTCTTCGATTCACCGGACCCCGGCATGCCAGGAGCAGAGCGATGCTGGTACGACCCGGGGCTACTCGATGCCGTCAGGGGAAGTTCGGTCCCCCACGAGATCGGATCGCACAGCTACACCCACGTGTATTTCGATCGGATCGCCCCGGAGGGGGCCCGGGAAGAGCTCGGCCTTGCGGCCGATGCCCACCGGCGCGCGGGCCTGCCTTTCACAAGTTTCGTATTCCCCCGGAACCGCGTGGCCCACCTGCGAGAGCTCGACCGCGCTGGCCTGTCGGTTTTTCGCAGCACAGACGGTGGCCTCTTGGGAGCGGTCGGCAAGACGGCACCGCGGCTGCGCCCGCTGGCGAACCTCGCCGAGAAGGCCACAGGCTGGCCACCGCCGCTCGTGGCCCCCCTGGCTGGCCGGTCGGGGCTCGTCGAGTTGCCCTCCTCGACCCTCCTGCTCGGCCGAGGCGGCGCCCGGCGGGTGATCCACCCGGCGGTGACTCGAGCTCGGCTACTCGGGGCACTTCGTCGGGCCACCCGCGGGCGCGTCTTCCATTTGTGGTTCCACCCATCGAACTTCTATGTAGACGCTGAGGTGCAGTTCGGCGTCTTGGATGCCGTCCTGGCCGAGGCATCGGAGCTCCGCGCGCGGGGGCTGTTGGACGTCCGAACGATGGGGTCCTTCGCCGGTGCCGTCTCGTGACTCGGGCATCGGGGTACATCGTCCGCCATCCGACCACGGGCGATCTCTCCGCGCTCGAGCAATTCGCCGCATCGACCATCGCGAACCACCGCCACGGGGCAATCACCCGCCGTTGGTGGTGGCGCACGGACACGTCTGCATGCTGGCTCGCGGTTGACGCTTCGACGGGCGAGGTCGCGGCCTGCTGCGCCGCTCGGCCCGGTCACCTGCTGGTCGACGGCGCCCAGCTTCCGTCCGCTGGGATCTCCGACTGGTACGTGAGCCCGCATCATCGGGGCGCGGGGCTTGGCCGGCTGCTGGTCGAACGAGTCAAATCCGATCGCGGCGTCCTCTTCGCGACGTCCATTTCAGAGAGCGCGGCTGCGGGATTCGCTCGGCTTGGATGGGCTGCGCAAGCGCGACTGGCGCTGCTCGTCGGCCAGCCGGCCGTCGTAGCGGCGCTCGCGTTCTGCCAGCGATCGGTCGCCGTGCGTTCGTTCTCGCCCGAGGACATACCCTGGTCGGACCTCGATGCCATCTGGGCCGCCTCAACAGGCCAGGCCCTTCCGGTGATGGCGCCGCGGGGCGCGCGGAACGTTCAGACGCACCTAGCCGCCGCTGGCGAGATGCGATACCGCCTTGGCATCGCTTCGATTGCAGGCAAGCCCCTGGGGTACGCGCTCTACCGAACGCTCCCCGCCGGCAGTATCCGCCGCTTCCCGTGGGCCCGCGTGGGCCTACTGGCGGACTTCTGGACCACCGGCGCTGCCGCCGAGCGAAAGGCCGTGCTGCGCGCCCTGGCAGCGCGTGCGGCGGCCGAGGCCGTCGCGTCGGGGGCCCTGGCCATCATCGCCTTGGCCACGCAGCATTGGGCGCTCGACGGGCTCGGACGTGCCGGCTTCGCCTCGCCGCGTACGCCCGTCGTCGGCCCTACAATCGGCCGCCTGTCGAGCCTGGCGATGCACAACGGGGGTGGTCTCCCTGGCTTCGACGGCTGGCACCTCACATTCGCCGACGGGGACACGGACCTGCTGCTGGGGGGGTAGACTTTGTGCTCGTGGTTCACGCGATCATGGATTCGGCTACGCCGCCAAAGGCGATCTTGTACCGCTCTCCTGCCTCGACGACCGCGCAGTTGAGAAACCGCATTCCTCCGGCCACGAGATGAAAGTCACGATCGGCGTAGCCTGGGCCGAGCGCTTTCGCGAGCCTCATCCCGTCCGCCATGCACAGGACAAGACGCCCAGGGCCAGCGCTCCACAGCGCTACGACCTCGATTTCGGCCCGCATGTCCACTGCCCCACGGAACGTGGGATTCCTTGAGAACTCGATGATGATGATCGCCATACCCAGACGATGGCGATCCCGAAAGCCGGACTCAAAAATCTGACGCCGCGCAGGCCCGGGGTGTTGCCTCCCCTGCATCGCTGAACGCCCACCCAGCGTCGCGGCGCTTGACGTCACCCCGTCGGCACGCGCACGCTTCCAGAAATAGCGCTGGGCCGCGAGGGGTGGTGCCCTCGAAGCCCAGCTGACCCGGAGGCGGCGCTGACCGCCAAGGAGCTGAATCTTGAATATCACGAAGGCTTGGTTTGCGGTGGTCGCAGCAGTGGCGATCACCGCTTGCGGCGGTTCTGATGCCCTCAACGGAGAGATGCTCGGGCCCGGTGGTGCCGGCGGGAGCGCAGGTCTCGGCCGCGGGACGGGGGGCGCGGCTGGCGGCACGGCGGCCTCGGGTGGCGGCGGCGGTGCCGCTGCTGCCGGCGGCGCGAGCGCTGGCGGCTCCGGTATGGCGGGAGCGGCGGCAGCGGCAGGATCAGGCAGCGCGGGGTCGGCGGCGGGGGGAGCGCCCGGTGGCGCCGGCGGATCCGCCGGCACGGGCATCGCCGGCGCCGGCGGCCACGGCGGCGCTGGCGGCGGGGCGGGTACCCTGGCATGCGATCAGCCCATCCTCGACGCCGCCAGCAAGCGCGATGGCCTGGTTCCCGTGACCTGCACGCTGACCGCGGGTGTCTGCTTCTGCGGGCCGGCCGGCGCGGCTGTAGACCTCGAGTGCGCCTACCTCCCGAATGACCGAACGCCCGGAACGCCGTTCTGTACCGGGATCGGGATGACCCTTGACCCATGCTCCCTGGTCATCGGCGCAGCCGCGAAGATCGACGGACCTTCGGTAACGTGCGGATACGTGTCCGGGCGATGCTACTGCGGCCTCGCGGGACAGCCGGCAGATCTATCCTGCATTCCTGACTCGATGGACTCGCGAGTGACCTTCTGCGATCCCTACCAGCCGCCCCCGGCCTAACCCCGGCTCTTCCGGTCTGGCCTCGACTGCGGGCCCGCCACCGGGATCGGCGATCGGGGGTCGTTCTGGTCGTGGTTGATGATCGGGCTCATCGGCGCTGTCTGCCGCGCGCGCGCCGCGGCCGCCTTTAGTTCACCCGCCGCTATCTCCACGATCTGCCAATCGTCGGATGCCATCTCCGCCGGCGACGGCCGCCAGTCGTGGATGACGACCCCGTTGTCGGTCACCACGACAAAGCAGCCGCCGTGGATGCCTAGGGCCGTCGGACCGTTGTAGTCGGGCTCGGCCTGAGGGCTGTTGGTGTGCCAGTGGACGTGGTTCGCGAACGCGCCGGCGGCCAGGGCCTTCTCCACGGCCTCCCACTTCATCTGAGTCTTGATGGTCTTCACGACGTTCCTTTCAGCGGTAGGGATCGGGCATTCCGAGCGGGGGCGTCAGAAGGCGGGCATCCTCCTGGGGCCCCAACCACGCTTCCGATACCCGGTTTTCGAGGGTCATGTGCGGCGCGGCCAGCGAACGAGCGCCCACGTGCTGGTAGAGGCCGGGGAAGTGGACCCCGACCATCCAATCGCGCCGCGCGCCGATGTCGCGGATGCAGTCGTCCGAGCCGCCGCCGCGCAGCGCCTCCATCTCGCATCGAGCGCTGACGAGCTCGTCGAGCGTGCGCAGCGGGATCTTCAGCGCCTGGCAGTAGCTGAAGCCGTCCGCTCGGTAGCGCCATATCCGCCAGGGGAACCAGCGATCACCCCATGGCGCGTACAACATGATCAGCGCGCAGTCGTCGGGGACCCGCAATCCGACAGCCCGAGCAGCTGCTCCTGGCGATCCCACGACGTCATCCTCGAGGAACACCAGGTCCTCCCGCGCGCGCGCCGCGAACTCGAAGGCAGCCCAGGTCGACCAACGGTTCTCCCCTGCCCTAGCCACAGCGGGCTTCTGCGACAGCACCACTTCCCAACCCGACGCGATAGCTGCAGACGGCGCCTTCGCCCCGTCCACCACGATCACCCGTCGCTCGCTCGGCGGAGCAGAACTGTCGACGCCCGCGATGGTCGCCGCCAAGTACTCCGTCCGGCGAAGGTCGGTCAGGACTGCGATCACGTGAACACCACGTTGGCGAGGTAGGCAATCTGCGTGCTCCCGTTGCCAAAAATCCCGAGTCCGATGCTGCGTCGGCCTGCCCGGGGCCCGGCTGATGCGGCGGCCGGAATGGCGACCGTCACATCGGTGACCCCGCCAACGTTGGCGGTGCTGTACGAGAATGAAGTCCCAGGAATCGCAGCCCCATTACACGTCAGATAGAAGTTCGCTCCCGTGCCAAGGAGGCTGTTCAGATCGCCGATGTACCGCATGGCCGTGGCGCCTGCATCGACGAACTGGTCGATGGGGAACTCCACGGCGGTGGTGCTGGGAAGGTTGGCCCACCCCCCGGGGAACCACTGGCTCAGGCTTCCAGCGGCGTCGAGTAGACCGCCGAGTTGCAGATTTCCGATCACCTTCGCCGAGACGACGGGGTTTTGCCCTCCGACGATGCTGATCCCGGGTCCAGCGGTGGCGGACAGGATCCCCGTGTTGTTGACGATGGGGTTGAGTGCCGTCCCCGTGATCGAAATGCCGGGTCCGGACGACACCGACTGGACCGAGCCGACAGCCGTGATGATGGGGTTCGACCCGGACCCACTGATGATGATGTTCGTGCCAGCCGAGATCGAGATGACGCCGGCGTTGTTGACCACCGGCTGGTTGACCGTGCCGGTGACCGAGATCCCCGGTCCAGCCGAGACGAACCAGACGCCGTCGTTGTTGATGACGGGGTTCTGCGCAGCTCCCGTTAACACGATGCTTTGCCCGGCGACCGCACTGAGAACGCCCGTGTTGTTCACAACTGGGTTGGACACCGTCCCCGTAATGCTGATGCCGGGACCTGCTGATAGCGCGAGGACGCCCGTGTTGTTGACGACGGGATGGAGCGCGGTGCCTGTGATGCTGATGCCTGTTCCGGGCGAGACGTCGATGACCCCGCTGCCGAATCCAGTGATCTGGACAACTGCACCCAGGGATGCGTCGTAGCGGAAGCTCGCCGTCGCGCCTGCGCTCGCCGGCGTGTCGGCGCCCGAGATCAGGCGCATGGCGACGGTCCCGACAGGGGGCGGCGCGGCGTTGTGGCGCAGCGTCGTCCCGGCTATGAAGTAGAGGTCGAACTCCTTGCCGTCCATCAGGCCGGTGGTCGAAATGAAGGAGATCGGCGTCGATCCGGTGACGTGCGAGTATGCCCCCGGCTGCGGCACCGCGATCTGCGTGGCGGATGCGATGTCCGCGCCGCGCAGGTACTCCTGCGCGATCGAAAAGTCCGTGGGGACGCCAGCGGCCGCACTCACGTTCTGACCGTGGATCTGCTGCCTCCTGGAGTGGATGTTGCTCATCAGAACCCCGAGCTGTTGGAGTCGTTCAGCATGGTCAGGGTGGACAGGTCGACGATCGGGATGTCGCTGGCCGGGTAGTTATTGTTCGCGTCACCGGCCCCGAGTCCGGCCATGTTCACGAACCCCGGCGCGCTCGTAGTCACCGTGATCCCGAGCCTCGGGAACTTGCAGCGCGCCCCCTTGCCAATAATGAGGGGTACACCGGTGTTACCCGAGCCGTACCACTTGCTGCGGTTGCCGCCGTTGTCGTCGGATCCCCAGATCTCTCCGGGGACCCCGCTATGCGTCGACAGCAAGTCGAACGCGGCGCCCGGCAGGTCGAACTGGCCAATTTGGCACGTGTCGTCGACGACGATGCTCAGCGGCGAGTCTCCCGTTGCCCTCAGCGCGTGCCCCGTCCCCGTGAACAGGACCTCGCCGAACAGGAGCATCTTGCAGTCGCCGGCGTAGAGCGGGCCCGGGCAGACGACGCCGACGGACGTCCACTCGACGAACCCGCCATAGAAGACGTTGGCGTTGTTCCCGTAGATCGCGCAGGCGATGGCCGAGAAGCTCGCATTACCGGACATCTGGAAGGCGAACTCAAGCGGCCCAACGGTTCCGCTTCCGAGGATGCACTGGACCGCCGACGCGAATCCCTCACTGATGTATGAAGCAGGGTAGACGCCAGAGACGGCTGCAGCGTCGAACCTGAGCTGTGCCGCCAGGGGATACTGGACGCCGGCCGACGGGAATGGCCAACTGGCGATCTTTACCGCGTCCAGGATGTTCACGTGGTCGCCAACCGCGAACTCAGTGACGGAGAAGAACAGGCTTCCGTCGATACCGCCGCCGTTGTCGACTACCTGTGAGATGGAGAATCGGTCCGCCGACTTCTGCCGCTCGATCGTGGCGGTCTTCAGGCCGTCGGTGGTCTGGATGATCTTCCCCACGTAACTGGGCTTGAGACCGATCCCAGCGATCACGACCTCGCGCTCCACGTTCGTCGCGGGGTTCGCTGCGACGTACCCTGTCAGCGTCCTGTTCGAAGCCGCACCGTCCACTGGGCTCAGGCCACCTATCACGCGGACGTACTTGTTCCCGTTCGGACTCGCCAGGTTATTTAGGATCGCGAAGGACGAGGTGTCGGCAACGTCGTCCATGATGTGGATCGAGATCGACACGTTCGTCAGGCCGCCGGCCGTATTGTCCTGCTGCCAACCTACCAGGCGACGATTCAGCTCCTGCATGGTACGCAGCGGCCGCGAGTCCGCCGTGGCTACGTCCATCCCCCAGCCAGCGTTCTCGTCGTTGCCCGTGGCCGGCGAGAGGGACCAGTAGGTGGCCTGCAGGAACGTCTGGTTCGCGATCCCCATCCGGTGCCACTGGCCGAGGCCGTCGGCCGACGGGACCACGGTGATTCCATCCGGCGCAGTGGTCCCGCTGGGCACGTAACGAAACGAGTCTCCGACGGTCGTGACATTGCACCAGACTGTGGTGCCGACAGGGATGCAGATTCCCGGCACCAGCGCGAGGGTGGCGAGGTTCGGAACATCGGCGATCGTTAGCCGGCACCACATCCCCAGCAGGTCGTTCGAGGCAACCGTGATTCCCGAGACGCCTCCGAAGTAGAGCCTCCAGAAGCTGCCGTTGGTCGGGAGGTTGCCCGTGGTGCTGGCGATCGCGATGTAGATAGACCCGAGGTAGAAGACCTTGTCGCCCGCGACGTACGCTGTGATGTTGCTGAATGCCCCACGGGTCGTCACCGGGTAGAAGCGCCAGACGGCCTGGGTGGTGATGACCTCCGCGAGATGCGCGCTGGTGGCCGGGTATCCCGATGTCGGCAGCGCCGCCAGCGCAGTCAGGTCCGCGACGCGAGGGATGGTGCTGCCGCCGCCCGGCCAGATGAGCCAGCGACCGGAGCCAACGGCGGGCGCGATGACCGTAGTCCCGTCTGCCGTCGCCGACGACGTCGGGTCGAAGTAGAAGAACTGTTGGAGCGAATGGACCTCGGCGATCCTGGTCTTTCCGCTCAGGAACGTCGTGGTGTCGAGCGCCGCCAGGGCGGTCGGGTTCGCGACCCGATCGGCCAGGTCGACGAAGCGCGCCACGTCGCCGGGCAGCGTGCCGGGGGTGCGCGGGTCGTGCGTGGGGAGGCCGCCCAGGTTGAGCCCAAGCTCTCGGATCTCTTCAGCCACTGGCGGCTCCGTGTGCCCGCGCCACCGCCTGAAACGACGGCGCGGCGGTCAGATCAAGTTCAGTTCTTCCGTTGTCCAGGCCCACCAGGATCTGCACGTCAGAGGTGTCGAGCTTCCAGCGCTCCCGTAGGATGGCGATGGCCAAGTCCGCCACCTCCTGGGCGCTGGAGACGGACCGCCCGGCCTTCATCCGGGCGGTGACGTCCTTCCTGAGGACGTTTGCGAACGACGGCGACACGATCGCGCGCTGGACTTCGGCCACGCGCCCGAGCACGCCGCTCGCGACCAGCCGGCGACGCGCGCGCCAGGCTCGCCACGTCGGCCGCGCGCGGCGCATGAACATGTAGACCCGGCGGAACATGGTCAGATGAACACGTCTCCGGACCACAGATTTGCGCGAAATCGGACCGGGCCGAAGTTCGACCCGACGGCCCCCCCCTCTCCCCAGAGCCTAAAGAAAGGGCGCGGGTCGATACCGCCGGCGCCGGCGAGATCTATCGCCTGGCTGCTGACGAGCGCGCCGTCGATCCAGAAGAGCACGCGAGATATCCCGTCGTCCGACACCGCGGCGCCGATGACGTCGATGCGAAATCGTCTTCGGACGCCGGGGGTGTTGCAGTCGACGCCGGTGTCAAAGAGCTGGATCGTTCCGTTGTTGTTCACGTAGGCGCTCCACGTGGTGCGAGTCGCTACGCCCTGCCCTCCCATGAATGCAGCTCCGATGGGGTTCAGGCCACCAGCGGAGGCGAAGACCGCCGTGCTGCCGAAAATGCTAGACGCGGCAAGGCCCATGGCCACCTGGCCCGCACTGCTGTTGTTTAGTCCTGCGTCGGTGGTCATCTGATCCCAGTGCATCGAGATAACCGTTGCCCCCGAGGGTTCCAGCGCGACCGGCGCCATCGCGCGCTGCACGGCGGCTACGCTGAGTACGGGGCCGCCAACAGTAGGGACGGTCATGATGATCCGCGAGCTCGGGTATGGACTGGGACCCCCGCCAACGTGTGTCGATCCTCCGCTGAACAGGGTCGTACCGCCGGGCCCGACGGGGTTCGTGACCTGATAGAGCCAGTGCGTCCCGAAGTTCCCCGACGATGAGACGGTAAGGTCAGCAACCTGGGCCGTCAGGTCGTCCCAGTTCTCGTCCCACTGGATGATCTGTCCGGCCGGAAACCCGTGGTGATCGATACCGAACCGAGTGAATAGCTGGGCGCTCTTGAAGGCCGCGATTGCCTGGTCCCATGTCGACGTACCACTGCCCGCGGCGGCCTTGGCGCGGGGTGTTTTCAGCCACGCGATGTCGTCGGCAAATGCCTTGAACTGCTGGTTCACACTGGCCGCGTTCACCGGCGTGAGAAGGTCCGTCACGATGTTGACGGTCGGTGTGTCCCCGGGGGCGGGCTGGGATGCAGGGGGCTGCGTCGCTGTTGGGTCGCCGGTATATGTCGCCATTGCTTGTCCTGTTTACGTAGGCGGAATGAATCGAGAGACGCCGTCTCCCCAGTTGCCGGCCGCGCCCCATTGCGTGCCGATCGGCCACCCCCAGACGACTCCAGACACGATGACCACTGCGCCCATGTAGCGAGCCTTGGCTGGCTTCCAGAGGCGCACGACGTTGTTCAGCGCAAGCGCGAGTTGGCTTCCGACCGTCAGCCCGGAGACGTCGCTTGCGAAAAGCACGACGAACTGATTCCAGACGGTCCTGGGGGTGCCGTCGAAGTCGAAGCCGTTGTGGGTCAGCAAGACCGGCGTCCCCGTCAGCCCGTCGCCCGAAAGGTAGGCATAGCGCTTGGTGCGCTGGATGATGTTCATACCGGTCGCTCCGGTCGGGAATCCCGCGCGCGCGAGGGCGCGCAGAAGGCCCGTGTATGTCCCGGCCAGGAGCCACGCGTCCCAGGCTGTACGCAGGCGCTCGGCGTAGGCTGCGTGAGCCTCGCCGGCGATGCGGGGGAGTAGCCGGTCCGCCCCGATGTGGTCGAGCGCGTCGGCGGGCGTCGCAAGAACGCCACCCGGGGCGTCCGGGAAACTCGCCAGGACCGCCTGTCGGATCCGGTCGACCGCCACGTCGAGTTCGGTCCCGAGCGCCCCCTGGTATGCAGCGCCGTTCTTCCGCTGAAGCCAACCGGGCGACGAGAGCGGCTGATAGTCGGCGTACTTCAAACCGTCACCCAGGTCAGTTGCGCCGTCAGCGTGCCGCTCTTGACCGGAACCTGTGTCGATAGCAGCGCGACCTCGTCGCTGAAGCCGTTCAGGGCGAGCCCGACGACGTCGATCACGCCATCGAGGTCTTTCAGGATCTGCTCGAGCTTCGACACGTAGACGGTGCCTCCGATCTGGCTCGTCGCCAGAACGGCCGACCAGTTGGGGTCGTCGGGCGGAGCATTCGCAGGAGCATCAACCGCCGCCTGGACCTCGACTAGCTTTGAGGCTCTTACGGTCACCACCCCAGCCGTGACCCCGACGTTCAGGGTCGTGGCGTTCTGGACGGTTGGGTAGTCGGTGATTGGAATGCGGGTGTCGATGTAGGCCTGCGCCCCCGCGACGGCCCCGCCGCTTACCGGCCCAGATGGTCCCGCCACCGTGACGATCACTCCCCCGGGGTTGACGGTGTCGATGTCCAGCTTCACCCGCGTGATTTCGGTGCTCGACGCCTTCGCCCAGGTGACGATCCTATCTTCGGACGGCGGCGGCGCCGACAGGTCCGGCCAGCGCGTGATGATGCGGGCCAGGATGGCGACGTCGCTTTCGGCGTCGGCGCCGTAGAGAGGCCCCGTTCCCGGGTCATACGTGGCTGCGCTGGCCACCGTCACGCCCGCGAGGTTCGGGGTGACCAGCTTGTTCACCAGCCCACGCGCAGATCCGGCTGCCTCCGCGCGGACCTGGATGGTCAGCGTGCCGCCGCCCGACAGCGTTCCCCCGGTCGCGGGCGTGAAGGACTGCCCTGCGGCGTTGAGCAGCTGCCCGCGTTCGGCGGTGATGACGTATGGCCCCAGCCCCGCCGCGCACGCGAGCGTCACTGTCTGCTGGGCGAACGCGCCAGCGATGCGGTCGAGCTCGAAGAGGCAGTGGGCGATCTTGGTCAGCCAGGCTCCGTCCGTATCGAGCGCAGGCGTGGAGTTCGCCAACATCTTCTGCGCCTGCCCGCCGCCACCCACGAGGTCCAGGAGCACGAACGCCTCGACCTCCCAGATCGTGCGCGCCACGGCGCCGGCGAATTCGTCCGTGAGGACGTAGGCCGGCACGTTCATTCGGGAGATCAGGTCCGTCCGAAGTTCGTTCAGGACCGGGGACCCGAGAATGTCGGCTACGTTGGGGACGCTCATACCGGTGCCCACCCAAGACTGGTGATGATGCTGGTTCCGTCGTTCGGCGGGACGGCGATCTCCTGCGCCGCGAGCTGGACGTTGGGGGTGCCTCCGGAGAGGGCCAGGTTCTCCACCGCAACCGCGCCGGCATCCATGATGATTTGCTCGAGGTCGGACAAGCGAACGACGCCCGCAATACGAACGCTGGCCAACACGGATAGCCACTTCGCAAGAGCGGCCTGCTGGATCTCCTGAACGGCATCGCGCGGGACGAATGCCTTACCGATCGCCGATATTGGGCGCGGGGTGGCCGGGATGACGACCACCTGCTCCCCGATGATCGGCTGACCGCTCACCCTGGGCACGGCCTTGTAGCCGAGCAGCCGCGCGACGATGAAGTCCTGGACGTCGGCGGCTGCGGCGCTGTCAACTCCGCCTCGCGCTCCGGCCACAATGACGCGCACCTGTCCCGGCACGTTCGGGTCGGCGTCCGCTAGCACCTGCCCCACGCGCGGGCTAGCCTGCTGCGCCCAGAGCGCGATCTTGCTCTCCGTCGGGACATCGGCCAGGGATGGCCAGCGCGCACGGCATCGGGCCTTCAGGGCGTCGTCCGTCTCGTCGTCGTTCCCCTGAATCAGGGTGGCGGTCGCGAGCTGGAACGACCAACCGTCGCCCGCCAGGAACGACGGCGAGACGCCGGGCGCCGCGCGGAACGACAGGGCCAGAAACCCTCCAGCGATCTGGACGGTCTGCTGAAATGGTCCCCCGTTCGCCCAGGTCACCCCGTTGTCGATGCTGTAGTTGAACGCGCCCGATCCGATATCGCCGTCCGCGGTGATCCTCACAAGGACGGACGTGAACGGAATCGGCGGCGCTGGCAGTCCGAGTAGCGTCGACGTGTTGGACAGCAGCCCCGGAACGACGGTCATCGTCCCCGCGCTGTTTCCAGCCAACTTCGGGGTCGTCCACACCGTCGGGGGCACGTTCAGCGCGGTTACCCCAGGCAGGGGCGTCACGAACGTCGACGGCGAAGCGTCACTGTTGATGGTCTTGTCCGGTTCGAAGTACGCGCTACCAGCGTTTTCGGCGTCGGCCTGCACGTACAGTGTTCCGCCCGGCGCCAGCAGGCCACCGGTCACGCTGATGTAGTGGTTCCCCGTCAGGCCCGCGAAGATGAGCTGGCCTGGTACCAGGTTGTAGGGGGGCGCGTCGGTGGTCGACGTCAGGCGCACGCTGATGCGCGTCCGCGTCGCGAGGGACTTCGTCAGCATCATGCGGTGGGCGGCATGGAAGGCGAGCTCCGCGCCGTTCGCGTAGTCCAGGAATCCAATCCGCGCCGCACTGGCGGCTAGGCCGCCGGCGTACCTGGCGATGGTCCCGGCGATCCCGTCGACCAGGGCGTTCTCGATGCCGCCCGAGCCGGTGGGCGCCCAGTCGGAGACTGGGAAGCCGGCCGCCGAAAGGTTCGCGATCAGGCGCGCGCGGACGCTCGCTTGCGTCTCCGGGGTTAGCAACTGCGCGAGGGTGTACGTCATCGGATGGTGGTCACCATTCCGCGGATGCCAGCTGCGCTGCCGGGGCTGGAGGTCTGCTCGGTCACCTTCACGTAGGCGATGCCCGTCGGGTTCGTAAAGGTCCCGTGGGCGGTCGCGCGCGCGAAGGTGGCGCTGGTGGTGGTCAGGGTCGCGAGGATGGTCCCGTCCACGGCGCGATCCGTCCCGCCGAGCCGTACCCGGAAGGTGGCGGTGCCCGCCGCGGCCATGATCTGGGCGGTGATCTCGGCGGTGATCGTCCCCGCCGGCAGGCTGTCGAGGTTCACGGCCGCCTGGTAGATCAGCACCTCCGCGCCAGACGTGTCCGCGATCTGCGCGTCCTGATCGAGCGTGATGCTGGGCGTGCCGTTCGCGCCGGCCGGGCCGGCCGGCCCCGCAACGCCCGCCAGGCCGGGCGGTCCGGCGATGACCGCGCCCGAGCCCGGGATGATGGGCGTCGGGAGCGTTCCCCCGATATCCAGGATGTCCACCGTCACCGATGAGATGGCGAGGATCAGGTCGAACGGTCCGCTCGCGGTCGTGAGCGTCACCTTCGCGAAGAGCGTGCCCAGCAACGAGGGCGGCGGAGTCAGGACGATGTCGCAGTCCTGGACCCGCTCATCCTTGCGTGCCTCGGCGATCATGTCGCTCCGAAGCTGGGAGAGCGCCGCCGGCGTCAAGGTGACGTTGGCGAAAGGTCGAACGTCGGTGCCGTACTCTTGGTCGTAGACCAGGCTGCCGCGTGGGGTCTGATAGCGCCGGGCGATGGCGTTGGCGACGTTGCGCTGCCCGCTGGCCACTCCGAAGATCAGCGGCAGGTCGTTCGTCATGTCGACGTCGATGCCGAAATCGGGCGCCGCCATCAGCCGACCCTCGCGCGGGTGGCCAGGGCGGTCGCCTGGGTGGACAGGAACGCGGAGATGGCCGTCGCCAGGGCGGTGGTCGCTACGTGCGTCGGGTCTGCGACGGCCTGGATCGCGCCGATGTAGGCGGTCAGCGCCGTCAGCAGCGCGGTCATTTGCGCCTGCGCCGTGATCCCCTTGATCGGGGGCTCCGCCCCGGCCTCCGTGCCTAGGAACAGCTGGACGGCGTTCAAGACCACCTTGATCGGATCGGCCTCGCCGCCGTCCCACAGCGCCGCCTGGGGCTTCGCCGGGTCGCCATTCTCCCAGCCGACGAGAACGTAAGCGCCGGGGGAGATCTGAACATCCGCCCCCGGCAAGCCAAGCTTCAGGGTGATGGCCGAGAGCGGCGGGATGCGCTTGTCGTCGGGCACCACGTCCACGGTCATCTTCCGGGTGGCAGTGGAAAGCGCCTGCCTCACCACGCGCGCCCGGTACCAGCCGAGGTAGTCGACCCCGGGCAGCCCGCCTTTCACGATGCGGGTCAGCGGTTCGGCGATGCGGTCGGCCACGGCCGTCACGACGGGTCCTCCAGCAGCGCGCGGGACCGCACGTAACCGTCTCGCAGGATGTGCTCCACGAAGGAGACCTTCCGGTCACCCAGTGTCGTGCCCGGCAAGAGCTTCAGCGTCTCGACGCCCAGTTCGATCCGGTTCTCACCGGGCCATTCGTTGGTCTCGACATAGTCGGTCTGCTCGAGCAGCCCAGAGGACGGCCAGGTTTCCGAGCCCACCCAGACCGTCCCGTCGGCCAGCACCCGCCATGACGCCCCGGCCGGCGCGCCGCGCGCGAGCAGGACGGCAATGGCCGATCCGATGGGCTGGGCGATGGTCGTCCAGCCGGCCAACCGCGAGCGCAGCACTGCGGGGTCAGCGGCGGCGGATAGCTTCTCGCCCGCCGTGGCCAGGAGGTCCCCCAGCACCAGTCCGACGTTCGCCGCGGCGTAGTACTTCGGGGTGGCGATGGTCCGTAGCCCGTCGGCCCCGCCGACGATGCGCACGTAGGTGGTGGCCAGATACGCGCCCGAGCGGTTGGCGAACCCCGACAGGGAGAGCCCGCCGTCTGATTGGAAGGTCACCTTGCCGGCGGGGGGCGCCGGCGAGTCTACGATCAGGTCGCCCGTCCAGACGCCCACGCGCGGCATCCACAGGTGCGCCGAGACGACGTCGAGGCCGTTGAGGGTTGCGAGCGCCATCTATCCTCCCGGCCCCGGCGGCGTGTCGCTGGGCTTCTTGGCTTCGTTCGCGATCGGGTCGGGGATGCGCTGGTCGATCTTGGCGATCGGCTTGGCCGGCTTGGCGGTCTTCGTCTTGTCGCCCTTCGCCGGCCCAACGTACTCCAGCAGGCGGAAGTCGAAGATCCGGGACTGCTTCACCTGGCCCGGCTTTCCCGTCGACACGCCCTGGACGATGACCTGGCTGATCCCCCAGAGCGCGAGCGACGGGTGGGCGATGGGCAGCGCCAGGTCGCTCGGCTTGGACTTCTTGTTCGGCTTGCGCCAGACCAGGGCCGCGACGTCCTGG
>Ga0207667_10005881_pt1 | contig 14940 bp, 7 predicted proteins | sample KBSCornC52_FD_184301 | JGI IMG/M metagenome (GOLD analysis project Ga0207667, IMG submission 184301) | Corn rhizosphere microbial communities from Kellogg Biological Station, Michigan, USA - KBS Corn C5-2 (SPAdes) (version 2) | ecosystem: Host-associated > Plants > Roots > Rhizosphere > Soil ... | reverse complement strand
TGCGAGCATTTGAGGTTCATGCCGTCGATTACCTCTTAAAGCCGTTTGCGAGTCAGAGACTTGCTTCTGCGATTGAACGTGTTCGGAAGCAGATCAATCTGGATGCCCAGTCTGCGGGAACAGCAGCCAACGCCGCTGCGCCGACCACTCAATACGCGCGGAGGATCGTCTTCAAGTCACGGGGCCGCATTGTGTTCCTCCCGTTGAGTGACATCCGTTGGATCAGTGCCGAAGAAAATTACGTGCGCATTCGTACCGCAAACGAGACCCACTTGCTTCGAGAGACCATGGCACGATTACAGGAGAAACTCGATCCCGAGATTTTCCTGAGAATTCACCGTTCCTCCATTGTCAACTTACAATTTGTGAGGGAAGTACGGACAGAACCGGATGGTGAATATTCTGTGATCTTGTTGAGTGGAGAGAAACTTGGCATGAGTCGGAGTTATCGAGCACGCATTAGCGACCTGCTCACAAATCATTAAGTGTGGCAGTGTCTTTGCCCCATTGTGGCTGCGCTGTGTAATGCGTTTGAGCGGGCCTTAGCTAGGGTCCGTCAGCGCGTTCCGTTGCCTACTCCAATTTCCTGAGGATCGGCGGTACTGGAGAAACTGGTGGAGCGCTCATCGTTCTCCGGCAGGGTGACTTGAAAGCAAGTGATTGGGTGTTGTTGAAATTTGATACTCCGGAATCGAATCGATCCGCCGTACTTCTGTACGATTCCCTTGCTAATCCAGAGGCCCAAGCCGGTTCCCTTCACCGACTTCGTTGTGAAGAAGGGTTCGAACAAATGCTTCACATGCTGAGGATCTATACCAGTGCCCGTATCAGCTATCGTGATGCATATTCCGGATGGTCGCTGGTGCTCCGGCTTAAGTCGGAATATGTGCAAGCGCAGGGTGCCTCCGTCTGGCATGGCTTGAATTGCATTTCCGATCAGATTGAGGAAGACCTGCTTGAGCTCTACCGGAAAGCCCCGAATCACTCCTAGAGTCGAATAGCGCTTTTCGAGCTTGATGTTTTTGAATTCTGGACGGCGCACCTGAAGTTCGAGAATCTCATCAATCAGGGTCCCGATAGCGATCTCAACCGGCAACTTGGACTCACGATAGAATCCAAGCGTCTGGCGTGTAATGTGGGCCACGCGCATCAATTCTTCTTCGCCAAGTTTTGCGAAGTAGCGTGCTTCATCATCAAGAGATGGATGGTCACGCAATAGATAAAAGGTATTTGTGATCGCCTCAAGAGGATTATTAATTTCGTGGGCAATAATGCCCGCCACCCGCCCCATGGCAGCAAGCCGCTCTGCATTGCGGAGCGCATCCTCGGCCTTCAATTGCGCTGTGATGTCTCGGTTGATCTCCAAGATGGCATCTCCACTTGCCTTGAGCGCCTTCCGGCAGGCAACCGTCACAGTGCGTCCGTCACGGGTAGTCTGGACTAGTTGTCCGGTCCACCTCCCCGTTTCAACCAAAGCGTCTTGTATTACTTTGAAATCGATTGGGAAATGTGTGTCGAGCACATCGTGAATTTTCCGGCCAATGATTTCTTCGCGCCGCCAGCCATACAAATCCTCAGCTCCGCTGTTCCAATACAGAAGCTCACCGTTGATGTGGCGAACAAAAATTGCCTCTGTTGCGAGCTCAAGCAGTTCGGCGCGCTCGCGTAGAAGGTCCTCCAAATGCTTTCTTTCCGTAACATCAATGAAGGCACCAGCTGCTCCACGTACTTTCATATCATGGCTGAACAATGGGCTGGCGCTGGACTGCAGATAAACCGTACTGCCGTCCGGACGCCATATCTCTAACTCCAGACTTCCGGTAGGTTGAGCAGTTGATGCCGCACGAACCAGCGGATAGTCAGTGAAGGCCACGGAGCGACCATCCCTGAGGACTTGAAGCGAGTTCGAATTGAGAGGGTCCACGCGACTTGAGATATTTTCGCCGGGCTCTACACCCAGCAACTGACTCAATGCAAGATTCGCGGTGATCACCTGACCTTCCGGGTCGTGCGCAATTGCAACACCAACGGGCAGCACCTGCATAATGGCCTCGAGCTCGGCTACGCGCTCTTGCAATTGCGCGTTCAGACTGCGAATTTGCTCCTCCGCCTTGATCTGTGTCGTGACATCCGTACCCGTCCCAAACCACCTCTGCAAGCCTCCCTGCGCACTGAATAGTGGCACTGCACGCCAAAGAAACCAGCGGTATTCGCCATCAACTTTCCGCAGAGGAAACGTGTCTTCCCATGGCGAGTTGGTTCGGATGGCATCTTGGATTCCCTTGAGTACTCGCTGCACGTGATCCGGATGGCGAAAACGATGCCAGCCTGATTCGACCAATTCCTCATGAGAGCATCCTGTGAATTCACACCAGCGCTGGTTGTACCAGATCCCGCTCCCTTCGGCGTCCGCCATCCACGCAAGTTGGGGGATACTGTCGGCCAAATTTTGAAACTGCGCCTCGCTTTGACCGAGTTGTAAACTACGCTCGTGAACCCGTTCTTCCAGTTGAAGATTCAGTCGCTCCAGCTGCCTAGTCTTTCTATAGAGCTCTGCAAACACACTTACCTTTGCGCGCAGCAGCTCAGGCACTACTGGAACTGAAATGTAATCGACTGCACCGCTCTTATAACCGCGAATGCGATCTAAATCACTAAGGTGCACCGCCGAAATGAAGATAATTGCGGTTTTTTGGAACCGAGGGTGTTGACGGATCATATCGGCGAGCTCGAAGCCGTCGATTTCGGGCATACTGACGTCCATCAGGACCACCGCTACATCATTGCGAAGCAGGTGCTCCAGCGCCTCTTTAGCCGAATGAGCATGAATGAGGTTCTCATTCAGATCTTTCAATATCACCTCATAGCTCATCAGTTTGCCAGGCTGATCGTCGACCATGAGGATATTTGCTCTGTCGCGCTGGTTCATTGCCTTCCTTTTTTGTCTTCTACCATCCGGAACATCATCTTGTTCTTCAGTCCTGATTGTTCAGCGATGGAGCCACATACGGCACGCCGACAGCAACTGCTCAGTATTTACGGGCTTCGCGAGATATTCTGATGCGCCCGCCTCAAGACACTTTTCTCGGTCACCTTTCATCGCCTTTGCGGTGAGAGCGATGATAGGGAGGCGTCGGAATTGCGGATTCTGTCGGATAACCTGCATCGTCTCATATCCGTCCATCTCCGGCATCATGATGTCCATCAACACAATCGCTAGATCACTGGTGGACTCTACTGTGGCAATAGCTTCTCGGCCAGTTCCAGCTGTCAGGACTGTCATCCCGCGGCGTTCCAAAACACTCGAAAGTGCGAATATGTTACGAACGTCGTCGTCCACGATCAGCACCTTCTTCCCTACTAACGCCTCATCCGAACGGTGCAGCCGATCCAGCATCTTGCGTTTCTCGTCCGGCAGATCTGCCACAACTCGATGTAGGAACAATGAGGTTTCATCTAGCAAGCGTTCCGGCGATTCCACGTCTTTTACGATAACGCTCCGCGCCAGCATGTGGAGACGTGCATCCTCTTCAGGGGAGAGGTCCTTACCCGTAAACACAACTACAGGCAGTTCCTGCCCTCCTTCGATGGCTTTCAGACGTTCGAGCAGCTCAAATCCGCTCATATCGGGTAGCCGCAGATCGAGCACGAGGCAATCAAATTGCTCCGAGTCAACTGCCGCAAGAGCATCGAGGCCCGTCGCGACGACCTTCACATCAATATCATCATGGCCCAGAAGAGCTTCGATGCTCATCTGTTGCACGGGCTCGTCTTCAACCACCAGCAGCCGCTTACGGCGAGGCGTTGAGTACTCCCGAATCCGTGTGATCGCGGCATTCAGCCCCTCTGTCGTTGTCGGCTTGGTAACGAAAGCAAATGCTCCATGGGAAAGACCATGGTGCCAGTCCTCATCGACGGTCAGCATCTGTACAGGGATATGACGAGTCGCTGGATCCTGCTTCAGGTGATTGAGGATGGTCCAACCAAGCATATCTGGCAAGGAAACATCCAGAGAGACGGCCGTGGGATGGAATTCGCGGGCGAGTGCGAGTGCCTCTGCACCGCGCGAAGCAATCAATACCTTGAAGCCGTTATCGCGCGAAAGATCACAGAGTATCCGCGCATAATGCACGTCATCTTCCACCACCAGTAGCACCGCATCTCCGGGATGGATGTCGTTTCGATCATCTTCCAGAACCTCTACGGGCGTCTCAATCGATACCATCGAGACTGGAAGCTCTAGACGCATCGCATGGTGAGGTGCGGTAGAAATGTTTGCTGAGGGCGTTGCTGCTCCGACGTATGTCTGCGGGAGGAATAGCGTAAACGTACTCCCCTTACCCGGCGTGCTCCGAAGCTGGATCTCTCCGCCAAGCAAGCTGGCAAGTTCCCGACTAATTGCGAGGCCAAGACCCGTTCCTCCATACTTACGACTCGTGCCTGCATCTGCCTGCTGAAACGCTTCGAAGATGATGCGCTGCTTGTCAGCAGGAATTCCGATGCCGGTATCTGATACTTCGAATGCAACGACCGCCCCGGCGTTAGAGAGTACCTGGTGTCCCGGTGCCCATCCTCCAGTCGCACTTGAAACCGAAAGCCGGACGCCACCCTGTTCGGTGAATTTGAAAGCGTTCGACAGCAGGTTTTTGAGAACCTGCTGCAAGCGCTTCGAGTCCGTAACCAGGCTCCGATTGAGATGCGGATCGGTTTCGACTTCGAAGACCAACTTCCGGTTCTCTGCCTCATGACGGAATGGTCGCGCGACCATTTCAATCAGGCTGCCAAAGAAAACCTCCTCAGCCTCGACCGATACCGTTCCGGATTCAATCTTAGAGAGGTCGAGAATATCCGAGATCAGGTTGAGCAGATCGGTACCAGCGGCGTGAATCGTACGCGCAAATTCCACCTGCTTCGGTGTCAAATTAGTGTCTGGATTATCCGCAAGTTGCTGACCAAGCACAAGGATCGAGTTCAGTGGCGTCCGAAGTTCGTGCGACATATTCGCCAGGAACTCAGACTTGTATTTCGAGGTAAGTGCAAGCTCCTTCGCCTTCTCTTCCAGCGCTCCACGCGCTTGCTCAATCTCTTGATTCTTACGTTCCACTTCGGCGTTCTGCTCTGCTAACTGCTTGGCCTTTTGCGCGAGTTGCTCGTTTGTCTGCTGCAGTTCTTTCTGCTGCGTCTGCAGTTCAACGGCGAGTTGTTGCGACTGCTTAAGCAGACCCTCGGTCTGCATGGTCGCTTCAATACTGTTCAGCACAATACCAATACTCGCCGTGAGCTGCTCGAGAAAGGCTAAGTGCGACTGCGTAAACGCATTGAGAGATGCCAGTTCGATAACGGCTTTGACTCGATCCTCAAATAGCACCGGCAGCACGATCACATTGCGGGGTACCGCCTCGAATAGGCCGGACCGCACCGGTACCGTCGTCTCCGGAAGATCCGTGATTAGCATGCGGCGTTTCTCGAGCGCGCATTGCCCGACCAAACCTTCGCCTAGCCGCACTGTTTCCTGGTGACCTTCAATGGTATCTGCGAACGCTGAGAGCAGGCGCATCATGCCCGGGCTCTCCGCCTCCATTTGATAGATGACACCCTGCTGAGCACTTACCAAAGGCGCGAGTTCTGACAAGAGCATGCGACCAACTGTGGCAAGTTCGCGCTGTCCTTGAAGCATGCCTGTGAATCTGGCCAGGTTCGTCTTCAGCCAATCCTGCTCGGTATTGCGGTTCGTCGTCAACCGCAGATTTTCAATCATTGTGTTGATATTGTCTTTGAGTTCGGCAACCTCACCGCTCGCGTCAACCTGAATCGATCGCGTCAAGTCGCCCTTTGTTACAGCGGTCGCGACCTCGGCGATAGCACGCACCTGATTCGTAAGGTTATCGGCGAGCAGGTTGACGTTTCCTGTAAGGTCCTTCCACGTGCCGGACGCGCCAGGCACGTTTGCTTGCCCGCCAAGCCGGCCCTCCACACCCACTTCTCGGGCTACCGTTGTTACCTGATCTGCAAAAGTGGCAAGAGTATTCGTCATGTTGTTGATCGTTTCAGCCAGGGCGGCTACTTCGCCCTTTGCATTCACCGTCAACTGCTGCGTGAGATCTCCATTTGCGACAGCGGTTACCACTTTCACAATGCCGCGCACCTGTTCCGTCAGGTTCGCAGCCATAACGTTCACATTGTCAGTGAGGTCCTTCCACGTGCCGGCTACGTCTGGGACCTGAGCCTGTCCGCCGAGCTTTCCTTCTGTACCGACTTCGCGAGCCACCCGGGTGACTTCAGCCGCGAACGCATTGAGTTGGTCCACCATCGTGTTGATGGTGTTCTTCAGCTCGAGAATTTCGCCTTTCACGTCCACAGTGATCTTGCGGGAAAGATCACCTCTGGCAACCGCGGTCGTAACTTCAGCGATATTGCGCACCTGGCCGGTTAGATTACCGGCCATGGAATTCACCGAATCGGTAAGGTCTTTCCAGGTGCCAGCCACGCCCGGCACGTTCGCCTGGCCGCCGAGACGCCCTTCCGTACCCACCTCACGCGCTACACGAGTGACCTCACCGGCGAACGCATTGAGTTGGTCCACCATCGTGTTGATGGTGTCCTTCAACAGCAGAATCTCGCCCGAGACGTTTACCGTGATCTTTTTAGAGAGATCGCCGCTTGCGATCGCCGTGGCAACTTCGGCAATGTTTCGAACTTGAGCGGTAAGGTTGCCAGCCATGAAGTTCACGTTATCGGTAAGGTCTTTCCAAGTACCCGCGACGCCCGGAACTTGCGCCTGGCCCCCGAGCTTACCGTCCGTGCCCACCTCACGTGCAACACGCGTTACCTCGCCGGCAAACGAGCGAAGCTGGTCCACCATGGTGTTGAGCGTATCCTTCAGCTCGAGAATCTCTCCGCGAACGTCGACTGTGATCTTGCGCGAAAGATCTCCGCGGGCTACAGCCGTAGCTACTTCCGCGATATTGCGAACCTGGGCCGTCAAATTACCGGCCATAAAGTTCACGGAGTCCGTCAGATCTTTCCACGTGCCTGCGACACCGGGCACCTGCGCCTGTCCACCAAGCTTGCCTTCGGTACCCACCTCGCGGGCGACGCGAGTAACTTCACCGGCAAATGCGTTCAGCTGGTCCACCATAGTGTTGATGGTGTTCTTCAATTCGAGAATTTCGCCTTTTACGTCCACCGTGATCTTGCGGGAAAGGTCCCCTCGCGCGACAGCGGTTGTCACTTCCGCGATATTACGCACCTGTCCGGTCAGGTTGCCGGCCATCGAGTTCACGGAATCCGTAAGATCCTTCCAGGTACCCGCCACGCCAGGAACGTTGGCTTGACCGCCAAGACGCCCCTCCGTACCTACCTCACGCGCTACGCGAGTTACTTCGCCAGCAAACCGGTTCAGCTGGTCCACCATGGTGTTCAGGGTCTCTTTAAGCTGAAGAATCTCCCCTCGAACGTCCACCGTAATTTTGCGTGAGAGGTCTCCATTGGCAATGGCTGTGGCCACTTCGGCGATATTGCGTACCTGGCCCGTAAGGTTTGAGGCCATGAAGTTCACGTTTTCCGTGAGATCCTTCCAGGTTCCTCCGACGCCAAGCACCTGGGCTTGGCCGCCGAGCTTGCCTTCCGTGCCGACTTCACGCGCTACGCGCGTTACCTCGCCTGCGAAGGCGTTCAACTGGTCCACCATGGTGTTGATGGTGTCTTTCAGCTCAAGAATTTCACCTTTCACGTCCACAGTGATCTTGCGCGAGAGATCGCCGCGCGCTACGGCTGTCGTAACTTCGGCAATATTGCGAACTTGCGCCGTAAGATTACCGGCCATCGCGTTCACCGAGTCCGTAAGATCCTTCCACGTACCAGCAACGCCCGGTACCACGGCTTGGCCGCCCAGTTTCCCGTCCGTGCCGACCTCACGCGCTACGCGCGTCACCTCGGAAGCGAATGAGCGCAACTGGTCCACCATCGTGTTGATGGCTTCCTTCAATTGAAGGATTTCACCGCGGACGTCCACAGTGATCTTGCGCGAAAGGTCTCCACTCGCCACTGCCGTGGCAACTTCCGCAATGTTGCGCACCTGGCCGGTAAGATTCGACGCCATCGAATTTACCGAATCAGTCAAATCCTTCCACGTCCCTGCAACGCCCGGTACAACGGCCTGCCCGCCCAGTTTTCCGTCGGTGCCGACCTCACGCGCTACGCGCGTTACCTCCGCCGTGAACACGCTCAGCTGCTGAATCATCGTATTAACGATGTTTGCGGATCGCAGGAACTCTCCTTCCAGCGGTCGACCGCCGACATCGAGCCGGACCGTCTGTGCCAGATTTCCCTGCGCTACCGCCGCAATGGCGCGCGTTACCTCGTTGGTCGGGCGCAAAAGGTCTTCAATCAGTGCGTTTACCGAAGCCTCCATGGTTCCCCATGAGCCGCGGGACTGTTGAAACCGAATGCGTTCGCGAGTCTTCCCCTCTTTGCCTACCGCCTGGCTCACACGATTCAACTCACGCGACATCTGCTCATTCGCAGCGACGATCTCGTTGAAGGTGTCGGCGATTTTGCCTTCCAGCCCTACCCAGGAAACTGGGAGTCGAACAGAGAAATCCCCGTCGCGCATGGTCTGCAGGCCGGCAAGGATTAACGCGAGATCGTTGACTGGCGCCTGAGATTCAGTGCCTCTCTGTCCTTTTCCATTTTTGCTTGGGTCGGAAGGTTTGCGCTTTTTTGAGTCTTCAGGTGCGAGCGTCGCCGATGTAGCCATGAACTTCGATTCTCCTGGACGAGCTGGAGTGCACACGGGGCTATCCCCGAAAGTGTAGAGAAGTCCATACCTGCTCAGCAAGGACGTATTGAGGTGAGGAGTTCCCGATATTTATCGGGTCCGATGCGAGGTTGGCGGCAGGGGTTGTCCGCGCGCCAAAAATCTTCTACGTGGGTGACCTGACGGGGTAATCGAAGCCAGCTTTCCTGGAGGACTGAGCGGAGCTGGTTCAACGCCAGGATACGTTCGGGCACTTGCGTCACCGGAATACTTGAGAACAAATATCCTTGGACGCCTTGACACCTTACCCGCCGTAGATGTTCGAGTTGTTCCTCGGTCTCAGCATGTTCCGCAATCACTCTCAATGGCCGCGAGTGAGCCACCTCCACGATTGCTAGACCATACCGACGTTGTGGAGTCTCGACTCGCGGGCTGCCTTAAGGTTGCCCTTCGCGGCTTTCCGTGCGCTCCTCCAGACTTTTATGCGGTTCGATATATCTATCGGCGGTACTCTTCCTGACTTCAATGCGACTGACAGCAGAAGCTTCTGCTTTGCAGCGCATGGCGATATGTTTAGCGCCGCGCTGGCTCGCCTGCGAACGCTGGTGGAAGTGTGCCACGCAGATGCGTCATGTGGCTTACCAAAGCTCTCAGGCAATTCCGGATAGTGTGCTCGCATCTAACCGGCAAGATGCGAGACGAATCCCAAGCCGCAAAGCTTCCGCCTCTGGTCTGTTTTTGTCACCTTCGCTGGAATTTTGTCTATCAGCGGCCACAGCACCTGATGACCCAGTGGGGTGAGTCCGGTCCAGTGTATTTCTTCGAAGAGCCTGTGTTCTCGGATGTCGGCGGTACGACGCTGGCCGTGACGGAAGGCGGGCGCGGCGTCCGCGTGCTCACGCCAACTCTCCCGCACGGACTCACGGAGCAGGAGATAGTCGAGGCTCAGCGTAGTCTCGTCGGGGATTATCTCAAGATTGAGGGCATCTCCAATTTTGTCGCTTGGTACTACACACCGATGGCACTCCGATTTTCGAGCCATCTAAAGCCTATAGTCACGGTTTATGACTGCATGGACGAGCTATCTGCGTTTCAGGGCGCGCCGCCGGAGATGTTGAAGCAGGAACAGCATCTGTTCGAGCTCGCAGACGTCGTATTCGCCGGGGGCAAAAGTCTCTACGAATCGAAACGGCGACAGCACGCGAACGTTCATCTGTTTCCGAGCAGCATCGATAAAGCTCACTTCGCTCGCGGTCGCCAGCCGCTTTCGAACCCGCCCGATCAGCAGAGTATTGCTCAACCGCGCATCGGCTTTTATGGTGTTCTCGACGAACGGCTCGACATAGAGCTGATGCAGCAGCTCGCCGCGCTACGCCCGGAGTGGCACTTCGTACTTCTCGGCCCCGTAGTTAAGATTCGGCAAGAAGATCTCCCTCATGCGCCAAATCTCCACTATCTCGGCTCTAAAAGCTACGCCGATTTGCCACAGTACCTTGCAAACTGGGACGTAGCAATCCTCCCCTTCGCCCGCAACGCTGCCACCAGGTTTATTAGCCCGACGAAGACACCGGAGTACTTGGCAGCTGGTAAACCAGTCATCTCAACTCCCATACAGGATGTAGTTCAGCCGTACGGCGAGATGGGGCTTGTCCGCATCGCCGAGAATTCGGAGCAGTTCGTCGAAGCCATCGCCGCTTCGCTTCAACCCATAGAGCCGGCTCACGACCGCCGAGTTAATGCTTTCCTTGCGGAAATGTCATGGAACAAGACGTTCAGTGGAATGCTCAAAGAGATCAATAAGTGTGGGCCTGGCGTGGCGGTCTCCTCCGTCCTGACCGGACCACCCGGAACGATACGGGGGAATGTCGCAAATGTTTGACTACCTAATTATTGGCGCGGGTTTCGCTGGCAGCGTATTGGCCGAGAGACTGGCTACAGAGGACGATGCAAAAGTCCTGATCGTTGAAAAGCGAAATCACATTGGTGGCAATGCATACGATCACTACAACGACGACGGCATTCTGATCCACAAGTACGGACCGCACATCTTCCACACCAATTCGGAACGTGTCTTCAACTATTTGTCCCGGTTCACCTCATGGCGGCCCTATGAGCACCGCGTTCTGACCAGTGTTGACGGTCAGCTAGTACCAATGCCGATCAATGCAGATACGCTTAATAAACTTTATGGTCTCAACCTCACGTGCCTTGAGGTCGATGAGTTCTTAAGTAAAGTTGCCGAAGAACGTCCAGAGATCAAGACCTCAGAGGACGTTGTAGTCAGCAAAGTTGGACGCGATCTTTACAATAAATTCTTTCGCAATTACACGCGCAAACAATGGGGACTCGACCCGTCAGAGCTCGATGCATCCGTCACCGCTCGCGTGCCTGTGCGCACCACGCGGGACGATCGCTATTTCACGGATCGCTTTCAGGCGATGCCGCTCCACGGATACACAAGAATGTTCGAACGGATGCTCGATCATCCGAACATTCGCGTCATGCTCAATACCGATTACGCGGATATCAAAGACGAGGTGCGTTTTCGCGAACTGATCTTCACCGGACCAATCGACGAATATTTCGACTACTGTTACGGCAAGCTCGCGTATCGCTCGCTCAAGTTCGAGCACCGCACCTATGATTGCGAAAAATATCAAACATCCGCAGTGGTAAATTTCCCCAACGAGCATGCCTATACACGCATCACTGAATTCAAGTACCTGACCGGTCAGGAGCACTCCAAGACCAGCGTCGTATTTGAGTATCCGCGTTCGGAAGGTGACCCGTACTATCCGATCCCCCAGCCGCAGAACGCAGAGCTTTATCAGAAGTACAGGGCGCTCGCCGATGCGATGCCGGACGTCCATTTCGTTGGACGCCTCGGCACCTACAAGTACTACAACATGGATCAGGTGGTAGCTCAGGCAATCGCACTATTCGAAAAGCTGAGCGCTCGCCGCGCGATTTCTCAATCGGCCAAAGCGCTTTCTCTGCGTCCCACTGTTCTCGACCTGGAGGAGAAACCAGCTAGCTGGACAAAAAAAGACGAAGAAGCAGCATAGAGTCTTTTCATTACGACTGCTGCATAATGTGCTCCCGCCAGATTGCCTCCGCGTTGATGTCGAAGTCCGGCAGCGATCCTGTCGTGGCGAGTGCAATCTCCTCAACTGGAATTTTTGGCGTACGATCGGCGAAAAGTAGTCCGTTTGCTTCCTGATAGGTATCCGTCAATTGCGTGTAGCAAAAGCCCGCAAGCGCTGGAAGATTACGTATCACTTCCAGCAGCGCAGCATAGCGGTCCCGAAATTGCTGTGCGGTCTCCGATCGAGAGTAGCCCCACGTCTCCCTATGGTTATTGCTATATGCAATGCCGCCAAACTCCGTCAGAACGATTGGCTGGTTGGATTTAGGCTCACCCTCAACCATTAGCATTCGCCCCCCTGGTCGCTCACGTTTCAGCAAATGCGCCTCGACGTGGTCAATGCCATATCGCTTTCCGATCCGTTCCGGCTGATCATCATAATCATGTATCCCGATGAGGTCGGTTGCAATACTCTCCCACCCGTCGTTACCTACCACAGGCCGGCTTGCGTCCAGCGCCTTAGTGAGGTGATACACGCCCTGAACATAATGTCTGTGTGCGGGATTGTCCGGCAGATCCGGAACACCCCACGACTCATTAAAAGGCACCCACGCGATGATGCTCGGGTGACTCCGGTCGCGATTGATCACCTCTACCCACTCGTGCGTCACACGCTCAATGGACTTCTTCGTATATCGGTATGCGCTCGGCATCTCCTCCCATACCAGCAGCCCAATCCGGTCTGCCCAGTAGAGATACCTCTCGCACTCGACCTTTTGGTGCTTGCGAACTCCGTTGAATCCCATCTGTTTCGTAAGAGCCACATCCTGTAGCAGCGCGCTGTCGTTCGGCGCTGTCATGCCTGAATCAGGCCAATACCCCTGGTCCAGCACGAGCCGAAGCTTTAGTGGCCTTCCGTTCAGAATTACCCGGTCCCCCTGAATCCCAACAGAACGAAGGGCTGTATAGCTCTGCACCTCGTCAATCACATTGCCGGCTTCATCCCGCAAGACGAGTTCCGCTTCAATCAGCGTGGGTGATTGTGGACTCCAGAGCAGTTCGTTACGGTAGTCATCTATACCAGGATCAGACAGCGCTATCCTGCGATGTACCTCTCCAGCGACGACCTCGTAGCTGTCGCTGGCGAGCACGTGGTCCCCCACCGTGAGTCGTACGTACAGCGTGGGCTTTTGCGCCAATTTCGAGTTTATTGCCGCTTCCAACCCGATATCCCACCGGTCGAGACTTGAAGACCACGCGATGGAATGAATGTGGGTTTCCGGCACGGTCTCCATCCACACCGTCTGCCATATACCTGTTGTCCTCGGATACCAAATCGAATGCGGCTCCAGCTTCCAATCCTGCTTACCCCGTGGCTTCGCGAGATCTGCCGGATCGTCTTCTGCGCGAATCACAATCTCCTGCTGCCCATCTGGGTTTAGCACGTCGGTGATATCGAAGTGGAAAGGTGTGTAGCCGCCCTGGTGGCTGCCGACGCGCTTCCCATTCACCCACACTATGGTTCTGTAATCCACCGCTTCGAAATGCAGCATCAGCCGGCGGTCGGGTCCTGGGTGCGCAGCCTCAAAGATGCGCCTGTACCAAACCGCCGAATAGAACCCGGTCTCATGCACGCCGCTGGCCTTCGTCTCCGGGCTGAACGGGACGATAATCTTGCGATCGAAGGTCGCCTCAGCCGGCACCTGCCAGTCGGCTTTCGCATTGATCGCAAACTCCCACTCCCCATTCAGACAAACCCACGCACTACGCCTCATCTGCGGCCGCGGGTACGCCGGCGCAAAGTTCTCGTGTCCATTTGAGCTCACCCATTCTCTCCCGTGTTCCAGTTCTCGCTTTGTCGGCAAGAAGTTGCATGCCACTTTCAATTTACTACTCGCGGATTGCCCTCACCTTGGAACCTGTAGATGCAACTCGGGCGGTATTGCCGTACCGAGGGCCAGCGTCAACGCCTCAAGCAAGGGCATTCACAGCAACTCAATTGCAACAGCATTCTCTGCCGCCCCGACCTGCCGATAAAATGCTGGTGGACGCAGCATGAGAGAAACAGGAACAATTCGCAGGCTGTGGCAGGACGCACAGGAGTGGGGTATCCAGCAGCTCGCCCGCTTTCCTCGGCCGCCCATTGCTGCTCACCTCCAAACCGGTCTGCTTGGGGAGCGGGCCGCACTCTTTGAGCTTGGCCGTCGCCGGTACACCGTTGTCGCAATCCGCTGGACCACCACCCGATACCGGGGAGATATCGACCTCATTGCCTGGCAGGATGATTGCCTCTGCTTCATCGAGGTCAAAACACGTACCGCTCACCATATCGCACCGGCTGAATCGGCTGTGGACGAGGACAAGCGCCGCACTCTTCGCAAGCTCGCACGCGCTTATCTGCGAAGCTTCCCAGAGCCCCAGCGGCCACGCATTACTACCCGGTTCGACGTGATCTCCGTCTATCTGCTCGGCGGACGGCCGGAGTTTCAGTTCTTCCCCGGCGCCTTCACGTGGGATTAGCTGGCGGACAACCCGCTTCCGGTGTCTAAGGAGATACATTGGTACGGAGGAGTACGAGCATGACGCTGCTGAACGCGCCTGAGTTCAACGAAAAGCAGGAGAAACGCAACCGGAATATCCTTATCAGCTCCGGCGTTCTAGTCCTCATTTTGGGAACAATCGCGCTCACGGGATTCGTCCTGGGCCACGGCTGGTTCTTCATCAACTTGCCCGTCGAGCATCGAGTGGATACATTCCTTGCTGCTCTCCAGGCAAAGGACTACTCGAAGGCCTACGGCATCTTCTACAACGACCCTGACTGGCAGCAGCATCCCGACAAATACAAGGATTACCCGCTCCAGCGCTTCACCGAAGACTTCACCCGCGAGAGTGATTGGAAGAGTCCCGTCAACTCCTATCACGTGGATTTTTCACGGCGCGACAAGGCCGGCACAGTTGTGGCTTCCACCATCAACGGCTCTACGAATCTCACCCTGCACTATTCGCGCAAAGACGGAACTTTGGCCTTCTTCCCTTTCGTGCTGACGCGAGGCTTCTAAGCTGGTCAGCCCCGCGCGGTCGCCGCAATCGCATCCCG
>Ga0207667_10005873_pt1 | contig 14950 bp, 17 predicted proteins | sample KBSCornC52_FD_184301 | JGI IMG/M metagenome (GOLD analysis project Ga0207667, IMG submission 184301) | Corn rhizosphere microbial communities from Kellogg Biological Station, Michigan, USA - KBS Corn C5-2 (SPAdes) (version 2) | ecosystem: Host-associated > Plants > Roots > Rhizosphere > Soil ... | reverse complement strand
CGCCCATAAAATTAGAAAGGCTCCTGTCAGAGAAGAGCCGGCGTTACGCGATAAACACCAAATCGCAGACACGATGACCATGAAGACAATTGAATCGCCGTTGCCGCGCTCAATACCCAGCATGAAGGACGGCGAAATCAATAATAAGGCGGCGAATATCCCTTCGAGCAGACTCAGTTCGCCGAGAAATAGGATCGTGATCACAGTTATTGCTGCGGCAGCGATTGCACCGACAGCAACCGCATGTCGCGCGCTAAGTCCGGTCGGGGTAAATATCCACAACCAAATCGGTGGATACGGCGATTTCTTCTCAACCTGTGGAATCGGCACTCCTGCCCGATAGTCATCAAAACTCCGAAGCAATAGCTCGGCGTCGATGAAAGGCGGCGTCATGCTTTGGACCCCCATCATTTTCCAGCCAGATACCCATCCCTGGTGTTGAGCCTTTATCGCAACGCAGTTGAAATAAAGAATCAGGACTGTTACGAGCAAAACGCTACCACGCGACAGGCGCCAGCGATGAGTACTGGTCACTTGTATAGGGTGGGTCCGGCCAGTCATTGAGCTATTGTATCTAGAGCGGACGGCTCAGTTGCCGCGATTCTAGCAGGTTTTCGATTCTGCCGATTGTCTATTTTCGCTCCGCCAGAACACACGCGATGCCCCGCGATTTTGCGCGATCCGGCAGGAAATCGTCACATCCGTTAGACTGATGGCTTGTGTCTAGCAGGAACATCCTCTATCGAAGCCTTGCAAGGATGAGCGCGTCTTTGTGAGTGTTACAATACGAGGAGTTCCGGCCACTCGGGTTAAGGCAGGTTTTCGGCGGTCGTTATTTTGTGGTTGCTTATTCTTTACTCAGTCCTGCTGCTGTCAATCACCGGTGTAATTGCTGCCAGGAGACACCTCTGGTGGGATGAGATTGAAGTCTACTATGTAGTTACGCTCCCCAACTTGGAGAGCATGTGGCACGTGGCGCGCTGCGTTCCTGAGTAAATCTGCAGCCACCAACTTACTTACATTCCGCTTTACTACTTAGTCAGATGGTTTGGCGCCTCCTCCTTCGTATTACGATCAATCGCGATCTTCCCTTTATTGGCTGGGGACGCTGGCAATGTACTTTATGGTTGCCCGCCGCACGACTCCTCTCTACGGCTTCCTCGCAATTGATATTCGTCTCTATCAAGGCCGCTTTCTCTTATGCTTTCGAAGCCCGTCCCTTCGCGCTAGTTCTGTCCTGGCAGGCTACTCAAGAGAGGCGGATCCGACGCTTGGCGTTGCCCGCATTGGCTCTTAGCCTAGCCGCTTTCGCGGTTCACTACAATGCCTGCTTGGTTGCTCTACCCCTGCTTGTTGGCGAGGCTATTTTGGCCGCGCGGCGGTGCGCCTTCGACTTCGCAGTCGTATTCCATTTCTACGGCGCCATACCCGCAGTCTTTCTATTGCCTCACATACTGGCGCTTACACACTTCCCCGGCGCAGTCTTTTCCCCGGGACTAACGTCTATAGCGACAAACTGGCCGTGGAGGCCAGATAGAACGGGGAGGAACGCGGAGAGAGATGATAAGTGGGCCAGGAGAGCCGCAGCTACAGCCCGCCGCGACAATGTTGCTCACTTCGAAGCCCGTGCCTTAGCGTCGGTCCGGGGCAGCGTACAGATCAGTGATGACGCTTCCTTTGCCCGAGAGCAAACGTGAGATCGAAACCGCCGCGCATATGCTGCCTCAGCCTGACACACTTCTCCTGGGCACGACGGCGACTCGAACAAAATTCCTGAGTCTTCCATTGGAGAAGTACGACGTGCTTCACCTCTCATTGCACGGCTACGCCGATATGGAATTCCCCGACAGGTCCGCGCTGGTATTTGCGCCCGCTCCGGAATTGAACGATTCCGGCTTCCTACAAGCGCGAGAAATCAGGCAACTGCATCTCAACGCGCGGCTAGTTACCCTACGTGCCTGCAAAACGGCAGCCGGACCCGTTTACGGAAGCGGCGCGGCGACAATCGTGAACGCCTTTATTGAAGCCGGAGCGCAGAGCGTCGTTTCGACTCTGTGGGATGTTGATGATAGGTCTGGCCGCAAATTGATGGACTCCTTTTATCGACATCTTGCGGACGGCGAGGGCCTTGCCGAAGCATTGAGAGGTGCGAAACTCGAATTCGTAAGTGCCGACCAGCCGCCCTATTATTGGGCCAATTTCCAGATGGTCGGTGATGCTATCGAGCCGCTGTACCCGCACGGCAAACTGGCTGCCAACACCGATGGCCGCCCTAATCGGAAACACAATGAAAAGAACTGAGCGTGAGAGTTGCTTGACTCAAATTCAGCAGCTCGTGAAAACGAAGTATTACGATCCGCACTTCGGCGGGAAAAATTGGGAGGCCGTTGTTGAGCAGCATCGCTCTGCCGTTCTGAATTCCGACAGTCTCGATGAGTTTGAGGTAGCCGCGAACAACATGCTGAAAGAGTTCGGCTCCGGCGCATTGGGCCTCTTGCGCGGCACGAGTAAGATCAGCTCTCGGAACGCCATAGCTGCAAGCTTCCGGGCAATAGATACGCCTTCCGACGGCAAGCGGTGGGTGTTTCAGGATGTGGCTCCGGGCGGCCTTGCGGATCGCGCTGGTAGCAAGCCCAGCGACACGCTGCTTCGTATCCGTGCAGATGAAGCCATTCCGCCGTCAAAACCGGCCTTCGCAATGGGCGCAGACACTGCGGTCGTCATTCGGCCTGGCGATGGGCCTCAGACGAAGACAGTCACGATCTCCACGCCCAAGGCGACGCATCGCGACAACCCTGCTGCTGAGCCGCGCGCCGTTGTCACATCCGTTCAAGAGGGCATCGGAATCCTGAAGGTTAGCTTATACAGGGCGACTTGAAGAATGCCGACGCACTCATCATCGATCTGCGCGGCAACCCGGGCGGCGGCATCGACGGATTGCGGCTGATGAGCTATTTGAGTCCAGATCACGTTCCAATCGGCTACAGCGTGGATCGCAAGCTCGCAGAAGCTGGATACTACAAAGAACGGCTACCCCGGTTCAACCGGATTCCAAAGAACAAATGGGAAGTTCCGCTGCTCGCGCTCAAGTACGGGCGTAAAAAGTCGGTGGTGCTCGAAACCGAAGGGCTCGGCCCGCAACGTTTCCACGGCCGCATTGCAATCGTTGTAAACGAGCACACCACCTGTGCCGCCGAAATGGTCGCTCTCTTCGCTCAAGAGCGCGGCTCAGCCACAATCGTCGGCATGCCGACTCCAGGCCGCCTCATTTCCCACCGCGGCTTCAACATCGGCCACGGCTTCACGCTCGTCATCCCGACCGGAGCTTACGTAAGCTGGATGGGCACACGACTAGACGGAACGGGGATCAAGCCAGACGTTGAAGTCGATTGGTCATACGACGACATCCTTCGCTCAGGCTGTGACACTCAGTTGCTACAAGCGGCTCGGATGGAATCGTTACGTTCGAAGCCCAACCAAACATCCATTGGCAGAACATTATTCGCGGCTTTGTAGTCGGCACCAACTCTGCCTGGTGCGGTTGCACATTCCGATAGATCAGCCGCCGTATCTTCCCAACAATTCGACCATTTCCGCGTGGCCCGCTTTTTCGCCCATGCACGTGCGGTTGCCCACGGCTCGGCGTCCGACTCGACAGGATCGAAGCCATGTTCAAGCATGAGCCGAGCAACTCTCATGCGTCCTCAGCGGTAGGCCCAGCCTAAGGCAGTACTCTTTAGTAGGTCATCACGAAAGCCGACCTTGGCCCCGGCGTTTAGAAGAGCCTCAGCGAAAGCAGAGGCCTCGTCTTCGGTGATGTGGTCGCGCATCGCGGCAACTTCGTGGAGCAGCGTGCGGCCGAAGCTTCCCCTGATATTCGGCCCACATCGGTTGAGAATGAGCAGGAAGCAGGTAAGATAGGTTCCGCGATCGAGGTCTTTGTTGCCTGCGTAGAGCCAAGGTATGTGATGCCAGAAGTATAAGGGTTCGGTCGCGATAGTGAACCAGCGCGGATCGTCTCGCGGCCAATCGATGCGTTCAAGAGCCATGCGCACGCTTTCGGGGTGCCCGCCCATGGCTCCGAAGCGGAGTGTTTCAGGCGGATCGGCCTTGCCGCTTGAGAGCATTTCGCCGATGAGCTTGCTTTCTCTGTAGATAGCTGCTGTGTCCGCAGTCACTTCGCCGCCATAGCGTCGGAGTAGGTCTACCATCTCCCACTGTTTGTGGCTATAGGCGCTGTGGACGGAAGATCCGCTGGAATCGACATGTACGTTTGGGTCAGCGCCGCGCGTGAGTAGAATTTCGGCAATTTCGCGGAGCGCAAGCGCTGCGAAATTCCAGAGGGGATACCCTTGCGAGTATGCGACCCAATCTCCTTCTCCGATCGAAACGCGTTCATTAGGATCAAATCCGCAAGCGAGCAGAAAGATAAGAATCTCCGGGCGCTGCTGCTGGATTGTCGAAATATCGGAGCTCGACAGCCTGGCGCGTTCGGAAATCGCAAGCATCAAGGCGTTCATGAGCCGGACAGCGGACCGGTTCCGTCCGCCTTTCGGCAAGCGGGTCGTCGAATGCCCGCGGCAATGCGTCTTTGCCGGCACGGTGAACCACACCGAGTATCTGCGCGATGAAACGGGGGCGCGGCGCTTCTGGCCCGTTCTCTGCGGGTCCATCGATATCGACGCCCTGACGCGAGACTGTCACCAGCTTTGGCCGAAGCGAAACATCGGTACTCATCCGGCGAGAAATGGTGGCTCGATACATCGGCGCTGGTCGAAATCGCCGCCGAGGAACAGGCCGCTCGCTATCAAGGCGATCCGTGGGAAGAAATCATCGCTCCCTGGCTGGAAGTCCGCGGCAGTACGAGCGTTTCGGAGTTGCTGGAGAAATGCCTCAACAAGCCGCAAGCTCAATGGACTCAGGGCGACAAGAAACGGGTTGGCCGCTGTTTGCGAGCTTTGGGCTGGGAGCGGTATCGCGAGCGTGAGCGCGAGCGTCTCGAATGGCGCTGGAGGAGGGCTACCTAATGAGCCGTTCCCCGTCGTTCTACGTCTTGTTCCCAGTTTGTTCTACGTCAAGTGTCTGGAAACAACGAATGTTCAGCGTGTTCCACGTTTTTCTCGGGCACGCGTATACGCGCGAGTGCCTAGCACTGATCTTTATACGCGTATATAGAACCTAGAACACGTGGAACAAAGAATGTTTTCAAAGAATTAGAGTGTTCCATGTCTTCGGGCGACGTGGAACGGACATAGAACAAAGGTGGATTTTCGGTAAGGATGGTCTTTGCTATCGCTCGGCTTGCAGCAGTCACTACTCTGCGAATGGGCCGACGCCGTTAAGCCAATTTACGGACGGGCTCGAACGTGATCTTGACCCGGGTTCCAGTTGCAGCCGCCAGGCGCTCCAACGTCTGCGTGGATGGTTTGGTGCGACCACTTTCGAGCCGTGCGATAACCGACTGAGTAGTCTTCATGCGTTTGGCCAAGCCTTCTTGCGTGAGGCCGGCATTGGTTCGCGCTTGAATGACCGCACGGGCGAGCTCAAACTCAGACACCAATTCTTGGTGTGCCTTCCTGTATCGGGTGTCTTTCATCCATTTGCGGTGAAGATCCTCAATTTTGCTCATTTCTGCACTTCCTTTGCACGTCGCAACGCAAGTTCAATTTCCGCAACAGGTGTTTTTTGAGTCTTCTTGATGAACACGCGGACGACAATAACGCGGCGGCCCGTAGCGGTAACGTAGAGAGCGCCGGAAATGCCGTCTCTGCCGGTTAGGCGCATTTCCCAAAGTGGTCCCTGCAAATGCTTGACATGCGGTTCCCGCACACGCTCCAAGCCGAATTCCTCGATTAATCTTGAAATGTGAATGAAACGGGCGCGCATATCGGGTGGAAGCTGGTCGAGCTCGGTATCGATAGTGTGGTTCAAGGTTTCAACTATCCATTTCATCTGCTCGACACAAGTATAGCGTTTTTGCTATAGCTTTCGAGACCCAAATTGCAAGAGCACGGCCTCAGGAAGCCCGTTGTTCCGCCGCGGTTGCAATTCGATGAAGATAGTCCGCCGCCTGTTGCGCCTTGCTAGCGGCGTATATAAGGAATCGCTTCTCCTTTCGCAGGGCCTTCAGCCAGTTCGCGATGTACGGCGCGTGGTCCGCTCGTGGTTCCAGGCGGATATTCAAGCTGGCGCAAAGAAAAGCTGACCCTAGTTCCGCTACGAGTTCTTCGAAGGCATACCGGGGATCGCCAAAACGGTTATTGATCGCTCGATTGCAGCGGCCTGCCGCACCACTCCAATGCGTCGTCTCATGACCTCTCACGGAATAATACGATTCGGCAGAATGAAACTGCTCGAATGCAGGCATTTGGATGTAGTCGCCGGAAACCGAGTAGAACGCTTGATCTCCGCCGTGCTTTACGGTTGCTGGGACGCGTGAAAAGAAGGATTCGGCGCCCGCGACGCGCTCGGAGTTCGAAATTTGTTGAACTGCCGGACGCACGTAACACTTGCGTAGCATTGAAGACGTGATAGGTGCGGGCCATGCAGCGGCGCTGGGGTTTGGTTTCGTGTTCCTCGTCCATGTCAGGCGTTTCAGATTTCCCGCCCTTATCGAAGAACTTCCAAAACACGACGGTTGCACTGCCCTCCCCCTTTTGCACCTGAGCGCCGAGATCCTGCCATTGACGATACGTAGCCCATTGCGGGTGAGAATAACCGTGCTTCTGAGCAATTGCCCAAAGTAGAACCGAATTGATCCCGCGATAGGGGTTTTGATTGGCCGCGTTGACTGGCGTTTCCAGACTATTCCACGGCATCCGGTAGGCATGAACGCCGGCTTCAATTGCCTCGATCACAGCCTGCGTGATCTGCTCATAGATGTCTTGCTTCGGTGTAACCGTTTGTGTTCTCATGCGAACCTCGAATCCTTTGGTTTTCACGGTGGTGTTTGGGGCGTTAGCGCGTGCCGCTAACACCCCCGAGGCGTCGCTGGCGAGAATGGGGAGGCAAAACGGTCAAGGGCGCTGAAGTCGCTTGCGACTTTTTGGGGACCGCCATCGCAAAGTGGCTTTAGGTCTTCGCTCGCGAAGACTGGTGGGGGAGCCAAAACCCCCTTTAGGGCAGCCCCTTGCGTGCGCCGGGGCAAAGCCCAGGAGGAAAGAATTCCAATTGAACCCGAGCAAACGTTGAACTGCATTGTCAAATGTAATGCGACAACTGCGGATTTCATGGATGGTACGAAGGCAACTCGAAAATCGAAGAATGCGCCATCCGTTGGCCAGAGAGGCGCTATACGATAGCCGATGAAGCGCCCTATTCGGGCGCCTCTTCGGATAGCTCTTCGCCGTCGGAGTTCGCAGACGAGCCGGTGCGGTCGAGCTTGCGGACTGTAGTCGCATGGATCTCGGCAACGGTCATATCGACTGACGCGGTCTTCTTTCCGGACTGGATCTGTTTCTGATAAGCGCGGTGGCGGAGCTGCCCCTCGACCTCGATATGAGCACCCTTTGTGAACGATGCGGCGAATTGGCCAAGTTTGCCCCAAACCACGGTTCGATATAAACATGCTCGTGGTGCTCGGAGGGCGAGAAAGAACGAGCGCGAGTACAAGACTTTGCTTACGGCTGCCGCGTTTATTCCCTTGCGGTTGATGCAGACAGCTTCGCCAATGACCATATTGGAAGCAACGCCTCGCGTCGAATGATGCGAGATTAGAAGAACGCTGGACCCATCGCGGCGTTCATCGATTCCCGGAGGCCTGAACGCTGTTCACCCGCGACTCATAGACCAGCAGCGCGTTTCTCGGCATCCCGCCCCACGTTCCTGCACATCGATGTTCTGCGCGACACGGCCTTCGGCGTCAGCCTTGCTCCCGAGCGCAAGCGCAGCGGTGGTTACAGAAGTTCGCGCCTGGTCATATGCATATCGTCACCGCCATACCCGTGATTCCGCGCGGCACTTCTACCCAATCGTTTCAGTGAGCGCGACTGCAGTAATCGAACATTTCGAAATTCATCCCGAAGACGCATCTGCAGCCCCCGCGCTGATGCACGCCAGGACAAATCAAAACACACAAAGAATGCGGCCGTTTGTGGACAATCCCGAAGTTGACAGACGAGATGCCGACCTTCACAGGACTAATCTAGGGAGCCTCTTCAAATTGTTTGGTGTTTTAGAAATCGCGGCCTTTGCTGACGAAAATCCCGCAGGTTTCTGATTTGGCCATCCAATGCTCAGTTTGCCCGCAGCGCAATCATTGGATCGATCTTTGAAGCTTTTCTTGCCGGAAGATATCCGGCCAGGAGCGCCACAGCTCCAAGCAGAACGATCATCCCAATAAAGGTAAGTGGATCGGTGGGAGCAGTCCGAAACAGAAGAGACGCAACAAGGCGCGAGACCGCCAACGATGCGACGACTCCAACAGAAGCGCCAACCAGCGCGAGTCGCATGGTGCTCCAGATCACGTCGAACTGCACACGGATTTCCGTCGCGCCAAGAGCCATGCGTACGCCGATCTCCGGTCTCTGCCGCGTCACGGAATATGAGATAACACCATAAATTCCGAGCGAAGCCAGAAGTAGACCGAGAGCCGCAAAGATTCCGACCAGCAAAACAAAGAATCGTCTTGGAGATGTAGCGTGATCCACCAGTGCCTGAATTGGTTTGAATTCTGTCGCTGGTTGTCCGGGATTGATCCGCCGTAGCGTGATCATCACACTTCTTGCCAGCGCGGCGACAGGCAGCTTCGAACGCAGGACAAGGTACTCGCCCTCCGGCCCAAACTGTTTCGTCGCCGGCAGGTACATTTGCGCCCCTGCATTGTCTTCTGCACTGCTTTCGCGAACATCGGCGATTACACCGATCACCTGGACCTCTGCTCCGCCTGCAATGGCTGTACGGCCGAGGGGGCTCTGCCCCGGCCAGAGTCTTCGCGCGACCGTCTCATTAATGATGACGACGTTCCTGTTGTCGGCGATGTCGTGCCAGCCGATATCGCGACCTTGCAGCAGGCGCATTCCCATTGCTTTTAGGTAACCCGGCGACACGATGTAGACAAATACCGGAACGAAATCTTGTGCGCTGTTCTTCTGCTTGCCTTTTGCGGCAATTCCCCAACTCCGGTTGCGGCTCATGGGCAGGTTGTCGGATATGCCAGCGGTCTCGACACCCGGGATCGACGAAGTGCGTTCGACAATCTCCTGCCATTTCGCGGCGCGCGTAGCCGCCTTTTCGCGATCATCGAAGTCAACACTTATAGCGGCGGCACGACTTGGCTCGAAGCCCAAGTCAACGTCCAGAACGCGGAGAAAGCTGCGCAGTAACAGCCCCGCGCCGACCAATAGAACGCAAGCCAGCGCCATTTCCGCTACGACCAGCATCGAGCGCAGACGGCCGTGTTTCCTGCCCTCACTGGCTCCGTGTCCTCCACCGTCTTTAAGCAACTCCTGCAGATTGCTGTCCGACATCCGCAGTCCCGGCGCCAGTCCGAAAAGAACTGCTGCGCCTGCTGCGATCAAGAGCGTCCATCCCAGCACTGTTCCATCCACGCACACCATGCTGAGCAGCGGCAGAGCAATCGATCCTTGATGAGCGAGATACCGGATCGTGAACCAGGCAACTCCCAACCCTAAGCCAGCCCCCCCTGCGGCGAGTACTATGCTTTCGGTTAGGAGTTGACGCACGATCCGCCCTCGTCCTGCTCCCAGAGCGCTGCGCATTCCAAATTCCTTGCTGCGTGCTGCCAAACGAGCCAACAGTAAGTTGGACAGATTCACACACACAATCAGCAGAATCAAGCCAACCGCGCACCATAGCACAATCAGAGATCGCCGCAGCTTTCCGCTCACGTAGTCTTTCAGTATGGTCAGTTGGCCTGTGTAGCCAGGTTTGAATTCTGGGTGCTTGTGCTCGAAAAGGAGTTGCGGAAAGAGTTGGTCGGCCTCGCTCTGCGCCTGGGCTAACGTCACTCCTTTTTTTAGGCGACCCACCAACGCCAAGTCATTGCCATCGTCGCGGAAATCGTCCATGATGTACGGCGTGAATAGATCGACCTTGGCTCCTGGCGAGAAGACCGAGCCAAAATCGAATGTGTTCGGCAACACTCCGATAACCGTCACCGAAGTATTGCTTAGGTCAATGGCCCGTCCAACAATGCTGGGATCACCTGCAAACTGGCGTTTCCAAAACGAATAGCTTAGTAACGCCACGGGTTGAGCGTGTTTCACAAATTCCTGAGATTTGAATGATCGCCCAAGCGACGGCTCTACGCCGAGGGTTTGAAAGAAACCTTCGGCGACAAGCATGCCGGTAACAGGCATCGGCTGGCTATTTCCCATGAGCTTGAAATTATCGGGTCCGGTAAAGGCGAAGTAGCCACTGACCGACTGAAAAGAGTGGTTCTGTTGTTGAAAATCTTGCGTTGCATCCGCTGTATAGGTTTTGCTGGACTCGCCGGCTTTGGGATCCTTCTCCACAATGCGAACCAATTGCTGAGAATCGGGGAATGGTAGCGGTCGCAGCAAAATCGTATTCACCACGCTGAAGACGGTGATATTGGCGGCTACGCCGAGCGCGAGAATCAGCACGGCGACTATTGTGAAGCCGTAATCGCGCTTTAGTGTGCGGAAGGTGAAACGTAAATCCTGCGTCAAGGTGTCGAGCCACGGCAATCCGCGCGATTCGCGGTGCAGCTCGAGTGATTGCTGGACGCCGCCAAAGCGTACAATGGCCTGTCGCCGGGCTTCTTCCGCAGACATACCGCGCCCGATGTTCTCTTCGATGGCCATTTCCAGATGTGAGGCCATCTCCTGGTTGAGTTCCTGATCCAGTGAGTCCCTGCGGAAGAAAGAGCGGATTCGGTTGAAGGCTTCTCGAAGGGAATGCCTCACTGTTCACCTCCTTCGCCCTGCATCGCGAGAACCCGCCCCATGACGCCGGAAAGCCGCTGCCAGTAGGCGGTATCCTCGGCCAACTGCTTCTTGCCGCCCTTTGTGATGGAGTAGAACTTCGCTTTCCGGTTGGTATCTGAAATGCCCCATTTAGCCGCGATCCAGCCTCGCTGCTGCAAACGCACCAGCGAGGCGTATATCGTTCCCTGGTTCAGTAACACTTCATTCCCACTTACCTGTTCAATGCGGCGCGCGATGCCGTATCCGTGCAGCGGACCTAAGACTTCGAGCGTCTGCAGAACCATCACATCGAGCGTCCCTTGCAAAAGATCGAGTTTGGATTGGCCCATCTATATCTCCTGTGGAAAGACCACATATTATCACGAAGCGTATGTGGTACTACCACAGGAACGTTTTTCGATTCTGGATTTGAAGTCTGAACCTGAGAGTTCGGGAACTACCGGATTACTACTGCTAAACGATAGGATTCTATCGTGAGTGACCCAGCCCGAAAAGCCGAGTTTGCATGCGGAAGTGCATGCTGGGTCACTTTCGATAGAACCGTTTGAAGGAACTCGCTGGCGTTTGCGAGGGATGCGGCCAGTTATGGCAACGTATCGCTATGGGATTTCAATTGAGCTTTGCCGTTTGGTTGGCTGGGGAGCCGGAAGAAGACGCTCTTGAATGGTGTAAAATTCGGCACGGCGACCTTTATTATCGCTCAGAAACGCAACCACTGACACGCTTACGAAAGCTCATCCACCCGCGCGGTAGCGTCCCTCGCGTCAGCGAGTTAGTTCAAACGCGCTTGTCGTCGTTATTGGGTGTCTCGGCCGGGTTCTCCCGCCGGCCTGGCACGTTGCAGCGATTTGTCATAGCCCGGGCGGCTCGTCGCCTTCGAAATACGAATCATATCCGGCGAACAAGAGGCACTCCAAGCGGTCCGCTTCGGCCAGAACCTCGCCTGGAACTTCCTTGCGAGTTGCTTTGAGGCCATCTGTAAGGCCGTTTACGACGTTCACAACTTTTCGATGTATCAGCGGATCTTTCTCGGTTTTAGCAATGTAGTTCCGAACTGCTTGGACGAAGGTCTTAAACTCCCGCATCGGGTAGCGTCTGCCGCTATCATAAAGTGAGCTTTGAAAATCAAGCCACCGTTCTTCGACAACAGCAGCCAAATGGTCCTTGTCGGCATCTGGAATCGGCATCCGTAAAAGTCTATCTCGGAATTGCACGGAGCCGTTACGTTATCCCAAAAGTTTCGTAGCGGTCCAGGAGTAGTATCGGTGGCTCAGGAAAGAGGAAAGAATAGGTAAATACTGATTTCATAACAACGGCGATTTTAGACTTGTAGCAGCCAACGAACAAAGGCTCGGGAAGAAAGGAGCCGAAGATGTTGATTATAGGTTGTGATTATCACCCGAGCGTGCAGCAAATCGCATTTGTAGATACGGAAACAGGAGATTGCGGAGAGCAGAGGTTAAAACACAGTGATAGAGAAGCGGAGAAGTTCTACCGCGATCTGAAGCTGAGAGCAGAGAGTGTGAGAGTTGGGTTGGAAGCCACGGGGCATACGCGATGGTTCGAACGATTGCTGGCGGAGTTGGGCTATGAGTTGTGGATAGGAGATGCGGCCCAGATCGCAGCCATGCGTGTGCGGAAACAGAAGACTGACCGGCAAGACGCCCAGTTTCTGCTGAAGCTGTTGTTGGAGGATCGCTTTCCAAGAGTGTGGGTGCCCAGTCTGGAGAATCGGGATCTGCGGCAGCTCCTTTGGCATCGTCATCGGCTGGTGCAGATGCGCACGCGGATCATGAATCAGTTGCAGTCGATCGCAATGAACGAGGGAATACAGCGCAGAGGTGGCCTGCGGAGCGAGCAAGGCCGAAAGCGATTGGAGCAGCTAGTACTCGCTCCTTGGGCCACAAAACGCCGGCAGGATTTGCTGGGCTTGCTGGATCAACTGAACGATAGCGTAGAAGAGCTTAGCGCAGCGCTTCAACAGGAAGCGGAGAAGCGAGCTGAAGCTCGGCTTTTGATGACCCATCCTGGAGTTGGGCCGGTGACGGCGCTCGCGTTCGTGCTCATCGTGGGAGACCCGGAGCGTTTTCGATGTGGAAAGCAAATTGGGAGTTATGTCGGCCTCATTCCCGAGGAGGCTTCGAGCGGTGTTCATTGGCGACTGGGGCACATCAGCAAACAAGGCAGCACTCTGTTGCGTTTCCTATTAGTAGAGGCAGCACAAGCCGCCGCGCGTTTTAACCCAGAATGGCGGAGCAAGTTTCTCCACTTGGCGATGCGCCGTGAACGGCGGATTGCCAAAGTAGCCATGGCTCGCAAGCTCGCCGTCAGTATGTATTGGATGTGGCGCAAGCAGCGGAGTTTTCAGCCGTCTATAGAAGTCGGTTCGCACGCGGGATAGCTCGTAACGGCGTATGGTGTGAAGTCGATCACTGCAATACTGATCGAGCGTCCCGCTCCCCTAATAAGGGAGTTCGAAATAGTAATCATGGTCGATGTTGTGACCGGAGAGATGCTTGGGTCGGACTGAGTGCCGCCCGAAAGATTAAACGACGGGCCTTTGCATCGTATGGCGTGTCAGTTCAAGTCGTCACTAGGCGTCGCGCAATGTACTCGTCAGAGTGCACACAGAAAAACTGCGCCGAAAGCCGCTTGACAAGTGTAGTGGTTGTTAGAGATGTAGTGGTTGTTAGAGATGGCTCCGCGAAGAGCTTCTATGGGATCTACCTGCGTGGCCATCCATGCGGGAGTCATGCCGAACGCAACCCCGGTGATCAACGAAACACCAAAGGCAAACAGCAGAACCGGCATGGAAGGTGACGCACTAATGGGCACGCTCGCCATATCGCCAACCTTAGGGAATGCAAAATGCAAAATAAGGCGTGTGCCCCCGAAAGCCACTGCGAGACCTGCGGCACCGCCGAGAAGCGAGAGCAAAATGCTTTCTGTGAGGGACTGCCTTACAAGCCGCGACGGTTGCGCACCGAGCGCCATGCTCAACGATATCTGTTGACGCCGCTCCATGCCGCGAACCAGCATGAGATTGGCTACATTGGCGGAGACAATGAGTAGCACAAATCCTGAAACCATCATCAAGATCTGAAGCCAGTGCTCATATTGTCCGCGCATGCTCGTGATGCCGCCTCCTCCGGGCCGCAGGTACAGGGTTTGGCGAGGAAATACCGCGCGATCGTTGGCACTCATGTCACCCCAGTGCGAACGCAGCCATCGCTTCAACCCCACTCGCATCTCGGCCTCAACAGATGTGGGCTTCACGCCGGGCCGGATACGGCCGATCAAGTGCAGCCAGTGGTTGTCGGGTGTATACAGATTGTCATCGGACTGCAGAAATGGTTCCGTGTTCAACGGCAGAAAGAAATCGGGTGGATTGTTACGCAGAGTATCACCGAAGAAACCCGGCGGAGAGATTCCGACGATCGTAAATGGCTTCTCATTTATGTTGAAGAGGCTACCGATGACAGACGGACTCGCTCCATACCTTTGCTGCCATAAGCGATAGCTCATCACCGCAACGGGCGAAGCGCCGGGCTGATCGTCCTGGGTGCTTAGCACGCGCCCGGCATATGCGTTAAGGCCGAACATGGCGAAATAGTTGCCCGCCACGAACTCGCCTCGGTAGCTTTCGGCTGCCTCAGCCCGGCCTGAGCGCCGAAATGCCGAAGAGCGGAACCTCCGCCGAGAAAGCCGCTAATGCGACGAAACCCTTCGTGTTCTTGCTGAAATGTTTGTACAGATCAAAGGAGACAATCGAAAACTCATCGCCTTGACTGTACCCACCCCAATCGCAGCAATAGGCTCCTTTCCCCAGGCGGTACAGTTCGCCGGGATTCGCCACGGCGAGAGACTTGAGCAGAACGGCATGCACCAAAGTGAAAATGGACGTGGTCGCGCCAATACCGAGACCGAGCGTCAGAACCGTAGTGATCGTGAACGCCGAAGCCTTTCGCAAGCCTCGTAACGCGTGACGCAGATCCTTTATCAGGTTTTCCATAAACGGGAGTCCGCATTGATCCCGATAG
>Ga0207667_10005872_pt1 | contig 14951 bp, 13 predicted proteins | sample KBSCornC52_FD_184301 | JGI IMG/M metagenome (GOLD analysis project Ga0207667, IMG submission 184301) | Corn rhizosphere microbial communities from Kellogg Biological Station, Michigan, USA - KBS Corn C5-2 (SPAdes) (version 2) | ecosystem: Host-associated > Plants > Roots > Rhizosphere > Soil ... | reverse complement strand
ATCAATGTACATCGTCTGGCGCACATCTTCGGGACTGCCACATACGCGAAAGGCTGCCGGTGAGGGCAGCCTTCCGCGATGAGCTTCTGTGGGCAATTAGAAGGTAGTTGAGACGCTGAGGCGGAAGGTCTTGCGCGGCTCGCGGAACAGGTTCTGCGCCCCGAAAGCCTGGACTGCCTGCTGCCAGGTGTAGTCGCCTGCGCCACCCGGGGGGAAGAGGTCGCGGGTGATCAGTTCGGCCGAGCAGCTCTGCACCTTGGATCCGAGGAGCACGTCATTGCAGTAAGGCCGCTCATAGAGGCGAAGCGGATTGTATGCGTAGTAGATCCGGACGGGCGCATTGATAATCGGCATCATGACCGAGACCTCGCCACCCACTGACATGCGAGGCACGGCGTTGGTGCCCAGGATCGGACGAATGTTGCGCTGGAAGCCAACTTGGGATCCAGGAATTCCGCCCTGGCAAGATCCGTTGTTGTAGACCGGGCAGCCATAGAGCGGAGCAGTGATCGACGCGAAGCCTTCAGGGCTCTGCTTTAGCTGTCCGCGGTTGGTTACCACGTCCATGCCGAAGTCATCAAAGACCGAGAACATCGCCGAACCGACAATGGGAATGCGATATTCGAGATTCGACGTGAAGGTGGTATCACCGCCAATTGAAGCAACGCCGTAGACGGGGATGGGAACCGCGATGCACTGGTTCAGCTGCGGATTGTTCGGATCGCGAGGAACGCAGGAACCATCCGGGTTGGTGAGCTGAACCGTTTGCCTGGTCGGCACGTAGCCGTAGGGAGTCGCACTGCGAACGTCGAAGCCGCGCAGTTCGTTTTCGCCGCCGGCGTAGAACCGGCTTTGAGGCGGAGCGACGTCGCCCCCGAAGCCCTGGATGTAGCCGAGCTGGGCGCGCATTGCGAGGATATTACGCCCATTCTGCGAGGGGACAAGGCCGTGCATAGAGCGGTAGCTCTTGTACGCCACAAATGGCGAGAAGTAGCGCACATTGCCCCAGAGCCCAGCCAGTTGGAACGCCGCCGTATATTCCTTGCCACTGCGCGGACGAACCGGATTGTTCACCGTGTTATAGCTGTACGTCAATGAAATCTGGCTCGTGACGATGCCCGACAGCGCGTTGTTTCCCTGAATGCCGCCGCGGAAACTGATGGTCTGGAAGAAGGTCTGAGACGCTGTGCTGAACGCCGTGATCGATGCTCTCGAAAGCGAATACGTGAGGCCCACGCGCTGGAAGGCATGACGGCGAAGCGGATAAGCCAGCGAGAGGTTGATGCCCGTAGATGCCTGGTTGTAGTTCTGCGTCAGAGACTGCTGGGCCGCCGAGAGATTGGCTGCGAGGCCGGTGCTGGTCTCGTAGTTTTTGGCCGCGTTGTAGTCAGACTTGTTGTTATAGATTTGAAACCCAAGGTTCAACGGACGATTGTGCACATAGGGTTGCGTGAAGCCAAACAGGAATTGCCGGCTGACGTTGCCCAGGTTGCCCTGAACGCTGAGCGTCTCCCCAAGACCAAGGAAGTTGTTGGTTTGGTAGTTCACTCCCAGGAAGGCGCCGGAGAGACCGCTGACGCCACCGTTGAGGCCGATCGAGTTCTTGCCCTTCTCCGTCAGCTTGAGGAGAAGGTCAACGGTGCCAGCCTCGGAGTTCTGGTGAGCCTCTGAGTCCTGCTCGACCTTCAGCGGATTGAAGTACTCGAGCTGGTTCAGGCGCAGCAGGCTGTATTCCCAAAGCTGCGAGTTGTAGACCTGGCCTTCATCGAGGAGCAGTTCGCGCCGGATGACGCGGTCGCGGGTGATGGTGTTGCCCTGGAACTCGATCCGTGAGACGTAGAACTGCTTGCCTTCATCGATGTCGATCTGAAACGAGACGGTGTGCTTCTGGTCGTCGTAGACAGGCTTGGGGATGGCCCCAAAGTTGATGTACCCGAGCTGGCCGTACGCCTTCTTCAGGTTGTCGAGACCCTTGCCGATGAGAGTGGAATTGAACCAATCCCCATCCTTGATGTTGAACTGTGCTCGCAGCGCCTTTGTGTTGTTGAGGTGCGTATTCCCGCTAAATGTGATGGTCCCCAACCGGTAGCGCTCACCCTCTTCGACGGGCATGAGAATGTCAATTCGCTTGCCGCGGTTGGGCCTGAACGTGAACCAATTGAGGCCGCCTTGATCGCGGATCTGCGTGCGGGGCGTCTCGACTGCGGCATTGGCGTATCCCTTGTCGCGGTAGGCATAGCGGACGCGCTCAGTATCGATGTCGAGCTTTGAGGCGTCGAAGGTACGCGCAAAGATGTTTTCGAAGAAGATCGAATGCGGAATGCCGATCGGGCGCAACTCCTTCATGGAGCGGCGAAGGTAGAGGCTGCTGAGGTGCTGGTTGCCGGCAAATTTGATCTGCCCGACTTTGACCACAGGGCCTTCCTTGATGCTGAAGTTGATCTGCACCGAGGCAGGGGGAATGGTTTTAACGTCGGTCTTGATGGTCGCGAACTGGTGCCCGTGCTCGGAGAGAAGTTCCCTCAGTATGGTTTCGGCCCGCTTGATCTTGGTGGGGTCGTACTGGCCCTCGACCGAAAGGCCGACCTTCTCCTTCTTGAAGCGGTCGAGGATGTCGGAGGTCGAAACCGAGTTGTTGCCCTTGTAGTTGATCTCGCGGATCGAGGGACGCTCGCGGACGATGACGTTGAGAATGACTCCCTTTTCGGAGTCTTCGCGTTCAATGCGCAGGTCTTCAAAATAGCCGGTGTTCCAAAGCGAGTTGAAGTCACGCTCGATGGATTGCGGGTCGTACGTGTCGCCCGGATGGGTGAACATGCGGGCAAGAATTGTCTCCTTGGGGATGCGGCGATTCCCGATGACCCGGATAGATTCGATGGTCTGCGTTTGAGCGAAAGCGATGCTGGCGGAGAAAACGAACAGGAGTATGGCGGTAAGACGAAAAATGGACGCCGAAATCCGCGTTTTGCGGGAGATGGGATCGTGCGCGATCTTCACCGGGCTGGAGTCCTGCGGCGAGCACAAGTTCTGGTGCGGTCCAAGGTAAGGCTTCACGGGAAGAATATGCACACCCTCACTGCTTAAGTTCTGTTACAGCCTTTAGGAAAGATTGATTTTACCATCTCAATGACGGTCTCTTCGGTGCCTTGGCGACCTCATCAGAACAGCGGATGAAGCGCTCGGTCCGAAGGGTTAAAGTCTTCCCCACAACGTGCGTTCGCGCTTATGCGCAATTCAGGACACCGGGCACTCTGGGACTCAAGATGACGAAGAGGATTGCGTTGAAAACTGCCGACTGCTCCAGCAACAAATCTCGCCGCCAAAATGCCGTTCCATTGGGTCCTCAAACAGTTTAACGGACCAAAATGGGTTGGAGAGTTCGCACTCCATTCCCTGCCGGAGTACGGATCAAATGACTGAAATGCGCGAAAGCACGTTTCTTAGACGCAGGGCCGGGCGACATGACATCCTCAGAGTCAGGATGGTTGAGGAGAAAATGGTGGAAACCGCGGGTACCGTTTTCGATTTTGAAGCCGACACCCTGGACGGAGCGCCGAAAAAGCTTGCCGACTTTCGCGGAAAGGTGCTGCTGATCGTAAACACGGCCAGCCAGTGCGGTTTTACTCCGCAGTATGCGGGACTCGAAAAGCTTTATCAGACATATAGGGACCGAGGGCTGGTCGTTCTCGGCTTTCCTTGCAACCAGTTTGGGGCGCAGGAGCCAGGCAGCGCCGCCGAGATCGGGGCCTTTTGCCAGAAGAACTATGGGGTGAGCTTCCCGATGTTCGGCAAAATCGACGTGAACGGGGAGAATTCGCACCCGCTCTATCGCTATCTAAAGAAGGAGAAGCCTGGATTGCTTGGCCCGATTGGCGGAGGCTCCATCAAGTGGAACTTCACGAAGTTCCTCGTGGATCGCGAAGGCCAGGTTGTCGCCCGGTATGCCTCGACGACCAAACCGGAGAGCTTGGCCAGTGCCATCGAAAAACAGCTGAATGCGGGGAAAAGCTAAGCGATGCGCAAGAACCTGCCGATGATCCTGATCCGTGTGATCGTGGGTCTTGTGTTCCTGACCGAAGGCGTTTTGAAATTTGTACGGCCCGGCGAATTGGGCGTGGGCCGGTTCGCGCATATTGGGCTGCCGTTTCCGCATGTGCTGGCTCCCTTTGTCGGCGTGGTGGAGATTGCGGCCGGTGGAGCGTTGATCCTGAACTTTTTCGCGGGCGATGCAGCGTTGCTGTTGCTCATCGATATTCTTACGGCCATCTTCACAACCAAGGTGCCGATCCTGCTGGGGCATCGCCTTGGGGTCTTTGCACCACCGAAGCTCGACCACTACGGGATTCTGACGTTCATCCACGAGGCGCGGACGGACCTGGCAATGCTCTTCGGGCTGATCGCGATTCTCCTCGATAGTGGGATGAGGATCAGTCTAAGGGGGAAATAGCGGCTGCTGCTTGTATCAGCCGTCGAAGCGGTAAGCACTGATCTGAGCGCCCATAGGCTCGTCGGTAAAGATGCGCTTGCCGGCGGCATCGCCTCCTGCTCCTGCTGCGACCATTAATGGGATCAGGTGCTCTTCCCTCGGGTGTGCGTACGTCGCGAACGGGGCGCTGCGCCACTTTTCGAGCAGCGCATTGCGCTGTCTGGCAGGGGACTCCACCGCGCTGGTCAGCCACGCGTCGAAGGCCCGGGAGCGTTCAGCCGTGTGTGGCTGGAAATAGCCGCGTAGATTATGGAAGCTCATTCCGCTGCCGATGATGAGAACACCCTCGTCGCGCAACGGTGCAAGCGCGCGGCCGGCAGCGATGTGCAGCGCGGGATCGAGCGACTGGTCCAGCGAAAGCGTGACTACCGGAATCTGTGCTTCTGGGAACGCGACCTTGAGCGGCACGAAGACGCCGTGGTCGTACCCGCGCTTGGTATCGGTGGCCCAAGGCAGCCCGGCACTCTGCAAAAGCGCGCTGACCCGCCCGGCTAGGGCCGGATTACCGGGCGCAGGCCAAGTGAGTTCATACGTGTGTGCGGGGAAGCCGGAGTAGTCGAAGATCAGATCTGGATTTGGCGCGGCGCCAGCAGTCAGGGCCGGTTGTTCCCAGTGCCCACTGATGACCAGAATTGCCTTCGGCTGATAGGGCAGGGTCGAGGCCACGGATTCCAGGAAGCGCTGAGTTGGACGCCACGTGTCTGCCGGGCCCCAGGTCCAATCCATAAAGAAGCACGGTCCTCCGCCATGAGGAAGAAAGAGGGCGGGTTGGCGATTGCTGCTGCTGGCGGACATTGAATACTCCGGCGAGGCCTGCACCTGCATCGCCTTACAGACCAATATTTGTTCAGACAACTATTTGATGCTGCGCGGAGGCTCGCGATGCAGGGATTTGGCGCATCCACAAAAACCAGATAATGAGGGTTGGCTACTCAATGGCGAACACAGCCGAAACGGTAGCCTCGCGGCTTACCTTATGCGGCTCGATCGCGAGTTGTAGGGAAGCTGCTCCCGCTGACCCCAGTCCGCCACCCGCCTGCATCATCGGCATTGAAAATCGGGCCGCGGAAAATTGATTGCTCACGCTCATCAGTATCCCAAGATGCGCTCCCATTCCGTTGGCAAGCACCGAAGCATTCTCTTTGGCGCGTGCCGCAGCTCGATCGAGAGCCTGGTTCTCCAGCGCCTTCTGGTTCTTTACTGTCCACTCGATTTGTCCGCTGCTGTTTGCTCCAGCGCTGATCGCAATATCAAGGATCTCCGCAGCGCGTTGCGGCGGCACATCCACCGTCCATTGCTGCGCCAACTTGAATTTGTGCTCCTCACTCCAAACCCGGTAGAGATATTGCGACTGGCTTCGGATGTTGTTCTCCGTTATTCCAGCTTGTTTCACCGCTGCGACGATGGCGTTTGATTTGCGGGCGCCATCAGCGTGGGCGGACTTCACATCCTCCGCCGGTGTGTCGAATCCGATGTGCAGGATGGCAAGATCCGGTTCCACATTAACGCTTTCAGTTGCGCTAACTGTTAAGGTTCTTTGATTGTTGGCGGGATGCTGCGTGCAGGATGTAAGGAAAATGGAAGCTACGGCGATAGAAGCGAGCGAGGCTAAGAACCTCATTGGGGCCCTCTTTCAATTCGGACAAAACAATACCATGCTCGCGTGCTCTCGCTAGGTTACGAATGTGCAGATTCAGTCAATTGAGAATACCGCGTAGACGGTCGCTTCTCGGCTGACCTGGTGCGGTTCAATCGCGAGGGGCTCGGCGGCTGCGTTCGCCGCTTTCATCGCCATCATCGGCATCGGTCTCGGAAACGACGGCGTGGACATCTGGTTGCTGACGTAGATCAGTGAACCGAGCCGTACGCCCATGCCCTTGGCCAGAACTTCTGCATTTGTCCTGGCACGCGCGGCGGCTTTGTCCAGGGCCTCGGCCTCCAATGCCTTCTCGTCTTTCACGGTCCACTCGATTTGGCCGCTGCTGGTCGCACCGGCATTTATAGCAGTGTCGAGAATTTCGGCGGCATGCTCGGGCTGCACTTTCACAGTCCAATCCTGGTGAAGCGTGTATTTGCGGAGTTTGGTGGTCCAGTCGCGATCCAGATATTGCGACTCGCTGCGGATCGCCGTTTCCGGTACTCCCGCCTGCTTGAGTGCGGCGATGATGGCATTTGAGGCGCGGGATCCGTCAGCATACGCGGACTTGGGATCTTCCGGTTGAGTGACAAAGCCGATGTGCAGGACAGCAAGGTCGGGCTCAACAGAGACGCTATCAGTAGCCGTGACAGTGAGCGTGCGATTGCTCGAATCGACCTTGAGCTGGGGCTGGGTGGGCTGCTGCGGTGATGCCGGAATGGTTGCGATGAAAAGTGCCGAGGTGATGAAGGCAAGATTGCGATGCATTGCAGGGCTCCTTCGTGCGAAGCAAAATGAGCGGCAAATTGAGCCGCATCTGTTTGAGGAACGGGCGAATGCTACTTTCTTGCGTGCTTTTCTCCGAATTGCCGGAGTTTCGCAAGGGTAGCAGCAGCCTCGCCGGAGTCGATTGCCTCGGCTCCCATTTCAACGCCCTGCTTGAGGCTTTCTGCGAGCCCCGCGGCCACTAAAGTGGCTGCGCCATTCAGCAGGACGATGTCACGGCGTGGTCCCTTGATGCCGGTAATTACGTCATAGAGCAGGGCCTTGTTGGTCTCAATGTCTCCGCCGATAAAGTCCTCGAGCTTCGCGCGGGGCAGTCCGGCCATCTCCGGTGTAACTCGCGCCGCCTTCAGGTGCGGTTCAGCGTCGGGCCCGGTCTCTTCAATCCGCGCGACGACAGACTCGCCCGTAGTTGTGAGTTCGTCGATTCCGTCTGTCCCGTGAACGACAAAGGCCCGCTTCGAACCAAGGGCCTGCAGCGCCCGGCCAACGAGAAGAACGCGGCTCGGCGCGAGAACGCCCACAACCTGAATCCGCGCATGCGCCGGGTTTGTCAACGGTCCGCAGAGGTTAAAAATGGTTCGGAAACCAAGCGCGCGGCGCAGTGGATTCATGGCTTTCATCGCCGGGTGGTACAGCGGCGCAAAGAGGAACACGAAGCCGGTTTCGCGCAGGCATTCGACCGCGAGTTCAGGATTGAGGTCGATCGGAACACCGAGCGCCTCGAGCACATCGGCCGCACCGCAGCGTGAAGTAACAGCCCGATTGCCGTGCTTGGCCACCTTTGCCCCAGCAGCCGCGGCGACGAGAGCAGCGCCGCAGGAGATGTTGAACGTAAGCGGGCCGCCTCCGCCTGTTCCAACGCAGTCGACCAGTTCCGCCCGCTCTTCGTCAGTGAGCGGAATCGGCACGCATTGCTCGCGCATGACGTCGACAAACCCGGCAAGTTCGGGTGCCTGTTCGCCGCGAGTGGCAAATACGGTAAGCAACGCGGCGGTTTCCACCTCGGGCACCTGGCCGGAGAGAATTTGGCGAAGGACATCGCGCGCCTGTTCGCGTGTGAGCTGTGCGCCATCTTCGGCAAGCGGCTTCAGCAGGGTTTTCAGGGAATCCATATCTCTCAATATGGTAATTGTTCGCCAACTCGCTCCACCGAAATGCAGGACAGTTGTTTGCGACTCCATCGTGCAGCAAGATAGTATCTTCTTACCGCTGGCACGATCGTGCTGACGTAGTTTGGCGCTGTCGAGTAGCAATTCCCTGAAACATCAGCAGACCGGGCGGACCCAACCAACATGAAAATTCACGAGTATCAGGCAAAAGAGATCCTGGCGAAGTATGGCGTGGCAGTGCCCAGGGGCGAAATGGCCAACACGCCCGAAGAAGCGGCCGCTGAGGCGCGTAAGCTCTTCGCTGAAGGCGCGAGCGGCGTCGTGGTGAAGGCACAGATCCATGCCGGCGGACGCGGCAAAGGCGGCGGCGTGAAAGTGGCGCGCAACCGCGAAGACGCCGAAGAGCATGTGAAGAATATTCTCGGCATGCAGCTTGTGACGCACCAGACCGGTCCGCAGGGCCAGAAGGTTCAGCGCCTGCTGATCGAGGAAACAGCAGCAATTGATCGCGAGCTGTATCTTGGCATCGTGCTCGACCGCGCAACGGGCAAGCTGGTGTTTATGGCGTCGCAGGCCGGCGGCATGGAAATTGAAGAGGTCGCCGCGAAGACACCTGAGGCGATCTATAAAGAAGCCATCGATCCGGCGGTCGGGTTCGGCTCGTGGCAGGCCCGCAAACTAGCTTTCGCGCTCGGATTGAAGTCGACGCAGATCAACCAGGCGGTTGCATTTTTCCAGAGCCTCTACAAGGCGTGCCTCGATACCGATGCTTCGCTGATCGAAATCAATCCGTTCATCACCACGAAAGACGACAAGCTTTTCGCTCTCGACGCGAAAATCACATTCGATGACAATGCGCTCTTCCGCCATCCTGACATCAAGGCCCTGCGCGACGTTGCAGAAGAAGATCCGCTGGAAGTTGAAGCCAGCAAGTATGCGCTCAACTACATCAAGCTCGACGGCACAATCGCTTGCATGGTGAATGGCGCGGGTCTGGCCATGGCGACCATGGACATCATCCAGTACGCCGGCGGCTCACCTGCAAACTTCCTTGACGTTGGCGGCGGGGCTACTCAAGAACAAATTGAACATGCCTTCGAGATTCTGCTTTCGGATGCGAATGTGAAGGCGATTTTCATCAACATCTTCGGCGGCATTCTGCGCGTTGATCGCCTCGCAACGGGCGTTGTCGCGGCTGCTAAGAAGCTTAACGTGAAAGTACCGATTGTGCTGCGGCTCGAAGGCACAAACGTGGAAGAAGGTCGCAAAATCCTGAAGGAATCGGGCTTGAATTTCCTGGTGGGCGCAACGATGAAAGAGGCCGCGGAACTGGTCGTGGCTGCTGCGAAGGGGGCAAAGTAATGTCAGTCTTAGTCGACAACGATACGCGGCTCATCGTGCAGGGCATCACGGGGAAAGAAGGCACATTCCATGCCCTTGGCTGCGCGGAGTACGGCACCAAGGTTGTGGGCGGTGTGACTCCAGGCAAGGGCGGTACGACGCATGAAGGCTGGCCGGTTTTCAACACCGTGGCCGATGCCGTGAAGCAGACAGGCGCAAACGCAACCATGATCTTTGTACCGCCTCCGTTTGCAGCCGATGCGATTCTCGAGGCCGAGGACGCGGGCATTCCGCTCATCGTGTGTATCACCGAGGGCATCCCCACACTCGACATGGTGAAGGTGTGGGCAAAGCTGAAAAGTTCCAGGTCGCGTCTGATTGGGCCGAATTGCCCCGGAGTGATTTCGCCCGGCAAAGCCAAGATCGGCATTATGCCCGGACGCATTCACAAGGAGGGCAATATTGGCATCGTGTCGCGCTCGGGCACGCTGACTTACGAGGCGGTGCATCAACTCACGCAGCGCGGGATCGGGCAGTCGACGGCAATCGGAATCGGCGGCGACCCCATCATCGGCACAACGCATATCGACGCGATGAAGCTGCTGAACGATGATCCGGAGACCGAGGCCATCATCATGATTGGCGAGATCGGCGGCACCAATGAAGAGGCTGCAGCCACATTCGTCAAGGAGCACGTGAAAAAGCCTGTGGTCGGATTCATCGCCGGGCAGACGGCTCCTCCGGGACGCCGCATGGGGCATGCGGGCGCCATCATCTCCGGCGGGCAGGGAACCGCTGCAGACAAGATGAAAGCGATGCGCGAGGCAGGCATTCATGTGGTTGTTTCGCCGGCAGAGATCGGCGAGACGCTGGCCAAGGTGATCGGCAGGTAATAAATCGACTTCTAGCGGTTAGTTCTAACTCGCAGCCAAATGCAAGAGCCCGCCGAGAGGTGGGCTTTCTTGTTCAGTAAACCGCAAGAACAAATCTCATTGCGGAGAATCTCAAATGAAGAGCATCAAAAGTCCGGTTGTGCGGGCGGAGGAGTTTGCGACGCGAATGGGCATTCGTTTGCCGATTCTTCTGGCGCCGATGGCGGGTGCGTGCCCGACCTCATTATCGGCCGCGATCGCAAATGCAGGGGGCATGGGCGCGTGCGGCGCGCTGCTGATGAAGCCGGAAGAGATCTTCACATGGTGCGCCGACTTTCGCGCGCAGAGCCGGGGCGAGTTTCAAATCAACCTCTGGATTTCCGGACCGGCGCCGAAGCGCGATGCGGAACTGGAGCGGCGCCAGCGCGAGTACCTGGCTCAGTGGGGTCCCGAGGTTCCGGAGAGCGCGGCGGAAGGTGTGCTACCGGATTTCGATGGCCAATGCCGGGCAATGCTGGACGCTCGGCCCAAAGCGATCTCGTCCATTATGGGTCTGTATGCGCCGGAGTTCGTTCGGGAGATGAAGGCTCGCGAAATTCTATGGTTCGCAACTGCAACGACGGTAGCTGAAGCAAAGGCCGCGGAAGCCGCCGGAGCTGACGCTGTGATCGCGCAGGGCGCTGAGGCCGGCGGCCATCGCGGCGCCTTCGATACTGGAGAAGCAGAGCGCCGGATGGTTGGACTCTTCGCCTTATTGCCTCAAGTGGTCCATGCGGTGTCCATTCCGGTGATAGCCGCGGGAGGCGTTGCAAACGGGCGTGGAGTCGCCGCGGCTTTGATTCTAGGCGCGAGCGCGGTGATGATTGGCACGGGATTTCTGCGCTGCCCGGAGGCGAACATCAATCCGGCGTGGTCTGACGCGCTGGGCAAGACCGAAGCCGACGAGACGATGATCACAAGTGCGTTCACGGGCCGTCCCGGGCGAAGCGTCGCGAATGCATACGCGCGTGCATCTTCGTTGCCTGGTACGCCGCTTCCAGCGCCCTATCCGCTGCAGCGAGGTTTGACTCGTGCAATGCGTGAAGCCGCGGCCAAAGAAGGAAAATGCGATCGCATGCAGATGTGGGCAGGGCAGGCTGCAAAGCTGGCGCGGACCGAACCCGCAAAAGAACTCACTCAGGAAATCTGGGAAGAGTCGAAGGCTTTCCTTGCTCTGAAATAGCAGAGCCCACCCAGAACTGAACTCTGCTATTGAGCTAGCAGCTAAGAGCGACCGGCTACAAGCTTTGGATTTACCAGATTCGGCAGGGCTTCGCGCTTACCATTTTGTCGGGCAGCTTGCAGTTGAAGCTTTTCGCGAATGCGGGAAGGTCCTGCAGCACCGAGTTGGTTCGGTACTCGTCGGGCGCATGCGGATCAGTCTGCGCCTGACTTCGCAGTTGTTCGGGCCGCGTCTGCGTGCACCACTGCTGCGCGTAGGCGATCCAGAAGCGCTGTTCAGGCGTGTAGCCATCTGCTTTCGCCGCCATATCCAGGTGTTCGGCCTCAGCCTTGTCTTGCCATGCGACCCAGGCCAGCCATAGGCCGCCGAGATCCGCAAGATTTTCGCCAAGCGTGAGCTTTCCGTTCAGATGCACGCCGGGAACGGCCTCAATAGCATCGTATTGGTCAACCATGCACTGCGCCTTCTGTTTGAATTTGGCTTCGTCGTCCTTGGTCCACCACTCTTTCAGGTTGCCTTCCTTATCAAACTGACGGCCTTCGTCGTCAAAGCCGTGAGTAAGTTCGTGGCCGATGGTCGACCCCATGTCCCCATAGTTGGCAGAGGCGTCTTCTTTGTCACTGAAGAACGGCGGCTGGAAGTAGCCCGCCGGGAAATTCACATTGTTCTGCTGCGGATCGTAATAAGCGTTCACCGTAGGCGGCGACATGGTCCACTCGCCTTTGTCTACCGGCTTGCCGATCTTCGCCAGTTCGCGATTGAAGTTGAACTGGCGAACGCGTTCCAGGTTGCCCAGCGCGTCGCCGCGCACGATCACCAGCTTGGAGTAGTCCCGCCATTTCTCGGGATAGCCGATCTTGTTCATCACCGTCTTGAGCTTTTCCTTGGCCTGTTCCTTGGTCGCGGGACTCATCCAGTCAAGCGAATCGATGTCCTTGCTCATCGCCTGCTCGATCGCCAGAGTCATATCGAGTGCCTGCTGCTTCTCCTCCGGTGGAAAGTATTTGGCTACGTAGGCCTGCCCGAGTGCCTCGCCCATCTCCCGGTCGACGCGGCTGGTGCAGCGCTTCCAGCGCTCCTGTTGTTTTTCCGCACCGTTGAGGATGTGCTCATAAAAATCCCACGATTCCGTGTCGAATGCCTCAGGCAGGCTGGTGCCGGCATAGGAGTGAAGCAGGTGCCAGCGCAGATATGTGCGGATCTGATCGATAGGCGTCGTGGCAATCAGCGCATTGAACTCCGCCATAAACTTCGGCTCGCTCTCGTTGGCTTTACCGGATGCAGGCGCGTGTGCGGCCTCGACATAATCGACGAGTCTAAAGTGCGTCAGAGATTTCGAGAGTGCTGCAACATCGGTTGGATGGTTAAGGTTCTGCGGGTCGCGTTGCTCAGTAATCGTAAGCGACGCTTTGGCGAGCCTTGTTTCAATGGCCATCACTGTATTCGCATCTTTCGCGGCCTGCTCTTCCGGCTCCCCGGCCAGAACAAACATCTTGCGGACGTGCTCGACGTATTGCTTCCGTTGCTCTTCTGATTTCGCGTCGGTACGGAAGTAGTAGTCACGCTCAGGCAGCCCGAGGCCTGACGCGTTGTAGAACGAGATCACCTGTTCGGCATTCGCAAAATCCTGCGTGGCGCTGAAATCAAAAAAGGCATCCACGCCGATAGTATGCAGATGCGCAAGCAGCACGGGCAGTTCGTCGGGCCGTCGCAGAGCAGCAATGCGATCGAGTTCGGGTTTGATCGACGTAAGGCCGAGCTTGTTGATGGCGGCGGTGTCCATGCAACTGGCGTACTCGTCGCCGATCTTCTGCTCGTTGGGCTCGCGATTCGAATCGGATTTGGACGCTTCTTCGAGAATCTCCTTGAGATGAACACGATTGAGTTCGAAAAGTTCTGTAAAGCGCCCGTATGCGGCCTGGTCTGCCGGCAGCGGGTTTCGCTTGAACCAGTTGTTGCAGCTAAAACGATAGAAGTTTTCGCAGGGGCTGACCGACGCATCCACGAGCGACGGATCGAACACGCGCAACTCACGTGCGGTCTGTGCCGATTCTGTGTGTGCCTGACTGAAAGCGGGTGTTGCGGCGAGAAGAACAAGTAGAGCGAATCCTGGAAGAGGGAGTACAGCGACTAAGCGTTGCATGGCGAAACTCTACCAGATTCATGCCCGGGCCCGCGGTGAGAAGTGACAAGTACAATAGGTTTGGGACCAGACCAGTTTGAGGAGTCATTGAGTGGCGCAACGCACTTTCAGCATCATCAAGCCTGACGCGGTGAAGAATGGCTACGCCGGGGCAATTCTGGCGGAGATTGAAAAGACCGGGTTCAAGCTTGTTGCCATACGCAAGCAGTCCATTTCAAAGGAGCAGGCGCAGGGTTTTTACTTTGTGCATAAGGATCGGCCGTTCTTCAATGACCTGTGCGACTTCATGTCTTCGGGTCCGATTTTCCTGATGGTGCTGGAAAAGGAGAACGCCATAGCCGATCTGCGCAAGCTGATGGGCGCGACCAATCCCGCGAATGCGGAAGAAGGCACGATCCGCAAAAAGTACGCCGAGTCGATCCAGGCGAATGCCGTTCACGGCTCCGACGCCGAGGAGACGGCAAGCTTCGAAATCGGCTACTGGTTCGCGGGCTACGAGCTGATCTAAGCAGCTCGCAACTTCTCTTCTTCGATTATCCGAACAAGCTATCGATCTTCTCTCGCAGGGCTGCAACGTCGCGCTGGAGTTCGGCGACTGTTGTCTCCAGCCGGGCGATTCGTTCATCGCGCTCAGATGAGCGCTCCTCGCCTTGTACTGTCGGTGATGAGACGGCAGCCGTGATTGCGGCTTCCACGGGACCTGATAGCAGATGCGCATAGCGCGATTCGCGCGAGCCGGGCTGCCGCGGCAGAAGCGTGACGAGCGGCGGTTCCCGCTCCATCAGCTTCTGTAGCCCTGCCATCACGTCGCTGATTTCAGCAAACTCGTGCATCCGCTCCGTTCGGCCGCGAAGTTCGCCGGGTGTTTGCGGTCCGCGCAGTAGCAGCACGCAGATCAGCGCGGTTTCGGCGCGGCTGAAGTTGAAGGCCTCGCCGAGCCAGTGCTCGTATTTCGCGACCCGTCCGTCGGCTGAGCGGGCGCGCCCGGCAATCTGCTTCGCCTCAAGTCCGTGCAGTGCCTGGCGCACGTCGTCTTCATCCAGATCCATAACGGGTTCGCGATTCGAGCGCTGATTGCAGGCATTGATCAGGGCGTTCAGTGACAGAGGATAGTAGTCGGGGGTAGTTGCTTCTTTCTCAACCAGGGCTCCCAAAGCGCGAGCTTCGGCGATGGTGAGCTTTACGGGCTCGGTAAGCATAAATCTATTGTGACATTGTGGCGGGTGCTTTGGGCCTACCAGATCACGCCGGCTGTTCCTGCGACTTCCGATTTCTTGTCAGCAGGAAGTAAACGACGGGCGTGACCACGAGGCTCAGCACCATCGAAATGGTCAGTCCGCCGATCACGGCGATGGC
>Ga0207667_10005871_pt1 | contig 14951 bp, 13 predicted proteins | sample KBSCornC52_FD_184301 | JGI IMG/M metagenome (GOLD analysis project Ga0207667, IMG submission 184301) | Corn rhizosphere microbial communities from Kellogg Biological Station, Michigan, USA - KBS Corn C5-2 (SPAdes) (version 2) | ecosystem: Host-associated > Plants > Roots > Rhizosphere > Soil ... | reverse complement strand
ATGGCCTGATGAATGCAATGCCTCATGAGCAATTTCTAGCGCTGCAATTACATGAGTTGCTCAGCTATCTGGCGCAAGAGGGAGTTGCCACCATCATGACCATGGCGCAGCACGGCTTCGTCGGCAATATGGATTCTCCTATCGACGTGAGTTACCTTGCCGATTCCGTACTGCTGTTCCGCTATTTCGAATTTTCGGGTGAAATTCGGCAGGCCCTTTCGGTGGTCAAAAAGAGAAGCGGGAGACATGAACGCGCGATCCGGGAGCTGATCTTCGGCGACGGCTCCTTCTCGGTCGGAACTCCGCTCAAGGGCTTCGTAGGCGTGCTCACGGGAGTCCCGCGCCTGATTGGCGATCTGCATAAGGTGGAGAACTCCGCTGAGTCCTGAGAACGAAATCTCGAAAACTGAGCTGAGAACGATCATCTTCACTCCCACCGGAAGAGATGGAGATCTGATCGCGGCCCTTCTTGAGCGGTTGGCGATCTTGTGCCATGTAGCGCGAAGCTTGGAGGAAACCTGTGCCCTGATAGCTGAAGGCGCCGGCGCGGCCATCGTAGCGGAGGAGGCTTTCATCACCAACTCGGTCGCTCCGCTGACAGAAGTGATGCAGCGGCAACCAGCGTGGTCGGACTTTCCTATGATCCTGCTGACTGTAGGCGGCCGAGTAACTTACGAGAGCGAACGGCTTCGCGCCCTGCGACGGCCGTTGGGCAATATTCTGCTGCTGGAGCGTCCAATTCGGCCCGAGACGCTGATCAGCACCTTGGAAAATGTGCTGCGCGCACGCAGGAGGCAGTACCAGATTCGCGACCAGATGCAGCAGTATGCGAGAGCGCAGGAGGCTTTGCTGCGATCCGAAAAGCTGGCCGTCACCGGACGTCTCGCGGCAAGTATCGCCCACGAGATCAACAATCCGCTGGAGGCAATTACAAACCTGCTGTATCTCATGCGCGGCAACGTACGCGCGGACGAGCGACAATACCTGCTCGGCGAGGCAGAGCAGGAACTGGCGCGGGTAACCGAGATTACAAAGCAGACGCTGCGCTTCTATCGCGAGCCCGCTCAGCCAACCTATACCGATGTGGCCCAGGTCGTCGACTCGGTGCTTAAGCTGTACGGCTCTCGCATCAAAGCCGCCAAGGTGCGGGTGCAGGCGCAGTGCAGGGGAGATGCCCCGATTGTGCTGTCGACACCAGGGGAGTTGCGGCAGGTGATTGCGAACCTGGTCGGGAACGCGATCGATGCCATGAAGACTGGAGGTTGTTTGTGGCTGAGAACCGCCGTACATCAAAGAGCGGTGCGGCTCACAATCGCGGATAGCGGCGCCGGGATTCCGACAGATGTGCTGCCCACGATCTTCGAGCCATTCGTAACCACAAAAGGCGAGACCGGAACCGGCCTTGGGCTCTGGGTCACCGCGGAAATTTTGAAGAAGAATGGCTGGTCCATTCGCGTCCGAAGCTGCAGAAAACCACAGCGCAGCGGGACCATGTTTTCCATTGAAATGCCGCTGATGGAAGCGTCCTGACCTCGGCGAGTTCAGAAGCTAAATCAGCTTATCGAACCGCAGGGACAGGCACACGTTCGAAAACTAAGGCGTGCGCATCGGCATAAACCTGCTTCCATTCCGGCAGTTTTCGGATCTGCGGGACGACACCCGCATCAGGGCTCAGCAGGCACAGATTCACATGGTATGCATCGAGTACCCCTCTGGCCGGTGTGCGTCCCATGACCCAGTTGCCATAGGTGCCCAGCACTCCGGTCCATTCGAAGATGTCAGCGCGGCCATCGACGTAGACCGGATACTCCGGAGCAGCCCAGATCAAATACCCGCCAAAATCGTAGTTGTTGAGAATCGGCCCCGGAAGATGATGCTGCTGAATGAAACGAGTAGCTTCGACCGGACTCGCATCCTCAGCCTGCTTCCTCAGGCTGCTGCCGCTTGGAAACACCCGCCACACGACAAGAAGTGCAACGCCAATCACCGCGGCATTCAAACCCGGCCGCTGACGATCTTCTTGGCGATTGCTTTGTTGAGCGGTCAACAGTCGGCAGAGGACCGGCGCCGCCAGAATGCCAAATGGAAACAGGAGCCGTTCGTGCCGGACAGCCTCAAACGCCGTATAGGCAAGAACGATGCTTTCATCCAGCGTCAGCCAGGCGCGCCGTAGAAATATCAAAGCCGCGAAGCATGCCACCTCGGCAATGAAGAACCAGGTTCGCTGGTCGTTGACTGTGAGGTGACGCCACTCCTGAACATTGCCCAGGTTGATCGGCGAGTGAAGCATGATCGAGAACGGATAAAGGATCTGCTCAAGTCCGTTCGGGTTCAGGAAAAGCGCCGCAGCCGAAAGCGCGAAGATCCAGGGCAGCCACCGACCGGACCAGGACCGGCCCATCGCAGGAGCGAAGCCGCGAATGTGGAGGTCCGTGGCATCGGTGAACGCAACCACCGCCAGCACCCCCAATCCAAGCCAGAACGATCCATGGCAATTCACCCAAACCGCAAACAGTGGCGGCAGCAGCAACAGCCATCGCGGATTCCGCGTACGGCCCAGGTGCAGCAGAATCAGCTCGAAGGTGAGCAGGAGATAGCCGACGAGTTGAGGCCGGATAGCGTATCCAACTGTGCCAAAGGCCCAGAGGCTCAGCGTGCCCAAAAAGGCTGTTCGTACATCGCCGCCGTAGATCTGGCAAAGATAAAACCCGGCGATCAGGATGCCGGAGACGAAGGCGCACTCCCAGAACATCAGGCCGCTGTATCCGCCCGCGGCATACGATGCGTAGATCAAAAGCTGCGACAGCCACTCATGCGGGACAACGTGATGATGTCCGGTTGTGTAGGAGAGCGTGTCGAACTCAGGGATGTGGCGCGTGGTCGCGACAATCTGCCCAAGCTTTAAATGCCACCACAGGTCTGGATCGTTAAATCGCGCTCGAACCGTCATCACCGCCAGCACAATAAAAAGTGCCGTAAGAGCTGACCGGAAAGAAAAGAAGCGGGAATACCAGGGCTCGGCCGTTACCGATTTCGCAGGCTCGATTGTTTCAGTGGAAACCAAACTCACGCCAACTCCAGCCTCGCGCTATCCTGATCTCCCGCCGGTTCCTGTCCCGCGGCGCGGAGCAGCCGGTGAAGGTACGCCCGGGATATCTGCAGGCTTCGAGCAGCCAGGGTCTTGTTGCCATTGTGCTCACGCACCGCGGCAACCGCCAGCCGAATCTTGTAGTCCCTGAGTTGTCGCTCAAATGAGCCGGCAGGGTGGACCTCTTCCATGCTCACGACACAATCGTCGACGATATGCGCCGGCAGATCTTCAAGACGAATTGACTGGGTACCCGCCATGATAATTGCCCGCTGCATGATGTTTTCCAGCTCGCGGACGTTCCCCGGCCACGGATAGCACTCAAGCGCAGCGACAGCTTCAGGCTCAATCGCGGACATCGGCTTGCCATACGACTCCGAATACTTGCGGAGAAAATGATGGGCAATCTCAGCAATATCCTCGCGGTGATTCTGGAGCGAAGGGGAGTTGATTCGAATGACATTGATCCGGTAATAGAGATCTTGGCGGAATGTACCCAGTGAAACCATCTCCCCCAGATCGCGGTGGGTTGCAAACACGAGACGCGCACGCAAGGGAATCAGCTTCGTGCTGCCAAGTCGGCTAAACTCACGCTGCTGCAGCACGCGCAGGAGTTTGACCTGGGTGCTGAGGCTCAGGTCGCCGATCTCATCCAGAAAGAGAGTCCCTTCACCTGCCTGTTCAAGGTAACCCGCACGCGAGCCTACCGTGCCGGTAAAGGCGCCCTTCTCATGGCCGAATAATTCCGACTCGATCAGGGTCTCCGGTATGGCGCCGCAGGAGACGGCAATGAACGGCTGGCCCGAGCGACCGCCGAGATTGTGGATGGCGTTCGCGATCAGCTCTTTGCCGGTCCCGCTTTCACCGGTCACCAGCACCGAGGCGTGGACACTTGCCACTCGGCGGATCAGCTCATACACCTCCTGCATCTGAGAGCTCGATCCAATCAACTGGTCGCAGCTTCCCGGATGCTCCGGCCTGGAGTGAACCGACTTGAGCTCCCGCTTCAGTGAGTGGGTCTCCTGCGCACGCGTCAGCATCGCTTTCAGGTCGCGGATGGAAGGCGGACGGCGCAGATATCCGAATGCCCCGGCGCGTACCAGCTCGGCCGCCGTAGAGCGCATACTGTCATCCGCCATAATGACCATCAGCGGAGCATTGCTGCCCGCCAGCATCTGACTGCAGCGCTGAATTCTTTGTGTGGCCGACGTGTGACTCTCATCCAGGTCGAGCAGGACAACATCGAGGCTGGAGGACTCGACCAGGCGATCGATAGCGGCTTCATCGGGGGCACCAATGACCCGGTATTCCCTGCCGAGCGCTGATGAGAGGAGAGGCTGCAAGGCGCCATCTTCCGAGTAAAGGCCAATCCGAAGCATTCGACAGATATCCCTTCTGCGAGTTCGCCGTTCTTCGTGCAATCTCCGGGCGTGCTGCTCAGGGCCGACGGTAGTTTCTACCAGCTTGCGACCTTGGCCAACAAGACTACGTCGGCTATTCTGCCCAATCCGGTGCGACATGGGAATACCGAATATGGGGGAGTGCAGGTTGCAGACTGCAAACTTTGACCACTACTATGCACGTTCACTGCCAAAGTGGCCACTACTAAATCGCTCTTGCTGAACAAAGGCATTCGCTGGCCGAAAGGTGTTATGCAAAACAATGCATACTTAGTGCACGAATCTACCCACAGCTCATGGGAACACGTCCAGTGCGGAGACCTGTGTATCTCGGATGCGCCACCCGGCAATAAACCACTGTAAACAGCCGTGAACAGTCGGGTGCAAGATGCCACATAAGCCTTTACTTTTCAGTGTTCTTGCAGGCCTACTGTTTGGAGCGTCAATTGCATTTCCGTTATCGAGGTTCCAAATGCACTCCTTTGCTTGGTGGCCAACTGTGATCGTCGTGGCAATTGCGACCATCACGGACCTGCGTAGCCGCCGAATTCCAAACTGGCTTGTTTTGCCATTTCTGGTGCTCGGAATTGCGGTGTCGGGATTTCTGCAGGGTTGGCATGGAGTAGCCCAAAGTTTCGAAGGCATTCTGCTGGGCGGGTTTTTGATGGGCGCGATTGCGGCTCTCGGCGGCATGGGGATGGGCGACGTAAAGCTTTGCGCTGCAGTAGGCGCATGGATCGGACCCTCGCAGTTGCTCGTGGCCCTGGTCGTAATGGCGCTTGCAGGGGGCGTAATGGCCTTGTGCTGGGCAGTCGCTGGAGGTTTTCTCGGTGAATTGTTCAGTAACACGGGTGGTTTGTTGGCAGGCTTTACCAGACGCGGGTTGCGGCCCGACCCCGAACTGGTGCTCGAAAACCCGCGCACACGTAAAATGCCGTACGCGCCGGCGATTGCAATTGGAGTGCTCGTTTCATTTTTCTCGCATTGAAGGATCATGCGGATAGGTTTTGAGGAAAAGCAGGAGGAACAACCGGTGACGAATCCAACCACAGCGACGGCTCCAGAGACGATTGGCACCCAGATGCTTTCCGTCGCGTTGCTCGGGCCCACCGAGAACCGGCGCAAGCCCATTGCGGCCGCATTGACTGCGCTCCACGGAAGCACGGTGAAGGAATATCCGCAGTATCCGGAGATCGATGATGTTCCAAAGCTGCTGGAGCAGGGGCACGACGTCATCATCATCGAGCTCGATCAGGACCCGGAGTACGCGCTCGAGCTGGTGGAAAGCATCTGCAGCAGCAGCGGCATCACCGTGATGGTGTACTCCGAGCAGGTGAATCAGGACATGCTGGTACGCTGCATGCGCGCGGGTGCCCGTGAGTTCCTGCCACAGCCGGTCACTGCATCCAGCATCGCAGAGGCCATGGTCCGCGCCTCCGTCCGCCGGCCTGCAGTTAAAGCCGCGAAGAAGGCAGCGGGCAAGCTGCTGTTGTTTGCCGGCGCCAAAGGTGGTTCCGGCGTGACCACGGTGGCAACCAACTTTAGCGTGGCCTTGGCTCAGGAATCGCGCAAGAACACCGTTCTGATTGATCTGAACCTGCCTCTTGGCAATGCCGCGCTCGATATCGGATTGAACCCGGAATATACCACCGCGAATGCCTTGCAGAATTACGACCGGCTGGATGCGAATTACCTGTCCACTCTCCTGACCAAACACTCGTCCGGGCTATTTGTATTAGCGGCCCCGGACAAGTATTCGAGTGTGCAGGCGACCAATGAATCCGTGGAGCGGCTGCTGGCCATCGCGCGCCAGGAGTTCGAGTATGTCGTGGTCGATGTCGGCTCGCGCTTCGATTCCATGACGCGATCCCTGCTGGAAGCCGCGTCGGTGGTTTACCTCGTTCTGCAGGTCAGCATATCCGAACTGCGCAATGCCAACCGCTTGATCACTGACCTGTTCCGCTCGCGCAATGTAAAGCTCGAGATCGTGCTGAACCGGTTTACGCCGCGGGCGCTTGGCATCGACGACGCAAGTATCACGAAGGCTCTTACGGTGGCGCCCTCCTGGAAGCTGCCCAGCGATTATCCGGCGGCCAGGACCGCGCAGAATACTGCCAGCCCGCTGGTGATGCAGGATTCCGCGATTGCAAAGGTCATTCGGCAGATGAGCCGCGAGCTCGCGGGGGTCGCGGAAACCGCGGAGAAGAAGAAGAGATTTGGGTTGTTCTGATAAGGCCGGCTAAGGCCTGATGGGATGGGAACGTGGAGCAGCTAGAAGTTGAACGGCTAAAAATCGACCTGCACCGGGCGCTGATCTCGAAGCTGGATCTCGAGAAGCTCTCGCGCGTCAATTCGGCGCAGGCGCGCGAAGCGGTCTCGAACATGATTCATGAAATGATTGTGAATCAGCGTGTGCCGCTGAGCTTTGAGCAGCAGGCCAAGGTACAGGATGACCTGCTCGATGAGGTATTTGGACTCGGGCCGCTCGAGCCGTTGCTCAAGGACCCTACCGTCTCCGACATTCTGGTGAACGATCGCGACCACGTTTTCGTGGAGCGTCGCGGCATTCTGAAGCGAGTTCCCGTTTCCTTTCGGGACGATCGTCACCTGCTGCAGATCATCGACCGCATCGTCTCTCGGGTAGGCCGGCGTGTGGATGAATCCACCCCCATGGTGGATGCCCGCCTGCCGGATGGCTCCCGCGTCAATGCCATCATTCCGCCGCTGGCGCTCGACGGGCCGGCGATCTCCATCCGGCGTTTCGGCACCGGTCCAATCGCTCCCGAGCAGCTAGTGGAGTTGAAGAGCATCTCGGCAGAGATGATGGAGACGCTCGCCGCTGCGGTTCGGGCCCGCATCAGCGTCTTGATCTCCGGTGGAACCGGCGCCGGCAAGACGACGCTCCTCAACATCCTGTCTCAGCACATCCCCAAGAACGAGCGGATTGTGACCATCGAGGATGCTGCCGAGTTGCAGCTCGCAATGGAGAATATAGTCCGCTGCGAGACCAGGCCGCCCAACATCGAAGGCCAGGGCGCGGTGCGACAGCGGCAGTTGTTGATCAATAGCCTGCGCATGCGGCCCGATCGCATCATCATTGGCGAGGTCCGCGGGGAAGAGGCCTTCGACATGCTGCAGGCAATGAACACCGGCCACGAGGGATCGATGACAACCATCCACGCCAATACGCCGCGGGATGCGCTCACCAGGCTGGAGTCGATGGTGGCCATGAGCAATCTGAACCTGCCGGAGAAGACCGTGCGCCAGCAGGTTGCGTCCGCCCTCTCTATTGTGGTGCAGGCGTCGCGTATGAGTGATGGAACACGCAAGGTGACCAGCATCTCCGAGATCACCGGCATGGACGAAAACGTAATCAGTATGCAGGAAATCTTCCGGTTTAGTCGAAAGGGCGTTGGACCCGATGGAAAGGTGGTTGGCGCATTCGAGCCGACGCGAATCCGTCCCAAGTTCCTGGAGAAGCTGAAGATTGCAGGGATCATTCTGCCGCATGATCTGTTTGAACAGACCACGGTGGTGGGTTGAGGTTGAGGTGAGTCGATGTTGCTGATCATAATTCTGGTCTTCGCAGGTGTTTTCCTGGTGGTTGCGCTCTTGCTGCTGGCCGGCGACTCCGGTGCGTCGCAGCAGCAGAAGCAGACGCTTGCGAACCTCCAGTCCGCGCTCGCCACCAAATCGGTCCAAGTAAGCGATGCGATTGTCGATGTCCGGAAGAAGGAACTGCTCAGCGCAGTCCCGATGATCAATCGCTGGCTCTCGAAGATTGAGCTGGCCCCGAAGTTGCGGCTGTGGCTTTACCAGGCGAACCTGTCCTGGACGGCCGGCGGGCTCATGCTGATGACGGTTGCTGCGTTCTTTCTCGTCGGATATCTCACCTACCTGCGCAGCGGGAGCGTCATCTTCTCCGCAATCCTCGGAGCGGCCATTGCCAGCCTTCCCAGCTTCTGGGTAATGCAGAAGCGCCGCAGGCGGTTCAACGACTTTGAGTCTGGACTGCCCGAAGCCTTGGATCTCATGGTGAGCGCATTGCGCGCCGGACACAGCCTTGTAGCCGCACTCCGGCTGGTAGCGGAGGAATCGCCGGACCCGATCGGCGTCGAATTCAAGCTGTGCTTCGAAGAGCAGAACTATGGGCTCGAGTTGAGAACAGCGATGGACAATCTGATCACCCGAGTTCCGCTGCAGGATCTGCGGATCGTTGTCACCGCCATCCTGATTCAGAGGGAGAGCGGCGGCAACCTGGCAGAGGTGCTGGAGAAGGGAGCCACCCTCATCCGCGAACGGTTCAAGTTGCGGCGTGAAGTCCGCACCCGGACCGCGCAGGGCAGACTGACCGGCTGGATTCTCTCCGCCCTGCCGCTGGTCATGGGAGTGCTGTTGTATTTCATCAATCCGAAACTGATGAGCTTGCTGTGGACCAGGCCGCTGGGACTCAAATTGTTATACGGCGCGGCTGGCATGACTTTGTTGGGCGGTATGATCATCCGCAAGATTGTGAACATGGAAGTCTAGGGTATCGGCATGGTATGGGCTGTCGTCAGTTTCGTTGCGGTCTTTCTTCTCCTGGTCAGCGGGCTCTTGCTGATGTTCTATCGCGAGGCCATGCTGCAGCGCATCTCGTATGTGGTGAATCCGCGTGCTGAGAAGCCGAACCTGATGGGAACCATTCAGCAGACAGGAGCATCCCTGACTGAATTGGTGGGCCAGTTCGATCGCGTCCTCCCGAAATCCAAGGAAGAAATCTCGGTCATCGAGCAGCGGCTCATCCGCGCCGGATACCGCGAGCACTCAGCGGTGCAGGTCTTCTATGGAATGAAGGTCATCACGCCGATTCTCATTTGCCTGCTGTTTTTGGCCACAGGTCTCATGAGCGCGAGTCCCTTCTTCGGCTGGGCGGTCGGGCTTGGGGGAGGCTTCATCCTGCCTGACTTCTGGCTCGGGCGCATGATTGCGCGCCGCCAGAAGAACATTCGGCGCGGACTACCCGATGCACTCGATTTCATGGTCATCTGTATCGAAGCCGGCCTCAGCCTGGATGCCGCTGTCGGCCGCACCGCGGAAGAGTTGGCCATCCCACACCCGGCCCTGAGCGATGAGCTCTCGATCGTGGTCTTGGAAACCCGCGCTGGCCGCGCACGTAGCGATGCCTGGAGGCAATTCGGCGAACGAACCGCTGTTGACAGTGTGCGGGTACTTGCTACCATTCTCATCCAGTCCGAACAGCTGGGCACCAGTATTTCGAAAACCTTGCGCGTACACGCCGACTCGCTGCGTGTGAAACGGCGCCAACAGATTGAAGAGCAGGCCGCCAAGACCACCGTGAAGCTCGTCTTTCCGCTGGTGCTTTGCATCTTTCCGTCGTTATTCGTCGTTCTGCTTGCACCCTCGGTCATCGTCATGATGGAGGGATTCAGCAACAATTTCAAGTAATCAAGAAAGGAGGCTAACAATCATGAACAATACACAGATTATCCAAGTCATTGCAGGCGTATGTTTCCTCATCGTGCTGTTTTTCCTGATCCAGCGCCGGCGGAAAAAGGTAGAGTAAGCCGGAAAATCGGCCCGTCGCCCGGAAGGCAGCTCGAACCCTCCTTTTGCGCGCGGTCCTTTTTCGACGGTAGACAGCATTGCTGACCTTGATCGGGAGAACCACCGGCGAGTGGTTCTTCCGAAATCTAGTCTCTTTTGGAAATACGGTTTTCGCTGCCAGGAAATGGATTGTGAAAATTGACCACGCAACCCACAAACCGCGCCTGCCTCTCGCCATGCAAGACGCAAACCACCGCGAGGCTATGACCATGCAAAATGAACGGAGACGATTCTGCGTCTACAACAAGACGCGCGAATGCTTCCTCAGTCTCGGGGTCACAGTCGCGAACACGACGCTCTCGCGCCTGCGCGGGCTGATTGGACGTTTTCACCTCAAGTCGGACGAAGGAATCTGGATCGTTCCTTCCAGTGGTGTGCATACCCTTGGCGTCATGGTCCCGCTGGATTTGATTTATCTCGATGCGTCGCATCGCGTCATCCATCAGGTGGAGCACTTTCCCACCTTCCGCATCGCACCCATCCGGGCGGACGCAGACAGCGTACTGGAACTGCCAACGCACACCATCTACTCGTCCCAGACCCAGGTCGGGGACCAGTTGCTGATCTGCCCGGCCCGGGAAATGGAGAAGCACTTTAGCTTTAGTTCCAGAGTCGACGAAACCACAGTGATGGCGGTGGAGGCATGATCGATGAGCTTCGGTAAATCCGTAATCGAATGGTTGTGGCCCTCGGAACGCCGGCGGGCGACCCGCTTTGCTGCGCTTCCGCTGCACGCCTATTTCTGGGATGGAGGCGAGCCCCGGTCCTGGCAGGTCCGGGATGTAAGTCCGCACGGGATGTACCTGTTAACCGAGCAGCGCTGGTACCGAAACACCATGGTTACCGTCACTCTCACCCGGACAGACCTCGATGAGTCAAACCCCAAACGTTCCATCCAGGTCGTGGCTCGGGTCGTTCACGCGGGAACTGACGGTGTCGGCGTTAACTTCGTCTGGCCGGAAAAATCCCAGGCTGAGGTATCCGCTGTTTCTGACAAGAAGCGGATGAAAACCTTCCTCCACGGCCTCGACCGCGATGCGAATCAGCTCACGCTCTCCAGTGCATCGTCCTCGTCCCGTCGGCTACGGAAACAGCGTGCAAACGCATTCCCGCGTCTCGCCGGAGAGCGAGGCCAGGCATTGATAGAGTTCGTTCTGACTCTGCCTCTGATCTTGCTTCTCCTGCTCAACCTGGTGAATTTTGGGGGATTCTTCTACGCCTGGATCACGGTGTCGAATGCGGCCCGCGCTGGAGCGAATTACGCCGTCCTGGGCTTCGTCTCCGCTGGCGCACCAAGTACTCCCACCGGGGCCCAGATCAAAACGTTGGTCGCTTCGGATATCGTGTCGCTACCGAACGCGTCAAGTTTGGTGGTGAACGCATGCACGAAGTTCGGAGCCAGCATTCAAACTTTGACTGGAACCTGTTCCGCGGCATCCTTCCCATCGTCTGATCCGGAGCCCACAAGCTTTGTCATTACCAGCGTGGATGCCACATACACCTACATCCCATTCATCCGGGGCTTCACCTTTCCCAAATTAAACATTTACCTGACCCTTCCGCCGACAACGGTTCGTCAGATCGCGCTCATGAGGTCCTATCAATGAATCCACTTCGCATGGCTTCTATCAGATCGGATCGAGGGGCCACCATGGTGGAGTTCAGTCTCATCACTGTTCTCCTGGTCATGGTGCTGGTAGGAATTGTGGAAATGAGCCGGATGGTTCTGGCCTACACCGCCATCTCCAACGCTGCGCGCGCAGGAGCCAGGTATGCCATTGTTCACGGTGCGGACCGCCCAACCACCGGGGTGAATGCGGTAGACCAGCAGAGTCCCGCTTCGTGTGCTCCAAGCTCATGTACCCAGATTCAAACCGTCGTTCAGAACTATGCATCCGCTGGTCTGATCAACGGAAACAATGTGACCGTTACAGTAAACTTTCCAAGTTCCAACAACGCAGTCGGATCCCATGTACAGGTGACGGCGACTTATACCTATGATCCGCTGATCGGCTATTTTGCGACCGTGCTGAACAAAACTTTGAGCAGCACCAGCGAGGGCGTAATCGTATTTTGAGGAGATGCGGTATGCGTTCACGTGAAACAAGAGATAGAGAAGAGGGGCAGGCGATTGTCCTTGTTGTCCTCGCCATGGGAATATTTCTGATTGGCGCGGTAGGGCTAGGATTCGATGGGTCCATTCTGTATGCCCAGTTGCGAAGAGCTCAACTGGCCGCAGACGCTGCGGCTCAGGCGGCAATGTTGAGCATCTACGATGGGACCAACACCGTAAGCACCAACTCGGCGAAATTCTCTACCGGCTCTTCGTTTACCTGTGCCACTGGCGATGCGCGTACCCCATGCAAGTATGCCGGTCTGGATGGATTTAGCACATCTGCGGATACAGTGACCGTCGACTTTCCAACATCCGCTCCCGGTGTCACGTTATCCACGGTGTACCCGACCAATCTTGTGAAGGTCACGGTTTCGAGAAGTGTGAACGCAACGCTCATGCGGTTGTTGGGGTCCACCTCCACCACCGTCACAGCCACCGCCACAGCAGCCATCGTAGACGTGACCTCTCCAGTTCCCATTATCGTCATTCACCCAACCTCGACGAGCAAGCTTTCCTCACCTTTTTCCGTACAGGGGACGCCCACCATTCAGATCTGCGGCGGCCCAACCCGGAGTATTCAGGTGAATTCGAGTTCATCGACTGCAGCCAACTCCGGCGGCAATGCGAGTATCGACCTCTCCAAAGCGGGTCCGAACGATACCAACGGAACCTGCACAACCGGTACCGGAGCGGATATGGGAGTCTGGGGTGGTCCGTCGTCCCTTTCCGGGGTCTCCTACGGAACCACGGGAAAATACGTGAACCCTGCTTCCTGGATGCAGGATCCGTTGCGGAATGTCAGCGCACCCTCTATTCCAACCAAGGGTGGTGTGGTTGGCGCTGCTCAGCTTATCGGAACCCAGACCCCTATCGCTGCCGGCAACAGCGTTACACCAGCCGCCGGTGGCACCGTTACCTGTCCCACAACCACCTCGCCGCACGGATGCACCCTGCTGACGCCCGGCTTGTATGCCAGCGGTCTCAATCTCACCAACACATACGCGATGTTTATGCCCGGCATTTACTACATGCAGGGGAGCAATGGCTTTCAGTGCGCCTCTGGTTGCAGTGCGGTCATGGTATCCGGCATCACTGACGGCACCTGTACTACTGCATGCTCAGGTACCGGATGGGATGGAACCCAGGCCAATGGAGGCATGCTGGTGTACAACACCGGCACCGGGCAGTTCAACCTCGGTGCGAATGGCTCGGCATCGCTCATTGGTTCACCCGCGAGCTCTACATATAAGGGCATTCTCTTATTTGAAGATCGTGCGGCGCCAGCCAACAACGTCGACCAATCCCCGCACAACCAGCACACCTTGGGGGGCGGTGGCGATCTCACTCTGATCGGGACAATCTATCTCACGAATACGCGTGACACGACTTTGGCGAATCCCAAGACATACCAGGAGTTGGACCTCCAGGGTAATTCGGGCAATGCCACCAAGATCGATGGGGAAATCATCGTAGATGCCCTCCAATTAGGTGGTACCGGCGGAATCACGATGAGCCTCAATTCCAACGCCAGCTACATCGTTAGCGAAGTCGCCCTGGTCCAGTAATCGGTTTATTCGAATCGCGTCTCGGCAGACTGGGCGAGTGGAGGCCGTCACTCCGTCAGTTCGAGGCAGCGCCCCCTTGACACGGCCGATACAATTAAAAAAAGCACCAAACCGAGCCGTCGTGCGCCTTTCCGCATCCCAATTTCGGGATTGGAATCCCGCAGGACCTCCGCCAAAAAGACCCTCCAGCAGGGCCCCCCAGATCCGATCTTTGCCAACTCAGCGCATCCCTCGTCCGTAACACGCGAGCAGTAACCGCCTGTTGTCAAGAGAGGGACTCCCCTCCGGTAACCATTCTGGAATCAATAAAACCGGAGTAGATACCCGGGGGGGTGGGTTACTCCACCTCTTCTGGGATGATCAGCAGCACTTCCACCTGAGCGAGCTGCCCATTCTGCCGCGCCGGCCGGAACTGCCACTGCTGCAGCGCAGTCAGTACAAACTTGGTTGCAACGAACTGCGTCGGAAAAACCACATTCAAGTGCTCGAACTTTCCAGAAAGGTTCACGAATCCATGCACCATCACCGCATCCGTGGTGTAGTCGGCCGGATCCAGATGAGGCTGGACCACGTCGAACGGCCACGGCGCCTCCGGACGCATCGCGTTCGTGACGGAGGCCGCAGCATTGGCTGGCATCGAGTACTGAAGGATCCAAGCCTTGCCTTTGCCTAGGTGGAGATACACGGTGTACACCAGCCGCCCCGCCCAGATCGTCACCGTCTCCGGGTACTGTTCGGCAAGCGCTGAACCTACAACGACCACGCCGAATTGTCCGTCCTTTGGAAGATGCACCGCCGTCGTCGAACGCCCCACTCCATCGTCGCTCCCGGTGTCCGAGCCCGCCACCGCAGGACCGGCGACCGAAGCAGTCTGCGGTCCGGGCCGCGAGCCTGTAGCCGGTTGATTGGCCGCTCCGGTCGTGCCCTGTGCCGTTCCCGGAGCGGGCTGTTGGCCGGTCCCGTGACCCACGGGACTCTTACTCTCGGTCGCGGCTGTCCCGCTCCCCAGTGAGCCCACCTCCATCGGCCGCGCTGGCATATTCGCCAGTGGAACCGGCGTAGCCTTTTCCTTGGCGCGCAGATCGGAGATCGAGACAATCTGCGCCGAATTCGTCGGCTGTGCCTTCGCAGAAGAAGTCTCAGGAACGCTCGCCGCCGCGGCTTGGCTGCGAACC
>Ga0207667_10005868_pt1 | contig 14952 bp, 11 predicted proteins | sample KBSCornC52_FD_184301 | JGI IMG/M metagenome (GOLD analysis project Ga0207667, IMG submission 184301) | Corn rhizosphere microbial communities from Kellogg Biological Station, Michigan, USA - KBS Corn C5-2 (SPAdes) (version 2) | ecosystem: Host-associated > Plants > Roots > Rhizosphere > Soil ... | reverse complement strand
CCAGTCATAGGCCGTGATCAGGTAGCTTGCGGAAGGCGCCACCGTCAGCGGCGCCACGCCCATGCCGGCGGACACCAGCGCGACCGCGAGGCTGCGGTGCTGCTCGATCCAGGCGCTCGCCACCGCCACCATCGGCGCGTAGAAGCTGCCGGCCGCGATCCCGATCAGGACGCCGAACGAAAGCTGGAATTGCCAAAGCGTATCCGCCTGGCTCGCCGCAACCAGCCCGGTCCCGAGCAGCAGGCTGCCGGCGAGCACGACGATGCGGGTGCCGAACCGGTCCGACAGCGCGCCCCAGAAAAACGCGGCCAATCCCATGCAGAGAAAGTCGATCGTCGCCGCCGCCGACACGCCGCTGCGCGACCAGCCCATCGCGTTCGAAATCGGCTGCAGAAACACCGCCAGCGACAGCATCGCGCCAAAGCCGACACAGGTCATCATCGCGCCCGCGCCGACCACAACCCAGCCGTAGTTGAATTCTTTATTGAGCCCTTGGGATTTGCTCATGCGCTTCCCCCGCCGTTTTTGTCGTTATGGTTTGAGCGGGGGAGATGGTGGCTCAATCACGGCTGCGGGGCAAGGTGGGCCAAGTTCGTCATTCCGGGATGCGGAACAGTCTATCGCGCTAAACCGAGAACCACGAGCAGTGCACGATCGAGCTGTTCGGAAGTTCTCGAATCGATGCGGCCGATCACGCGTCGAATCCGGTCATGCCGCAGTGGGATCATCTTATCCGTCATGATCTGAGAACGAAGCCGAAGGCCGTTTGAGGGTTTGGCTTCGATAATGGGGCGGAGCGGCAGTTTCTCCTGAACGTCAGACGAAATCGGGCAGATGAAGATCGTCGACAAGTCCTTATTGAACTCATCGGCCTGCACAATGACGCCAGGCCGGGGGCGTCCCAGTTCACTTGGAACGACCACCAGCACGACATCGCCGCGCTTCACTTCCAGCCACTCCAATCGTAGGCAGCTTCATTCCAGGCATCGATGGCATCGTTTTCAGGGTGCTGCGCCATCAACTTTGCCTGCCGGCGCAAATCGGCCCGTACGTTTGGATCGCGCACATCCGGCACCCAATGCTGCACCGGCCGCAGCCCCTGCGCGCGCAAACGATCCCGCCGCGCGGCCATGCGCTGCTGGGGTGTGCGGGGAGGTGTCTTCTTGGGAGTGGTGGCCATAGACTGAACGTAACATGTTACGTTCGGAAATTCAATGGGCCTCAGCTATCCACCTTCAGCGCGGCAATGAACGCTTCCTGCGGGATGTCGACCTTGCCGAACTGCCGCATCTTCTTCTTGCCTTCCTTCTGCTTCTCCAGAAGTTTGCGTTTGCGCGTGATGTCGCCGCCGTAGCACTTCGCAGTGACGTCCTTGCGCAGCGCGCGGACGGTTTCGCGGGCGATCACCTTGCCGCCGATCGCGGCCTGGATCGGGATCACGAACATATGCGGCGGGATCAGTTCCTTCATCCGCTCGACCATCGCTCGGCCGCGGCCTTCGGCGCGGGTCCGGTGCACCAGCATCGACAGCGCGTCGACCGGCTCGAGGTTGACCAGGATCTGCATCTTCACGAGATCGGCCGGCTTGTAGTCGGTCAGGTGATAGTCGAACGAGGCGTAGCCCTTCGAGACTGATTTCAGCCGGTCGTAGAAATCGAACACCACTTCGTTGAGCGGCAGGTCGTATTTCACCATCGCGCGGGAGCCGACGTAGGTGAGTTCCTTCTGCGAACCGCGGCGGTCCTGGCACAGCTTCAGCACGCTGCCGAGATATTCGTCAGGGGTGAGGATCGTGGCTTCGATCCACGGCTCCTGGATTTCGGCGATCTTGACCACGTCGGGCATGTCGACGGGATTGTGGATCTCGATCTCCTGGCCGTCGGTCAGATGCATCTTGTAAATGACGCTCGGCGCGGTCGCGATCAGGTTGAGATCGAACTCGCGGCTCAGCCGCTCCTGGATGATTTCCAGATGCAACAGGCCGAGGAAGCCGCAGCGGAAGCCGAAGCCCAGCGCAGCCGACGTTTCCATCTCGAACGAGAAGCTCGCATCATTGAGCCGCAACTTGCCCATCGCCGCGCGCAGCGTTTCGAAGTCGTCGGCGTCGACCGGGAACAGGCCGCAGAACACGACGGGAATCGCCGGCTTGAAGCCCGGCAGCATCTCGGTGACCGGCTTGCGGTCGTCGGTGATGGTGTCACCCACGCGCGTATCCGCGACTTCCTTGATCGCCGCGGTGATGAAGCCGATTTCGCCGGGACCGAGTTCGTCGACCGGCGTCATCTTCGGCGTGAAGAAGCCGACGCGCTCGATGTCGTAGGCGGCGCTGGTGCCCATCATGCGGATGCGGTTGCCCTTCTTCATCACGCCGTCGACCACGCGGATCAGCACGACGACGCCGAGATAGACGTCGTACCAGCTGTCGACCAGCAGCGCCTTCAAGGTCGCTTCGCGGTCGCCTTTCGGCGGCGGCAGGCGGGTGACGATGGCTTCCAGCACGTCGGGAACACCGAGGCCGGTCTTGGCCGAGATCATCACGGCGTCGGAAGCGCTGATGCCGATCACGTCCTCGATCTGCTGCTTGACCTTCTCGGGCTCGGCTGCCGGGAGATCGACCTTGTTGAGGATCGGCACGATCTCGTGACCGGCGTCGAGCGCGTGATAGACGTTGGCGAGCGTCTGCGCTTCCACGCCCTGGCTGGCGTCGACCACCAGCAGCGACCCCTCGCAGGCCGCCAGCGAGCGCGAGACTTCGTAGGCGAAGTCGACATGGCCCGGCGTGTCCATCAGGTTGAAGATGTAATCCTTGCCGTCCTTGGCGTGATAGCTCAGCCGGACGGTCTGCGCCTTGATGGTGATGCCGCGCTCGCGCTCGATATCCATGGAATCGAGCACTTGTTCCTTGCCCGCCATTTCGCGATCGGTCAGCCCGCCCGTCATCTGGATCAGGCGGTCGGCCAGCGTCGATTTGCCATGGTCGATATGAGCGACGATGGAGAAGTTGCGGATGTTGGAAATGGGGACGGTTGTCATGGGGCGCGGGATAGCATTCACATCCCCGTGCGGCAACCATATTGCTGTATTTTAAGGGGCTTTCTTCACGCCTGGCTGATTCCATAGCAGCGAAAAACGCGCTACGCACGCAAGTATGTCGACTGCATCCATTTCGCCCGCGTCCGCTCGCGGCAGGCGCGTTCCCTCGCTCTGGCGGCTGGGGGCAAGGCTGGCCTCGCGCGCCAGCGACCCCAAGGCCGGCCTGTGGCTGGTGATCGGCTTTGCTGTGGTCCACGCCGTGCTGTGGACCCTGATTCTGGTCAATCTGAAGACCGGCCAGGACGTCCATATGGACGTCGCGGAAGCCTACGCCTGGGGCCAGAAGTTCCTGCTCGGCTATGGCAAGCATCCGCCGTTGTCGGGCTGGGTCGCCGGCGTCTGGTTCATGATCTTTCCGGTCAAGGACTGGGCGACCTACGCACTGGCGATGGCGACGCTGGGTTGCGGGCTCGTGATCTGCTGGCTGCTGGCGCTGCGCGTGGTCGATCGCCGCCGCGCCTTCCTGGTCGTGGTGATGCTCGCGCTCTATCCGATCTTCAATTTCAAGGGCTTCAAATACAATCCGGATCTCCTGCAGCTCGTGACCCTGCCGCTGTTGATGCTGGCCTATCTCGATGCGTTTGAAAAACGCAGCGTGAAATCCGGTATCTGGCTGGGACTAGCCGGTGCGCTGGCGCTGATGACCAAATACTGGGTGCTGACGATGATCGGCGCCATCGGTCTTGCCGCGCTGATTCACCCCGCGCGGTTGCAGTTCCTGCGTTCGCCGGCGCCATGGGTTGCGATCGCCACGCTTGCCGTAGCGATGACCCCGCACTTCCTGTGGCTGAAGCAGGTGAATTTCGTCGCGCTCAGCTATGCCGGCGACAGCTACACCATCACCGACCGTGCCCAGATCCACGATCTCGCGCTCGGTTATGTCGGCCATAATTTTGCGCTGCTGCTGCTTCCGGTGGTGCTTGGGGCGATGGCGCTGGCGTGGCAGCCCTGGCGCTGGAAGTTTGTCCCGTTCTGGTCGCGCGGGCTAAATCCCGGTGTGAACGTTTCGCAGGCACTCAACGTCTGGATCGTCCAGGCCATCGTGGCGATCGGGCCGCCGCTCGGTGCGGTCATATTCCATATCTACATCAAGACCGACTGGGGCATCTCGCTGTTCTTCCTGGTGCCGCTGGCGCTGATCGCGATACCTGTACTGCGGGTGCGGCAGATCGCGCTGCTGAATCTCACGGCAACCTGGCTGGTGCTTTCGCTCGCCGTGCTCGCAGCCTCGCCCAAGATCGTCGCCTATGACCTCGACCTGAAACGCAATGAAGGCGCCACCTACCGCGCGCGTTCCGAACTGGCGCGCGAACTGACCGACGTGTGGCAAGCCAAATTTCATTCGCGCTGGCCGGTGGTCGCGGCCTATACCGATACCGGCGAGCCAATCACCTTCTACAGCCCGGATCATCCGGCGCCGCTGACGCCGGACGAGCCATGGTCGTCAGGCCTGACCTCGCTCGAGGAAGCCAAGCGTTCCGGCTTCATCGGCGTCTGCGAAACCGGCGACTGGAAGCAGGAAAAATGCGAGGCCTGGATGAAGCTCCATGCCGCCAGCGGCGAACGCATGGTGATCACCACCCGCCGGTTTACGCTCGGTATCCCCGGTGCGGCCACGGTGTGGAACGTCTTCGTCGTGCCGCCGGCCAAATAACGGTTATCGGGAATTCTCAATTAGAAGGGGTGCGGATGGATCTCGACCTGACAGGCAATACGGCGCTGGTCACCGGCTCGACGCGCGGCATTGGTCTCGCTTCTGCCATCGGTCTCGCGCAAATGGGCGCAGACGTCATCATCAACGGCCGCGAGACTACGGCGGTTGCGGAAGCGATGGCGAAAGTGCGGGTGGCGGCACCATCCGCCAAGGTGCATGCTGCGGCGTTCGATCTCGGCAACGCCGAAGGCTGCGACGCGTTGCTGGCGCAATTTCCCGAAGTCGACATCCTCGTCAACAATCTCGGCATCTACGAGCCGAAAGGGTTCTTCGACATCGCCGATGCCGACTGGTCGCGGATGTTCGAGGTCAACGTCATGAGCGGGGTCCGCCTGACGCGGCATTACCTGAAGCGCATGCTGGATCACAAGGAATGGGGCCGCGTCGTGTTCGTCTCCAGCGAGTCCGGCGTCTACATCCCCAAGGAGATGGTGCATTACGGCTTCTCGAAATCGGCCCAGCTCGTGATCGCGCGCGGTGCGGCCGAGACGACCAAGGGCACCAACGTCACCGTCAATTCGGTGATGCCCGGTCCGACCTGGGTGGAAATGGCGCCGGTGCGCCTGGCCGCGCGCGCAAAAGCCGCGGGCACCACCGTCGACGACCTCACCTCGCGGATGTTCACCGAGCGCCGCCCGGCCTCGCTGCTGCAGCGTTACGCGACGCCGGAAGAGGTCGCCAACCTGATCTGCTACGTCTGCTCGAAAGCCTCCAGCGCCACCAACGGCGCCGCACTCCGCGTCGACGGCGGGATTGTGACCAACCCGTTTTGACGGAGATCAGACCTCATCCTGAGGAGCCGCGTAGCGGCGTCTCGAAGGATGAATGGCACCAGCGGGCCTCATGGTTCGAGACGGCGCTTCGCGCCTCCTCACCATGAGGGTCGGGCCGCTACGCCCTTCTCACGTGCCTTCTTCGTTGAACTTGTCGGCGATGAGGGCTGCCAGCGCATCGACCGCGGCCTGGGCGTCGGGGCCGATGGCGGCGACCGTCACCGTGGTTCCGGGTCCCGCCGCCAGCATCATCAATCCCATGATCGAGTTGCCGCCGACGGTCTCGTTGCCGCGCGTCACGAACACTTCGGCATTGAAGCGTTCGACCATCTGGACGAATTTGGCGGAAGCACGGGCATGCAGGCCGCGTTTGTTGATGATGAGGAGTTCGCGCGAGACAGCGCCGTTGGGCACGCTCAGCCCGATTTCCTTTTCGGGCTCGACCTCGTCGCTCATTTGCCGGCGAGCACGCGGCTGGCGATGGTGACGTATTTGCGGCCGGCTTCCTGGGCCATGGCGATGGCGTCGGGGAGCGAGCGCTCCTCGCGCACCTTGGCGAGCTTGACCAGCATGGGAAGATTGATGCCTGCGAGCACTTCCACCTTCGGGCGGCTCATGCAGGAAATCGCGAGGTTGGAAGGCGTGCCGCCGAACATGTCGGTGAGGATAGCGACCCCGTCACCACTGTCGACGCGATTCACCGCTTCGATGATGTCACTTCGACACAAATCGGAGTCGTCCTCGGCTCCAATCGTGACGGCTTCAATTTGTTTTTGTGGACCCATGACATGTTCGAGCGCCGCCCTGAACTCGTCGGCAAGGCGCCCATGGGTCACAAGCACTAGACCAATCATCGGAAACTCCTCGTGGGTGCTTTTTGGTGCACCGCACGAACGCGCCACTTTGACCATCCAGAGCCCCCGCGCAAGAGGGCATCTTGGCTATTCTCCCGGAAGTGGCGGTAGCGAAGGGAGACTGCGCCGATCTTATTCGGTCGCGATAGTGGGGCTTATATGGTTACCAAACCCCTTCGCACAATCGGCCGAATGGTTACCGGAAGATGAACTCTCGGTTGTCGTCAGGGCGGCGACAACCAGAGGCAGGGGCTGGTAGCCTGCCGGGATCGGGATTCTCGGTATCAAAACACCATTAAGGCGTATGGAGAGCGATTCCGGCGACGGCAGCCGCTCGGCGTCCGCGGCCGCCAGATCGACCACGAGGCCGACGACAGCCTCGCCCGCGAACTCGCAACGGCGGATTCCGAGCCCCCTGATCTCGATCAGGCCGGCCAGTTCCGGAGCCGGGCGAACCCACAATTGTCCGGCCACTGTGTCGAGATGGACACGGTCGTCGCCGACCAAAACGGCCGCCGGGAGCTGTCCCGCACGCCCGGCCAGGATCAGGTCGAACGCCAGCCGCGACTTGCCGGCACCCGAGGGGCCGCGGATCAGCACGGCTTGCTGACCGACCAGCACGGCGGAGGCATGGACGCTGGGGGCCGGCTTCATGGCGCCGGCAGCCGGACCACGAAGCGCGCGCCGGCGACCGTTGGCTGGCCGTCGGCATCGGCCGGGCCAGCGCGGTTTTCGGCCCAGATCCGTCCGCCATGGGCCTCGATGATCTGCTTGGAAATCGACAGGCCGAGGCCGGAGTTCTGGCCAAAGCCCTGGTGCGGCCGGTCGGTGTAGAAGCGCTCGAAGATGCGCTCCAGCGCGTCCTCGCCGATCCCCGGTCCGTCGTCGTCAATCGTGATTTCGATCTCCGAGCGCGCGCGGCGGCAAACAATGCGCACCTTGCCGCCCGCGATGGAGAACGACTGCGCGTTGGACAGCAGGTTGGAAATCACCTGTCCGAGCCGCGAATCGTGTCCGGGCACCGAGAAGGCGTCGGCAGGGCTGCGGCCCTCGAAGCGGACCTCGACGCTGACGTCATGTCCGAGCCGGGTTTCGTTGGCGACGGTCGTCAGCGTCGTCAGCAGGCGGCGCAGGTCGACCGGCGCCATGTCCTGCCGCTGCAGTTCGGCATCGAGCCGGCTGGCGTCGGAAATATCCGAGATCAGGCGGTCGAGCCGTTTGACGTCGTGCTCGATCACCTCAAGCAGCCGCGCGCGGCTGGTTTCGTTTCGCGCCAAAGGCAGCGTTTCCACCGCAGACCGCAGCGAGGTCAGCGGGTTCTTCAGTTCGTGGGCGACGTCGGCGGCGAACATTTCGATCGCCTCGATCCGGCTATAGAGCGCGTTGGTCATGTCGCGCAGCGCGCCGGAGAGATGGCCGATCTCGTCGCGGCGGCGGGTGAAATCGGGAATCTCGACGCGGGTCTGGATGCGGCGGCGGACCCGTTCGGCGCCGTCGGCGAGACGCCGGACGGGACCGGCGATCGTGCTCGCCAGCAGCAGCGACAGCACGATCATGACGGCGGACGCGACGCCACCGACCTTCAGGATCGCCAGCCGTTCGGCGGTCACCATCTGGTCGATGTCGTCTCCCTGCGTCGACAGCATCAGCGCGCCGTGGACGGCGCGAAACCGCTGCACCGGCACCGCGACCGAGACGATCACCTCGCCGCGGTCGTTGACGCGCACCATGCTGGTCTTGATGCCGTCGAGCGCCTGCACGACTTCCGTGTAGCCCTTGCCGTTCTCGGGCCCGAGCTCGCGGTACAATGGCAGGTCGCCGCGGTTGAGCCAGGTGCGGATCGCGATCGTGGCACGCTCGACGAAGCCCGGCTTCTCCTGCGTCGGCGGCGGCAATTCGAAACGCAGCACGTCGCCGCGGCCGTAGAGATTGCGGCTGTCGAGGATCATGCCGCCGTCGCCGCCATAGATGCGGGCGCGGGTCTTGGTCGGCGAGATCAGCCGCCGCAGCACCGGCGCCACCCGCTCCGGATTGATCGGGAAATCGAGCCCGGAATATTCGTCCGGCACGCCGTAGCTTTCGCCGGGCTTGAGGTCGAGCAGACGGTCGGGATCGATGGTGATGGTATTGGTTTCGACGGTGGCGGATGCCGCGATGGCGCCGGCAATGATTTCGGCCTGCACCAAAAGGCTCTGCGCGCGGGCGTCGATCAGGCCGGCGCGGAATTGCGAAAGATAGAGAATGCTCGCCACCAGCGCGACGAGGCCCGCGAGATTCAGCGAGACGATGCGCCGGGTGAGGCTCGAGAACGACAGCGAGAAGAAGAACTGCCCGGCCCGTCGCAGCCAGCTCAGCGGACGCCGCCAGCCCTTGTCGAGCGGGTTGTCTTCAGCCGGAAAATCCTGGGCAACAAGATCCTGATCGCGGCGCTCCGAAGCGTCCTCGTTGTTCAGGCCTGGATCAGGCTGCGTTCGATCTAGCAATGGCCAAAACTGCCGGTTATCTCGACTTACGTCCCGCGATGCGCGCCGCTCTCGTATTCTACCCCGGGGCACCCTATCCGAGCCCTGCGGCGGCGTCAGTTAACAAACTCCGCAATAAACGCAGATCAGGCTTCCTTGAAACGGTAGCCGACGCCGTACAGCGTCTCGATCATCTCGAAATCGTCGTCGACCACCTTGAACTTCTTGCGCAGCCGCTTGATGTGGCTGTCGATGGTGCGGTCGTCGACATAGACCTGGTCGTCATAGGCGGCGTCCATCAGCGCGTTGCGGCTTTTCACCACACCGGGCCGTGTCGCCAGCGCCTGCAGGATCAGAAATTCCGTTACCGTCAGCGTCACCGGCTCGTTCTTCCAGGTGCAGGTGTGGCGCTCCGGATCCATCCGCAGCAGGCCGCGGTCGAGTGCCCGTGCGTCCGGCTCCTTCGGCACGGCCGTCGGATCCTTGGGCTGGCCGCGACGAAGCACGGCCTTGACCCGCTCGACCAGCAGGCGCTGCGAGAACGGCTTGCGAATGAAATCGTCGGCGCCCATCTTGAGGCCGAACAGTTCGTCGATCTCTTCATCCTTGGAGGTCAGGAAGATCACCGGCAGATCGGACTTCTGCCGCAGCCGCCGCAGCGTCTCCATGCCGTCCATGCGCGGCATCTTGATATCGAGGATCGCCAGATCCGGCGGCGAGGTGCGGAATCCGTCGAGCGCCGATGCACCATCCGTGTAGGTCATGATGCGATAGCCTTCGGCTTCGAGCGCAATCGAGACGGAAGTGAGAATGTTGCGGTCGTCATCGACCAGGGCGATTGTGGGCATGAGCCTGCTTTCGAATGAGACAGTGGCTTAAACGGCGGGCAATCCAGCTATGCGCCGCCTAAATGGTCTTCGTATACGGTCAACGAGCAATGCAAGCTGGGCTGAAGTGTGACCGAGTTCCGCAAAAACGCTTCCACGGGCGATGCGTTGCCTCCCATATAGCACCCTCGCTGGCCGGGAAAACCCCCTTTTTGCAATAAGATGGCTGGATGAAACGATGCAACCGACCGCAGATTTCAATGGTTCCAGGCTGGCCCGCTCGCTGCTGCGGCGGAGCCGCCAGGGGGCGTTGGCGACCCTGATGGCGGGGAACGGCGATCCCTATTGCTCGCTGGTCAACGTCGCCAGCCATGCCGACGGCTCGCCGATCCTGCTGATCTCGCGGCTGGCGCTGCATACCAGGAACATCCTCGCCGACAACAGGGTGTCGCTGATGCTGGACGAACGTGCCGCAGGCGACCCGCTGGAGGGCGCGCGGATCATGCTGGCAGGGCGGGCCGAGGAGGCTGCGGGCGAAGCCGCCGGAATGCTGCGACGGCGCTATCTCAACGCCCATCCGTCGGCGGAGGCCTTTGTCGACTTCAAGGACTTTTCGTTTTTTCGGATCGTGCCGTCCGGCGCCCATCTGGTAGCCGGTTTTGGCCGCATCATCGACCTGCAGCCTGCGCAACTCCTGACGGAAATCGATGACGCCTCCGAGTTGCTGGAAGCCGAGCAGGGCGCCGTCGAGCACATGAACGAGGATCACCGCGAGGCCATGAACCTCTATGCGACAAAACTGCTCGGCGCCGAGAGCGCGGATTGGATGTGCACCGGCTGCGATCCCGATGGCATGGACATGCAGGCCGGCGCGACGGTGCTGCGGCTGGATTTCCCGGAGCGGGTCACCAGCGGCATGGCCCTGCGCAAGATGCTGGTGCGGCTGGCGGGCGAGGCGCGCGCGAAGGGCTGATTTGAACGGGCGCGGCCGGTGGCGCGACTTAAATCCAAGCCCGCACCCGTTTGGCCGACCCAAGTCCGGATCATGAAATCTCGAAATCGCCTTGTACTTTTGCTGTGTCTCGCGCTGTTGTCGGGCTCCTGCATTGGCGCGCCGTCACGGGCGCAGACCGGTGGGACCACAGCCCTCAGCGCCAAAATCAACGAACTCAGCCGCGCCGGAAAATATACCGAGGCCGCAGCGCTGGCGCAGGGACAGATCGAAAGCCTCGAGAAGAAATTCGGTCCCAACAATCGCGACGTCGGGGCGGCGCTGAACAATCTGGCGCAAGTCTATGGCAGCCAGGGCAGGGACGCTGACGCTGAGCCGCTGTTCAAGCGATCGATCGCGATCCTCGAAAAGACAGTCGGGCTCGATTCGCCCGAGATCGCATCCGCCTTGAACAATCTGGCGGCGCTGTATCAGCGGCAGGATCGGCTTGCCGATGCCGAACCGTTGTTCAAGCGGGCGCTGGCGATCCGCGAAAAATCGCCAGGCAGCGGCCAAACCGACCTCGGCCAATCCCTCAACAGCATGGCGACGCTGTACGAGAAGCTGGGCCGGCACGGTGACTCCGAACCGATGTTCAAGCGCGCGCTGGCGATCTACGAAAAGGCGGCGGGTCCGGAACATCCGGCGGTCGCGACGCTGCTGAACAATCTCGGCCAGGTCGACAAGGTGCAAGACCGCTATGCCGAGGCCGAACCGCTGATCAGGCGCTCGCTGGCGATCCGCGAGAAGGTGCTCGGACGCGGTCATCCCGATGTCGCACGCTCGCTGAATAATCTGGCTGATCTCTACGAACGGCAGGGCCGCTATGCCGACGCGTTGCCGCTCTATCAGCGGGCGGCGGCAATTCGCGAAACCGCACTCGGCGCCAATCATCCCGATGCCGCGATATCGCTGAACAATCTCGCCTTCCTCTATCAGACGCAGGGCCGCACCTCGGATGCCTTGCCGCTGGCCGAAAAGACGCTCGCCGGTGGCCGCGCGCAGATCCGCGTCGTCTTGCCGGTGCTGCTTGCCGCGCAACAGCAGCAACTGATGCCGGCCGAACACGCGCTCGACGATGCGCTCAACGCGGTTCAGGCCGGCACCGAGTCTTCCGCGGCGTCCGCCGTCAACAAGCTCGCGGTGCGGCTGGCGGCCGGATCCGACCGTCTCGCGCAACTGGTGCGCCGCGATCAGGATCTCGCCGCCGAGGCCGAGACGCTGGACAAGGCGATCGTAACTGCCGTCTCGAAGGAACGCGCCAAACGCGACGCGGCTTCCGAGCAGAAAAGCCGGGACCGGCTCAGCGTCATTGCCGCCGAGCGCGCGGGCCTGCAAAAGACCTTTGCCGTCGAATTTCCCGATTATGCGTCGCTGTCGAATCCGCTGCCGCTGAAGGCAAAGGAGATGCAGGCGCTGCTGTCCGGTCAGGAAGCGCTGGTGCTGTTCGCGGTTGCGGAGAAGGAAAGCTACGTGTTCGCGATGACGCGCGACCGGGTCGACTGGAAATCGCTGCCGCTGGGCGCGGAAGCCTTGTCGCAGAAGATCGCCGCGTTCCGGCGCGGCCTCGATGTCGGCAAGGCCAGCGATGCGTCCGGCAAGTCCGGCCTGTTCGATCTGGCGTTGGCCAACGAATTGTACGGAACGCTGCTGGCGCCGGTCGAGGCGCTGGTCGAGGGCAAGCCGTCGCTGCTGGTCGTGCCGTCAGGCGCATTGACGGCGCTGCCGTTCCATCTCTTGGTGACCGAGAAGCCGGCCGCCGCGATCCCCGATACGTTCGACGGCTATCGGCAGGCGGCCTGGCTCTTGAAACGTCAGGCCGTGTCGGTGCTGCCGTCGGCAGCGAGCCTGAAAACGCTGCGCGTGCTGGCGCGGAAGGAAGAGAGCACCAAGCCGATGACGGGCTTTGGCGATCCGCTGTTCAATCCCGGTATGAAGCCCATCGATGGCCAGCGCTCCACCAAGTCGGCGGCACGGAGTCTCGCGACCGGCGCCTATACCGATTTCTGGCAAGGCGCCGGCGTCGATCGCGCGCGTCTCGCCGATGCCTTGCCGCAACTGCCTGATACCGCCGATGAACTCAACGCCGTCGCCAAAGACCTCGGCGTTGCCGCTTCCGATATTCATCTCGGCGAAGACGCCAGCGAGACCACGGTAAAGCGTGCACCACTTGCCGATTACGGCATCGTCTATTTCGCCACGCATGGTCTGGTTGCCGGCGATGTGAAGGGCGTTGCCGAACCATCGCTGGTGCTCAGCATTCCCCAGACGCCTACCGACTTTGATGACGGCCTGCTCACCGCCAGTGAAGTCGCGCAATTGAAACTCAATGCCGACTGGGTGGTGCTGTCGGCCTGCAACACGATTGCAGGCGACAAACCCGGCGCCGAGGCGTTGTCGGGCCTGGCGCGCGCATTCTTCTATGCCGGTGCACGGGCGCTATTGGTTTCGCATTGGGCGGTCAATTCGGAAGCCGCGACGCGGCTTTCGATATCGACCTTCGATCGCCTCAAGGCCGACCCGAAACTCGGCCGCGCCGAGGCGTTGCGGCAGGCGATGCTGGCCTATCTCAACGACACCTCCTCGCCGCGGAATGCCTATCCGGCGTTCTGGGCGCCCTTCGCGCTGATCGGCGAGGGGACTGCAAGGTAGTTGTGCATTGCAGCAGACCACCCGTAAAGCCGCATTGCGACGGATGGTCGCGCAATCACGAAGCCAAACGAAAGAAAAGCGCCGCAGCAAATTGATCCAGATCAATCCCATGGCTGGAATAAACCAAAACCTGCGGGATCGGCTTGGCAAGGACGGCGTTGCCAAGTATTAGGTCGCCGGACCAAGGCCGGAAGGCTATATTCAGAGGTCACCGCGACCGAGCGCGTTTGGCGGCATTCGCGCGATCGAGATACGCGGGTTCGAGGAGGTTCTTCGTGCAAGAGACGGGTCTACGCAACGGTACCTTCGGTGCCGATAAATTCGGCTTAAAAAATCTCAAGACGGTGCATTGGAATCTCGGTGCGCCGCAGCTCTATCAATTCTCGCTGTCGGCGGGCGAGGCGGTTCTTTCGGCGGACGGCGCGCTTTGCGCCGATACCGGCGACTTCACCGGCCGCAGCCCGAAGGACAAGTTCACGGTTCGCGATGCCACCACCGAAAAGATGTGGTGGGCCGGCAACCAGTCGATCACATCGGACCAGTTCTCGGCGCTCTATGCCGACTTCCTCAAGCATGCCGAAGGCATGACGCTGTTCGCGCAGGACCTCTACGGCGGCGCCGATCCGACCTTCCAGATCAAGACCCGGGTCTTCACCGAGCTCGCCTGGCACTCGCTGTTCATCCGCACGCTGCTGATCCGGCCCGAAGCTTCGGCGCTGAGGGATTTCGTGCCCGAGCTGACCATCATCGATCTGCCGAGCTTCCGCGCCGATCCGAAACGTCATGGCGTTCGTTCCGAGAACGTCGTCGCGATCGATTTCGCCCGCAAGATCGTGCTGATCGGCGGGTCTTATTATGCCGGCGAGATGAAGAAGTCGGTCTTCACCACGCTGAACTACTACCTGCCCGCCAGGGGCGTGATGCCGATGCACTGCTCGGCCAATGTCGGTCCCAATGGCGACAGCGCGATCTTCTTCGGCCTCTCCGGAACTGGCAAGACCACGCTCTCGGCCGATCCGAAGCGCACGCTGATCGGCGACGACGAACATGGCTGGGGTTCCGACGGCATCTTCAACTTCGAAGGCGGCTGCTACGCCAAGTGCATCAAGCTGTCGAAGGAAGCCGAACCCGAGATCTACGCCGCGAGCAAGCGCTTCGGCGCCGTGCTCGAGAACGTGGTGCTGAACGAGGACACCCGGGTTCCGGATTTCGACGACGGCTCGAAGACCGAAAACACCCGCTCGGCCTATCCGCTCGAGTTCATCCCGAACGCTTCGCGCACCGGCCGTGCCGGCCAGCCGAAGAACGTGGTGATGCTGGCGGCCGACGCCTTCGGCGTGCTGCCGCCGATCGCAAGACTTTCGCCGGCGCAGGCGATGTATCACTTCCTGTCCGGTTACACCGCGAAGGTCGCGGGCACCGAGCGCGGCCTCGGCAACGAGCCGCAACCGGAATTCTCGACCTGCTTCGGCTCGCCGTTCCTGCCGCTCGACCCCTCGGTCTACGGCAACATGCTGCGCGAGCTGATCGCCAAGCACAACGTCGACTGCTGGCTGGTCAACACCGGCTGGACCGGCGGCAAGTAC
>Ga0207667_10005863_pt1 | contig 14961 bp, 21 predicted proteins | sample KBSCornC52_FD_184301 | JGI IMG/M metagenome (GOLD analysis project Ga0207667, IMG submission 184301) | Corn rhizosphere microbial communities from Kellogg Biological Station, Michigan, USA - KBS Corn C5-2 (SPAdes) (version 2) | ecosystem: Host-associated > Plants > Roots > Rhizosphere > Soil ... | reverse complement strand
CGTGCACGATGAGCAGGAAGCGATCCGCCAGCACGTCCGACTCGTAGCGCAGGGCCCGGTCATGCGGCACGCCCACGCTGGCCAGGGCGGCCGACAGCGCGGACACGCCGCCGACGATCGCGGCGCCTTCGAAGGCGGCGATCAACGCCGCGGCGAACGGCCCGGCCGCCGCCACGATGCCGAACGGGGGCATCACGAACACCGCGGACCCGAGCAGCAGCGCCCAGGCCGCGCCCCAGAAGCCGCCCGACACGCCCCAGGCCCTCACCCGGTCGCCCAGGGCATAGAAGCCGTGCGGATGCTCGTCGGCGTGGCCGCCCTTGCCGAACACGGACAGCTTGTGCATGTCGAAGCCGCCGCGCGCGAGCGCGTTCATCGCGGCCTCGGCCCCGGAACGGGTGTCGTAGACGCCGATCACGGGATCGGCGGGAAGGGCGGCGTGGTTCATCCGCGGTCTCCTGCTGTTGCGAAGGATGATGCTGCGTCAGGTGCTGCCATCGTCGGTCGGGGACGGGGCCATCCACCTGGCGGGCATCCGATGCCAGCATGCCGCTGCCCGCCCTCTTCGGCTTGATGCGCCTCAATGCCGGCGCGCACGGACCTCAATCGCGACGCGTCGCCCGCTGCCAGAGCTCGAAGGCGGCCATGCCGCCGAGCATGGCCAGCACGAAGACCCAGGCGCCCTTGCGCAAGGTCAGCACGAGCACGACGGCCGGGCCGGGACACAGGCCGGCCAGTCCCCAGCCGACGCCGAAGACGCAGGCGCCGGCCAGCAGGCGCCGGTCGATGCGGGACGCACCGGACAGCACCATCGGCCCCCCCAGCAATGCGCGCGACCGCCTCGTGGCGACGGCGAAGGCCGGCAGCGCCACGGCGAGCGCCACGACCATCACCACGCCGAGCGCGGGGTTCCAATGTCCGGCGACGTCGAGGAAGCCGAGCACGCGGCGCGGATCCGTCATGCCCGACACGAGCAGGCCCAGCCCGAACACGAGCCCGCAGACGAGGGCGGCGATCGATCTCATGAGGCGCCCTGTCCTGCCAGCACGTGGCGGGCGACGAACACCGTCACCATCGCCGCGCCCATGAACACCAGCGTCGCGGCGAGCGATCGGCGGGACAGCCGGGCCAGCCCGCAGATGCCATGGCCGCTGGTGCACCCGCTGCCCAGCCGCGCGCCGAATCCGACCAGCAGCCCCGCCACCACGAGCAGCGCCGGGCTGTGCGACAGGTGCGCAGCGGGCACCGGCGCCACCAGGACGTGCGCGACGGGCGCCAGCAACAGGCCCGCCACGAACGCCCAGCGCCAGGCGCGCTCGCCGCCCAGCGGACGCAGCAGGCCGCCCACGATGTCGCTGATGCCTGCGATCCGGCCCGCCAGCAGCGCGAACGCGCCGGCCGCGGCCCCGATCAGGGCGCCTCCGAGCACGGCGGGCAGCAGCCAGGAAGGGTCGCCCATGCCCGCGGCCTCGATCATGCCGGCGTGGCGGCGAGCGCCTCGAACTGCTCGAAGGCCGCCAGTGCATCGGCGCAGTACATCAGCGACGGTCCGCCCCCCATGTACACCGCGACGGCCAGGGTCTCCTCGACTTCGGCACGCGTCGCGCCCAGGCCCACCAGCGCCTTGGCGTGAAAGCCGATGCAGCCGTCGCAGTGCGCCGCGACGCCCAGCGCCAGCGCGAGCAGCTCCTTGAACTTGGGCGACAGCGCGCCCGCGGCCAGGGCGGACTGGGCCAGCTGGTTGAACGCCTGCATCGTGCCGGGCTGGCTTCGGCGCATCGGCGCCAGCGCCGCCGAGATCTCGCGCGTGCGGTCGGGATAGGAGGTCGACGGTGAAGTCATGGCCGCGAGGATGCCGGGACGGCGCCGCCGCAGGCTTGCGCCAGCGCAAGGACCTGCTCGCGGGCGTGCGACTCGTCGAGGACACGTCCGACGCCTGCGAACGCGACGGCTGCGCGCTTGATCGCACGCAAGCCCGGCCAGGCGTGCCGGCCCTAGGCTTGCGCCATTCGTTTCCCCACTGGAGCCTTCGATGCGCAGTCTGCTTCTCGCCTTGTCCATCCTGGCGGCCGCCATGCTGTCGTCCTGCGGCTACAACCGGCTGCAGGCCGCCGACGAGCAGGTGGCCGCGGCCTGGTCGGAGGTCCTCAACCAGTACCAGCGTCGCGCCGACCTGGTGCCCAACCTCGTGAACACCGTCAAGGGCGCCGCGGGCTTCGAGCAGTCGACGCTCACGGCCGTCACCGAGGCACGCGCGCGCGCCACGAGCGTGCAGGCCAGCGCGTCGCTGGTCAGCGATCCGCAGGCCTTCGCGCGCTTCGAAGCGGCGCAGGCGCAGCTCGGGACGGCGTTGTCGCGCCTGATGGTGGTGGTCGAGCGCTATCCCGACCTGAAGGCCAACGCCAACTTCCTGGACCTGCAGGCGCAGCTCGAAGGCACCGAGAACCGCATCGCCGTGGCCCGCCGGCGCTACATCGAGGCGGTGCAGCAGTACAACGTGCTGGCGCGCTCGTTCCCCGTCAACCTCACCGCGAAGGCGTTCGGCATGCCGCTGAAGGCCAACTTCACGGTGCCCGACGAGCGACAGCTCGCCCAGCCGCCTGCCGTCGATCTCGGCTTCACGCCGGCGGCAGCCTCGGCCGCCTCGCGTTGAAGGCGCGCGATGGCCTTGCTGCTGCGCGCCTGGGTCGCGGCCGTCCTGCTGGCCCTGGCTGCGTCGGCGCCGGCCGCCGCGCCGGATGCGGTCCCGGTGCCGCCGATGCGCGCACTCGTCACGGACCTCACGGGCACGTTGACCGGCGAGCAGCAGGCGGCCCTGGACGCCCGCCTGCGCGAGTTCGGTGAGCGCAAGGGGTCGCAGGTGGCGGTGCTCGTCGTGCGCACCACGGGGTCCGAGCCGATCGAGGCCTACAGCCTGCGCGTGGTCGAGCAATGGAAGGTGGGACGGCGCAACGTGGACGACGGCGTCCTGCTGCTCGTGGCCAAGGACGACCGGGCGGTGCGCATCGAGGTCGGCTACGGCCTGGAGGGCGCGCTGCCGGACGCGACGGCCAGGCGCATCATCGCGGAGTCCATCGTGCCGCGCCTGGCGGCCGGCGACTTCGCCGGCGGCATCGACGCCGGCGTCGACCGCATCCTGCGCACGGTGGACGGCGAACCGTTGCCCCCGCCTGCCGCGGTGCCGCAGACGCTCGACATCGGGCGCCTGGTGCCGATCCTCCTCCTGGGTCCGCTGATGTTTGGCGCCGCCATGCGCAAGCTGCTGGGCCGGCTGCCGGGCGCCGGGGTCGTCGCGGCCGGCGTCGCGGTCCTCGCCCGGTTGCTGTCCGGCCTGTGGATGGTGGCAGCGGGCGCCGCGGTGGTGGCCTTCCTGCTCACGCTCGGCGGCCGCGGGGTCGGCATCGGCCCCTTCGGAAGCAGCGGCGGCGGCTTCGGCGGCTTCGGTGGCGGGGGTGGCGGACGTTTCGGAGGCGGTGGCGCCTCGGGTCGCTGGTAGCCGCATGGACCTGCGCCGCCTCCTGCGCCACCTGTGCACGACCCACCGCGCACAGCGGCGGGCCTTCACGCCGGCGATCACCCAATCGATCGCCGACGCGGTGCAGTGGGTCGAGCAGCGCCACCAGGTGCAGATCCGCTTCGTCGTCGAGGCCGCCCTCGATCCGTGGCTGCTGCTGCGGCGCCAGACCCCGCGCGAGCGCGCGATCGAGCTGTTCTCGCTGCTGGGCGTCTGGGACACGGCGCGCAACGACGGGGTGCTCATCTACGTGCTGCTGGCCGACCGCGCCGTCGAGGTCGTGGTCGACCGCGGCATCTCGGCGGCCGTGCCGGCGGCGACGTGGACGACGATCTGCCGGCGCATGGAGGCCTCGTTCGCGCGGCGCGACTACCAGCACGGGGCCCTGGCGGCGATCCGCGCCGTGTCGGAGGCGCTCGAGGACACCAGCTCCGCCCCCGCGGACCAGCGCTCCGAACTGCCGGACCAGCCCTTGCTGCTGTAGCCCGCCAGCGGCTCGTCAGCGGAGCATGCCCCCGACGACCTGGTCGCCGGCCGATTGCAGCGGCCCCAGCGGATTGCGCTGGTGCTCGACCCGGAAATTGTCCGGTTCGCCGCCGTAGCTGCGGAACAGCACCGTGTCGCCGCGCACCGCGATCAGCACCTCGAGGCGCCAGCCGGAGACGGCCGTCGTGCGCTCGAAGTTGAAGAAGTCCGCGAGGAAGCCGCCCTGCCGCTCGCGCCGCTCGGCGCCGAAATGCAGCACGTAGGCCCGGCAGGCCTCGCGTGCGAGGATGCAGTCGCGGATACCGGGGTCCAGCGCCTCGAACGGAATGCTGGAATTGGGTGCGAGCCGGCTCACGAAGTCCGGATAGCCGATCACCGTGACGTTGCGCAGCCCCTGGACGTCGAACCCCAACGCGGCCAGGTCCGCCGTGCGGGTCCGCAAGGGCTCGATGCGTTCCACCGCCTGGCGTGCGGCAGCGAAGGATCCGAACGGAGGACGGCTGTCGACGGCCTGGTCGGGCAGCAGGTGTGCGCAGCCCGCCAGCACGAACGCCGCGATCCCGCACGGCCACCACGATCCGATGCGGGCCACGGCCGTCAGTCCCGCGTCACCCACCAGATGACGACCTTGCCGACGGCGACGACGGCGACCACGATCACGATCGTGGCGGCGCTGATCATGAGTTGCAGGCTGGATGGAAACAGCGTCATGGTCTTGCAGCCGCGCCTTCAGGCGACGAACTCGTCCGTGTGATCCAGGTCGGGCGCCGGCAGCCACGGCCGCAGCAGCATCTCGACGCCCAGGCGCGACTGCTCGAAGACGTCGGTCGCGCCGCCATGCGGTTCGTCCTCCCCGCGTCGCGCGCCCGGCTTGAGCCGCCAGCCGACGGCCGCCAGCGCATCTTCGGGCACGGCCCTGGACAAGGCGAGCCACTCGTGCTGCACGCGGTCGGCGCACGCCACCCACTCGCCCACGGCCGCCTGGAACGCGGCCCCGACCGCCTGGGGATCGTGCGACGCGGCCAACGCGGCGACGTAACGGTTGCAGACCGTCAGCACGTCACGCGCCGCGTGCACCTGCAAGGCCTGGAGGTTGCCGAACCACCCGGCCCACGTCGCGACAGGCGTCGTGCTTCGGGCGGGCTGGGCGGGTTCCGCTGCGCGCGTTGCGATTCTGGCCATGGCTGTTCCTGTCGGTTCGACGGCGGCACGTCGCCGGTGCGACCTGCCGCCGATCAGGGTCACTGGATCGCGATGAGGCGGCTTGCCGTGCCCGCGCGCTTGGGCAGCGTCAGGTGCAGCACGCCGTCCTCGAGCTTGGCGGTGACGGCCTTGTCGTCCACGTCCTGCGCCAGCGAGAGAGTGCGCGACGACTGGCCGCGCCATGTCTCGCGCACCAGCGTGCGTCCGCCGTCGGCGCGCTTGTCCTGGACGTCCTTGCGCATCTGCGTGGAGATGGTGACGATGTTGCCGTCGACCTCGACGCGGATGTCGTCCTTCTTGGCGCCAGGCACTTCCGCGCTCACCAGGTATTCCTTGTCGTTCTCGGTGACGTCCAGGCGGATCTCGGCTGCCATCGCGGCCTCGAGGTCGGTCGGCCGGGCCAGGCGGCGGAAGAACGCGGGGAAGAAGTCATCGAGCGATTCGTAACGGGTCAGGGCACTCATGAGGGTCTCCTTGGGATGAATTGGCAGGGTTCAATCTAGGCGCGCTGCAGGGCGCGTGCTTGATCGCGCTCAACATGGCGGGGCGCCGCGCTCGCTCGCCGCGCCAGGAACGTCGCGACCTTGATCTCGCGCAACCGCAGGGCGGAGGCGGCCGCGCGTGTCAGAAGACCACCAGGTCGTCGACCACCAGGGCCACGCCCGGGGACGACCACGCCGCGCCGCAGACCGCATCGCGCTCCGCCAGCGAATGCACGCGTCCTGCGACGGTGACCTTCGAACCATCGACACGCACGCTGACGTGCTTGGCGTCGCGCTCGGCGTGGCGCGCCAGCGCACCCTGGATGCGCTGCTCGACCTGGCCGATGGTGACCAGCGGCTTGACATGCACCTGGTTGGCCACGCCGCGCACGCCGATGAGTCCGCGCACGGCCCGTTCGGCGGCCTTGCGCTGGTAGGCCCAGGCCACCTGGCCGGTCAGCGTGACGTAGCCCCTCTCGACCGAGGCCAGTACCGCGTTGGCCGGCACCTGGGCGTTCCACTCGAGGACCTGGCGTGCCGCCGTCGCGATGTCCGCGTCGCTGCGCTCGTGCTCGGGCAGCAGCTTCACGTCCAGGTCCACGGCGAGTCCCTTGACGCCCGCGACGCGGCGCACCGCGTCCTCGGCCGCGTGCTTCTCGGCCATCGTGGGCAGCGTGCCGGTCAGCGTCACCACGCCATCGCGCACGATGACGCCGATGTCGGTATGGCTGATCGCGGGATCCCAGGCCAGCTCGTCGCTGACGTCGACCTGCAGGTTCGAATCGGTCTTCATGATGTCTCCTTCAGGCGCCGCCAGCCAGGCTGGCGAGCGGCGCAGTTTGATTGGCCGGAAGAGCGGCCGCAGCCGCGGACGTGAGCCCACTCTAGGAACAATGCCGGCCATCTCATTGATCCGGCGCAACCCGGCGGCCTCTCGTTGCAGCATGCGATCTCGCGGCAGGGGTCGCGGAGACGCCTCTCGCCTCCGATCGCGGCCGCTTCGCGACAAGCCGGAGTTGCGCTCGCTCAAGGGCCGGGCCAAGGTAGCGCGGAAGAATCGCAACGACATTGCCGGAGCAACCGCCATGACCTTCCGCACCCTGCTGCTGCACCTGGACGACCCTGCGCACGCCGCAGCGTGCGCCGCGTATGCCGCCAAGCTCGCCCGCAGCTTCCAGGCGCGGCTCCTGGGACTGTCCTGCCACCAGCCGACACCCTGGCCCAGCGACGGCGCGACAGCGCTGATCGCCGGCGATCCGCTGACCGTCGAACTGCGTAAGTCCGAGGACCGGGCGTCCAGCCGCGAGATGGAATTCGAACGGCAGTGCCGCCTCGCGGAGCTGAGCTCGTTCGAGCTCCTGCGCGACGACGTGGAGCCGGCCTCGGCCGTGGTCGCGCATGCGCTGGGCGCCGACCTGGTCCTCCTCGGCCAGCCCGATCCGGACAAGCCCGGCCATCGCGAGCAACGCGCGCGCGTCGACACCGTGATCCAGGAGTGCGCGCGCCCCGTGCTCGTGGTGCCCTACGCGGGGAACTTCGAGCCGGACTTCGACACCGTCCTCATCGCCTGGGACGACAGCATCGAGGCCGCGCGCGCGGCGACGGCCGCCCTGCCGCTGCTCAAGCGGGCGCGCGCCGTCCACCTGGTGCACCTGCGCCATCCCGGCCACGAGAGCGTGCTGCCGCTGCAGGCCAGCGTCGACCGCGCCGCGATCTGGCTGGCCTGCCACGGCTTCGAGGTGCGAGGCCGGGTCACCACGAACGCGCTGCCCGCGGGCGAAGCGCTGCTGTCGGAAATCGCGGACACCGGCGCCAACCTGCTCGTGATGGGGGCCTGGGGACGCCGGCGCTTCGTCGAGCGCCTGCTCGGCGGCACCACCCGGACGCTGGTCGACAGCATGACCGCGCCGGTGCTGTTCGCCCACTGAAGGATTCGCCATGCAACCCACCGTGCTGCAACCCGCCGCCGACCCGCTCTCGCACGCCGATCCGCTGAGCGTGGGCGCGCTGTGCACGCGCATCCTCATGATCGTGCGCGCCGACACCCCGCTGGTCGACGCGGCCATGTGCATGCGGCGCGAGCATGTCGGCTGCGTGGTGGTCGTCGAGAAGAAGGGCGCCGGCGAGGTGCCCGTGGGCATCCTGACGGATCGCGACATCGTCGTGTCGGTCGTGGCCGTGGGCATCGACCCGCGCGTCCTGGCCGTGGCCGACGCGATGTCCCGCGACGTGGCGCTCGTACGCGAGGGCGACTCGCTGGGCGCCGCCCTGGCGACGATGCGCCGGCACGGCGTGCGCCGGGTGCCGGTCGTTTCCGAGGAAGGCTGGCTGGTCGGCCTGCTGAGCTTCGACGACCTGGTCGCGGCGCTGACGCTGCAGACCCAGGCCCTGACCGAGACGCTGGTGGCCGGCCGCCAGCGCGAGGGCGAGAGCCACCCTTGAACACGGAGCGACATGCCATGGCCTTCGGAACCATCACCCTCTACCTGGACGGCGGTCCTGCCGCCGCGACAGGCACGGAAATCGCGGCTCAGCTGGCGCGGTCGCAGGCCAGCCACCTGGTCGGCCTGGCGGTGACCGGCAACGCACTGTTCGAGACCAGCCTGGGCGCCGGCCTGCTTCCGCGCGCCGAGCTCAATGCGGCGCTGGCGGGCGCGCGGCGGCGTGCGCAGGCGCTGGCGGGCGCGTTCACCGACCAGGTGGCGCGCCACGAACTGCGCTCGCACGAAACGGCCATCGACGACCGCGACGCCCCCGCCGCCCTCGCGCGGCACAGCCTGTTCGCCGACCTCGTCGTCCTGCCCCGGCCCACCGTGAAGGCGGCCGTCCTGAACTGGTCGCAGCGCGACTTCGAGCAGGCCCTGCTCGACCTGGCTGCGCCGGCCATCGTGCTGCCCACAGCCGCGCCGGCGGGCGTCATCGGCCGGCGCATCGTCATCGCCTGGAAGCCCGAACGGCCCTGCGCACGCGCCCTGGCCTGCGCCCTGCCGCTGCTCAAGGCGGCCGACCACGTGACGCTGCTGCACGTGGATTCGCCGTTCGACGACGTGCTGCGCGTCCCCGCGCGCGACGACGTGGAACGGGCGGGTGCACGCCTGCAGCGCGACGGCGTCACGGCGGCGGCGCGCTTCGTCCAGAGCAGCGGCGATGCCGGGGACGTGCTGCTCGAGGAGATCCGCCGCGATGGCGCCGACCTGGTGGTGATGGGCGCCTGGGGACGGCCGCGCTGGTCGGAGCGCGCCTTCGGCGGGTGCACGCGGACGCTGCTGTCCGAGCTCGACGTCGCGACGCTCACGACGCACTGACCGTACGCCGCGCAATCCGGGCACGGAACGCTTCGAGCACGATGACCACGACGCTGCTCGAGGCCCTGCGACGCCGCCTGGCGCGCGGCGGCCGGGAGGTCGTGCTGCACGAGACGCACCTGTCCTGGGTGCTGCTGTCCGGCCGCCTGGCGGTCAAGTTGAAGAAGCCCGTGCGGCTGCCCTTCGTCGACTTCTCCACGCCTGAGGCGCGCCGCGTCGCCTGCGCGCAGGAGCTGCGGCTGAACCGCCGGCTCGCGCCCACGCTGTACCGCGCGCTGGTCGACGTGCGCGGCTTGCCCGGCGCACCGCGCTTTTCCGGACACGGCGACGTGATCGACACGCTCGTGTGCATGCGCCGCTTCGGCGAAGACGCCCTGTTGTCGCGCCGCCTGGCCGCGGGGACGTTGTCTGCGCGAACCGTCGACACGCTGGCGACTCGCATCGCCCGCTTCCACGATGACGCCGAACAGGCCCCCGAGGTCGGCGACGCCGTCCGGGAAGCGACCTCCCCGCTGGCGCGCGTGCTCGACGAGTTGGCCCCGTTCGAGTCATCGGCATGGCATGACCAGGCCACCGGCTGGCTGCAAGCGAGCCGCGACCGCCTCGGTCCCGCCTTCCGTGCGCGGCGCGCGCAGGGCGCGGTGCGCGACTGCCACGGCGACCTGCACCTGGCCAACACCGTCGACCTGGGCACCGAGGTGACGGCCTTCGACTGCATCGAGTTCGACCCGGCGCTGCGCCGCATCGACGTCATCCACGACATCGCCTTCGCGACCATGGACCTCGCGGTCCGCGGCCGCCCCGACCTGGCGCACCGGTTCCTGGACGCCTACCTCGCGGCGCGCGGCGACTACGGCGGGCTGTCCGTGCTGCGCTTCTACGAGACCAGCCGTGCGTGCGTACGCCACCTCGTCCAGCGGCTGTCGCCCGGCGACGATGGCGACGCCCCTGACTACCTCGGCTTTGCCACGCGCCGCATGAGCGCCGCGCCGGGCCGGCCGCGCCTGGCGATCCTGTGCGGCGTGGCGGGTTCGGGCAAGTCCGCCGTCGCGGCGGCGCTGGTCGAAGCCACCGGCGCCGTGCGCGTGCGCTCGGACGTGGAGCGCAAGCGGCTGCGCGGCCTCGGTGCACTCGCCAGGAGCGCCGAGGACGGGCTCTACGCGGCGCAGGCGACCGCCGCCACCTACGCACGCCTGGCCGAGTGCGCTCGCAGCGCCTTGACCGCAGGGGTCGACGTGCTGGTCGACGCCACCTTCCTGCAATGCGCGCAGCGCGCCGCGTTCGCCACGCTCGCCGGGCAGTTGCAGGTGCCGTTCACCATCCTCGCGTGCGAGGCGCCCGTCGCCGAACTGGCCCGGCGGGTCGCCGCCCGCGCGGTGGCGGGCACCGATCCCTCCGATGCCGACGTCACCGTGCTGGAACGCCAGTTGCGGACGCGCGAAGGCCTGGTCGACGCCGAGCGACTCTTCGCCATCGATGTCGACACGAGCACGCCCGTCGACATCGCGCGGCTGGCAGGCGACTGGCGCCGACGCGCGGCGACGTCGGCCAGCGCCGCGCAACTCGCCGCCGAGCGCGCCGATCGGCCGTGACCGTCCGGCCGCCGCCGACGCGGCGGTCGAGCGCCGTCACTCGGAACGCGTGCGCAGCATCGGCCCGCAGCCGGGTGCAGGCCGCAGGATCCGCCAGCCCATCGCCTCGACGAGCGACCGCACCAACGCAGGCTCGACCAGGCTTGCGGCCGCCAGGGATTCGATGCGAAGGCTCCAGACGATGCTGGCTTCCATGGCCTGGGCCGTCGTGTCGTGCCAGCCGCTCGGGAGCGATTCGATGCCGAGCCAATCGCCGCGGAACCGAAAGCCACAGGCGACGCCGTCGGCGGCGCGCAGGCGCACCAGGCCGGCGTCCAGGACATGCAGCGCGGCGCACCGGTCGCCGGCATGGTAGACGAGGTCGCCGGCACGAAGCTGCCGGCAGGTCGGCTCCAGGATGTCCGCGAGTTCCAGGAGCGCCTCGCGTGATCGGCGATGTTGGGAACCCGGGGCCGGTCGAGGCAGCGCGCAGGCGGAGGTCCCGGACATCTCCCGTCGTGTGCCGTTGCGCACGGCGCTGGACCGCTGCAAGGCCTCCACGGATGGGTCCTGCGTCACTGCAGCGCTGCGGCCGGCGCCAGGGCGTCCTGCACGAATTCGCCCAAGGCCTTGTGATCGGGAATCGCGATCTCGCGGCGGGCATTGTCGGCAAAGGCTATCAGTCCTTCGCGCGCGAGGCGGGACAGCGCGCGACTGACCGTCTCGAGGGTGAGCCCCAGGTAGTTGCCGACCTCGGCACGGGTCATGCGCAGCGTGATCTGGTCGGTCCGCAGGCCGCGGCAGGCCAGCGCGGCCGCCCAATCGTGCAGGAAATCCGCGACACGGGCATCGGCCGGCAGCGTGCAGACCGACATCAGCGAGCAGCGGTCGCGGGCGAGCTCGCGGCCCATCGCCTCGTGCAACGCCGTCATCAGGTCGGGCCGGACCGCGCAGGCCTGCATGAGTGCTGCGTAGGGGATGGCCCAGACCTCGCCGGTGTCCAACGCCACCGCGTCGCACGCGTGCACGCCCTCGGCGATGCCGTCCAGGCCGAGCCAGTCGCCACGGAACTTCAGGCTCACGATCTGTTCACGGCCGTCGCGGGTGAGGTTCACGATCTTGTAGGCGCCCGTGTTGGCCACGACCAGGTGCGTGAAGCGCTGGCCCGCCTGGTACACCAGGTCGCCCGCTCGCACCACGCGGCGCTGCACGTCGACGCTCGCCTGCACCAGCCCCAGGCGCTCGGCGATCAGCTGGGCGTGGGCGGCGTCCCGCTCCGCATCGCGCCGCGGCGGACGCGCGACGGCCGCCCGGCCGACGGCGGAGGCGGTGGTGGCGGAGGCGGTCGCGATGTCGATGCAGGTGGTCATGTCGTTGTCCTGTGTTGGCGAGGGATGGCTGCACGATAAGGTTCCCGTGCGCGCCTCGCACCAATGGGCCGTGTCGCGGGGTGACGGTGTGTAAACGGATGGTGACGACGCTGGAAGTGCTGCCAGGCTGGCCGGAAGCCGCCGCATCGCGTCCTCTCGATGGAGGGCGCGGACGCGTTTGACGGGGCGCAAGACCGCGACGAAGCGACTCGGCACACTGCGAGTCACGAGCCGCCCCGGCTCCGCGCGGCCGACGCTTGGCGCAGCGCCACGACCTCAGGAGACAGGCATCATGAACATCGGGCAATATTGCCGGCACGCCGTCATCGGCATCGACGAAGGCTGCACGCTCAAGGACGCTGCCGTCCTGATGCACGCGCATCACGTCGGCGCCCTGGTCGTCACGACGGCGGTGGCCGACCAGCGCGACGCGGTCGGCGTGGTCACGGATCGCGACATCGCCGATGCGGTCGCGGCGCATGGCCTGTCACCCGTCGAGGTCCGGGTGGGTGCCGTGGCCACGCGGCCCCTGCACTTCATCCGCGCGACGGCCAGCCCCGCCGACGCGGCGTTCGCGATGCGCCGCGCCGGCGTCCGCCGCCTCCTTCTCGTCGACGACGAGGAAGGCGTGGTCGGACTCGTCTCGGGTGACGACCTGCTCGCGATCCTGCTGGAGCCGCTCATGGCCCTGTCGCACCTGGCCACGACGGAACGCGCCAACGAGAGCATGCTGGACAGTGCCGATTCGCGCGTCCAGCCGCTGGCCTTGCGCATGCGCGAGACGGGCCTGCGGCGTCCGGATGAGGCGCCGCTGCATCGCTAGTACCTTCGCCTCGCGTTGCGCGAGGCCCGCGGCAGCGGCAGGAACCGCTGCCGCGGCTCCCGTGCTCTCAGAACCGGTAGCCGGCCCCGAGCGACAGCAGCCAGGGATCGACCTTGAAGGTGCCCACCTTCACGCCGGACGATCGGACGTCCGTGCGGATCTGCACCCACTTCACGTCGGCGTTGATGAGCCAGCCGCCCGCCAGCGGGACATCCAGGCCGGCCTGCAGCGCGGCGCCGAAGCTGTTGCTCTTGATCGACGGATGCAGCGCCTGCGTGGTCGCGGCATCGAACTGCACGTCGGAGAAGTGCGTCCAGTTCACGCCGACGCCGGCATACGGACGCACCGGCAGGCCGGTCAGGTGGTACTGCAGCGTCAGGACCGGCGGCAGGTGCTTCAGGGAACCGACCGGCGTGCCGCCGGCCGAGATCGTCTGCTTCTGCGGATAGGTCAGCACGAGTTCGGTGGCCAGGTTCGGCGTGATGAAGCGCGTGATGTCCAGTTCGGGCAGCAGCTTGTCGTTGATGGACAGGTCCAGGCCCGTGCTGTCCTTGTTCGCGGACTGCAGGTAGGTGCCGCGCAGGCGGACGATCCAGTCGCCCGTGTCGACGGGCGCCTGGGCGAAGGCGATGACGGGGGCGATGGCGGCGATGGCGGTCAGGAGTCGGACGGCGCGTGACATGGAATCTCTTTGCTTGTTGATGGAGCCTCCATTGCATCGTCGCCGCCCACGCAGTGCCTTGTCCTGGGACAAATCGGCTGTCCGCACGCGGCGTTCCCGCCACACCGTCCTGCGAGGCCCTCACCGCACCTGGGACGTTGGGCGGTCATCGGGCACGGCGGACCGCCCAGGATCGGTCTGCAAGCGGCACGACAGGCGCCCCTTCGTGGAGCCGGTGCCGTCCTATGGCTAATCACTTGTAGCCAGGGCAACCATATTGCTCGCCGCACCCGAGAAATTCCTTCAAGTGCTCTGACCTATCCTTGGTGTAGGTGGCCTTGCAACTCACAACGACCGTGTCGAGGTCGCGGCCAAGCGAGTAGCCGTCGGCCTCAAAGTCACATGCTGAATTCCGAAAGGCGCTCCACGCCTTCTGAGCTGACTCGAGCTTGGCGACAGATTCCTTGTCCTTGAGCTCGGACACGAGCACCCCATACACGCGGTCGAGTGCCATCTCCTCTACGGCGAGGTCGTAGCTTGCGCAAATGAACTGTTCGTTCGGCCTACCTGAGTCGCATCCCGTCTGATAGTGCTGTTTGACAATATCAATCGGCATTTGAAGACGCTTGGCGGTCTCTGCCATCGCCGGATCTTCGCCGGCAATGGCAAACACATGTACCAAGCAAAACAGCAATGGGAACATTCGCACGAAAATCTCCGGCCATCTATCTGAAACGTCCCAGATCGGACAAGAACCACCGGCTGGCAGCGGCCCCCTCTGACCTGGCGAAGTTCGTCCAAGTCCGGACGTTGTCTCAAGGACGCTCAGGCCGGGCGCAGCGAGGACTCATTGGCCGGAGCTGCGCACTCCTCAGTGTCTCAATCACATTTGGCGTGAAGGGGCGAGCTGCTTCCCCATGAACACGCTCAACGGATGGTCCGGATACTCGGCGTAGGGGCCGCGACGCCTGTAACCGCGCTTTTCGTAGAACGCCAGTGCCTGGTGTGAGTATGGGCCCGTTTCCAGGAGTACCGTTTCGCAGCCCTGCAAGCAGGCCGCCGATTTCAGGAATTCGATGACCCGCTGCGCCGCGCCCTTGCCGCGAGCGTCGGGACGCACATACATGCGCTTGAGTTCGCCGTAGTCGTCGTTCAGCACGATCGCACCGCATCCCACGGCGACCCCGTCGGCGCCGCGTGCGACGGCGAACAGGACGTGGGGAAGCGCCAACGAGTCGACATCGAGGGCGTAACGCGCTTCGGCCGGATACAGCGTGTCCTGGTACGCGTCCAGTTCCGCGATGAGCTCCATGACCTCGGGCTGCTTCGGCGATTCGAGAGCGATATTCACGTGCATTCTTGCGAATCTCAATCGGTCACTGGCAGACGACCGGAATTGGCGAACTCTATACAAAGTTTGGCGCGCGCGAAGATGTGCTGCATTTTGATATCGCGCCACACCAGTCCGCAGCTTAGACATCTCCATGGCTGCCGCGAGCAGGAGACTGTTCGAGGCCGGAGAAATTCAAGGTGCGGACGGTCAGGT
>Ga0207667_10005861_pt1 | contig 14966 bp, 1 predicted proteins | sample KBSCornC52_FD_184301 | JGI IMG/M metagenome (GOLD analysis project Ga0207667, IMG submission 184301) | Corn rhizosphere microbial communities from Kellogg Biological Station, Michigan, USA - KBS Corn C5-2 (SPAdes) (version 2) | ecosystem: Host-associated > Plants > Roots > Rhizosphere > Soil ... | reverse complement strand
ATCGGCGGCGACGATGTGATAGCGCCTACCTTATTCCAGTCGAGCAACAGCGATCCGAGCATCTTTGCTTCCAATAGCGTCACCCGCTATAGCAAGGGCAAAAAACTGGGTGCGCTGCGAATGGATTCGACAACGAATCACAAAGCCAGCAGAGACAAGCGATCGGAGGTCATTTCCTACCTCACCGCCGCCGAGGCATCCGTGGCAGGTCTCGACAAACATATCGTTCATTACGCTGTCAATAAATTTTCTCCCCAATGCTGCTCGGTGTATGTTCCGGAAGACACCACGGGCAGCGCCGGTGCGGGACTGATAGGGTCTTATTATACCAATGAGTTCCTGGACGGACAGCCGGTCCGCCAGCGAAACGACCGTAATATCTATTTCGATTGGAATACTGGAAGCCCCTATTGGAACACTAACACCGGCACGATAGACCAGCAGGTGATGAGTGGCGAATATTTCTCGGTGCGCTGGCTGGGCAGGCTAAAAGCTCCGGTGACAGGCTGTTACAAGATAGCCACCAAATCGGACGACGGGGTACGCTTGTGGCTCAACGACTCACTGGTCATCGACGACTGGCATGTCCATCCTGAAACATGGGATAGCGCTACCTTGAACCTGGTAGGAGGCAAGTTCTACAACCTCCGGCTGGAATTTTTTCAGGAAAGGGATCATTCGGTGATATTCCTTACATGGAAGCTGCCCGGCGAGGCACAGCATCCTTTTACGCCGCAGCAGGACTCCATACCAGGAAAATATCTGTATCCACCCGTATCCATCGATACGATGGTGCTCGACACCGTCCGTACCCAGGAAAATAGGGTCAACAATTTCCGAAAGAGCAGTCATATATCCGAAATAGATGTGCTAAACCCCGATGGGCGGCGGTATGTGTATGGCATTCCGGTATATAACCTGGTCCAAAAGGAATTCAGCTTTTCTTCCAACGTGAGCCGGGGTAACCTGAATACAGGCCTTACGGGCTATAGCGATACCACTGACAATACACCCCGGAATACCAACGGAAAGGATGGATTTTACAGCCGCGAGGATATCCCCGCCTATGCCCACTCTTTTCTATTGACGGGGATCCTGTCGCCCGATTATGTCGATGTGACGGGCGATGGTATCAGCGATGATGACATTGGGGATGCCGTCAGGTTCAATTATTCCAAGACGGCCGGGATTGCCAACCCTTATGGGTGGCGGGCGCCGTATATTACGGACAGCGCCAACTACAACGAGGGATTCCGTAGCTACAACCGGGACGACAAGGCGCATTTTATCTACGGCACCAAGGAGCTGTGGTATCTGCATTCCATCGAGTCCAAGACGATGGTGGCCAATTTTATCCTTCAGCCGAGAAAAGACCTGCTGGGGGTGGATGAGAGAGGTCATAAGACGGACAGCTCAAAGGCCATGTGCCTGAAAGAGATCCGGCTATACTCCAAGGTGGATTATATGAAGCGGAGCGACAGCGCCGTACCTATCAAGGTCGTTCATTTCGAATATGATTATGAATTGTGTCGTGGCGTCAATAATCCCATCAACGATTCTGGTAAGCTGACGCTGAAAAGGATCTGGTTTACCTATAATGGTAACGACAAAGGAGCGCGCAATCCCTATGTGTTCAATTATCATTCAAACAACCCCCGATACAAGGTCAACAGTACGGATAAATGGGGCAATTATAAAGATGCGTCTCAGAATCCGGGATCGACTACCTCCAATATTATCACCAACGGGGAGTATCCCTATGCTATCCAGGACAGTGCCCTGGCAGCCAGCAATGCGGCGGCCTGGACATTGGATTCTATCCGGCTGCCGTCAGGAGGGCGTATCAAGGTAAACTACGAGAGCGATGACTATGCCTATGTCCAAAACAGGCGGGCTACGCTGATGTGCAAGATCGCAGGACTGGGTGCGGATTCCCTGGGTCTGTCACCGGGGCATTCCATTAACAGCTGGTTATACCAACCCCTGCAGGAGCAGCTGTATGTGTATATAAAAGTTCCCTACGCGGTGACTACCGCACCGGATGTATTTGCCCGATATATGGACGGTATTTCCAAGTTCTATTTCAAGCTATACGTGCGGATGCCTAGCGACGACTTTGGCAGCGGCAGTGAATATGTGCCTACCTATGCGGAGCCCGATGTATCTCTTCCGCGCTGGTATGGAACGACACCTAACACCAACATTATCTGGATCAAGATAAAAGGCGTCAACAAGACGGGTAACGCCGATGGTAATCTCAGTCCCCTCGCGCAAACGGCTATCAATTTCCTCCGGCTAAACCTTCCCTCCAAGGCATATCCCGGATCGGAGGTCAATGAAGACCTCAATTTAAAGGATGTAGTGAAAATTGTCATATCGCAAGTTGGTAATATAGTGGAGGCGCTACAGGGCTTCTCCGGTACTGCCCGTAGCAATGGGTGGTGCCGGCAGATAGACACGTCCCGGTCGTTCGTTCGGCTGGATTGTCCCGGCTTTAAAAAGTATGGCGGGGGCGTGCGTGTCAAGAGCGTGCTTATCTATGACAACTGGGATTCCATGGCGAAGAAAAAGCCGACGGTGTATGGACAGACATACGACTATACGATGACCCAAAATGTCAATGGTGTGCCCAGCGTGATCAGCAGCGGCGTTGCAACCTGGGAGCCTGCCGTGGGTGCGGACGAGAACCCTTTCCACCTGCCTATAGAGTTTGTCGACAAGATCGCCCCCATGGCTCCTGCGGCAGCCATGTATACGGAAGAGCCGCTGGGGGAAAGTTTCTATCCGGGAGCTTCCGTCGGGTACAGAAAGGTGCGCGTGCGATCCATACACACGAAGGGTACACGGTCCGCCAATGGGTATGCGGAGACATCTTTTTACACCAGCTATGACTTCCCCACCAGCTGGGACTATTCACTGCTCGACAACGACACGAAGAAGCGGTATAAACCCATTCTTCAAAACTTCCTGCGGATCAATGCTACCAACTACCTTACCATGTCACAGGGATTCAAGGTGGAACTGAATGATATGAATGGCAAGCTACGCTCCGAAGCCACTTATGCGGAGACGGATTCCGTGCATCCCATTTCTTATACGGAGAACTTCTATAAGGTGGACGACCAGGCCGCCCAGTTCAAGCATCTCAGTAATATCGTAACTGCCATCGACCCCCATGGCAATATCGACACATTGGCCAATATCGGAAAAGATGTCGAGCTGATGGCGGACATGCGTGAGCAGCTGTCTACTTCGGTAGGCGCCAATATCAATGTGAATACCGATATGTTCTTTGTCGGTGTATGGCCCGTCATACTTCCCGACCTGCTGAACCTCTATCAGAAGGAGACTGACCGGTTCCGATCGGCGGCCATGATGAAGGTCATCCAGCGGTATGGGATATTGGATAGTGTTGTACATGTCGATAAAGGCAGCACAGTAGGCTCCAAAAACCTGCTGTATGACGGGGAAACGGGAGATCCTATCTTGGTGCGTACTGTCAACGAGTTCAATGATCCTGTCTATCAGTTCTCCTATCCCTCCCATTGGGCTTACAGTGCGGCGGGACCCGCCTATCAGAACATCGATGCCGTGTTCTACAATTGTACCATCGACCACGGACAGATCATCGATACCAAAGATCCCGCCAGGCCTTATCTCATGGCAGGCGATGAATTGCTGGCATACAGTAAGGTGTCCATACCACAACAGTATTGTGATTCCCCTTACGCCTATTTTGCGGATGCATACAAACTATGGGTCATCGATACAAACACAGTACATGGCGGATCACCCAGCCTGATGCTGGTGGACAAGCAAGGAACGCCTTTCTCCGGTCATGATGTGACATTGAAGGTCGTCCGGTCCGGGCACAGGAACCTGGGCAGCTCCGTTGGATCTGTCGTCTCCCTGGGCAATCCCCTTGTCCGGGATGGGTCAGGTACCTATCACCTCGTGCTGGATTCCACCATCGGTGTGCTGAATGCCGGGGCGGCCGAAATGCAGCAATACTGGAAGGTAGCGGATAAACGCTCTACGGATATTACCACCTCCTGTGTGTATACCGCGGCAGACAGCGCCGAATTTGCCGCGGAAGGTTGCTCCTGTCTGAAACCTTTCTTTGACTACCTGATCTCGCACCACCTCCTCTTTATTCCCAAGGGGCTTCGGATCACGGTGGGATCGCTTGTAGCCCAGGCGAATGCAGCAGGCTACTCTATCAACCTTGGCTCCTGCCCTCTTTTGAATGCCAATGCCAATTTGCCCTTCTATTCTACCACGTTCAGGCCCAACTGGAATGTCTATATAGCCCATATCGGCAATGTACAGGTTGACATACGGGATGCACACAACGGCGGCACGATACCTTTTTACAATCTTGTCAGCACTACCTGTGATGCTTCCGGACGACCTCATTTCAGGCTGCCAGGTACTGCACCGCGACCGGCAGATACCGTCACCGTAAAAATATATCCCGAGTTCTCGGCAAACCTGTTCTCCATGATGGGAACCACCTGTCCTTACAATACGGATAGTCTTACCCTGGTGGATTCCACTTCCGACCACCTGATGGCGGAGAATGGGTTGATCGTGGGCGGATATCCACGCAATGCCGTATCCATACTCCGATGGGATTCGTTGGAAAGGAGAATACCCTTCTGGGCGAACGTCCTTTCCGCCAAAATGATCCTTCAGGCGGACCTCCGGGGACATTTGCCGCCTTTATACGACAGCGCTAATTCCCTATTGCCCAGCGACACCACCGGCTACTCCCTGTCGGCGCCCGCGGGTTGGTTCAATTACCAGCCACTTGATACCATGATCTACCAGGCTTATTATTCGCCATGGTATAAGGGCGCAGCCAACAAGAACCCTTTCCAGAACGACACCTTGAACGTTATGGATTATGTGAATAATTACCTCGGCGGAGTCTATGGTTCCCGCACCTTTATTCTGACACAGGGATCGGGCCCATTGCATGACTCAACCTACGACTCGAGCCTGTACATATCCTATACGCCACCGGACCTCACCCATGATTCAACTTATGATTCGACACCCGTGGTGAAGCATCTGGTACCGCCTTATCTCACCTCCGGATACGGCAATTATTATTCTACTTATTATTCCCGGCGTTATTCGGACTCCACTAAATGGCCGGTGATGGTGGTGACCTATGCCGAGACTGCTTCAAATGATACGGTAGACGCTGTCCTGGAATTCAATTCCACTATCACTTGTACTACTGTGACGGGCAGGTCCTGCTATAGCAGCGTAACGGACACGACGGTGAATCCCTACCAGTATGGCATTCTGGGAAATATGCGTCCATTGAAGAGTTACGTGTATTATGGACGACGAAAGGAATCCAGTCCATATGATTCGACAGACATACGACGAAATGGCACGATCAACGGTTTTGCACCTTTCTGGCAATTACAGTCTGGAAAATGGCAACCTGTCTATGACACTACCCGGTGGACCTGGAACAGCCAAACCAATATGTATAATAGGAAAGGCTTTGAGCTGGAAAATGCAGATCCCCTGGGACGATATAACTCCGGATTGTATGGATATGGTCTGACCTTGCCCGTCGCAGTGGTGCAGAATGGCAGATACCAGGAGATTGCTTTCGACGGATTCGAGGACTATGGCTTTACACCCAATACCTGCGATACCTTGTGTCCTGAATCACGGCCATTCGACTTCTCCGCGTATAAATCCTATATCAGTGACTCCATGGCCCATACGGGGATCTACAGTCTTCGCATCGGAAAGGACAGCTCCGTGAGCCTTTCGGTGATCGTTTCGGATACCCCAACCACCCCCATCCCTCAACTGACGACAAAGGATAGCAGCGGCTACTTCGTAGGAGATAGGGCTGGCGCCGCCACCCTCCTGCCCTCCTTCTCCCCACTGGCCGGAAGAAAAATGCTGGTCAGCGCCTGGGTGAAAGAAAAGAATGTGTGTACCTGTCAAAGTTATACCCGGAATCATATACAGGTCAGCTTCTCCCAAAGCAGCGGCGGCACCTCATTGACGCTGCAACCATCTGGAAATATGATCGAAGGCTGGCAGCGGATGGAAGCGGTAGTCTTTATTCCGTCCAATGCCACGGCTATGACGCTGAGCCTGCAGGCTTCGGATTCTTCTACTACTTATTTCGATGACATGCGGATCCTGCCGTACAACGGTGAAATGAAATCCTATGTATACAATCCTGTGAATCTTAGGTTGATGGCCGAGCTGGATGAGAATAACTATGCCACTTTCTATGAATATGATGATGACGGTACGCTGATACGAGTGAAAAAAGAGACGGAGAGAGGCATTCAAACCATTAAAGAATCACGCAGCGCGCTGCTGAAAAAACAATAAGAACCATGGCTTACTTATCATTAAAAAAATACATCTGGGCCTTGCTGGCGGCCCTGAGCCTTACAAGCATCGTATCTGCACAACAGGATGCGAAAGCATTCCTTCTACAGGCCCAAAAAGCTTACCGGGAGTCCCCTTACCTGGGGTTCCAGGTGAAATACCTGTATAGCAATGCAGGGGCAAAACCAATGGATTCTTTGTCCGGGGAAATACAGATAGACAAGGACAGATGCCGCATGGCGCTCGACGGTACGGAGACCGTAGTCACCGGCAGGTATCTCATACAGGTAATGGACCAGGAAAAGTCTATGTACCTCTCCAGGTCCGGGAAAGCTGTTCCCATGAGCCCGGTGCAGCTGATGGATACCGTTTTCAAACAGCTGGAAGGTATCCGTACGGCTGTTACGACCGAAGGACGCTGGAAAGTACTGACCCTTCAATTCCCTCCGGGCAGTATGTATACACAGATAAAAATGGTTATGGATCCTGTTACCGGCTATTTTCAGCGGATAACCTATGATGTGCATACGGCCGGGCTTGTGGGACAGGATCAGGTGGAAAGCCCCGGCCATGCAGGGCCCTACAGCAAAGAAGGCAGGATCGATATGTTATTCAGTCATTATGAGAAGGGACGGTTCAGCGACGCCTTGTTCGATGAAAATAATTTTTTTACCCGTGTGTCCGGTCAGTTCCAGCCGGCTGGCCGCTACAGGGATTATCATATTTTTTTAGCTTCTTCAAACCTCTAATCCTGATTTATGCAAATGCTGCGGACCTATAGCAATCGTTGGATGATCCTGCTCCTAAGCCTGTTTGTAATGAATAGCGCCCGGGCGGGCGATGGAGGGGGTGTGGTAAAAGCCATGGCTGTCCTGGATGGAAGTCTTCACCAGATAAAAGTGGATTCGTCCAGGACGGTGGAAGACTCGGCCTTTTTCAATCCCGCGTATGTAAGCAATCTGGATACGGCCTATTCGGTGCAGAATATCGTTACATTGAAGATCAACGAAGCTTCTACTGTCTATCTCCATGATACCTTTACCTGTAATGTCCAGCTGAGGATCTACTATACGGTGGGGACAAGCACATTGGATTCGATAGACAGGAATTTTACCGTCCGGTATGATTCCGCCAGTACCTATAATGCCCGCAACAGTTTTGTATTTTATGGCGCCCGTAAGGTGACTGTCAAGGTGCTTTCCGTCAATTCCAGTGTCTCTACCTGGGATCCCATTAAAGCCCTGATGGTGGAGAACCTGATCGTTACGCGACCGAAATTTATATTTTCCTGCACCAATACGGTAAGCAGCATCACTGTCACGCCTGTCTCGGACACCGCGGATGAATTGCCTGTCAGCTGGACGGCCGTGCTGGGCGCCGACCAATACGACCTGGAATGGACCTATATCGACAGCTCCGCCTTGCGGAACAACCGGTACCCTGACCTGTCTAAAGTGTTTCTCAACAACGCCTCGAGGGCCAGCGTGTCCGGCACTTCATATCGTATCCCATTGATGTATGACGACACCGGCGTCGTCTTTATCCGGGTGCGTCCCGTACAGCTGGGTGCAGCCAACTCAGTCACCGCTGCGGAATGGAGCTCGGAGGCATCCATCCCTGCCATAGGGAGCTATACTTTCCAGGGACATCAGCCATCCATGAACTGGCAGTCCAATATCAGCTATGCGGAGGAAGGCAAGCGGAAGGTAGTGGTACAGTATTTTGATGGAAGCCTCCGCAGCCGGCAGACCGTGACCAAGGACAATACGACGAATACAACCATTGTGGCGGAGACCTATTATGATTACCAGGGGCGGCCTGCCATACAGGTAATGCCATCGCCTACCTTGAATACCGTGATCCAGTATACGGCCGGATTTAATGTCAGTGTCAATGGGGCGGAATACAGCCAGTCCAATTACGACAGCCTGCCTGGTATGGGAGCCATCTGCGATATCCATGCGGACCCGATGGATACCACCACGGGAGCCAGCCAGTATTATTCCACGAACAATCCCGCGAAGACGCTGGGGATGAACCAATTCATTCCCGATGCCAAAAAATATCCTTTTACCGAGACCGAATATACACCTGACAATACGGGGCGGATCAGCCGGCAGGGAGGTGTGGGCCCCGACCACCAGCTGGGCTCAGGACATGAGACGAAATACTTTTATGGTACGCCTGACCAGGATGAATTGGATGGACTTTTCGGTACGGAAGTAGGAGACCATACGCATTATTTCAAGAACATGGTGCGGGATGCCAACGGCCAGTACAGCGTCAGCTATGTGGATATGCATGGACGTACGATCGCCACGGCCCTGGCGGGCAACACGCCGGAGCATTTATCGGCCTTGCCTTCCAATACGAGCCGCAAGGTTACAGAAAACATGCTCGACTCCAATGCAGTGGCTACTATACAGGACCTTAGCATGATCAGCCAGAAGAGCCTGCTGGTGCCGATGGCGGATACGTTCAATTTTCACTACAGCCTGACGCCGGAGGTATTCAGTGAGATGAACTGCACTAATCACACTGTCTGCTACACCTGTTTGTACAATCTGGAAATTACCATAACGGACAATTGCAATAACCAGCTGCTGGGCGGCAAGGCATTCGACACCGTAGTGAATAACCTTACTATTTCAGACAGCTGTAATCCTTCGGCCTTCTCGGTGGATTTCTCCAAGATCCTGCCGGAGGGAGCTTATCTTATTACCAAGAAGCTGACCGTCGACAGGGACTCCTACAATAACTATCTGAACAACTTTTATCTGCCTGGCAATACCTGTTCCAACCTTACCCAATACATATCCGGCCAGGATTCCATCATAGCGGCTACCACCGGCCAGTGCGCACCCGATTGCGCCAGCTGCAGGGCAGCGGTAGGTGACTGGCCGACTTTCTGGGCAAAATTCCGAACACAGGCAGGTATCGCCGATGCAGATACGGCAGCTTATAAGACAGAGGCGATGACGGCATACCAGAATGCACTGTCAGCCTGTGATGATCTTTGCCGAAGCAATGAGTCCGATGCCAACGATTTACGTAAGGCCATGCTGCAGGATCTGACTCCGCCATTCGGGCAGTATGCGGACACGACCAAGCGACCGACAGATGATATTTATTCCATATTCTACCAAAGGGCCAATGACATTTCTTTTGTACCGGTCTACAAGCTTCCGGCTATTGTCTATAAAGATGACAACGGCAATCCGGACAAGGCATACAATGCCCAGTCGGATCTCATGGTGGATCCGAATACGCTGACGGTGTCGCAGTTCGTGCAGGCTTTCCGTCCGTCCTGGGCAGAGGCGTTGCTGCCGTATCATCCGGAGTATTGCAAGCTGGTGGTGCTGGAGGGGCAGGATTCGAGTAACAAGTGGGACCGTCATATGGAATCTATCGAAGACTACCAGACTGCCTATGACCAGGGCTTCCTGAATCCTACTGGCCGCGGCTACGACACGAGATCACCCTGGGGGTATTTTAACTTTATTGTGCCCACGGGTGAGGACCCCCTTCTCACTTCACCCTTTCACAAGGATATGCAGAATGCGATGTGGGAAAAGATAATGCATTATCAGGCGGCACAAGGCGGTATTCCGGAGCTGAGCATGTGGAATCTGGCGGTTGTCATGGCAAAATGCCCGACAAATGATAATGCCTGTATCCTAAAATATGCTGATGATCATCATATACCTCATCAGAATCTCTTGGATGAAATGTGTACTGCCGACAAGGACCAGGCATGGCGCAATTTCCGGCAGATGTACCTGGACTATAAGCACTTCCTCAATTTTCATAATCAGATCGATCCTTCTCTTGGGTGTACCCCTACGGACACCCGTACCTATGGACATGCACCCACGGCAAGCACGTTATATGCAGCCAATCACCAGCCGCGGTTCATCGACTCCTATACGGGGCTAAGCAACAATGGACTGGGATCCAAGACGAGCATTGGCGGTCCTACCGCCGCGGGTGACGACACGGTGGCCGCGAAGGATTCGTTGCAGCAGGCATATGCCCAGAATGTGCAGGCTTTGCAGCAGCAATGGAGGGCGCTGCTGAGTACCTGTACCCTTTATTCTTCTGTGGACCTCGATACATTGACAGCACGGTTATATAGGTTTGCGGGTGCCGGGTGTGATGGGGACCATCCTTTTGGCGCCAGCACTCTTCCTCCGGGCGTATCCAGCCCGTTGGGTGGTAGTGAAAAGAGCTTCCAGGATATTATCAAGGAATTCAATGTGTCAAAGGGTTATAATGACGATCTGCATTGCAACGCCGAGCAGATCACCATGCCCGCTCCCTATGACAAGCAGCCGGCATATGCATTCAAGCCGGTGTATTCCAGGCCTTCGGATTGCGAGTGCAAGCTGATCACGGACCTGTACAACACGTACCTCGCTGCCGGTAGTCCGCTCACGTTCTCCGGCTATCTTCAGAAGGCCCAGCAGATCACAATGAGCGATGCGGACCTTAGCTCACTTCGGAGCTTATGTGCCAATACCACCAATTCGGCGTCGTGTATCAGTATTACGCATCCCATCCTTTTACCTCCTGCTATGCAATGCTATGTGGGGCCCACCTGTGCGTCCTGTGACACGGTGCGGTCGGTGTACAGGAGCTACTTGCGGGATTATCCGGCAGATACGCCAAGGTATAATATCGACGTGGATACTACACAGGCGCAGAAGAACCTGTTGTTCCAGAACTATATGAACAGCCGGCTCGGGTTCAGCAAGCAGGCGTGGGAGTATCTGCAGTTCCTGGATACCTGTGCGGCGCATTCGGATACGACGTCGACCAATCAATGTGTTCCAAGGACGATAGCAGATCTGTTCAAGACGGGTGGTACGGATATAGTGAGGGATATGAGGAGAACGGTGGATGGAGGATATATTATGGTGGGCAGCACCACCCGTACGGGAGCCCGCACCGATGCTTATATCATTCGGTACGATAGCTCCAATAATATTCAGTGGGCAAAAACCTATGGGGATAGCGCCGATGATGTTTTCTGGAAAGTGAGAGCGACGTCTGACGGAGGGTATGTTGCGGTGGGCCTCACGTATTCTTACACTGGATCGGACACGAGTGAAGTGATGGTAGTCAAGTTAAGCGCCAGTGGTTTTACCCAATGGAAAAAAGCCTTCAAATTCGGCAGCGATGGAGAAAAAGGCTTCGACATTACACAAACCTCCGATAGCGGATACGTCATCGTCGGAGACTATAACCTTGACAGTACAAATGCGCAGGGTCCTGGCGGATCGGCGATATTAGTAACGAGACTGGATAGTTGGGGCAATTTTTTGTGGGGACGAACGATCAAATCCACCAATTCCGGTAATGACGGTTATGGGGCGCGGCAGATCGGTAGCTCTATATTTATCACCGGAAGGAGTCTGGGCAATAATTCCAGATTTTATGGATCGCTCTATGAGCTGAGTGATTCCTCGGGCTCGATACGTAATGAATATCATTATTATGACTCTATAAGCAATTATAGTACTTCCTTCATAGACCTGTATCCAAGGGGGAACGGATATCGGATATTTACGGTGCGGTCCCAAACGAATACGGCATTTAATCTCCATGTTGGCGTCGTGGACCTGACTAGTATTGGCGGAGTCACGCGTTATAAATCGGTCAACATTCCAGCAGGGAGCAGCCCCATTGGGCTGAATGCCGCTGCCCTTATGCCTACTTCCGACGGTGGCTTCCTGAGCGGACAGTCGCCCATGGGCCTGACGAATATTTATTGGACGAAGTCGGACTCAATAGGCAATCCCTTGTGGTCTCGTGTAACCACCTTGCCAGGCACTCAGTTAATTGGAGCCATCGCACAAAATACAGATTCCAGTTACGAAGCTTTGTGTACCGATTCCAGCATAGCCGCACTTTTACGATTGTCAAAAACAGGCACCACCGGATGTTATGACAGTACCTTAAGCATCGGCATTCTGCCACTGCCATTGACAGCTATTTCAATGACAACAACGAATAACTCGCTATCCCCCACTCGCATTGATGTAACTATAGGGGAAAATGCGGTGAGTCCAACCGACGAAACAATTACATGTAATACTGGAGGTAGCTGCTATACCATCAACAACGGTCCAACCCTTTGCGGCAAAGCAACACCACTGTTCCCGCCGGCGCCTATTCCACCCATTACGGCATGTACCGACAGTACCTTCTTCGCCGTCAGCAAAGGGACGGTCCTGTATAACTATTATACAGATAGTCTGACAGGGGACTTCGAGCATCAATATCTTGCCAAATGCTTACAGGCGTACAAGCATGAGGTATTTACCGTAACGCACAATCAGCGGGAATATCACTATACCTTATACTATTACGATCAAGCAGGCAATCTGTTGAAGACCGTACCACCGGCTGGTGTGGATCAGCATACGGATAATGTGTGGATGCAGGATGTGAGGGCAGCGCGAGCTGCTGGCGGGAAGAAAGTACCTTCACATACGCTGGTGACGAACTACCGGTACAATACCCTGAACCAGGTGGTGACACAGCGAACACCGGATGGAGGGACCAGCTATTTCTGGTATGATCGACTGGGACGGTTGTGCCTGTCGCAGAATGCCCGGCAGGTGCCTGGGAACCAGTACAGTTATACCTTGTATGATTCCATCGGCAGGATCACCCAGGTGGGCCAGCTGGTAAGCAGCACTCCGCCTACCGACGTCATTACGCGGAGCGAATCGTCCTTGTCGTCCTGGATAACGGCTGTTGCCGCATCTGAGGAGCAGATCACCTCAACAACTTATGACAGCGCCAACTATTATGCTATCCCTGCTCTGGCGGCGCATAATTTACGCAACCGGGTGGCATGGACAGCGCTGTACAATACACATGCGGACCTGGTGGCGGTGCCGGGCAATCATGCGGCAGCTACCTATTACAGCTACGATATTCTGGGGAACGTGGATACCCTGGTACAGGATTACAAGATTGGCAGCATGGCCAACCAGCTGAACAGGCTGAAGAAGATCGTCTATGATTACGATCTTGTCAGCGGGAAGGTCAATAAGGTGTCGTATCAGCATGGGCAGGTAGATGCATTCTATCATACCTATTTCTATGATGCGGAGAACAGGATCACTAATGTAGAGAGCAGTATGGACAGTATCAATTGGGACAATGATGCCTTCTATTCTTACTATGCGCACGGGCCGTTGGCCAGGACGATACTGGGCGAACAGCAGGTGCAGGGGATCAATTATGCCTATACGCTGCAGGGTTGGTTAAAGGCCATTAACCCAGATATAAATACTTCCGGGGCCTATACTTTGCGGCCTGATAGTGCGGGGAATGTGGTGGCGACTTCGGCGTATAATCTACTGTTGAATTATTATAATGGTGACTATCGGCCTATCAGCGGGGCCGGGGCACTTGACAATGGGGTGTATGGTACGTTGGGGGACGACTCGATGCCATTGTTCAACGGGAATATTAGCAGCATGGCGTTGAGTATACGTAAGCTGGACAATCCGTTGTTGTACAATTACCGGTATGACCAGCTCAACAGGCTGATCCATATGGATGCGTGGAAGCGGACGGGCAGCAACTGGGGCGCTATTACCAAAATTTCGGATTACCAGGAAGATATTGGATATGATCCGAATGGCAATATACTACGCTACAAGCGTAATGGCACTACTGCCAGCGGGCTGGATATGGATAAGCTGCAGTATAACTATACCGCAGGGACTAACCAGTTGGATCATATTTATGACACGGTGGGAACGCCCAGCTCTTATGATGATATCAAGACGCAGTCTGCCGGGAACTATAAATATGACTCTATCGGTCAGCTGGTGTCTGACGATGCATCTCACATTTCCAATATCACCTGGACGGTATACGGAAAGATTGCCAGCATTACGAAGGGCGGGGATACGACGATCCTTTATACGTACGATCCTTCCGGCAATCGTATCAGCAAGTCGGTGGTGCATAGTGGAGATACACTGACCACTTGGTATGTGCGGGATGGACAGGGGAATGTGATGAGCGTGTATATGTATGGAGATCCGGCGGTCCATGGAAAGGATTTGACGCAAACGGAGCTGCATATTTATGGGAGCAACCGGCTGGGAATATGGAGGCCGAATAAAGATGTGTATGTAGTCCACCAGGACTCGACGATACTGGTGCCCTTGCTGGGCTACGGGGATAGTGTTACCTTTACCAGGGGAAATAAGTTCTTTGAATTGACCAATCATTTGGGCAATGTGCTGGCGACCATCAGTGACAAGCGGTTTGGGGTGACGCCGGATAGTGTGGTGCGGTATTACCTGCCGGATGTGGTGAGTGCTAACGACTACTATCCCTTCGGGATGTTGCAGCCGGGGAGGGGCTATGCACAAAGTGGGACCGGGTATCGGTATGGGTTTAATGGGAAGGAAAAGGATGATGAGGTGAAGGGCGCGGGGGATCAGATAGATTATGGAATGCGGGTGTATGATCCGAGAATAGCAAGGTTCCTGTCTGTAGATCCTCTTACGGAAAAATATCCATGGTATACGCCATATCAATTTGCGGGAAATAGCCCC
>Ga0207667_10005860_pt1 | contig 14967 bp, 14 predicted proteins | sample KBSCornC52_FD_184301 | JGI IMG/M metagenome (GOLD analysis project Ga0207667, IMG submission 184301) | Corn rhizosphere microbial communities from Kellogg Biological Station, Michigan, USA - KBS Corn C5-2 (SPAdes) (version 2) | ecosystem: Host-associated > Plants > Roots > Rhizosphere > Soil ... | reverse complement strand
ATGCAGATCCGAACGCGATAATTCATCCACCGCTCCGCATACAAATAACATATAGTCCGTGTACGGATTTACTATCCGCACCGGCTGCGAACGGAAAATTCCAGCTTGACTTGCCGGTGTCCGCACCAAAGAAACGCGCTGCGATGCATGCGGGTTTCAGCTTTTCAGGAAATCCACCACCGCCTGGCGGGTGGGACGCGCGCCGACCGCCGACATATGGTCGCGCCCGGGCACGATTGCGGCAGAGCCGTGAGGAAATATGGCGGCAAGAGGGCCTGAAGGCCCTGCGACACTGTCCTGGTCGCCATCGACCACCAGGATGGGCTTGGCAAGCGATTTGAGAATCTCGAGCGGCAAAGGGCCCGTCATGGCGCGCATGCAGGCGGCCAGCGCCACCCGGTCCTTGCCCTGCTGCTCCGCGAAATCGCGGAACATGCGCGCCCTGGGATCAGTGATGCTGTTTTTGTCTTCGGTCAGAAGCGCATCGGCGATCGCCGCGCGCCGCTCCGGGTCCGACACGCGTGGGCCGGTCAGATAATGTTCGCCCACCCCGCCCAGGGCCAGGCGGGTGACGCGGTCGGGGAAATGCACCAGGAAGCGCAGGCCGATCAGCCCCCCCATCGAATAGCCCACATAGGGCGCGGCATCGATGCCGGCTTGGTCCATCACGGTCGCGACATCCTCGGCCATGCGGTCGTGATGATAGAGCGCCGGATCGTGCGGCTTGTCGCTTTCGCCATGACCACGATTGTCAATCGCCAGTACGGAAAATCCCGCTTCGGCAAGCGAGCCGTACCAGCCGGTCGATTTCCAGTTCTGCTCCTTGCTGGAGGCAAAGCCATGCACCAGCACGACCGGCGGTCCTTCCCCCACCCGCTCATAAGCGATGTGAATACCGTCAGTGGTCGTCGCAAATTCCGTCATAGTGAAGCCCTATCGCAGCCCGCCCTGCTTTGTCTATTATTGCACATGGACAGAAATTGGCTGGGCATCGCGGCGATCAACGGGGCCCTGGCCGTCATGGCCGGTGCGTTCGCCGCGCATGGCCTGAAGGCCCGTCTCAGCGCCGAATCTCTGGCCGTATTCGAAACCGGCGCGCGCTATCACATGTATCATGCCCTGGCGATGGCGCTGGCAGCCCTGGTCCCGGCACGCGGCGCATCCGTCGCCTTCCTGGGCGGCATCGTCCTGTTTTCCGGCTCCCTTTATTTGCTGGCCCTAACCGGGATCCCCATATTGGGGGCGATCACCCCCATCGGCGGCCTTTGTTTTATCGCCGGGTGGGCGCTTCTGGCCTGGCGGGCCTTCAAGGGCCCGATTTGACCGCAAGCGGCGGAGTGTGAGGCCCCGCCCCTCCTGCCAGATTGGCGTCAGATGATCTGGAGTGTCTGAGATGAAGAATTCCAAAGCCCGCGAGCTGGCAAAGGCCGCGACCGAAGCCGATCCCCGCTGGGCCAAAGTGATGGCCCGCGACACGGCCAGCGACGGTCAATTCGTCTATTCCGTCAAATCCACCGGGGTCTATTGCCGGCCGTCCTGCGCGGCGCGGCTGGCCAATCCCGCCAATGTCCGTTTCCACCTCACCCCGGCGGCGGCGCAGGCGGAGGGCTTTCGCGCCTGCAAGCGCTGCAAGCCTGATCTGGGCTGCGAGGCGCCGCATGCCGCCAAAGTGGCGGAAGCGGCCCGCCGCATCGCCGCCAGCGAAGAGACGCCGTCCTTGACCAGCCTGGCCAAGCGGGCCGGGCTCAGCCCGCACCACTTCCATCGTGTCTTCAAGGCCATCACCGGCCTGACGCCTAAGGATTATGCCGCCGCCTATCGCGGCAACAAGGTCCGCGCGGAACTGCGCAAAAGCGCCAGCGTCACCGAAGCGATCTACGATGCGGGCTATAATTCCGGCAGCCGCTTCTATGAGAAATCCAATTCGCTTTTGGGCATGACGCCGACCCGTTATCGCGCCGGGGGCGTGGACGAGGAAATCCGCTTCGCCATCGCCGAAACCTCTTTGGGCGCGTTGCTGGTGGCCGCCAGCGAAAAAGGCGTCTGCGCCATCCTGATGGGCGACAATCCGGAAAAGCTGCTGCAAGACCTGCAGGACCGCTTTACCCGGGCGCGTCTGGTGGGCGGCGACGCCAAATTCGAAAAGCTGGTGGCCAAGGTGGTGGGCCTGGTCGAGCGTCCGCGCAAGGATCTCGACCTGCCGCTGGACATTCGCGGCACTGCCTTCCAGCAGCGTGTGTGGAAAGCGCTGACGACCATCCCGGCCGGCAAGACCGCCAGCTATGCCGAAATCGCCAAGAAGATCGGCAAGCCCAGCGCGGTGCGCGCGGTGGCGCAGGCCTGTGCCGCCAACTCGCTGGCGATTGCGATTCCCTGCCATCGCGTGGTGAAGACCGATGGCGGCCTGTCCGGCTATCGCTGGGGCGTGGCGCGCAAGCAGGAATTGCTGGCGCGCGAAGAAGCGGCCTGATCCGGCTATGCCGTTGGAACAGGACTGGGCCGGCGCCGCCGCCGGATTGAATGCCCAAGGCTGGGCGCTGCTGCCGAACCTGATCGATGCTTCGGCGGCGGCGCGCTTGCGCGGTCTTTATGAAAAAGAAGTTTTCCGCAGCCATGTGATCATGGCGCGGCATGGCTTTGGGCGGGGCGAATATAAATATTTCTCCTACCCCCTACCCGATCCGATCGCCAGGCTCAGGCCCGCGCTTTACGCGCATCTGGCGCCCATCGCCAATGGCTGGGCTGAGATGCGCGATGAAGAAATCCGTTATCCCGAACGGCATCAGGATTTCCTGGACCGCTGTCACCAGGCCGGCCAACTCAGGCCCACACCGCTGCTGTTGAAATACGGCCCCGGCGATTACAATTGTCTGCATCAGGATCTCTACGGCGAGCATGTCTTTCCCCTGCAAGTGGCGATCTTGCTCTCACAACCGGGCGAGGATTTCCGGGGCGGGGAATTCGTGATGACCGAGCAGCGCCCGCGCATGCAGTCCCGCGCCAGCGTGGTCCCGCTGACCCTGGGCGATGGGGTGGTCTTTGCCGTGCATAAGCGCCCCGTCAAGGGCGGCCGCGGCGTCTACACCGTCAATCATCGCCATGGCGTCAGCGCCTTGACGGCGGGCGCGCGCTACACCACGGGCATTATCTTCCACGACGCAGCGTGACGCGGCCGCAAGGCGCTGGCGAGCAGACCGTTCCGGGTCTAGAAGGAGCAGGTTGTTTCGGGCATCCCTGATGAAATTTCTGTCATGCGCCGCGATACTCTGCCTGATCGCGGCGCCCGCCTTGGCGAATGCGCGCCTGGTCAAATCCAACCCCGCCAATGGCGCGAAAGTAAAATCGCCGCATCGCATCGTGCTGACATTCAGTGAGGCGCTGGAGCCCGCCTTTTCCGGCGCGCTACTGCTGGACCAGGATGGCCGCAATCTGAACGGCGAACCAGTCAAGGTCAGTGGCCGACTGATCACGGTGACGCCGGGCAAGCTCGAACCCGGTCGCTATATCGTGAGCTGGCATTCCGCCGGCCATGAAGGCAAGCGCCTGGAAGGCCGCGTCCATTTCACCGTGCGGCCATGACCGCGCTGACGGTTCTGGTGCGCCTTCTGCATGAAGCAAGCCTGATGGCGCTGTTCGGCAGCGCCTTGGTGCTGGCGCTGCTGAACACCAAAGTGCCTGAGCTGGCGCTGGAAAGCCGCGTCCTGATGCTGGGCCGCCGCGCGGCCGCGCTGGCAGCGCTGCTGTCCGCGCCGGCATGGCTTGCCCTGGCGCTCATGGGACGGACGGGAGCAGGTGGACCAGGCGCTCTGTTCGTCCCCTTGTTCGCCCCCCGCCTTCTGTTGCTGCTGGCTTTGCCTCTTGCCGTGTGGCGGGGAAAATTCCGCCTCACGACGATCCTCTCCGGCCTGACGCTGATATTGATCGCGATCTCAAGCCATACCGCCGGAGCCAGTCCGTTCGGCTTTTGGATCTTTGGCACCGCCAGCGACGGATTGCATCTGCTGACGGGCGGTTACTGGATCGGGGGGCTTTGCGTATTGGCAGCCATTTTGGCGCAGCGCGCCGCGGCGCCACGTCTTGTTCTGGCGGTTTCCATCTTCGCGGAATGGGGCATGATCGCGGTGGCATTGCTGGTGATGACCGGCATGATCAATGCCAGCATGGTTCTGCTGGGCACACCTGGTCATGACGCGCCCGCTTATCTACTGGTGCTGGGCGCAAAACTTGCGCTGGTGGCGGCGATGATCGGCGTGGCCCTGATCAATCAGTATCGCCTGCTGCCGCGCCTCGATCGGACCGAAAGCGTCATCCGCATGCGAAGGTATGTCGGCTGGGAGCTAGGACTGGGCATTGTCGTGATCGGGCTGGCCATGACGTTGGCCGCGTTACCGCCCACGCTTCAATGACGGGTTGGAGCGCCTTGGAACCTGGCGCGGGCATGTAGCGCGCCATCCTTCAGCCGGAACTCCTTGGTGCCCATCAGGGCGGAGAGGAATTTATCGCCCCATTTGGAGATATCGTTGCGCAGCAGCGCCGCGAACAGGGCCGTGTGGCGGGACTTGCGCTCCGCCAGCGGCATCGCCATGGCGCTGGCGATCGCCGCCGCCACTGCGTCGGGATCGTAGGGATTGACCAACAAGGCGCCTTCCTTGAATTCCGCCGCCGCGCCGGCAAAGCGCGACAGGATCAGCACGCCGGGATCGGCGGCATCCTGGGCCGCGACATATTCCTTGGCCACCAGATTCATGCCGTCGCGCAAAGGCGTCACCAGCGCGACCCGCGCCCCGCGATAGAGGCCCGACAGGGCCGTGCGGCTGTAGGGGCGGTTGACGTAGCGCATGGGTGTCCAGGAAGCGTCGGAAAAGGTGCCGTTGATGCGGCCCGCAGTGGCGTTCACCGCCCCTTCCATCTCGAAATATTCCTTGATCTGGGACCGGCTCTTGGGCGTGATCTGCAGATAGGTAACCTTGCCGTGCCAGGCGGGGTTGGCGGCCAGGAAACGCTCATAAGCCTCCAGCCGCAATGCAATGCCCTTGGAATAGTCCAGCCGGTCCACGCCGATCATCAAGGTGCCAGGGATGCTTTTGATCACCTTGCGGACCAGCTCCGTTTTGATCGCGCGGCGCGCCAGGCGGGCAAAGCCCCGGGGCTCGATTCCCACCGGAAAGGTACCGATGCGCATCACGCGATCCCCAGTGCCCAGCCGCCGCGAGATATGCGACGGCATTCCGAGCTCGTTGGCGAGATAGCGGGCGAAATTGGCGGCGTCATTGTCGGTCTGAAATCCCACCAGGTCGTAATGGCAGAGCGCGGGGATCAACCGCTCATGGTTGGGCATGGCGGTGATGATTTCCGGTGGCGGCATGGGAATGTGCAGGAAGAAGCCCACCCGGTTCTGCAGGTTGCGCTCCCGAAGCGCCTTGGCCAGCGGGATCAGGTGATAGTCATGCACCCAGACAACGTCGTCGGGCTTGAGCACCTTGGCCAGCTCGTCGGCGAAATGTTCGTTGACCCTCAGATAGCCCGACAAATCGCGGCGCGAGAATTCCGCCAAATCCAGGCGGTAATGCAAGATCGGCCACAGCACGCGATTGGCGAAGCCATTATAATATTCGTCGAAATCCTCTTCCGTCAGATCGCTGACGATATAGGTGTTGTTGCCCTTGTGGAGGGTGCGGATGCGGGGATGCGGCCCGGTCTCTCCGGACCAGCCCATCCAGACGCAGGGATGATTCTTCAACGTCGCCTTCAACACCACTTCCAGGCCGCCGGCATGCAGCCCCGAATCCGGCGTGGCAACGCGGTTGGAGATTATGAAGACGCGTGCCAATAGCGCTCCTCCCAACTCTTGCTCAGCCGCATCGCGCTGAGGATCAGGCCCGCCATGGAATAGGTCTGGGGGAAATTGCCCCACAAGGTGCCAGTCTTGGGGTCGATATCCTCCGAGAATAATCCATAATGATTGCGCAAGGCCAAGGCGTCCTTGAAGCGGGCGCGCGCTTCTTCCCCCCGTCCCAGAAGGCACAGCGCGTCGATCAGCCAGAAACGGCAGACCAGGAATTCGGATTCCGGCAGGCCGAAATCGTCTTCGGCGGCATAGCGCAACACATGGCGGCCCCGCACCAGCTCCTTCTCGATAGCGGCCACGGTCGAGGCGAAGCGGGGATCGTCCGAATCCAGCAAGCCCAGTTCGGGCAAAAGGAGCACGCTGGCATCCATGTCTTCGGTATCGGCCGCGGCGGTGAAGGCGCCCCGCTTGGGATTCCAGCAGCGCTCCAGGATCACCGCGCCCACCTTGTCGGCCAAATCGTTCCAATGCTGGGCTCGGTCCGAAAATCCCAGCCGGGTCGCAATGGCGCCGGCGCGCGACAGGCCGGCCCAGCACATCGCCGCCGAATGGGTGTGAATGCGCTTGCGTCCCCGATATTCCCAGATGCCGGCATCCGGCTCCAGCGCCAGCGCCGCGCATCGGCGCGCCATCTTTTCCACCAGCCGGAACAGGGGCTCGCCGCCGGGGCGCGGCAGCCGCTTGTCGAAGAACATCGGCACGGCGGACAGGATCACGCTGCCATAGGCGTCATGCTGAATCTGGTCCACCGCGGCATTACCGATGCGGACCGGGCCATGGCCCTGAAAGCCTTTCAGATCCGGTGCAATCCATTCACTTAAATCGCGGGAGGGTACGATGCCATAGACCGGCTTCAAGACCTCCTCTTCCCCCACGATGGAGAAGACGAAGGCGATGAAATCCTCCATCGTCCGGGTGGCGCCGATGCGGTTGAGCGCCCGCACCACGAAATAGGCATCCCTCAGCCAGCAATAACGATAGTCCCAGGTGCGGCCGGAATTGGGCGCTTCCGGCAGCGAGGTGGTGAGCGCGGCCACGATGCCGCCGGTTTCTTCGAAGTTGGAAAGCTTGAGCGTGATGGCGGCCCGGATGGTGGCGTCCTGCCATTCATAGGGAATGGAAAGCCGGCGCACCCATTCGCGCCAATAATCATTGGTGCGGTCCAGGAATTCGCGCGCCGTGGTCGCCGGATCGGCGGCGAAGGGCTCGTCCGCGCCCAGCACCAGATTGACCGAACGAGTGAGGGCGAACGGCGTCTCCTCCTCGATATAGGAAAGCGGCGCGTCGGTGGTGAGGCGGACAAGCGCCGGCTCGCCATAGGTGATGTGGTTGGAGCCCGCCACCCGGCGCCGCATCGGCTTGCCGTAATCCTGGGCCGGCCGCACCCGGACGGTGATGCGGGGCATGCCCGCCACCGGATCGATCCGCCGCATCAATTGCGGCGGCCGGAGAATACGGTCGAAATTGCGGAACCGGGGCGCGAAGTCGGTAACCCTGACCGCCGACCCGTCCCGCGCCGTCAGCAAGGTGGTCACGGTGGCGGTGTTGCGTTCATATTGCGAGGCGCTATGGACGAAGCCTTCCAGCACCACATCGCAAAAGCCCTTCTCCTCCTCGCCCGCGATCAGGCGGCAGAAAAAGGGATCGCCGTCGAAGCGGGGAAAGCACCACCAGACGATGCGCCCATTGCGGTCGACCAGGGCGGCAGTGCGGCCATTGCCGATGACGGCCAGATCCAGCGGCTGAGGCTTGCTCATGCCGCCACGCCCTTTTCGGCCAGGCGGGTCAACCATTGGCGCACCGCGCGGGGCGAGGAGAATTCATAGTCCACGCCCGCGAAGGAACGCCCCACCGAAAAGCCCTGACCGCCCAGCTCCGGCAGGATGTGGAACACATCCATGTCGGTGGTGTCGTCGCCGCCGAACACAGGGGCGCGGTTGTGGAACGGCGCCTGCTGCATCAAGGCGCGCACGCCCGCGCCCTTGTCGATCCCCCGCATCCGGGCGTCGATCACCGACTTGCCATGCTGGATGGCGACATTTTCCCCCGCAAAAACCGGTTCATATTTCTCCATCGCCGCTTCCAGCGATGCCTTTGCCTCCGGCGCCAGGCGATAATGCAGGGAGAGGGCATAGATCTTGTCTTCCAGAAGCGTGCCCGGATGACTTTCGGTCAGCCCGCGGAAAATCGCGCGCACCGGATCTGGCACCGGAGCGGACAAAAGGCGTACCGCGCCATCGGCGCCGCGCATTTCCGCGCCATGGCAGCCCACCGCCGCGGTGCGCAGCGGCATGAAGAGCTGGTCGATGGCGAGAAGGGAACGGCCGCTCACAAAAGCCAGCGCGCCTTCCAGCGCGTCATGCAGGCGCAGCAAAGTCAAACGCAGTTCGACCGGTACCACCACGGCTTCGGGGGTGCGGGCCATGTCGAGCAAAGTGCCGTCTATGTCGAGAAAAAGAGCAGAGTTCTTCTTCACAGGCGGCGTCATCCTGACCTGTCCAAAATATCGTCCTATCTCAAAAGGCGTGCGTCGAAATACGTCCGGGCCACAATCCCGGCCGTCCCCGTTAACGCGCGATGAGCGGCTATGGTTCCATTCCGGGCGCCCCGCAGGACGACAGATTCTCACCGGCTCTTGCGAGGGCCCTTGGGGTGCCAGACGAAGGCGCTGCCTTCCATGCCTGCATCGTTGGACACCAGCGACACATTCTTCGGCAATTTGAAGCTGATGCGGCGCGAATTGCCGCCGCCCAGATAGAGATGATCGTAATTCATCACCGTGGAAAGAATGGGGATGAGTTTCTTCACCCGCTTGTTCCATTCCTTGTCGCCGATCTTGCGGCGCTCGCGCTCGCCGATATAGGCGTCGAAATCGTCCTTGTGATGGATCGGCATATGCGCCAGTTCCATATGCGGCATCAATTCGCCGTCGCGAAACCAGGCCGTGCCGAAGCCCGTGCCCAAGGTGCAGACCAGTTCCAGCCCCTTGCCCCGCACCACGGCCAGGCCTTGCACATCGGCGTCATTGTTGAGCCGCGTGGGCTTGCCCAGTTTCTTCTCGACCGCCCGCGCAAGCTTGAAGCCTTTCCAGGCCTTGGTGCCGAGATTGGCGGCGGTGTGAACCACCCCATCGCGCACATAGCCGGGAAATCCGATCGAGATGTGATCGTAATCCTTGAGCGGCGCCACCAGTTCGACCAGCGCCGCCAGAACATGTTTCGGCCCGGGATGCCGGGGGGTCTTGATCCTGAGGCGTTCGGTCAGGAAACGCCCTTTGATATCGACGATCGCGGCTTTAAGCCCTGTGCCGCCGATGTCGACGGCGAGGATCCTTGCGACGGGTGATTTTTTTGCGGGCATTGCGACGATTTTCCTCCTGCGCCAGGTTGAGCGCGGTGTTGATCAGGGCGACGTGGGAGAAAGCCTGGGGGAAATTCCCCAGCATGCGCTTGGCTTCGGGATCATATTCTTCCGCGAACAATCCCACGTCATTGGCATAACCTTTCAGGCGGCGGAACAGGCGTGCGGCATCGGCCTTGCGCCCCAAAAGAAGATAATTGTCGGCCAACCAGAAGCTGCAGGCAAGAAAGGCCCCCTCGCCCGGCGGCAAGCCGTCGATGCCGGTCTCGGTTTCATAGCGCAGCAGAAGACCGTTGCGGAGCAGCCTTTTCTCGATCTCTTCCACCGTGCGGCGGATGCGCGGGTCGGTGGCCGGCAAAAATCCCACCAGCGGAAGCAGCAGCAGGCTGGCATCCATGCGGTCCGAACCATAGGCCTGCACGAAACAGCCGCGCTTGCGATCGAACCCGTTGGCGCAGATGTCCTTGTGGATCCGGTCGGCGATCCTGCGGTAATGCGCCGAGCGGCGCTTGTCGTCAGGATAAGCCAGGCTGGCGCGGTCGAAGGCCACCCACGTCATCGCCTTGGAATGGACGAATTGCTGCGAGGCGCCTCTTATCTCCCAGATGCCTTCGTCCGGTTTGCGCCAGATTTTTTCCAGATGCCTGAGAAAGGTCTCGCGGATCTCGCTGCGCCGCGGCGCCGGGGGCAGGCCGCCTTTGCGAGCCTGGCTCAGGACGTCAGCGAGCTCGCCGTAAATGTCGAGCTGCATTTGCCGAGCGGCCGCATTGCCGATCCGCACGGGATGGGAATTTTCATAACCGGGCAGATGCGGCAGTTCCAATTCGTCCAGGCGCTTGCCGCCCATCACATCATACATGGTCTGGAGCTGTTCGGGCGCGCCCGCGATCACCCGCACCAGCCAATGCTGCCAGATATTGGCTTCCTCGGTGTAGCCGGCATTGAGAAAAGCCAGCAGAGTGAAGGTCGCGTCCCTCAGCCAGCAATAGCGGTAATCCCAGTTGCGGCTGCCGCCGATCTGCTCGGGCAGCGAGGTGGTGACGGCGGCAACGATCCCGCCCGTGGGCTTGTAGCTAAGGCTTTTCAAGGTGATGAGCGAACGCACGACCTCGCTGCGCCATTTGCCCTTGAGCTTGCAGATGCCGGTCCAGTCGGCCCAGTATTTTTCCGTCTGCTCCAGCGCGATATCGGCATCGATCACTTCCGGCAGATGATAATGGGATTCCCGGTAGCTGAGGACGAACGGAATGCGCTCGCCCTTGCGCACCGTGAAACGGGCCGCCGAATGCATATTCTCGCCGTGAATGTCCACAGGCGTGCGCACGCAGAGCAGGTTGGGCCCCGCGACGGCAGATATGGTCTTGGAGTCGATCCGGTTCACCCAGGGAATGGTGACGCCATAGTCGAACCGGATCACCAGCTCGGTTTCCATTTTGACTTGGCCGGAAACCCCTTCGACGATGCGCACGATCGAGCGGTCCTCGCCGTTGACCGGCATGAAGTCGATCACTTTGGCCACGCCGGTGGCGGTGCGGAATTCGGTTTCCAGGATCAGGCTGTCGCCCCGGTAGCGCCGGGTCACGCGCGGCGTCGCCCGATTCTTGTATGGCCTGACCTTGTGGTCCGGCGCGATCAGCCAACGGCCATTGCTGGGTTCTCCGAGCAGCGCCGCGAAACAGGCCGCGGAATCGAAACGCGGCATGCACAGCCAGTCGATCGAGCCATCGCGCCCCACCAGCGCGGCAGTATGGCAATCGCCGATAACGGCATAATCCTCAATTCGCATCGGTTCCCGCCGCAGCGCGATCCACAAGCCAGATCACATCGCCTTGCGGTTTCAATCGGCCTGCGGGAATGGTGGAATCGCCGGCACGGGCCCGGGCCAACATGTCGCGCTTGGCGGCGCCCGCCACCAGGAACACGGTCAACCGGCTCGATTCCAGCGCAGGATAGGTCAAGGTGATGCGCGGCTCGGGGCGTCCGTCGGGCACCACCGCGACCCACCGCACTTGCTCTTCCAGCACCGGCTGGCCCGGGAGCAGGGATGCGGTATGGCCGTCCTCGCCCAGACCCAAAAGCTGCAAATCGAACAGCGGGCGGCGGGGCAGAAGGCGGCTGCTGCCATATTGCTGGCGCAGGATTTCCTCATAGGTCTGCGCAGCGCGTTCCGCATCGCCATCGCCGGGGATCGCGAACATGCCCCGGGGATTCACAGCGGGACCGGACAGGAGCAATTCGCGGATCATGCGGTAATTGCTTTCGGGGTGGTCATGCGGCACGAAACGCTCGTCCCCCAGATAAATTTCCACGCAATCCCATGGCACCTGATGCAGATGGGCGAGATGCCGGTAACAGCCGCGCGGCGTGGAGCCGCCGGATAGTGCCAGACGAAACGGGACGGTGCAGCCGCGGATGCGGTCGGCGATCAATTCCGCCGCACGCGCAGATAAAGCGTCCAGATCATTCAGAACTTCCATTTCGCCAGCGATGCTCATGGGCTCCTCATTTTATGGTGCGCCAGGAACGTCCATCGCGGGCCAGAAGATCGTTGGCGGCGCTGGGCCCTTCGGTGCCGGCATTATAATTGGGAAAATGCCGCGGCGCCGTATTCGCCCAGCCGGTCAATACCGGCTCGACCACGCCCCAGGCGGCTTCGACCTGATCGGCGCGCTGGAACAGGGTCGCATCGCCGATCAGGCAATCATAGATCAGGGTCTCATAGCCGACCGACGGCGCCTGACGGAACCAATCCTTGTATTTGAATTCCATCGCCACGCTTTCCAGCGCCATTGCGGGCCCGGGCCGCTTGGCGTTGAAACGCAGGCGAATGCTTTCATCGGGCTGGATACGCAGGATCAGCCAATCGGCGTCAAGCTCCTCCACGAGAGTCTCGCGGAACAGCGCATGGGGGGCGCGCTTGAAGCGGATGGCGATTTCGCTGGAACGGGCCGCCAGCCGCTTGCCGGTGCGCAGATAGAAGGGCACGCCGGCCCAGCGCCAATTGTCGATCAGAAGCCGCATCGCCACAAAGGTTTCGACATTGGAATCGGGGGCGACATTCTCTTCCTTGCGATAGGCGGCGACGGGTTTTTCCGCCACCACGCCGGAATCATATTGCCCGCGCACCACATCGCCCAAGGTGAGAGGATGCACCGCCTTGAACATCTCCGCCTTCTTGGCCCTGATATCCTCGGCATCGAAAGACACGGGCGGCTCCATCGCCGTCATGGCGACAAGCTGGAACAAATGATTGGGCACCATGTCGCGCAAGGCCCCGGTCTTCTCATAGAAATTGCCGCGGCCTTCGGTGCCGATATTCTCCGCCACCGTGATCTGGACATGATCGATCCGGTCGCGATTCCAGATCGGCTCGAACAGCCCATTGGCGAAGCGAAGCGCCATGATGTTCTGCACAGTCTCTTTCCCCAGAAAGTGATCGATCCGGTAGATCTGATCTTCCTTGAGATATTTGAGCAGGCAGCTATTCAACTTTTTGGCGGACTCCAGGTCATGGCCGAAAGGCTTTTCCACGATCAGGCGGCGGAAGCCGTCCTTTTGCGCGACAAGCCCGGCCTCGCCCAGTTTCGCCGCGATGGTGGCGAAGAAGCGATCCGCCACCGCCAGATAGAACAGGACATTGCCGCCAAGCGACTGCTCCTTGTCAGCCTTGGCGATAAGATCGCCAAGATCCTTGTAGGTCCCCTCCTTCTCGAAATCTCCCCTCAGGAAGATCATGCTGCGGGAAACCTTGTCCCATAGCGCCTGGTCGATCGCGGCGCCGCTCTTCGCCAAAGATTGCGCCAGGAAATCGCGTAAGCCATCCCGCCACTGCGCCGATGTCTTGTCATTGTGATCGACGCCGATCAGCGTCATCTTTTCTGGCAGCATGCCGGTGCGCGCCAGGTTGTAGAGCGCGGGCACGATCAACCTTTTGGTGAGATCGCCATTGGCGCCGAAAATCACGATGGCGCAATCGGGCGGCGCCCCTTTGTGAGACGGGCTCATTTGTCGTCGTCCCTGGCCTTATGGGCCGGAACCAGGCTTTCGATATGGCCGCCGAACTCGTTGCGCATCGCCGACAGCAGCTTCTCGCCGAAGCTGTGGGCGATGCGAGACCTGAAGCGGGCATAAAGCGCCGCGGTGATGACCGGTGCCGCCACCGTCTCGTCGATCGCCGCTTCGATGGTCCAGCGGCCCTCGCCGCTGTCCTCGACAGAGCCTTCGAAATTGCTCAGCTCCGGCGACTTGGTCAGGGCGATGGCGGTGAGATCGAGCAGCCAGGACGACACCACACTGCCGCGCCGCCACACTTCGGCGATATCGGCGGTATCCAGAACGAAGCGTTCGTCTTGCGGCAGCTGGTCGCTGGCCCGGCCGCGCAAAATATCGAAGCCTTCGGCATAGGCCTGCATCAAGCCATATTCGATGCCATTATGAACCATTTTGACGAAGTGGCCCGCGCCCACCGGACCGGCATGCATATATCCATTGACGACGCGCGGGTCGCGGCCTTCGCGGCCCGGCGTTTTCTCGATGGTGCCCGCGCCGGGCGCCAGCGCCGCGAAAATGGGATCGAGGCGGTCCACCACCGCTCTCTCACCGCCGATCATCATGCAATAGCCGCGATCCAACCCCCAGACGCCGCCGGACGTGCCGCAATCGACATAGCCGATATCTTTTGTCTTTAGGGTTTTGGCGCGGCGGATATCGTCCTTGTAGAAAGTGTTGCCGCCGTCGATCACCACATCGCCGGCGTCCAGGAGATCGGCCAGCGCGAAAACCGTGTCGTTGGTGATCTTGCCCGCCGGCAGCATCAGCCATATGGCGCGGGGCGCGTCGAGCTTCTCCACCATCTCTTCCAGGGATGCGGCGCCGCTCGCGCCGGCCAACGCCGCCACTGCTTTGGGATTGCGGTCGAAAGCGACGACCTTATGGCCTTTGCCGATCAGACGGCGCCCGATATTGGCGCCCATCCGGCCAAGACCGACAATCCCGATCTGCATGAAAACTCCCTCGCCGCGGAACGCGCGGAAATATCGCCTGGCAATATCCGCTCATTATGCACGCCCCGCCGCCCTTGAGAACGTGCCAAAGCACGGCAAAGTTCCAGCGAAGCTACAGCATATACAGGCTCTCTTCCCCCCGCGCGGCAAAGCCGCTGGCGGGGAAGATGTCTTCCGAAGGCTTGCCTGAGGAAGACAGATGGGGACTATTTCTTAAGCGTGTATCTTACCACCGCCTGCTGGCGGACCTGGGCGCTGTAGATGACGCCATCATGGACCCAGATCCCTTCGCCGCCGCTGGTGATGTGGCGGTCGGCCTCAGGATCGATGTCCGGAATCCAGGCGCGCACGATTCCATCCTTCACGCTGCCCAGCCGGATGCCGCGGCCCCAGCCGGGATGAAAACCATAGGCGACTGGTGTGCGCGATTCGGAGTCGGTGCTGTAGAGAATGTCATTCTCATCGATATAGATGCCGCTGGGACGCCCGAACTGCGTCCAGATATCGATCAGCTTGCCGTCCTGGCTGAAGACCTGGATGCGGTTGTTGTAGCGGTCGGCGATGAAAATGCGGCCCCGGCTGTCCATTGCCAGGGCGTGGGGAACGTTAAAGCGGCCAAGGCCGATGCCCAGCCCGCCGAACCAGCCAACATATTTGCCGTTCTTGTCGAAATGAACGATGCGATGCGTGCCTTCATTGGGCGTGTGACTCTCGGCGACGAAGATATCGCCTTGCGGGGAGACCAGCACCGCATTG
>Ga0207667_10005859_pt1 | contig 14968 bp, 14 predicted proteins | sample KBSCornC52_FD_184301 | JGI IMG/M metagenome (GOLD analysis project Ga0207667, IMG submission 184301) | Corn rhizosphere microbial communities from Kellogg Biological Station, Michigan, USA - KBS Corn C5-2 (SPAdes) (version 2) | ecosystem: Host-associated > Plants > Roots > Rhizosphere > Soil ... | reverse complement strand
GCGCTGCTAATGGCGCGACATCCTCGCCTATACGCGCGTCCTCGTCGCAAGCAAAAACAACCATTCGGAGAACATCGTGGAACGAGAATCCATGGAATTTGACGTCGTCATCGTGGGCGCCGGCCCGGCCGGCCTATCCGCAGCATGCCGGCTGAAACAGCTCGCACGAAGCGCCGAACGGGAACTCAGCGTCTGCGTCGTAGAGAAGGGTTCCGAGGTGGGCGCGCATATTCTTTCCGGCGCCATTTTCGAACCACGTGCATTGAATGAACTGTTCCCCGATTGGAAAGCACGGGGCGCGCCACTCGATACGCCAGTCGCGCGCGACGAAACGTATTTGTTGCTCAGCGAGACGCGCGGCGTCAAGGTGCCGAACTGGCTCGTTCCCAGGTCGATGCATAACGAAGGCAACTACGTCATCTCGCTCGGCAATCTGTGCCGGTGGCTAGGTCAGCAAGCCGAGAGCCTCGGTGTGGAGATCTATGCAGGATTTCCGGCGCAGGAAGCGTTGTTCGACGATGACGGCGCCGTCCGTGGTGTGCTCACGGGCGATCTCGGCGTGGATCGCGACGGTCGCCCGAAAGAAGGCCAATACAGCCCTGGCGTCGAACTGCGGGCGCAGTACACGTTATTTGCCGAAGGCTGCCGTGGCCACATCGGCAAACAGTTGATCGAGCGCTTCAGCTTGGATGCCGGTGCGGACGCACAGCATTTCGGCATCGGGATCAAAGAGATTTGGGAAGTGACGCCCGACAAACACGAGCCGGGTCTCATCCTGCATAGCGCAGGCTGGCCTCAGCCGTTGTTCGATACCGGCAACACCGGGGGCGCATTTCTCTATCACATGAGCGGCAACCAGGTATCGCTCGGTCTCATCATCGATCTGTCCTACAGCAACCCGTTTCTGTCGCCGTTCGACGAGTTCCAACGCTACAAGCATCACCCCGTGGCGCGTCGATTCCTCGATGGCGGCAAGCGTCTCTCTTACGGCGCGCGGGCCATTTGCAAAGGCGGGCTCAACTCGTTGCCGAAAATGATTTTTCCGGGCGGCGCGCTGATCGGCTGCGAACTCGGCACGTTGAATTTCTCGAAGATCAAGGGCAGCCATACCGCGATGAAGTCCGGCATGCTCGCGGCGGAAGCGGTCGGTGCGGCGTTGCTGGGCGAGCCGACGCCGGGCCGTGAGTTGCATCGCTATGTCGACGAATTCAAGAAGAGCTGGCTCTACGACGAGTTGTTCAGGAGCCGCAATTTCGGCGCGGCCTTCCACAAGTTCGGCACGTTTTTTGGTGGCGCCTTCAATTTGCTGGACCAAAACGTCTTCAACGGAAAGATTCCGCTAACCTTGCACGACCGCGAACCCGATCATGCCGGCCTGAAGATGGCAAGCCAATCGCAGCCCATCGCATATCCGAAGCCCGACGGCAAGCTCAGTTTCGACAAGCTTTCGTCGGTGTTCTTGTCGAATACGAATCACGAGGAGCATCAGCCTTGCCATTTGAAGCTCGCTGATCCTAGCATTCCATTGCGCACCAATGTCCCCCTGTACACCGAGCCGGCGCAGCGCTACTGTCCCGCTGGCGTGTACGAGATCGTTCAAGGGGAGGGCGGGAGGGACGTTTTTCGGATCAACGCGCAAAATTGCGTTCATTGCAAAACCTGCGATATCAACGATAGCCGCAGCGCACCATCCGGCCGGTAGTGGGGTATCGAATTGTGTCGGAGTGAGTGCGTTATTCAGCCGATTCACGGCGCATACCGGCTGCTAATCTCCTGCTGTCCTGCCACAGACGTTGGTGGCGAACAATTGGTATTACAATTCAGGCGCATTACGCTGGCTGTTCGCTGGGGGCGCGCGCCAGTCGAATCGATTCACTGATCTCGGAGAAGGGCTGGTCATGACGGAAAGTGCGGGGCGGGTGTTGAAGCTGCTGACCGGCATTCCGGCACGGCTTCATGCCGCTGTCCTCGGCTCAGTCCCCGGGGCGGGAAGAGTTGCCGGAGAGGACCCGCTGTCCGCAGGTGATGCCGAACATCGTCTGTCTGCCCTGGTCAGCTCGCCGCGCATCGCGATCGGCAGCGGCATCGTCGTGGCCACCGCCATGCTGACCGTTTGCGCCGCCATTTTGTTTGGCGGTCGCCAGGATGCCATGGAACATGCATCCGATTCGTCGCGCAACACGCTCCTGGTAATCGAGCGGGACATCGCCCGCAATGTCGAGTTATATGACCTGTCGCTGCAGGCGGTGGTCGATGGCGTGCAGCGGCCGGACGTGATGGCCGCGCCAGTGCCGCTCAGGCGGGAGGTGCTCTTTGATCGTTCGGCGAGTGCGCCGTACCTGGGGGCCATCTTTGTGACCGACGCGGCCGGCAATATCGTGATGGATTCCCGCACGGACCGCCCGCCGAAAGCCAGTGTGGCCGAACAGGACTATTTCACGGTGCAACGCGATCATCCGGCCTGGGGCCTCTACGTCAGTCCCCCGCACGCATCGCGAATGCTGAATGGCGACATGGTGATCACGCTCAGCCGACGCATCACGGATACGGATGGATCGTTCCTTGGCATCGTGATCGGCGCGGTCAGCACCGGGCCGATGCGGAGCCCGGCGCGTGGCCTCAGTGCGAACGGACGCTCAATTCATGGGGTCGCGCGTGGATTCGCTCGTAACCGGCCCGCCATAGCAGGCTGTTGAAATACATCTCACCGATACGCGGGATACCTCTCCAAAAGACCGCCGCGTCTGTGCGGTTGGTGTCGATTTGATGCTGAAAGTCCTTAAATCAGGTGGAACCAATGCCGTCTCCTCGTGGGTGCGTCCCCTCGAATCAAAGCTGCGCCGCTTCCTTGCTGACCGCAGTGGACTGGAAATGCCGCAGACGCCAGCCGTCGCCGCACAGGCACCACGTTTCACTCACGTAGCTGTACGTGCATAGCTCGCGCGGCGGCTCCGTTTGCAGCTGCGCGTGCATGCGCTGAAACAGGCCGACGCACGCCATGTCGCTGCATTGCGCGAAGTGCGCGATACGGGTGTGGATGTCCAGCACGTGCAATGTCTGTGCGAAGAAGCCAATCAGCTCGGCTTTGCCCTGTACGAGACCCGTGGAGTGCACGTAAACCAGATCGTCGTCCAGGAGGTCGGCGAGGCCGGCAAGGTCGCCGGCAGCGAGCCGCCGGACACGCTCGCCGAACAGCTCGAGCACGGCATGCGAGGGGGCCACCATCGGCTTCACGCGGCCTCCACGGTACATGCCGACACGTCGCGCTTCCAGGCGGCCATGAGGTCGCTGACGAGCACGGGCGCGTCGCCGCTGCCGAATACATAGAAGTCCGGCCGCACAAGCACGGCAACGGTGCCCAGTTGCTCGAACCAGCGTCCGTAGGTTCCGTCGACGTCGCGCGCCGCGCACGATCCGCCGATCCCGATGGCCGTTGCGCCGATGCGGGCAAGAAACTGACGCTGGTCGGCGGTGAGCGTGTCCGACGGATCTTGCCCGTGCCCGATCAGCACGAAGCCCGAACCGATCAGGTCGTCGAGCCGGCCCGTCCGTTCGCCAAGCTGTACACGTCCTTGCACGCCGAGCCATCCGGCTCCCGGGTCGTCCTCGCGCACGAGCGGCGAGCGGCCGAGGCGCGGCGCCGGCCACTTCTGTTCGCCGCGACCGGCATCGTTGCGCAGTTGCTGGTCGCGTTCTGCCGCTTTGGCCGGGTCCAGCACGCAGATGATCTTGCCGAGCATCACGGCGAACTCGATGAGCGCGGTGGCATGCGCCTGGCGTTCCGGCCCGTAGCTGTCGAGCAGTGTCTCTTCGGCTTCGCCGCGCAAGACGGCGTCGAGCCGCCACGCGAGCGCGATCACGTCGCGCAGGCCGGCGCAGAGCCCTTGGGCAGCGAAGGGCGGCGTGAGGTGAGCGGCGTCGCCGGCAATCATCAGCCGCTCGCGTCGCCACCGGTCGGCCACGGCGGCGCGGAACGTATAGACGGCGTGGCGTTCCAGGATCGCGTTCGTCGGCGTCCAGCCCCACCGTTCCAGCCGGGCCCAGGCAGCCTGCGGGTTGTTCTGCTCGTCCTTCTGTTCGCCCTCGAACATCATGAATTCGAAGCGGCGGCGTCCGGGGCCGCCTGGCACCATCGTCGTCGGGCCTTGCGGGTCGCACACCTGGATGACGTCCGCGCTCCATTGCGACGGGTCGCGTGGCTGCACGTCCACCACGAGCCAGTCCGCAACGAAGCCCAGGTCGACGAGCGAGGCGCCCATTGCGTCCCGCACGAAGCTGCCGGCGCCGTCGCATCCCACCACGTAGCGCGCGGCGATAGGGCGGGGCTTGCCGTCCATCTCTCCCGTAGGCCGGGTTTCGAGCACTACCTTGTCGGGATGCTGGGTGGCGGCCACCACGGTGAGGTTGCGATGCACCGTGACGCGGTCCGCGTAGGCGCGGCCGATGCGCTCGTCGAGCAGACGTTCGAGCGCGGGCTGACTGAACCCGAATTGCCTCGGCCAGCCAGACTCCGCCGTTTCGTCGAGGCCAGGAAAGGCGACCAGCAGTTCGCCTTGGCCGTTGCGCCATTCGTAGACGTGGCTCAGGCACGTGTTGGCTTCGAATTCGTCGATGATGCCGAGCGACTGCAGGACGCGCATCGCCTCGTGATCGAGCCCGACCGCGCGCGGCAGGCCGTACAGCTGTGGCCAGCGTTCGATTACGACGACGCGGTGTCCGCCTTGCGCGAGCTTCAAGGCCAGCGCCTGGCCGACCGGGCCGTAGCCGACGATCACCACGTCGGCGAGGTTTTCCGACGCGCCGTCGTCAGGGTGCTGCGATACGGATGTCACTTCGTGTCTCCAATGGAAGGTCGTGAATGGGGTGTGGGGGGTGCATTGCCGCTGTCTCGGCGTTATCTCGCCCTCATTGCCGCCTCAGGGCAGCGTGTTCGCCGGACGCTCCTCGATGTGTACGGACGGGCTTGGCTCGCGCACGCCGAACGCCACGATGGCGGCGCCCGCGGCGGTCGCGACGAGCGCGATGACCGGAATCACGGTGATGCCCATGGCGTGAGCCAGCGCGCCCGCGGCGGCGGGCGCCAGCGCCCCGCCCACGATTTCGCCGACGCCTACCACGAGGCCCGTGGCCGATGCGGCGAGGCGGGCGGGAACCGCCGCGCTGGTGAGCGGCCCCACCGTGATCGCGATGGCGCCCGAGTTCATGAACGTAATGACGAACAGGGCCGCGAACAGCTTGACCGGCTCGGCGCCGATCGTGCGCAGCACCCCGAGAGCCACGAGTTCCGCGAGCAGCGCCGCGATCAGCATCGGCTTGCGCCCGAACCGGTCGGACAGCGCGGGAATGACGACCATGCCGATCAGGCTCCCCACGCCCTGGCCCGTCAGCACCATGCCCATCTGATCCAGAGTCAGCCGAAGGTGATCGGTGAGGTAATTCGGCATGAACGCGGAGAGCGTAATGACGCACGTGAGGTAGCACAGCATGGCCGCCATATTTACACGCACCGCGCCATGCATGGCGACGGTGCGCCACTCGTGCGCCTCGTTGCGTGGCGCGCTTGCGATGCGGGCCGGGTCGCGCAGCACCTTCGCCATCACGGCGGCGAGCAGCAGGCCGGGCACCGCGACCACGGCGAACACGTAATGCCAGCCTGGCAGCACCTTGAGCAGACCGACGGCAACGATGGGGCCGAGCCCCAGACCCACGAGCGGCTGGGCCATCTGTTGCAGGCCGATGTTGAGCCCGACGCGCGACGGCTTCGAAGCGTTCACGGTCGCCACGATGCTGGCTGGCACGTACGCGCCTTCGGCGAAACCCATGACCGAGCGGATGACGAGCAGGCTGCCGAGGCCCGTCGCAAACCCAGTGGTCGCCACGAGCAGCGAGAAGATGGCCATCGCGGCGATCAAGACCCGGCGCGGGCCCACGCGGTCCGCGAGGCGTCCGCTGACGATCGACGCCACGCCCCACGTCAGCGCCAGCGCGGCCGAAATCAGGCCGAGGTCCTGGTAGCCGAGCCCCAGTTCCTTCTGCATCACGGGGAACAGCGGATTGATGATGAAGCGGTCGAGCCCGACCATGCCGAGGCCCAGCGCCAGCAGGCTGACGGCCTTGAATTCGTATGCCCGGTCGTGGACCGGCGGCGTGTGAGGTTGCATTGCGTTGTCTCCTTTTGTTCGTGAGCGGTTTGCTACGGCAAAGTCCGCCCCTGCCGCGCCGTGCGCAGCATCTGCATCGTGATCTGGAAAGGGCGCGGGCGAGCGGTGCGGCGTCAACGAGGCCCGCTCATGCGTCGCGCTCCGTTATGTTTCGTCGCGACCGCTGCGCGGTTTGCGGCCGGGGCCGCGTTTGGCCTTGCGGGAGGTTGCGTCGTCGTCGAATACCGCCTCCAGGATGATGCCGGTGGTTTCCCAGAAGTGCGCGGCAAGCAGTTGGACCGCGCGGTCGGCGTCGCGCGCCATGGCGGCTTCCATCAACTCGCGATGCTCCTTCGCCGCGTCACGGTTCTTCTCCGACGTGTACTGCTCGGCGAGGTTGCGATAGCGCTCCGACTGGTCGTACAGCAGCCGGCACAGCCGCAGCGTCCACGGCGATGCGCAGCCCGCGATGAGCGTTTCGTGGAACTGCCGGTGCACCGCCACCCACGCCTCGTGCAGCTCGGGCGAGCTGGGCATAGGCGTGCGTTGCAGCCGGTGAAAGGCCGACAGCACATTGGACTCCCAGTCGATGCCGCCGTGCTTGAGCGCCAGCCGCAACGCGCTGCCTTCCACTTCGACACGCGTTTGCGTGAGGTCCGTCAAGTCTTCGCGCGAGACCGGGGTGACGCAGAAGCCGCGCTGGTCTTCCGAATCCACGAGGCCGTCGGTCACGAGGCGCGACAGCGCTTCGCGAATGGCCGTGGCGCCGATGCCGTACCGCTCGCTGAGCGCCTGGATGCGCAGCCGTTCCGCGGGGCGCAACTGCCCGGCAAGGATGTCGCCGCGCAGGCGTTCCACTGCGAGCGACGTCAGGCTCTTTGCGCCTGGAGAGGTGAGGGTCGTGTCCATGAGCAAGCTTTCGCACAGGTTAGGAGCTTGCCGCGATTCTCGCTTCTGTCATCCATGTTCGTCAAGATTATGGAATTCCCTATGTTTTATCGATTTTTTTGAGGTTAATCTGTGATTGTTGTGTTTATGGATTCGCAGGCAGCGATCCCATGCTCGCCTGCGACGACCTGCGCAACGACTCGCGCAACACGAGGAGACGCTTTCGTTATGACAGTGCAAGACATTGCCTTCGTGCGGTATCAGGTCACCGACCTCGACCGCATGGAAACCTTTCTGCTGGACTTCGGCCTGCACCGCGCGGCCCGCAGCGAGCACGCGTTGTACATGCGGGCCGCGGGCACCGCGCACCACGTGCATGTGAGCGAACTCGGTCCCGATAACGCCACCGTGGGCTTCGGTCTGTATGCGGCCGACGCGGCGGACCTCGCGCGGCTTGCCGCGCAGCTTGGCGTTCAGGTGGAAGACAACCCCGAGCCGGGCGGCGGGCGCCGCGTGCGCTTTCGCGACCCGGACGGCTTCCTCGTGGACGTTCTGCACGGCGCCGCGCAGCACGCGCCGCTGCCGTTGCGCGACCCGGTGGCCATGAACTGCGGCGGCGCGCGCCGGCGTCTGGGCACGACAGTGCGCCTGCAGCCGCGACCCAGCGGCGTTCTGCGGCAGGGCCACGTTGCGCTCCAGGTGCGAGATTTCCCCGCCATGCTGGCCTTCTACCGCGACGTATTGGGCTTTCGCGTATCGGACACGTACTGGGCCGGCAGCGAGCAGAACACCATTGCCGCCTTCCTGCACTGCGGGCTGGGCGAGCAGTGGACCGACCATCACACGGTGGCCTTGATCTCGGCGCAGGACGGTCGCTCGCGCTTCGATCACGCCGCGTTTGAAGTGCTGGACCTTGACGACGTCATGCTGGGTGGTGAGCACCTGAAGTCGCGCGGCTACGAGCACTCGTGGGGCGTTGGTCGCCACGTCCAAGGTAGCCAGATCTTCGACTACTGGCGCGACCCGTTCGGCAACAAGATCGAGCACTGGACCGACGGCGATCTCGTCAACGACAGCACGCCAGTGCGACACGCCCCCATGTCGCCCGACGAACTGCGCCAATGGGCGCCGCCGCTGACACCCGAATTCTTCGCCTGAACCCGCCTTCCATCTTTTGCGCAGGAGCGCCCTGTATGAAACTTGTCCGCTACACCTATGAGGGTGTGACCACCATCGGCGCAGTCGACGGTGATCGCGTCGTTGCCTTGAAGGCGCTTGACCCTTGCGCACCAGCCTCGATCCGCGACGTGCTGGCCGCCGGTCCCGCGTTGCTGAGCCGTCTCGAACAGGCGGTTCGCGACGCGAAGGACGGTGTGCCGCTCGCACGCGTCAAGCTTGAAGCACCCATTCCCGATGCACGGAAATATCTCGCCATCGGCATGAACTATCAGGACCACGCCGACGAAGCGGCGCGCGCCGGCATTACCGTTCCAGCCCATCAACTGTGGTTCAACAAGCAGGTGAGCTGCATCACCGGGCCGTTCGATCCGATCGTCAAGCCGCGCGTGTCGGACAAGATGGATTACGAGGCCGAAATGGGCGTGGTGATCGGCAAGCACTGCCGCTACGTCAGCGTGGAGGATGCGCCGTCCGTGGTGGGCGGCTACTTCGTCGCGAATGACGTGACCGCGCGCGACTGGCAGTTCAAGAGCCCGACGTTCACGCTCGGTAAGTCGTTCGACACGCACGGGCCCATCGGCCCCTGGATCACCACGGCCGACGAGATCGCGGATCCCCACGCGCTGCAAATGAAGCTGTGGGTGAACGGCGAACTGCGCCAGAGCGCGAGCACGGGCGGAATGATTTACAGCATCTGGGAACAGATCCACGAGCTTTCGCAGGTCATGACGCTCGAACCCGGTGACCTGATTGCGACCGGCACGTGCGCGAACGTCGGCATTGCGCTCGGCAAATTCCTCCAGCCGGGCGACGTGGTGAAGGTGGAGATCGAGTGCCTTGGCCACATAGAGAACACCGTCGCGGCCGAACCCGCTTGAGCGCGGCGCCCGGCACCGTTCGCAGCAAACAGGAGGTCCATAGATATGGCTTATGAAGTCAACCTGCTCGTAGGCGGAAAGGACGTGCCGGCCTCGTCCGGCGCGACCTTTAAGCGGCGCAATCCGCTTTCGGGCGCGCCGGTCTCGCACGCTGCCGCGGCTAGCGCGAGCGATGCCCATGCGGCGGTCGAGGCTGCCGCGGCGGCGTTTCCCGCGTGGTCCGCGCTCGGCCCGGGCGAACGGCGGACGCGGCTTAACGCGGCGGCGAATGCGCTGGAGGCGAGAGCGCGGCAGCTCGCCGAGGCCATGTGCGCCGAGACCGGCGCCACCGCCGCCTGGGCGGAATTCAACGTGCAGGTCGCTGCGGCCACGCTGCGCGAAGCCGCATCGCTCACGACCCAAGTGGGCGGCGAGACGATTCCTTCCGACGTGCCCGGCTGCCTTGCGCTTGCCGTCCGTCAGCCCGTCGGCGTCGTGCTTGGCATGGCGCCCTGGAATGCCCCCGTGATTCTCGGCGTGCGTGCCGTGGCCGTGCCGCTGGCGTGCGGCAACACCGTCGTGCTCAAGGCCTCGGAGTTGTGTCCTTATACGCACCGGCTGATTGCAGAAAGCTTCCGCGATGCTGGTTTGCCGGCAGGCGCTGTGAATTTCGTCACCCACGCGGCGACAGACGCCGCCTCCGTGGTGGAAGCGATAATCGGCCACCCCGCAGTGCGCCGCGTGAACTTCACGGGGTCCACGCGCGTGGGGCGCATCGTTGCATCCACGTGTGCCAAATACCTGAAGCCTGCCGTGCTGGAACTCGGCGGCAAGGCGCCGCTCGTGGTGCTGGACGACGCCGATCTCGACGCCGCCGTGAACGCCGCCGCGTTCGGCGCCTTCGCCAACTCGGGGCAGATCTGCATGTCGACCGAACGCATCGTGGTGGACGCCGCGATTGCCGACGACTTCGTCGCGCGTCTGACGGCGAAGGTGCGTTCGCTTCCCGTGGGTGACCCGCGCTGCGACGCGCCCGTCGTACTCGGGTCGGTGGTCGACATGGCTACCGTGGAACGATGCAATGCCATGATCGACGACGCGCTCGCGAAAGGCGCAACGCTGCTGTGCGGCGGCAAGGCGACGAACACGTTGATGCCAGCCACCTTGCTCGACCACGTGACGCCGGCGATGAACGTCTACCGCGAGGAATCGTTCGGCCCCGTGAAGCCCATCGTGCGCGTGAACGGCGTGGAAGAGGCAATTGCCCGTGCCAACGACAACGAGTACGGCCTTTCGGCGGCGGTATTCGGCCGCGACGTGGGCCGCGTCTTCGACGTCGCGCGGCGCATCGACTCCGGCATCTGCCACATCAACGGTCCCACCGTCCACGATGAACCGCAGATGCCGTTTGGCGGCGTCAAGGCGAGCGGACTGGGCCGCTTCGGCGGCCGCGCGGGCGTACACGAATTCACCGAACTGCGCTGGCTCACGGTGCAGACCACGCCGCGCCACTACCCGTTCTAAACCCTTCAACCCAACCAGGAACATTCCATCATGACCGTCGAATTTAAACCGGGCGTGCGCTACCGCATGCCTGCCGTGTTCGGACCCGCGCCGGGTCCGCGTCAAAAAGCCGATGGGACGCTGTGGACGCCCGAGGAGGCGGGCACCATGAACGCCACCTGGATGACCGTCAAATACCGTACGCGCCGCGAGCAACTGGAGCGCATCCTGCCGCCCGGCTTTCGTCTGCGAGGCGAGCCTGAGGTGCACGCGTCGCTCGCGTTCTTCAGCGACCTGTACTGGCTGGCGGGCCGTGGCTATGGGATCGTCATGATCGAGATTCCCACGACCTATCGCGGCAGGACGGAAACCATCGACGGCGCGTTTTGCCCCGTGCTCTGGGAAGGCACTCCCGACGCGATCATGACGGGCCGCGAGGAACTCGGATTTCCGAAGCTGTTCGCGGACATTCCGGCGCTCGAGGTCGATCATGCGGGCGGCACAGCGGGTGGATCGGCCTCATGGTTCGACTTCAGGTTCTTTGAGATCGCGCTTCACGGCCTGGTTGAAGTGCACGAGGAGCCGAAGCTGCCGGGGCCGAGCGGCGCGGCGCTCTTCTACAAGTACATGCCGCGCACGGGCAGCTTCGGCAGCGGCGGCTGCGATGTGGCCTACGCCACGACTTCGCAGCCCCGACCGGGTGCGGCGGGCGACACGTCGCCCATCAAGTTCGGCGGCGCGAATTTCCGGAAGTGGAAAGCCGCTGGCGGCTCGGTGAACTGGCATCGCGCCACGTTCGAGCAGTTGCCCACCACGTTCCATGTGGTCAACGGGGTGGCGGATATCGACATCGTCGAATACCTGGGCGCTGAACTGGTTGAGTTTTCCGCGCCCGGCCTGGCAGTGTCCGCCAACGTCATTCGCCCGGTCGAACCCGCGCTGTAGCGCAAGCCAGATCAATGCCGCGGCGGGCGCAGTCCAACGGCCCGCTACGGTATGCAACAACGCGGCATCCCCTGGCCGTTCATTACAACAACAGCCGGCATCGGTCGGAATATTCGGAGACAAACATGATGATTAGCATCACTAAACTTATCGCAAGAGCCGGGCGGCAGCTATTGTTGGTGGCATGCCTCACGAGCGCCGCTCCGGCATTCCCGCAGACCACTGTGGGACGTGCGCCGACGGTTTCGGAGCCGCAGGGTCTCAATCTCGGTTCCACCAGCTTCTTCGACGGATTTTCAGGGCCGCCGGGGTGGTCCTATCTCGGCGAAGTACGCTATTCGACGGCGGATTCGATCAAGAACGCGGACGGCAGCACGAACAGCGCGTTTCGGCATGCGCGGGTCGATTCGTTTACGTGGGTCAATCATCTGGCGTACGCCTCTCCATGGCACCTGGCGGGCGGCACGTTGGGCTTCAACGTGATCGTGCCGCTCACGTGGCTGCATGGCAGTTTCGACCAGCCTGGGGCCAGCTTGTCGGGCGGCGGCACGGCATTGGGCGACGTGACGTTCGGACCGCAACTTCAGTACGCGCCCATTCTGGGCGCTTCCGGCCAGCCGGTCTTCGTGCAGCGCTTCGAGTTCGACGTTATAGCGCCGACCGGGCAGTACAAGCACAATGCGGACCTCAACCAGAGTTCCGGATACTTCTCCTTGAACCCATACTGGGCGGCCTCGCTGTTTCCGCTTCCGAAGATCGAAATCAGCTGGCGGCTGCATTACCTGTATAACTTCAGGAACCACGAGCCGGCGGCGAGCTACCCGCTCGCATTCGAGGGTCAGCCCGTCAGCGACACTCAAGCGGGCCAGGCGGCCTGGATCAACTTCACCACGTCGTATGCGCTCACACCTTCATTGCATGTGGGCGTGAATGGCTACTTCTTCCGCCAGCTTGCGGACAACCGCATCAACGGTACGTCCGTGGCCGGCCGTGAGCAGGTGCTCGGCATCGGCCCCGGACTCTTCTGGCAGATGACACGAACCCGCGCACTGTGGCTCAACGCATACACGGAAACCGCTGTACGTAACCGCACGCGCAACAGCCTCATCCTCCAGGCACAGATCGCCACGTCGTTCTGAGAGCGCGACGGGCGACAAATGTCGACACAGCGAGAGGGCGACAGCGACAACTTCGCGCAGGCCTTCAAGATGGCTCAAGAGGGTAAGGACGATCCTCGAGCCGCTCGAAGCGCTGCGCGCTGTTGGCGGGTTTGGCGAGGGCTGAACGGCGCCCGCCTCCGATCGCGACCGCATGGGGTTGCCCGATCGCTGTCAGTCATAGTTGACACCCCCAAGAAGTGTCAGCTATAGTTGACACATGATCGAACTCATCAAGACCGACGTATTCGACCGCTGGTTGACCGAGCTTCGCGACATTCGAGCGCGTGCACGCATCGAGGCCCGCATCCGCCGACTGGGTCTTGGCAATCCCGGTGACGTGAAGCCGGTCGGCGAGGGCATTTCGGAAATGAGGATCGATTACGGCCCCGGATACCGGGTCTACTACCTGAAGCGCGGCCCGATTGTGGTCGTTCTGCTCTGCGGCGGGAACAAATCCAGTCAGGACAGGGATATTGTCATGGCCAAGGCTATCGTGGCGCAGTGGAAGGAGTAAGCATGGATGCAGTCAAATTCAGTCGATACGACACGGCCGACTACCTCAAGAGCGAGGAAGAGATTGCGGCCTACCTGGATGCGGTCATGGAGGACGGCGACCCGGCCCTGATCACGGCAGCACTTGGCGACGTGGCACGCGCACGGAACATCAGCAAGCTGGCTCGCGACACCGGCATGAGCCGCGAAGGCATTTACCGGGCCCTGTCCGGCGAAGGCAATCCGAGCTTCGCGACCGTACTGAAGATCGCGGGCGCGCTCGGTCTGCGGCTGTCGTTTCAACCGGCGACGCAAACGCACGGCGCATAAGCGAGCAAAGCACACGTCGCGAACGCTCGCCTGAAGTGCCGCGGGCGACTGATCCAGCCACCGCAGCGCCGTAAGACTCGTTGGCCCGCTCGACGGATGCGCAGGCATGCACCATCGCTCATGGTAAATTCATACAAAAGAACACCTGAGAGCGGGCCACTTGGCAACACGCGCGATCATTTGCGAAGGCGATACCACGTCGCATGGCGGCAAGGTTATCGAAGGAAGTCCCACCGACAAGATAGACGGCAGATGCATCGCGGGCGTCGGGCATCAGGTTTCCTGCCCGCGCTGTAAGGGCGTCTTCCCGATTTTGCCGGACCTGTTGGGCCGGCGTTACCCACATCGCAGAACGGCCGCGATACGGCCGTCGAAGGCATGCGCACCGCATGCGGCGCCGTCCTGATCGCATCCCAGTCCTCCTCGACGATCACGGACGACGGCGAGGCCGATTCATACATCGGCCCCGGCGCGGTGGCATCCGCAGCATCGGCGGGTCAACCGCTATCCCACAGCCCGACGCTCTGCCTGGAATGCCTGAAAGCGGCGGCCGAGAGCGGCGCAACGACCGTGATGCGGGGGTAGCAGGTGGCGCCATCGAAAATCGAACAGTATTTTGCGCAACGCCAGCCTCAGATCTCATTACCCGTTCGGCTCTACGCCCTCGTCGATGCGCTGCTCTATGCACGCGCGCATAGCTCGCCCGCGCTTGAACGATCCGCAGCCACCGTCGCCCTGTTCGATGGCACGGCCGACGCCTCGCTGGCCGATGCCGGTCCGTGGGTGATCGACGTCGACCAGGCGCCGATCGCCGTGCGTCGCACGCTGTTCGAGCTGGCCGCCGGCGCTGAGGGCGTGTCATGGCTCATCAGCGCGTACCCGTTTCGTGGCCTTGCGCAGGAACTGCGCGAGCGGCTGGACGTCCGGATGCCCGACGGCCGTACTGCGCTGCTGCGTTTCTACGACGCTCGCGTCGTCGATGATATCGCCGGGCCGCTGTCGTTTTCCCAGCGAGCAAAATGGAAGCAGCGGTAGCGGAGCTTGGGCCGGTCTTGGCGCGCGCTGGCGCCGCTTTGTTGGGCGGAGCAGCAACGGCGGGAACGGCTAGCCTGTCGGGCGACGCGGCAAAGGAGGACAGCAAGGCCGCGCCTGTCGCACGTACGCTGCCGCGCACCAGCGAAAGCTGCAAGAAGTGCCCGCCGGAAGAGACAGGGCGGTCCAAGCGCGCCAATCATTCGATGACGCCAGCCGCACGAGAATATCAAGGGCGTATCACCGGGCGGCCATAGAGCGTCGAGGTTCTGAAGCAGCTGTAGCGAGAAGATCGTGGAGAAGACGCAAGTGCGGCGGCACGTTCGCCCGAAGCCGCCGTACGGCTCAACGATTCCAGCCTAGGGGCTAGGAACAAATTTATGCAAAAAGCGGGAAACAGATTTCTGCAAACCAACGGCTGCTGGATGACATTGCGAAGCAT
>Ga0207667_10005858_pt1 | contig 14968 bp, 13 predicted proteins | sample KBSCornC52_FD_184301 | JGI IMG/M metagenome (GOLD analysis project Ga0207667, IMG submission 184301) | Corn rhizosphere microbial communities from Kellogg Biological Station, Michigan, USA - KBS Corn C5-2 (SPAdes) (version 2) | ecosystem: Host-associated > Plants > Roots > Rhizosphere > Soil ... | reverse complement strand
CCGAAATTGCCGAGCATGTTCATGCTGCCTGAAACCGTGCTCGAGTATTTCCCACCGACATCCATGCAAGAAGCCCAGGCGCCGGGCAATGTGGTGTCGTTGAAGAAACCCGCCATGCCCATGGACAGCATCGCCAGCAAAGGATCGCGGACGTAAAACGAAAGCATCAGCAGCGACGCCGCGCCCGCAATCCCAACGAACCCGAACGCGCGCCGCACCAGCACCACGCGTCCCGTCCGCGCAATGATCCGGCTCGAAATGATCCCCGCGAAGAGCGAGCCAAAACCGCCAAACAACAACGGGACGCCCGCCAACGCCGCCGTGAGAATTTTCAACGAGGTGTCCGCACTCACCGAACCCTCGAGCAAATGCGACAGCCAATGCATCACGGGATTGGCTTTGATTTCCATCCCGCGCGCGTCTTTCAAATATTTCGGCAGCCAGGTGACATAAAAATACCAGCCGTAGCTCAGGCAGAAATATTGCGCGCCCAGCAACCACACGCTCGCGCGCGAGGCCAGTTTCTTCCACGGCACATCGCCGTGGCCGCGCACGTTCTGCTCGTTTTCCTTGAGCAATTCGAGCTCGGCCGCGTTCACGCTCTTGTGCTCGCGCGGATTGTCCCGAAACCACAACGCAAAAATAATCGCCCACGCAATGCCCATCATTCCGAAAAATAAAAACGCCACGCGCCAGCTCACAACCGTCATCACCGCCACCACGAGCAGCGGCGCGGACGCCCCGCCCCAGCGCGCGCCCATCCACATCAACGCCTGCGCCCGCGTGCGGTCCCGCGTCGGCAGCCACACGCTGAATGCCTTCGTGAGATTTGGAAAGCAACCCGCCTCACCTGCGCCGAACAGGAAGCGCGTCACGAGCATGGAAACAAAACTCCACGCCCAACCCGTCGCCGCCGTGAACAACGACCACCAAAACACCACGCGCAGCAGCACGCGTCGCGGGCCGATTTTGTCACCCAGCCAGCCGGTCGGAATCTCGAACAGCGCATACGCCAGCGTGAACGCGGAGAAAACCAGGCCGCTTTCCTTGTCGGAAAAATTCAACACCCGCGATATCTCCGGCATCGCCTGCGAAATCGCGACGCGATCGATGTATTGGATAACCGCGAGCGTGATGGCGAAAACAATGACCCAATAACGCGCGCGCGTGGCCTGGGCGGGAATGCCGGGTTGGGTCATCGCGCAATTTTGGTTTGGCCCTCACCCCGGAGTCAATACGACATATGATATTACGTTTTGGATTTCTGCCGCCGCACGAACTCAATACACTCCGCCCATGAAAATCTGCCGCTTCCAGCAGAACGGATCCATTCGCATCGGCCTCGTCTCGGAAAATTCCACGATCCTGGACCTCACTCCGGCCGGAATCACGCGCCTGAGTTTGATTTTGGAAGACGAAAACCCGATGGCGCGCCTCGACAGGTTCGCGCCGGAAAAACTGCCGCGCATTCCGCTGGCGGAAGTCCAGTTGCTCGCGCCCATCGAGCAGCAGGAAGTCTGGGCCGCCGGCGTCACCTATCTCCGCAGCAAAACCGCGCGCATGGAAGAATCGGATTTCAGCGCGAACGCTTACGACAAAGTTTATTCCGCGGATCGCCCGGAACTTTTCTTTAAATCCCTCGCCGAAAAAGTGTCCGGGCCGGGCGAACCCGTTGGCATCCGCAAAGACGCCAAATGGAACGTGCCCGAACCTGAACTGGCGCTCGTCCTGAACTCCCAAGGCTGGATCGTCGGCTACACCGCGGGCAACGACATGAGTTCGCGCGATATCGAAGGCGAGAATCTGTTGTATCTGCCGCAGGCCAAAGTCTACAAACACTCTTGCGCACTCGGCCCCTGGATTACTCTAGGCGCCGCCGAAACCGACGTGCGCGAATGGACGATCCGCATCGCGATCAAACGCGACGGCTCATCGGTGTTCACGGGAGAAACCTCCGTCGGCCGCATCAAGCGCAGCTTCACGGACCTGGCGCATTACCTCTTTCGCAGCCAGGAATTTCCCAACGGCGCGGTGCTGCTGACCGGAACCGGCATCGTGCCCGACGACTCTTTCACCCTCCGCGCCAACGACATTACCGAAATCGAAATCAGCGGTATTGGCACATTGAAAAACCCAGTGGCCGTCGTTTAGAGCGTCTGTCAAAGGCCCAAGGGCGAGCCCAATCACTGCCGGGTGCTGGATAGAGGGGAGAAACTTCCGAATTTGAAATCGCGACACAGTTTCACCCTCTCCCCAAGGGAGAGGGCCAGGGTGAGGGGGAAGGAGACGAGACAAATTCACCCGCTCAATTCAGCCATTCATTCCCCGTTCCAACTCACTCCGCCGGGACCACACTAATCTCAGCAGCCGAGGACCACGCGTTATCATTGATCTCCGAAAGCGCGCGCAATTTTATAAAGCCGCACTTCACGGGCTGATCGAACGTCACCGTCTTTTTATTCTTGCTGTCGTTGAACTCACCCTTCTTCACCGGCTTGCCAAAATCCTTGCCATCATCGCTGACGTAAAGCTCGTAATTTTTGATGGTGCCGTTCACCTCTTCATCCTGGCGCGGCAGATACGTGAAGCCCTTGATGGATGAAGGCGGGGTCAACTGAATAATGATTTCGTGCGGGCATTCCGGATTCGCATCCGTCCATTCCGTGTGCCAGAAAGTGTCCGGGTTGCCATCGACTGCATTCGTGCCGCGGCCATTCTCGGTGGCGGTTTCCTCGCTATCCACCTTGATGACCGTGAGCTTGATTTTATTCGTCAACGCCGCGTGACCGGTGGCGGCCACCGAAACGGCATTGGTCGAACCCGCCTGCTGAGCCCACGCGCGAGTTCCAGCAAGAGACATCACGAGCACAACAGCGGCAATGATATATTTCATAATATTTTCGCGGGTTAATGTTTCAGAAATTTGGTGCGCATAAGAGGACTTGAACCTCTACGCCTTGCGGCACTACCACCTCAAAGTAGCGTGTCTGCCAATTCCACCATATGCGCGCGGAATTCCGACCGCAGAATCCGGCGGCCAGAAAGCGAAGTTATTCTCAGCGGTTCCGCGGTCTCAGTCAAGTATTCTCCGTGTTTCAAAAACGGCCCGTCATTCGGCTATTGCCGCCTCATTCAAATAATCAAATCCGACTTCGGCTTGTCCGATTGCGAGCGGCTCTGGAATTTCTGCGACACACCCTTGAGCAACGACCGCTCCTCGTCCGTCAAACTATCCATTCCCTCGCGCGAAATTTTGTCCAGCACCGCGTCCACATCCCCTGTGTCGCGCCGGCGCGGTGAGGCCTGCGATTGCTGTTCCTTCCACCGCGCTGGTTTTCCCGGGAACGCCGACGTCGGCAGCATCATCGGGTTTTTTATGAAATAGAAAAACAGCGCCACCGCAATCGCTGAAAGAATGATGAACCACATTAAATTTTCCCGCACGGCCGACGGTTGCAGCGCGCCGGTGGTCCACAATCCAATGATCGCCCCGCCAAGGTGCGCGTCGTGCCCGACATTATCCCGCTGCCGCCGAAGCGCGATGAATGACCCGACCAAAAACAAAATCCCATACACCCACGCCGGCATGGGTATGAACAAATGGAAATAAATCGTGCCGTTCGGATTCAGCGCGATGTAACTGAACACCACCCCGCACACGCCGCCCGACGCCCCCAGCGCGCGATATTCATGATTCCGATGCAACCACAGCGAGAGCAATGACCCGCCGATGATCGCCATAGCATAGATGAACAAAAACTGCCACGGTCCCACGGATAATTCCAACGCGCTGCCGAAGAAATACAACGAAATCATGTTCATCAGCAGATGATTGAAATTTGCGTGCAGGAATGCCGAGGTCACCAGCCGGTAATATTCTTTTCCTGCCAGGACTTGGCGCGGCGAAAAAATGAATCGCTCGACAAATCCGCGATTTCCGAAGCCGAACAACGAACACGCCACTGTCACCGCGATGATGGCAAAGGTGTAAATGGCAATCGGTTCATTCATAAACAGCTAGAATATATCCCGCGAGGTCATTACTTGAAATACAATTCCTCGATATTCCAGGTCACGTGATACGCGCCCGCCATCGCGGGACGCACATTTCCCACGTCCGACCGAATTGCCGCGGCGGTCGCAGGCGCGGCGATGCACACCATCGGCATCTCATCCGCCCAAATCGCCTGCACCTCATCGAAATATTTTTTCCGCTGCGCATAATCCAGCGTGTGCATCTGCGCATCCATCAGCGCATCGATTCTCCGCTCCCAATCCGTGGCCGGCGTGGGCTGCGAGGGATCCCACTGGTGCAGCGGGGCATCGGATTTTAGCACATTCATCTGCGATGCCGGATCGATTCCGCCGCCGCCAAAGCCCATCGAAGCGCACTCATAATCCATCGCGCGATTGACATGATAGTTCAATGTTCTCGTGCTCACCGGCCGGTAATCGACGCGAATGCCCAGTTGTTGCAAATCCTCCTGCACCCGCACCGCCACCGCTTGCCGAATCGGGTTTTCCATGCTCGAAATGAGCGTGAACTCCATTGGATGCCCTTCCGCATCCTTCAACGTTCCCTCCGCCGTGCGGTTCGTCATGCCCATCTCCGCCAGCAACGCGCGCGCTTTGTCAGGATTATACGAATACTGCGGCACGTTGGGATTGTTCCATCGCTTGTTTTCAGCCGAGACAAATCCGTAAACCGCCACTGCGCGGCCGGCGTAGGCATCGTGAATGATGCGCTCGCGGTTCAGCGCGCAGGAAATCGCCTCGCGAAATCGCTTGTCGCCAAACCATTTTAATTTAACTGGATCGACAAACGGTTTGCCACTCCGATCCCTGCCCGGCTTCAGGTTGAACCACAAAAAATCCCGCTGCGCGCCCGCGCCCAAATCGATGAAGCGAAATTTTCCATTCGCCGCCCCCTGCTGAAACTCCCACGCCTGCTCCGGCCGGATATTTTCAAAGGCGGTGGTCTCGCCTTTCAGGAACATCCCCTCGTACTCGACCTCCGATTTCGGGAACCGGAGTTCCACCTCGTCGAGATACGGCAAGCGCTGGCCTTTCCTGTCCACCATCCAAAACTGCGGATTGCGCTCCAGCACCACGGATTTTTGCGACTCGTAAGACTTCAACCGAAACGGCCCGCTGCCGACAATGCGCTCCGGATTGTTGGTCACCGCGTAGGCCTGGAGAAAATCCCCGCTGGCCACCCAATTCTTCAGCGTATGCTGCGGCAGGATGAACACGCTGCCGAAATACTCCAGGAACGGCGCGTAAACCTCCGGCGTCACCACGCGCACGGTCAAATCGTCCACCTTCGTCACCGAAAAATTTTTGCCGCCGCTGCGAAAGACCTCGTAGGCAAGCGGGTTGAACTTCGGGTTGTACATAACCTGGTTCCAAGTGAACACCACATCATTCGCCGTGAGCGGCTGGCCGTCGCTCCAGCGCAAATTTTTTCGCAGCTTGAAAGTCCACGTTTTTTGGTCCGGCGCCACCGACCACGATTCGGCCAGGCCCGGCTCCGGCGCCTGCGATTCCAAATTCAAATTCACCAGCGAACTGAACATCAAACGGATCACCGCATCGGACCCGCCGTCCTCGTTGCGCAAGGGATTGAACGTTCGCGGAGCCAATGCCGCCAGCACCATTCGGCCTCCCGCCCGGCCTGGCTCGCCGCTCGCCACCCGCGGCGGCTCCGGCAGCGCATGGCCCTGCGGCTTGCATCCGCTCGCCGCGATCGCCACAAGCAATGCCACTGAAAAACAATACCGAGCCTTCATTAGATCAAAACTGATAACGAATTCGCCCCGGGCATGAAAAGCTCCAAATCCCAAGCTCGAAGTCGCAGAAAATCTATATTGAGAGCGTTTTGCCCAAATGCCCAAGGCCGAAAATCAGCAATCCTCTCGTCCTCGTCCTCCTCATCGTTCTCGAAATTCCTTGAAAACCGAGGACGGGGAGGAGGACGAGGGACGAAGCATTCAAGAGCGGCCAGCAGCTCGCATGATTGCTGGAGCTTAAATTCCGTGTGGAATTTTGAACTTGGAACCTCGAATTTTTGCGAAAAATGCGTTCGAGACCGCCCTCGACGGAAGAATTTGCCTTGTTTTTCGCATGAATTTGCACCGGAAGCACATGGGTGAATATCCTGTTGACTTTATCGAGGGGCCGTCTAGAATGACGCGAGTAATTAACCAAGATAGCCGGAGTGTATATGAGACAAATACGAAACTTTGTTGTCGGGTTTGCTGTCCTCACCCTTGCCAGTATCGCCACTGCTTCAGCCCAGACTGACGGTATTGCCAAGGTCGTGGCCAAGAGCGGAGACGCTCGCTACTTTGTTCCCGGAGATTCCACGCCGCACGATGTGAAAGTCGGCATGATTCTCAGGCCGGGCGTCACAATTCAAACGGCCTCAGGCGAGGGTAATTGGGTCGATGTCGTCCTCAACAACGCCTCGGCCGTTGCTCCGCCCTCTCCGAGCCCGTCGCAAGTCGCCCACTGGCAGCCCAAGGCTGAACAGGACGGCGTGCGCATCAATGAGAACACCGTGCTCGTCGTTGACAAATTGAGCACCACTCAGACCGGCGCCGATGTCGTGACCGACACCGAAATGGACCTCAAGGCCGGCAGCATTCTTGGCACGGTCAAGAAACTCACCCCGAATTCCAAATACGAAGTCAAGATCCCGAACGGCGTCGCCGGCATCCGCGGCACGATCTTCTGGCTCAGCGCCAGCGGCATCCTGCGCGTGTTGGATGGCTCGGTGGTCATGGCCTATGTCGGCTCCGGTGGCAATGTCATCACTCAGGTCGTCAATTTCGGCGAACAATTTGACATCAACACCGGTTTGGTGACGCCCATCGATGTGAACGTGCGTCTCGAATTGCTCCGCATGGCGCTCGAATTCACCACCTTTACCCCGACGCCGATCACGTTCATCGCTCCTGACCACCGCATTTTCTTCGTCTCGCCGGTGGGAGGCTCCGCTGGCGAAGTTATTTTCCCGGAAACTGCGGCGAAATAAGCCCGTTAATTCTTTTCAAAACCAGAGCAGCCTTGTGTTGCTCTGGTTTTTTTGTTTAGTTCGCTGCGGTGAAGTTCAAGCCCGTCAAGCTGGCTCCCGCCCTGATAGCAGTCGGCGTCATCGCGCTCTTTTGCCTGCTGCGCATTTTCCATCTCGAACTCTTCGAGCGGATGGAGAAGATGACGTACGACTGGCGCGTCCGCGAGGCGTTGCGTTTTCCCACCGCCACCGCCACCAACCTCGCGGTCGTTTATATCGATGACGCGAGCATCGACTACGTTCGCACGAACCATCTGCCCGGTAATAAAGACATCGCCGAACTTGGTTATAGGTACGGCCTGTATTGGCCGCGCGCAGTTTACGGTCGCCTAGTTGAAGAACTCTCCGCCGAGCGCGCCCGGGTCGTCGGAATGGACATCATTTTCGCCGACCTCCGCCATGATCTCGGCTTTGTGACGATGGCTGACGGCACCCAAATGGAATCCGACGATTTCTTCGGCCTGCAACTGCAGCGCGCCAGCAATGTTGTCATCGCCGCCACCACGGACATTGTTCCACCAAACGTTTTTTCCACCAACGCGATGGCCCTCGGCCATATCAACACCGGCAACGCCAACTCGGACAAGGATCCCGATGGCATTCTGCGCCGCGCCAAAGCCTTCGAGACGTATCGCAAATGGCATTTTGCCTTTGAGAAAGTCGCCGCTGACCCGGAATACGGCGTCGACTTGAACAACGTAAAAATTGAACCAAGGCAAATTATTCTCAAGCGTTCAGGCGCCGATGACATCAAGATTCCATTGGACGAGAACGGAGAATTCGCACTCTCGGCGTTTTTCGGCGACAAACTGCCTCGTGGCGTCGCGCCGAAAGCCAAACCATTCACCGACGAACGCATCTGGCACATGGGTATCGTCCTCGCCGCGCACGAATTGAATCTCGACCTCGACCATCCCAACATCGATCTGGCGCATGAGCGCATCACCCTCACCGCTCCCAACGGTATTCAACGAATTATTCCCGTGGACGAAAACGGCTACTTTTACATCGACTGGCGTCTGCGCGTCAACGATCCGCATCTCACCCAGGCGCATATCGAACAATTGCTGTTGCAGGACGCAAAGCGTATTCGCGGCGAAACCAACGGACTCGAAAATCTTTTCGCCGGCAAACTCGTCATGGTCGGGTCCATCGCCACCGGCAACGACCTGCGCGACGAAGGAGCCACGCCGTTGGATTCATCCACGTTTCTCGTCAGCGAGCATTGGAACGTCGCGAATTCCGTCATCGAAAATAAATTCATCCGCCGCACTTCGCTCGGTATCGACCTGCTGGTTCTGATTCTCACCGGAATCATCATTGCCTCGCTCGCCTGGAATTTACCTATGCGTCTCGGCGTAGCCTGGGTGTTTCTGCTCGGCGCAGGCATTGTGCTTCTCCTTGCCGCTGCTTACGTGGTGTTGGCGACCATCCTTTACGTTGAATCGCGTTATTGGCTTCCCATCGCCCTGCCCGCCGTCAACATCTTCGTCGTCTTCGCCGGCCTGACATTTTACCGCGCCGTTTTCGAACAAGCCGAGCAACGCCGCGTGAAATCCGTTTTCTCGCGCTTGGTCTCGCCCAACATCATGCAGGAAGTGCTCGACACTAAAAATCTTGCGCTTGGCGGCGCGCGCCGTGAAGTCACCGTCCTCTTCGCCGACGTGCGCGGCTTCACCGAGTTCACCGACAAAAGCCAGGACAAAGCCATCGCCTACATCGCGGAAAATAATCTCACGCCGGAAGCCGCTGAAGCCTATTTCGATGAACAAGCCCGCGACACCCTGCACACCGTTAACTCCTATCTGGCGCTCGTCGCCGACCAGATCAAAAAACACGACGGCACCCTCGACAAATACATCGGCGATTGCGTGATGGCGTTTTGGGGCGCGCCCGTCGCAATTGAAAAGCAGGCGCTCTGCTGCGTCCGCGCCGCCATCGATGCCCAACGCGCCGTTTTCGAATTGAACAAAGAGCGCCTCAAAGAAAATGAAAAACGCGAGATCGAGAACCTCGCCCGTGTCTCCGGCCAGACGCCTCGACCGCTTCTGCCGCTCCTGCTACTCGGCACCGGCATCAACACCGGTCTGGCCACCGCCGGCCTGATGGGTTCCCAAAAGGACCAGGTCAACTACACCGTCTTCGGCCGCGAAGTGAATCTGGCCAGCCGCCTCGAGAGCCTCTCCGGCCGTGGCCGCATATTAATCAGCGAAACCACTTACAATCATCTCCGCCGCGATGATCCTGAGCTGGCCAAAACGTGCAGCGCCCTGCCCGACCTGCAAAAACTCAAAGGATTCGGCGCCGCCGTGAAAGTCTACGAGGTCCCCTGGCGCAAACCCGGTGAACCGTTCGACGAAGAATTCGCCACCCGCATCTTCGGCGATACCACCCAAAGCACCAACTTCATCAAGCGCGAGAATATGTAGGATGGCCGTCTCGGCCGTTTCTAATTTTCTGTAAAGAGATGTAAGATGGAGACAGGCGAGACGCCTGTCCTACGTTTCTCGCCAAAATCCAACGAAATCCAATTCGGCAATCACTCTAGTTTTTTCCGTTGGCAGCTAATTGCCAATCCAGATGCCAGTAAAAACTCCACAAACTTTCAAGCTTCGCCAATTCCGTGTGCCCATCGGCGAATCCCATGTTGATCGCGCCGGGCAACTTACCCGTTATGGAAAACTTTCGCGGCGCGCTGGAGGCGTTGCGCGTGCCATGCCGGGCGATGGTGAGGCGGCCCATCTGATCCGGCGATACCGCAAACGGCTGGCCGGTATAAAGATTCGTAAAAGGCCGATCATTTTCTTCCGGCCACGCGTCCACCCAGTTTTCGTCGAAAAAAACCGGCGTCAACGCCGGCTTGGGAACCGACGCTTCACTTGTGAAAACCTGCTTCTGTTTGGGATCGCCTGCCTCGGAAAATTTGATGTCTGAATACAACCAGCCGTTGTAACCGTAGCTGCCATAGAACATCGTCTTTTTGTCCGACGTCCACCGCACCCACGCACGATCGGCATAACCCTGCGCATTGCCCTTCTTCGGTGCGGGTTCATGCAGCGGCGCGGACGGACAAATCAAAATGCCGCGTTTCGACGCGTATTCATTCAATGTTCCCATCCAGTTGCCGCCCGGAAACGCGGACGTTTCAATGCCCGCATGCCGGCTGTTTTCCTGGGCATACATGAAACTCCCAAGCGACAACTGCCGCACATTGTTCAAGCAGCTGACCTGATGCGCTTTCAATTTCGCTCGCTGCAAAACCGTCAACAGCAACGCCGCCAGGATGCCAATGATCGCGATCGTCACGAGCAATTCAATCAGCGTGAAACCTCGGCGGAAGGTCATGACGGGATTCTTAGCGTTTTCGCGTTTACAAATCAACGTTTGGATGCGTTCGCTGCGCCGGAGCGCCGAGCACCCGCTCGGCAAGTCGGATTTTTCTTGGAACAGGCCGAGCAGGTGCTCGGCGCTCCGCTTTGGCCCTTGGACTTTGGACTTTGGACTGCTAGAGTCGCGCCCATGCGAACCGCCATCTATCCCGGCAGTTTTGACCCGCTGACTAACGGCCATTTGGACGTCATCGAACGCGCCGTAAAACTGTTTGATCATGTCATCGTGGCGGTCGCCAAAAACGAGAGCAAACAGCCGCTCTTCCCACTGGAAGAACGCGTGGAACTGGTTCGCCGTTGCATTAAACACATCCCCAACGCCGAAGTGGATTCCTTTGACGGCCTGCTCGTCGAATACGCCAACCAGCGCCACGCCCAGGCGATCGTCCGGGGCCTGCGGGCCATCTCGGATTTCGAATTCGAATTCCAGCTCGCGCTCATGAACCGCAAGCTGAACGAAAAAGTGGAAACGATTTTTATGATGCCCAAAGACACCTACACGTTCCTGAGTTCGCGCATCATCAAAGAAATCGCCCGCCTCGGCGGCGACATCGCCGCTTTCGTGCCGCCGCAAGTGCGCACGGTGTTGTTGGAGAAGTTGAAAGCAGCCGAACCATGAACTTCACGGCACAAGAGATGAAGCTGCTCCAGCGACTTCGAAAGCGAGAGCGTCAGTGGCGCTGGGTACGGTGGCTTCTCCTTGTGACAGGAATTTTCTGTATCGGGCTCTGCGCGATGTTCGGTTTCCTCCTGCATTCGCTGATTGACGTCTCAGACCATGGGCAGTTTAACACCACTATGGTCTTCTTCATGTTGCTCATTTGGACCAAGTGCTGTTTCTATTTTATCTTTGGCGTCTGGTGTCTCGCCACGGTTAACCAAAACTGGCACGGAGATGTAAATAGGATGCTCTTACTGAAATTATTAGATGCTCAGGAAAACGATGCGCAAAAAGCGCTCTTGCCATGATCTTCATAATTCCACTTCTGATTGAGTTTATTCTCGGGTTCCTCGCGAGATCGCAATTAAGAAACGTCCGTTGGGCGGCATGGGGGTTCGTCATCGTTCCACTTTAAGTGGCGTTCATCACAAGCGGTCCCGCCAATCTTTTCTCAGATGGTGGTGAAGCCCACAACTGGACCATAATGTTCTTTTGGGGCCTTGCCCTCTTTGGAATAGCTGCTTACACAATGGGCGTCGTCATCGGCCAACTCTTGCGGGAGACGCGAACTTTGAGCCTTCGCCGGCGGCGACATCACCACCTTCGCGCCGCCGCAAGTGCGCACGATACTACTGGAAAAATTGAAGACTGCTCAATGAACTGCAATCGGTAATATGTCCTCAAAAACCAAGATTGGCTGGTTAAGCAAGCCGGAAGACCACGACTATCCAGCCGCCCTATCCTATCTATCGCTGATTTACGGCGAAAAAACCGCCGCCCCTCGTGAAAAAATTGCAACGATCAGCGATGTCGGAATTTAAAGCCAAGGACATTTTCCGGGCTTCTGGCCTGTCACTGCTCAGCATCAGCAATTCCCATGTGAAAACGGATCAGAAGAAAATAAAGTCCGGTCGCGCCGTTTCGCCTCTGCTTTTGATAAGAGACACCGCCAATGGCAAAGTCGTCCTTGATACGAAACTCGGCGACTATGGAACCCGCCAACGATTGTCACGCAAATATGAAGAGTTGCGTTTGGACAAACGAGGGCTCTGCCCAACGTGTTCCGAGGTTTGTGGTGAAGGCGAAGATATCGCAAAAAGGGTATGACCCTGAAAGCGCCAGAGGGCTGGCGCACTCCAAGACGCTATCGCGAGTCAGGGGACGCAAGATACTCCGCTAGATTTTGGACTGCATTTAATCAATCACCGATTTAACTCATTTAACCGATTTAACCCCCGCACTGGTTAAATCCGTCAAATACCATTACATTACCCACGTTATGCCAATACGAGTGAACCTGCGTCATTTGGAAGAGCACGAACTCCGGCTGGAGGGCGATTTGCCTGTCGCTGAACTCGAGCTCGATTTGAAAGACGAGATGTGCCGCGCTGAAAAGCCTTTGCGCTACGACATCGTGGTCCAGGAGATGGAAAAAGAGCTTTTGGTGCAGGGAAAACTGATCTTGCCCCTCAAATGTGAATGCGTGCGCTGCCTGAAATCCTTTGAATACAAGCTGGAATTGCCTCAATGGACCCGACTTTTGCCCCTGGAAGGCGAGGAAAAGACGCCGGTAGACAATGATTGCGTGGACTTGACGCCCTACGCGCGCGAAGATATTCTCCTTGAGTTTCCGCAACATCCGTTGTGTGAGACGGATTGTCGCGGCTTGCCAGAAAAAGAGGGCAAGGCGAAGAAAGCCACCCAACCCGGTGAATCCACGCAGAAACCGTCTGCATGGGCTGAGTTGGATAAATTGAAGTTTTAGCATAGAAATTGAGTGATTTATGGGCGTACCCAAAAGAAAACCATCGAAGAGCCGGCAGCGCATGCGTCGCGCTTACAACAGCGTGATGAAACTGCCCCAATTGAGCACGTGCCCGCAATGCGCGGCTCCTTACGTGCCCCACCGGGTTTGCCCGGCCTGCGGTTTCTATAAAGGTCGCCAGGTTCTCACCGTCACCGCCGGAGCCTGATCGTCCTGTAAAGGAACGCGCGGAATCTCTCCCCGCGTTCTTTTTATTTATGCGAATCGCAGTGGATGTCATGAGTGGCGACCACGGTTGTTCGGTTGTCATCGAAGGCGTCAAACAAGCACTCGACTCTGACAGGCCCATCGCCGCGCTTTTTCTCGTCGGCAATGAGACCGCAATCAACAACGCCTGCAAGGCGTCGCAGCTCCACGACAAACGCATCCAGATCATCCATGCCAGCGAAGTGCTGACCATGGATGAGGACCCACTCAAGGTCCGCAGGAAAAAAGATTCCTCCCTGATGCGGGCCATCGAGCTGGTCTCGGACACGAAGGCCGATGCCGTCATTTCCCCCGGCAACACAGGCGCGCTCGTGGCTGGTTCCATGAAATTGGGCCGACTCGACGGCGTCAAACGCCCGGCCATCGCCGCGCGCATGCCTTCGCGCACGCAGGATTTTGTCCTGATCGATGCCGGCGCGAACGAGGTTTGCGAACCGCTCCATCTCGCGCAATTCGCCGTGATGGGCAATGTCTACGCCAAGACACTGCTCGGCGTTTCCAAACCGCGCGTCGGTATCTTGAGCAACGGCTCCGAAGAAACCAAAGGCAACGACCTGACCCGCGGCGCCGCGAAATTGTGCCGCCAACTCGATTTGAATTTCATCGGCTACACCGAAGGTTTTGATTTGTTCAATGACGCTGTGGACGTCGTCGTCACCGATGGCTTCACCGGCAACGTGGTTCTCAAGACCGTCGAGAGTCTCGGCTACGCCATCGGCAGCATTCTCAAGGCGGAATTAAAAGCCTCCCCAATCCGCCAGCTAGGCGCTATGCTCGCCAAAGGCGGGTTGATGAAAATGAAAAAGCGCATGGATCCCGAAGTGTATGGCGGCGCGGTCGTTCTTGGCCTGAATGGCACCGTCATCAAAACCCACGGCTCCTCCCGCCAGCGCGCCATTGCCAACGCCATTCGCGTGGCCACTGAAGAAATCAGCCATGGCGTGAATCGATTGGTCTCCGAACAAATCGCGCGAGCAAATGATCGACTGACAGCCTCTGAAACTTAGTTTCATCGACTGCATGAGCCCACAAACCAAGAAGTTCAAAAATCCCCGAGCTAAATTCGATTTCAAAGGGCGCACCTGCTCCATCAGCGGCGTAGGCGCGTATGTTCCCACGAAGATTCTCACCAACGCCGACCTCGAAAAAATGGTCGAGACCACCGACGAGTGGATCACCACCCGCACCGGCATCAAGGAACGCCACATCGCCGCCGAAAGCGAATACACGTCCGACCTCGGCGCGGAAGCGGCGCGTCGCGCCATAGCCATGGCTGGCGTCACCGCGGAGCAGATCGATTTAATCATCGTCGCTACCATCACGCCCGACATGCCGTTTCCCTCCACGGCCTGTCTGGTGCAGCACAAGCTGGGCGCCAAGCGCGCGGCGGCGTTTGATTTGGAAGCGGCGTGTTCCGGGTTCATTTACGCGCTCGAAATCGGCCAGCAATTCATCATGTCGCGTACGTATGAAACCGTGCTCGTCATCGGCGCCGAAAAACTTTCCGCCATCACCGATTGGACCGATCGCAACACGTGCGTGTTGTTCGGCGACGGCGCGGGCGCGGCGATTTTACAGAACCGCGAAGGCACGCACGGCTTGCTCACGGCTGTGATGGGTGCGGATGGCGCCAAATCCGATTTGCTCTTCATGCCCGGCGGCGGCAGCCGTTGCCCGGCCACGGTCGATTCACTGAAAGCGCGCCAGCATTATTTGCGCATGGAAGGCAAGGAGACGTTTAAAAACGCCGTCCAGGCCATGCAAACCGCCGCGGAAGAAGCGCTCCGGCGCTGCGAGCTCAACGTCTCTCA
>Ga0207667_10005857_pt1 | contig 14969 bp, 13 predicted proteins | sample KBSCornC52_FD_184301 | JGI IMG/M metagenome (GOLD analysis project Ga0207667, IMG submission 184301) | Corn rhizosphere microbial communities from Kellogg Biological Station, Michigan, USA - KBS Corn C5-2 (SPAdes) (version 2) | ecosystem: Host-associated > Plants > Roots > Rhizosphere > Soil ... | reverse complement strand
GAGACTGCTTTACCCAGCGAGTAGTGATTCAAGCGTAAGTCAGTTCGCTTGGTGGCTGGTGGCATGTCAACGGGGTTTCGATTGCTCAGGGGACGCCGTTTGGGTCAAGAACAGCTGCGGCGACAACGCTGACTGCACATCAATTGCTGACCCCATGGACCGCGTGCGCAAGCTTGCTGGCGATCAATGGCCAGTTGTCCAGCAGCGCGCACAGGAAATCAGTGCGAAGTTGGATGCTGGCCGCTGGGACGAGTTGGGTCTTGGCTCCGCGGCTGTTCCGTCATCAAGCGAGTAGATTTCGTCGGGATGTGCGCGGTAGCTATCGGGGATGCGATAGCTGGGCATCGCTCCGCCGCAGAGCCAGCTACCGAAAGGCTCCCCGCTGAATCATTATCTCCCGTTATGGCCCATGCTCATGCTTCGGCGGTCAACGCCTGCAACGACCATGAGGGCTGCGAACTCATAAGTCAGTCCCGAGGTTTGCGTCGTTCGATGTCGTAGTGCTCAGTCCAACGATGCAACTCGCGCTCGCCACTGGAGAGGTGGTGATGCACCTCACGCTGCCGAGGCGGTCATAGTTGAGGTAGCCGAGACAGGTATTCGCGAGCTCAGTATCCAGTGCTCGCAGTTCCGTTGGTCAAAGGAGTAGTCATAGCCGTTGTAGAGAGCTGCCAGCAAGCGCACCAGACGCCCGGCCTGGCCAGTGGCGCGGGTGCTCGCGGTAGTTCCCGATGCACCGGACAACGCTCGCATAGCAGATGGGAAGCTGCGGCTAGCCACCTTCAGCGGCGCGCAACTCTGAGCGTGGAGCACTCGTCAGGGTGCAGCAGGGGGGCTGAAGGCGCTTGACCGGCGACGGCTGCCGTTTGTGTTGTGCCTACCTTGAGGAAAGTCCATCGATGTCCATCCGCATTTTCCGTACAGTTTCCGTACGGTAGATTTCCGGCGGATTGGGGCAATGACCTAAGCCCTTGAACTGGCGGAGAGAGAGGGATTCGAACCGGATTGAGACGCCTTGCCCGATCAGCAACTTACTGATTGCGCGCGAATCTTTGTCCCCTCGAGTCCCCGTAAACCCCCATCGCTGTCTACAGGATCGTCTACAGGAATCCCTCTCTTTGAGGGCCTGAAACCGGGGGAACCGCAGTTGCGGCTTTACAGTGGTCCAACCAAGCCCGCGGCGGCACTCCGAGCGCATCGGCAAGCTTTGTGACCGTCACGCCGAACGGCTTCATGCACATCTCGCTGGGGCCATGCCCCGAGCTACAGTCTGCAATCTATTTGGTTACGCCGACACGGCGCCAGAATTGGGATTTGAGGCGGTGGCGGCTGTAGAGTTCGGCTTCGTATTCGCGGTGAGTCGGCAGACCGCGATAGTCGCTGATGTCGGCTGACAGGTCCTGCAACTCGGCCAGCAGCTGGGTGCCAAGGTGATAGTCGCGGGACTTGCCATGGTTCAGGATCGAGTTGATCAACGCGCGCCAGACGACGGTGGCGGCGAGTGGCAATCCGAACTCGGTCGCTTCCTGACCGAGTGCGGCCAAACGATGGGTGGGCCCCTCGATCTCAAGAGTCTTGGCATGGGCGATGATGAGGCTTTGCGCCAGCAGCGGCAGGTCGGCGGCTAACAGAACGCGCGCGTAAGTCACCGGATCGCAGGCAGGCGGCTTGAGGGCGATCTCCTCACGCAAGGATTCCAACTCCGGTCCGTCGATGAGCTTCGCCAGACGGCAGTAGCTTGTGAGATCCGGTTTAATCCAAAAGCGCTCTCTCCGCACTCCGACGCGTTTGGCGGGGTCCCCAAGCTGGCCATAGGCGCGGTCGAGCATGTCCAGGGTGCTCTCGGGATCCGAAAATTCCTGACGGGTTTTCAAGGGTAAGAGAATGGACAGCGCTTGCTCGATATCGCCGCAGTCCAAATGGAACTGTGCTCGCTCGAGCTCTGCGGAAGGGGTACGTGGGCCGGGGGGTGGCTCTTGAGGCGGGGACGCTCGCCAGCCCAAGAGACGATCGGGGGCTATGTGGTTGTCACGTCGGGATACTAGTCGTTCGCGCTCTTGCCGAGTCTGAAGGGCGAGTCGATCATTCAAACGCTGACACTCCGAATCAGTGAGCAAGCGTTTGGCTTGCTCCACGAGCCTGCGACGCACGGCATAGCTGTCGGATGAGTAAATCTCGAGTAGGCGCGCGGACCAATCCATTGACGGCAAGCATCCGCCATCGCGAGCGATTTTTGCTGCTTTGAGCCATAGGAAACTTGCCTCTTCGAAGGCTCCGGACAGTGAGCTGTAGTCGCTTTCATACTCCATCAGCTGGCCGTCCAGATCGAGCAGGGATTCTGTCAAAGCCAGTGCGCGGATAGGATCCTGTGGCAACACGTCCTGCTCGATATCCGTCACGATTCCGTTGAGCTCATCGCCCAGAATGTCGGCAACTCTGTAGTCGTGGCGATACTGCCTCCGGCGAAACGCCGCGATCCGTTGGGCGATGTCGTGTACGGCGGCGCGAGGCTGCAGGAGGTAGCGGATGCGCTGCGCGGTCGGCTCGCTTTCCCCGGCCAGACGCTGAAGCAGACGTTGCAGGTCTTCGGGCGTGAGACTGGAGAGAATGTTGGAGAGGTCGGCCAGAGGGTTTGTCATGCGGATTCGGTCCCTCGTCTGAACTCCCGACTCGACGCGGTGGTAGCAAATTCTGGGCAGGCGCGGAAATTCTCCCGCGGTTGGGTGCCACGAATGGCGATCCGGTAGCTTCCCCCGGCACGCCACCACTTCCAGACCTTCGTGCCAGCGCTGGGGCGGGAGCCTGATCTCGCGACGTCTTTTTTGATTCTTGGCTGGAGTCCGTTGCGCGCGGGGTGTTTGTTGATCATAAGCCGATAATAGCCGGCCCACGCGGCCTCTACACAGCCAGGAAACACCGAGTTTCGCTGGTGCTGGAGAGGCATTTGGAGGGTCCTTGAATCGCGGTGAAGCAGCTGCCGCTCCGACCGCCGGTATAATCTCAGGACTTTTTCTCCGGGAGGTCGTTCGTGGAAGAAATCATCGCCACCCTCGAAGCCTTGGAGAGCGACGGCTCGTTTTGTGCCGAACACACCGTGCCGGCCGGCGCGTTGCGCCTGACGGTCAAAGACGCGGGTCCCGTCACCTTACCCCTGAAACCCGCCACGGTTCAGTCCTTAATCGACGTTGCCGAGCCCGCGCGGTTCGGTTGGCGCGAGAAGACCCTGCTTGATAAAAGAGTACGCAACTGCTGGGAAATCCCAGCGGGACGGCTAAAAGTCGCCGATCACCCCTGGAACGTCACGCTCAGGCGCGCTCTGGATGAGATCGCGATCGATCTCGGCCTCGAAAACGCCGGACGCAAGAAGAGCGCATTGAAGGCCCACCTGCACAACCTCCTGATCTACGGCCCCGGGCAATTCTTTGCGCCGCACCAGGACTCGGAAAAACTCCCGGGTATGATTGCAACGCTGACCGTGATTCTACCGTCGCCCCATGACGGCGGGGCCTTGATCATCGACAGTCACGGCCAGAAGCGCCGCTTCCAAGGCGCGCCGTCCGGCAAGAAGCTCAACCTGATCGCCTTCTATGCCGATTGCCAACACGAGATCAAGCGGGTCCGCAAAGGCTATCGAGTCGCGCTGACCTACAACCTCGTTGTGAATGGCGCCAAAAGCGCTGACGACCCTGTGGCCGCGGTAATTCCAGCGGCAAAGTTGACAGCGCTCCTGCGCGAATACTTCGCCTCACGGGATCGCAACGGTAAGCCCAAGAAATGGGTCTATCTGCTCGATCACCAATATACCCAAAAGGGGCTGGGGTGGAAACTCCTCAAGAACAGCGATCGGCTGCGCGCTAACGTGTTGAGCCAGGTTGCCGAGCGGCTGGGTCTCGACATTCACCTTGCGCTGGCCGAGATCCAGGAGCTCTGGGATGCCTATCGGGAGGATGATGATTGGTACTCCTCCCGTCATCGGCATTGGGAAAGCGATGAGGAAGATGACTCGGATGAGGAAAGCTCCGATTCGGATGATGATGACAACTACGTTCTTCAGGAGCTGATCGACGGAAACGTCGAGATCAAACACTGGATCGACGTACGCGGCAGAGCGGTGCGCAAGCCCAGCGCCTTCGCGCACGACGGTGAAATGTGTTGGACGCGGGCAACCGATGAGTTCAATCCGTTCAGATCCGAATACGAGGGCTACATGGGCAATTATGGCAACACTCTGGATCGCTTGTACCGTCGCGCGGCCATCGTCCTATCGCCCCGAAAGAAACCCACCGGCCGATTAGGAACGCGGCGCCATCGATGAACGGCGACGGTAACGTCGAGCGCGGCGACTTACACGAAAGAAGCGAGGTTCACATGAAGAAGACGACGGCAATGCCCACAGACCGCTGTGATGAATGCAAACAGATGAAACCGGCATTCGGGTTTGTGAGCCTGAGTTCGGCAGAGGGCGGCGTGTCGAGAAGCCTCTGTTCGGAATGCTACAACCGCGATTACATGAATCGTGCGGGACTGCCTGAGCTCGAGACGGTGGATTTCGAGCCAGAGGTACGTACCGACTGCGCCGGCAAGACGCACACCTTTTACTTCGTCGTCCACATGACCACCGGCCTTGGCATCCGCGCCTTTGAGCTTCTGGACGGACATCCCGGCGGTTATCAGTTTTCCATTTTGGAACACCCTGACACGCCGGTCCGGGAGGCGCACGCCAAACTCCTCAAGAAGATCGAGGCCGGGCTGGCGGTGCGGTACTTGCGCTCCTCTGACTTCCCCGGGGAGGGTGCCAGTCAGAACCGGCTGTACATCAAGGGCACAGCGATTAACGGCATGAATCGACGAGAGCGAACAGGGCCGGTTGTGGTGATCGATGGGCGCGAATACACGTGGGAAGAATTTGGTGAGTTTCTGACTCCATTCAACGGCTTCAATTTCCGGCTCGAGTGTTTTGATGCCTGTGACAATCCCGAGATCGCGCCTGATCCGGAACGTCCAAACTTGATCTGGTGGTTGGACTTGCCGGAGCACGCCGACGAGGACCCGCGCTGCCACTGAATCCTTGACGCGTCCAGCGCGCCCCGCACTGCGCCTTGTTGGAGCACCGCCTCGCGCCCCGCCTCGGTCACTACGACAAACGCGGATCGACAGTCGCACTGCGACACGGCGCATGTCCGTACCCAGAGCCAAGTCGCGCGCTCTCCCGTGAGCTCGAAGACCCGCTCATTCGAGGGCAGCTGGACGGTGTCGCTGCTGAAACTTGTCGGGACCCCCATGTCTAAGAACCTCGATCAGTTGTCCAACAGGAGGCGCAGGCGGACCAGTTCCGACCTCACCGCGGCGGCATTGTCGGATGAAACCAGTTGGTGTCGCTCGGCGAACCTGAGCAGGATCTCATACGCCTCCAACATCAGCTGCGCGCGGGCGATATTCAGGCCCAATATACCGCGGCAACTTCGCGCAATGCGCTCATCCAGGCCGGCGGGGACCAAGTAGTCCAGCAGATTCAGACGCTTTGTGGATTTGGACGTTCTGTCGCGATCCTCGTATATTGACTCGAGCAACCGGTTCAGACCGCGAAAGCCGCAACCGGACGGAAACCCATCGTTCTTCCAAGCTTCCCGCGCCACGCCCATCAGGGTGTCATAAAGGCGCAAGCATTGCTGCCAAGCCTTTTTGCTCTTTCGGATGTCGCCATGCACCAGCTCGAAATCCGCGTTCGTCCAAGTGAGGGCAGGCGAACGGCGCGCGATCAGCAGCGCGGCGCGGCGAGCGGCCTCCACGTCGATCTCGTCCTCGATACCTTGCCGTAAAACATCCCCGAGCGAATCAGGCGAAGCATCGGCGTCCGTTGTTTCCGAACGCAAGGCGAGCCCGAGCCGCAGTTGAAAGATAATCTCGCTCTGTTCCGCAACGGCGTGCGGCATCAGCTTGCCGCTTGCCACGCCTTCACGCCCGGCACGAAGGAAACACTCGGCCAACTGAAGGACCTCGCTCTCGAAATGCGCGGCCAACAGGTAATCCTGGATGTGGACCAGCGCATCGGCATCGTAAGCGCGCCCGTTGAGCTTGCAGAAACCTGCAGCGATTTCGGGCAGGAGGTCCATCCGCTTCGCGCGGATGAATTCCTCCGCGGCGGCCCAGTAGAAATAGGCCGTACCAGCTTCCTTGGTGTGAGCGATGACGCGGGCGATCTTGCGAAACACGCCGGGTAAATCGGGATGGTTGTGTTTCGCAAACGCATGCAGGAGGTCAGCCCAATCGTCGCCCTCAGGCGATTCGAGCAGCTTGCCGAGCAGATCGTCCATCTGAGGGACGCTGGGCGATTTGACTGCCTCGAGCTCATCCCAGAAGGCGTTCCAACGGATTTCGGCTTCGGTCAGCGGCGGTCTGGGCTTGGGCTCTTTCACCTGCGGCGCGCCTGCGGGTGACACAGGCGCCAGGTTGACAGTCGTGTTGGCCTCCGTACGCCGTATTGCGTCCGCATCCCGTACCAGTTGCGTATCGCTCGCCAGGCAGCATTTCTTGTACTTGCGGCCACTTCCGCACTTGCAGGGATCGTTGCGTCCGGTCTTCAGGCGAGCTCGCGCCGCGGCCACCCGATCTGGGCTCGCTTCGTTGGCCGCTACTTCGACGGAACCGATCGCATTCATGTAAACACTCGCTTGTTCGAAGTTGCCCGTACTGTGTCGTTGCTGGAAAACGCGGGGTTTCGCGACACGATCACTGACGCGTAGACCAATACGGTCACAATGAATTGATCCGCGTCCGCAGAATCGATGCACTTACCGCCAACCCGTGACTCTCGTACTTCGCAACCATCTCCTCCGCATTACAGGGCGGATTTACCAGACGACGTCTGATCCTCCTGATCGCTTCACACACGGCCTCGGGATTGAGATCGAGCAGATGTTCCAGGAACACATCAGGATGGACTGCTCGAATGCCATGTGGCCGTAGCACGGCGTCTGGGAAGTCGCGCAGGTTGAATGTCACGATCTCCTGAGCGCCGCAATGAATAGCAGCGGCGAGCACGTGCCGATCGTCGGGATCGGGTAGCGCGGTAAGACTTGCCTCCAGGGATTCAAAGCCCGTTACCAAACAATCGGACACTGCCGAATTCATGAGCCCGGCCACCCGTTCAAGACGCGCTCGATCAAGCTCCGGCCGCTGGCGAATGACAGCATTGATCCATTCGGCATGGATGCGAGCGGTCCACTTCGCGCGCAGCAGCCCTGTGCGCGCCAGCTCAACGGCCAAATCGCGGATTGACGCGGGATACAGCAAGCAGGCGTCGTAGATGACCGTAAAGTTTGCCACCCCACCCCCTGACCGCCTGCAGACTGACTGTTATTGTACCGCTCAGGTATCGAGCTTCAGTTCCTGTGATATCGCCGCAAGCTCGCGGAGCGCCTCCTCGCTTTCCACATCGCGACGTCGCTTGTAAGTCATGAGATCCGAAAACCTGACCCGGCGATGCGTCCCCACCTTGTGGAAAGGCAACTGCCCGCTTTCGAGAAGACTGACGAGAAATGGGCGCGAGACGTTCAGGAGGTCGGCTGCCTCCTGCGTCGTCAGTTCAGCATGGTGCGGCATCAGCGTCACTGCATTGCCTTTTGCCAGCTCCGTCAGCAACGCGCCCAGAAGCCGAACGGCAGCAGCGGGCAGAACCAGCGGCTCCTCTGGCGCACTTTCGAACCGCACGACGCACGTTTCCCGTGGGTTCGCGCCGATGAGGCGAAACAAGCGCCGACTCGCATCAGCGGCAAGCGCGGACATCTCCTCGGTCGGCTGGATAGGTTCCGGACCCAAGCTCAATACGGCGGCCATGATGACTCTCCTTTGGCCGACACTATAGAGCAAACGAAATAAACGAATCAATATACGAAACAAGAGTACAGCGTCCTAAAAGCAGCCCCACCCCCATGAGATCAAGGAGTTACGGCGCCCTCTAGAAAATTAGGTCCCTGGACCTCTGCGGCCAGGCCACTGCACCGCCAAAGCTGCCGCATCACGATTGGTCGCCGTGTGAGGCGATCATGACGGCAGCCACGCTTCACGCGAGCGAGGCACCGGATCTCCTCCCAGCCATCTTGGGTGTCTACCAGGGCGTCGATTCCCGCGTTACAACGCCGCTGGGTTACGAGCGTTCGGGGAATACTCCGATGGGCAAGCGATCTCAAACGGGCGGCATTACTGCCGTAGGCACGCGACGAATCCGATTCGATTTCTTCTTCGAGGGGCAGCGTTACCGCCCCTCCATATTGCGTGCCCCGACCGACATGAACTTGCGTCGCGCCCGCGACCAACTCGCCGGCATTAAGGAGCGCATCGCCACCGGCACGTTCTCTTTCGCTGATGAATTCCCGAACTTCCGCGACCTCACATCCACGCCGGATTCCGGCTCGCGAAGAACGTGCGGTCACGTGTTTGATGCCTTCCTCGCACACTGCGAATCCCGCATGGCCAAAGATGACATGGCACCGATCACGGTCTCATCTTACCGCCGCGTGCTGAACACATTCTGGCGACCCAGATCGGTGCGATGCCTTTCCTCGCCGTCCGCTACTCGATGCTCGTCCGAATCGCGGACGAAGCACTCTGGAGTAAGAAAACCTACAACAACGCGATCAGCGTACTACGCCGCGCCTTCAAGTTTGGATACCACGACCATCCGGATCGGCACGATCCGACACTTGCTCTCAAAAGCGCTCGAATCCGAAAGAAAGACCGCGCCACCATCGACCCTTTCACCATCCAGGACGCCGAGGCAATCATCGCCGCCATTTGTGAGGATTGGGGCGAGACCCAGGGGAACTACGACGAGTTCAGATTCTTCACTGGAGTGCGTCCGTCCGAACAGGTCGCCCTCCTCGTGTCGGATTTCGACCCGACGCATGGCACCCTGACGATCAGCAAAGCGCGCGTCGGCGGCATCGACAGAGACTGCACCAAGACCGGTGAGGACCGTCGAATCGAACTCTGTCCGCGAGCGCACCAGGTTCTAAACCGGCAACTCACTTTGCGCCAGCGCCTCGTGGAAGCCGGCAAGATCGATCACGAACACCTCTTCTTCAAGGAAACCGGTGAACCGATCCGCAATCTTCAATACGCCCACTCCCGTTGGCGCCGAACGCTCGAGCGATTGCCGCGCATTCGCTACCGCAAACCGTACTGTGCGCGGCACTCGTCGGTGAGTTGGAGTCTGATGATCGGCCAAAGCGCCCTGTGGGTCGCCAAACAACACGGCCACAGCATCGCGACCATGCTGCGCGTCTACGCGGCCTGGACCGAGGGAGCAATCGAGGCGGATCTGGATGCCATCAAACGCGCGATGGCCACGACTCCGCAGAACAGGACCCGGCTGTCCGCTGAACCCGCTCCTGCGCCGATCAACGCGTCGAGGACATTCAACACCGCTCGCCGGCTGCGGCGACGAGAGAGGGAGCGGCTCCCATCCAGCGATATGGCACTGGATTTGTCACTGGCGAGGAGGCACCGCGACGTAAGTGCCCGAAGGCAAAGGAAATATCTGGCGGAGAGAGAGGGATTCGAACCCTCGAAGGGCTTTTGACCCTTACACCCTTAGCAGGGGTGCGCCTTCGACCACTCGGCCATCTCTCCGTCTTGGCCTATAAAGGCCGAACTTTCAGATACTTACGTGCTTGCGGGCATTGGGGAGCCCGCGGCGAGCGCGTAATGATACGAGGCAGGACCAAAAAGGGAAAGCAGCAGAGGAGTGCCGCCTAAGGAACGCATCGGCTGCGCGGGCGGATCAGACTCGCGCGAGCCGAAGGCAAGCCAAGGATCAAGCTGAGGCGTATTCGGCGGAGTGGTGATCGTGCGAGCCCGACTGGGGGTCACCCTGCTCGCGCTTGATGCGCTCGTAAATCTCTTCGCGATGAACGGCAACGTTCTTTGGCGCGTTGATACCGACACGCACCTGGTTCCCCTTCACGCCCAGGATGGTGACGGTGATGTCATTACCGATCATGACAGTCTCGCCCACCCGCCTCGTCAGTATCAGCATTATTGTTCCTCCTTGGTTCTCGGCGACCTGGATTGGCGAGCCGTAGGATGGCGATTGAATTTACGGACTCGCATCCAGCAGACAAACCAGGGAAACCCTGAATCTGTTGAGTGTGCAACGCGAGATAAACTTGAAGGTCGGCCCGCGACGCAACCGCTGGCCTCGGGATGGGACCAGCGGTCACGCACTTTTGTTATTCAAGTGCCCAATTTCGCACGGACCAGTTCCGGTACTGACGCCAGCGCACCATCCAGAGCAGCAGGGTTGCTGCCGCCGGCTTGCGCGAAGTCAGGTCGCCCCCCGCCGCGACCGCCAACCTGTGCGGCAATCGCACCAACGAGCTCACCGGCCTTCACACGTCCCGTCTGATCCGATGTGACACCTGCTACTAGCACAATCTTGGAAGGATTTTCCACCGACGCAAGTACTACAACTGCCGATTTGAGCTTGTCTTTGAGCTGATCGACAGCGTTACGTAAAGCGCTCGCGTCAGCGCCATCGACCTTGGTAGCAATGACCTTTACTCCCTTTATGTCTACCGCGCCCGAGGCGAGATCGACTCCTTGCCCGGAAGCCAGCCGATCCTTGAGTGCGCGGATCTCCTTCTCCATCTGCCGCACCCGATCCAAAGCGTCTCGAACCTTGTCCCTCAACTCCTCGCGTGAGCCGCGCAGCAGACCAGCAACATCTTTCAACAGCGCTTCGCTCTGCTCGACGTACTCGATCGCCGCCGCGCCGGTAAGCGCCTCGATACGGCGGATGCCTGCAGCCACACCACCCTCACTGGTGATCTTGAAAAAACCAATGTCGCCCGAGCGGGCGACGTGAGTGCCGCCGCAAAGCTCCATGGAAAAGTCACCGATGCGCAGCACGCGCACGTCCTTTTCGTACTTCTCACCGAACAAGGCCATTGCACCTGCAGCAACAGCCCCGTCGTAATCCATCACTTTCGTTTCCGCAGCAGAGTTGAGACGGATCTGAGCGTTGACCAACCGCTCGATTTCCTGCAACTGCGCGGACGTAATCGGCTCGAAATGCGAGAAATCGAAGCGCAAGCGATCGGGAGCTACGAGCGAGCCCTTCTGCTGCACGTGTGTACCGAGCACTTTTCGAAGCGCAGCGTGCAGCAGGTGCGTGGCGCTATGGTTCAGCGCGGTCCCACGTCGCCGTTCGGCGTCGACATGTGCATCCAAGGTATCGCCGAGGCGTATCGATCCTGACATGAGGCGACCAAGATGCGAGTGTGCGGCGCCGCGCTTCTGAGTGTCCTCCACGACAAACTTAACGCCCGCAGCAGCCGGCGCGGTAAGGACACCGGCATCACCCACCTGTCCGCCAGACTCCGCGTAGAAAGGGGTGCGATCGAGAATAACCTCGCCCTGGTCCCCCGTTCCGAGTGAATCAACAGGCGCGCCCGCCTTCAGGAGTGCGACCACGCGGCCCTGCGCCTCGAGCCCCTCGTACCCCTGAAACAATGTGCGTGAATCGATCGTAGCGCCGCCCCGCAGATCGACACCGAACTTGCTCGCGTCCTGAGACCGCTTGCGTTGCTCCTCCATTGCGACATCAAAACCAACTTGGTCAATGGAGAGGCCGCGCTCGCGCGCAATGTCGGCAGTAAGGTCAGCCGGGAAGCCGTATGTATCGTACAGCTTGAAGACGACGTCACCAGGAATTACGCTGGAGGAAGCCGCGGTGGTCCTGGCGATCGCCTCTTCCAACAGCCTCATACCATTCGCGAGTGTCTCCGCAAAGCGCTCCTCTTCCTGCTTCAACACGCGCTCTACGTGGCTGCGCCCGCGCGTCAGCTCCGGATAGGCAGCACCCATCTCGCGCTCGAGCACCGGCACGAGCTTGAAGAAGAACGGCTCCTGAATACCCAACTTATAACCGTGCCGTATGGCGCGCCGGATGATACGACGGAGCACGTAACCCCGCCCCTCGTTCGAAGGTAACACGCCATCGACGATCAGGAATGAGCACGCCCGAATGTGATCGGCAATCACCCGCAGCGAGCTCGACTTCAAGTCACTCGTGCCCGCGAGATCGGCGGCCGCCCGGATGAGATTCTTGAAAAGATCGATGTCGTAGTTGGAATGCACTCCCTGCATGACCGCAGCAATGCGCTCCAGACCCATGCCGGTATCGACGGACGGTTTTGGCAACGGCGTGAGCTTGCCGTCGGCCGAGCGGTCGTACTGCATAAAGACGAGATTCCAGATCTCGACATAGCGGTCGCCGTCCTCGTCCGGAGAGCCAGGAGGCCCGCCCGGTATTTCCGGGCCGTGGTCGAAGAAAATCTCGCTGCACGGTCCACAGGGACCGGTGTCTCCCATCGCCCAGAAGTTGGACTTCTCGCCCATGCGGGAGAAGCGCTCCTTGGGAACGCCGACCTCCTCCAGCCAGATCTTCGCCGCTTCCTCGTCCTCGCGGTACACGGTCACCCAGAGGCGCTTGGGATCGAGCTTCATGGTGCCGGTCAGGAAGTCCCAGGCAAAACGAATCGCATCGCGCTTGAAGTAGTCGCCGAAGGAAAAGTTGCCCAGCATCTCGAAGAACGTGTGGTGACGGGCGGTATAGCCGACGTTCTCGAGATCGTTGTGCTTACCTCCAGCGCGTACGCAGCGCTGACTCGTAGTGGCTCGCACGTAGTCGCGCTTGTCCTTGCCTAAAAATACATCCTTGAACTGCACCATCCCTGCGTTCGTAAACAGCAAGGTGGGGTCATTACCGGGGACGAGCGGGCTCGACGGCACCACCGCATGGCTGCGCTCGCGAAAAAATTCCAGGAAGGCGCTGCGGACATCCGCAGCCTTCAAATATGAAGCTGTGCTCAAGTTTATGGGTCCGGGTCGAATTCGGCGCCAGTGGCCGCTCGGATATGATCCGATGAAAACCCACGATACTGCAAAAAACGCCCTTGGCGCGTCCTTTCAGTCCATTCTTCTGGAGGTTCCTGACCGAATTTGCGCGCCCGAACCTCCCGGGCGAGTACTCGCCAATCCGGCCCGGTGGCCAGAGCGGCCTCGATCAGGGGGTCGGACATGCCGAGTGCGCGTAGATCTGCTGCGATTCGCAGAGGGCCATGGCCGCGGCCTGAGCGGTACATGACATAATTCTCAGCATAGCGGGCGTCGTCGAGCGCGCGACCCGCGGCCAGCTCATTGATGACCTCTTCAATGACGGCAGGGACGTAGCCCTGATAGGCGAGCTTCTGGCGCAGTTCGCCGCTGGCGTAATCTCGGCGGGCGAGCAGTGCCATCGCGGAAAGGCGTGCCGCCTCGGGGTCATGCGCCTTTGCCTCAGCCTTGGCTGGATCGCCAGGGCGCCTGCGTCTCAGAGTACCCATGCCGTCGTCTGCCTACTAGGCAGCCATCTCGATACCCCCTAGGGGCGGTTGGGCTGGCAGTGCGGGCGCCAGACCCGGCGCGACATGTGACAAACCAGCCGGGGTGTGGTCTGACCCCCGGCCTGGAGTGCGCGGGCGCGGACTGACCAGGCGCCACCGGCCCGCGGGCTCGGCAATTCGGCCGGTAGCGTCGGCAAAATCAGGCGATGTTCGCCTGGTCCCCATTGCGCGGCTGCTTGGGGGGCAGAAGCTTCGCGCGAACTTGCTCTTCGATCTCACGCGAGATTTCCTTGTTGTTCTGCAAGAAAGTCCGCACGTTGTCCTTGCCTTGTCCAATGCGGTTCCCCTTGTAGGAGTACCACGCACCGGACTTCTCGATGATGCCCTGAGCGCTGGCGAGCTCGATGATCTCACCCTCGCGGGAGATACCCTGGCCGTACATGATCTCGAACTCAGCCTCGCGGAATGGCGGTGCGACTTTGTTCTTGACCACCTTCACGCGAGTCATATTGCCGGTGACTTCCTCGCCATTCTTGATCGCACCGATGCGACGGATGTCCAGGCGTACCGAGGCATAGAACTTCAAGGCGTTACCGCCGGTAGTCGTCTCCGGGCTGCCAAACATAACGCCGATCTTCATGCGGATCTGGTTGATGAAGATGACCATTGTGTTCGAGCGCTTGATATTGCCCGTGAGCTTACGCAATGCCTGCGACATGAGGCGCGCCTGGAGGCCCACCTGCATCTCGCCCATCTCACCCTCGATCTCCGCCTTTGGCGTGAGGGCAGCAACGGAGTCGACGACGACGATGTCGACAGCTCCGGAGCGCACGAGCATGTCGGTGATTTCCAGCGCCTGCTCCCCCGTATCAGGCTGCGATACGAGCAGGTCATTGATGTTCACGCCGAGCTTCTCGGCATAAACCGGATCGAGGGCATGCTCGGCGTCAACGAAAGCCGCCGTGCCGCCGTTACGCTGCACCTCCGCGATCACCTGCAAGGTGAGCGTGGTCTTGCCGGATGACTCCGGTCCATAGATCTCTACGACTCGGCCGCGCGGCAAACCACCGACGCCCAGCGCGATGTCGAGGCCGAGCGACCCTGTGGAGACTACCTCCACGTCGTAGCTCGCAACCGCATCGCCCAGGCGCATCACCGAGCCTTTGCCGAATTGCTTTTCGATCTGACCCAATGCGGCGACCAGCGCCTTTTTGCGGTTCTCTTCCATCTCGTGGATACCCGTCAATGTCGGTTGAGAGGGGGGCTTTGGAATGAAGTCATTATCTCACAAGAAATCGTCAGCGTGACGCTCATCTCGCGCGAGTTTTGATGTTATTTCAGTCGTTTTGCCGCGTATCCAGTGGCCCTAAATTGATAGCACTGTATAACTCGGCGCCGCGCCACCGCAGTGCTCGATGAGCGCCGCCATTATCTGCCGCCGCGCGCGCTCGCACGCGATGCCCGCGCCTCCCACACGCACGTCCACGAGTAGTTAGAGGCACAACCTTGCGCGCTACCGTGGCATGTGCGCGGAAGCATTTGATTTTTGGCCACACTCACTCACGCCCGCTAGGGGCGGAGCTG
>Ga0207667_10005855_pt1 | contig 14971 bp, 16 predicted proteins | sample KBSCornC52_FD_184301 | JGI IMG/M metagenome (GOLD analysis project Ga0207667, IMG submission 184301) | Corn rhizosphere microbial communities from Kellogg Biological Station, Michigan, USA - KBS Corn C5-2 (SPAdes) (version 2) | ecosystem: Host-associated > Plants > Roots > Rhizosphere > Soil ... | reverse complement strand
TTATCACCAACCTTTCCCATCAGGAGAACTCCCGTGAGCCACGACGCAACGCCCGCCAAGTTCAAGCCCTATACCCGCCAGTCGATCCAGAACGCCCGCCAGTGGCATTGGATGAGTCCCGACCTGCAGGAGGCGGTCCAGGTGGTCTCCCATGTGCTGCCGTTCCGCACGAACGAATACGTGATGGACCAGCTGATCGACTGGAGCAATATTCCCGACGATCCGATCTACCGCCTCACTTTCCCGCACCGCGACATGTTGCCGGCGCGCGAATATGAACAGTTGCGTGACCTGGTGCTGTACAAGAAGGACGATGCCGCGCTCGCGAAACTCGTGCACGACATTCGCATGCGCATGAACCCGCATCCGGCCGGCCAGATGACGCACAACGTGCCGCGCGTGAACGATGCGCCGCTCAAGGGCCTGCAGCACAAGTACAAGGAAACCGTGCTGTTCTTCCCCAGCGCGGGCCAGACGTGCCATGCCTATTGCACGTTCTGCTTCCGCTGGCCGCAGTTCGTCGGCATGGAAGAGATGAAGTTCGATGCGCGCGAGTGCACCGAGCTGGTGTCTTACCTGGCCACGCATCCGGACGTGACGGACGTCCTGATCACGGGCGGCGATCCGATGATCATGAATACGCGTTCGCTGGCCGAATTCATCGAGCCGCTGCTGGCGCCGGAACTGTCGCATATCCAGAACATCCGCATCGGCACCAAGTCGGTCGCGTACTGGCCGCAGCGCTACGTGTCGGACAAGGACAGCGACGACTTGATGCGCCTGTTCGAACGCGTGGTCAAGTCCGGCAAGAACCTCGCGCTGATGGGGCACTACAACCACGCCGCCGAATTGCGCCAGCCGATCGCCCAGCAGGCCGTCAAGCGCATCGTCGGCACGGGGGCCACCCTGCGCATGCAGGGACCGCTGATCCGTCACATCAACGACGACCCGAACAGCTGGGCCGAGCTGTGGACGACGGGCGTGCGCCTGGGCGCGATCCCCTATTACATGTTCGTCGAGCGCGACACCGGGCCGCGCGACTATTTCGCCCTGCCGCTGGCGCGCGCGCACGAGATCTTCCAGTCCGCGTACAGCATGGTGTCGGGCCTGTCGCGCACCGTGCGTGGGCCGTCGATGAGCGCCTTCCCGGGCAAGGTCGTGATCGACGGCGTGGTGACCATCAACGGCGAGAAGCTGTTCGCGCTGCAGTTCCTGCAGGCGCGCAATCCGGACTGGGTACGCCGGCCGTTCTTCGCGAAATACGATCCGGACGCCACCTGGCTCGATCACCTGAAACCCGCGTTCGGGCGCAAGAAGTTCTTCTTCGAGGGCGGGGAGGACGACCACGACGTCTTTGCCGGCGCGGCCGGACGCGTGATTCCGATCGTGTCCGCGCATGCGCATGACCGGCGCACCAGCGACACCCAGCCGGACGCGGCCTGACCCGAAGGACGCCATCATGGAAACCGACCAGGATCAGGGGCGCCTCTCCGGCGTGGCGGTGTTTTTCTACGTGTTCCTGCCGTTCGCGCTCGGGCATTACCTGTCGTCGCTGCTGCGCAACGTGAACGCCGTGCTGGCACCGCAACTGGTCGGCGCACTCGCGCTGACGCCGGGCCAGCTCGGCCTGTTGACCAGCGCGTTCTTCTTCGCGTTCGCCCTCGTCCAGCTGCCGGTCGGGATCGCGCTCGACCGCTACGGCCCGCGCAAGGTGCAGCTGGTGCTGCTGCTGCTGGCGACGCTGGGCGCCCTGTTGTTCGCGGGCGGGCAGTCGTTCGGCCAACTGGTGGTGGCGCGCGCCATCATCGGCTGCGGGGTGGGTGGCTGCTTCATGTCGGCCGTGAAGGCGATCTCCACGTGGATCGCGCCCAAGCGCCTGCCGTCCGTGCAGGGCTACCTGATCGCCGTGGGTGGCCTGGGCGCGGCGTCGGGCACCATGCCCGTGCGCATGCTGCTGCAGCACACGGACTGGCGCGGCCTGTTCCTGCTGCTGGCCGCATTGATCCTGTGCTGCGGCCTGCTGATCTGGCTCGTCACGCCCCGATCGAAGGCACCCGGCGGCGCGTTGCCGACCGTGCGCTCGGTGCTGGACGTGTACCGCGCACCCGCGTTCCGCAACACGATCTCGCTGGTGCTCGTGCCGCATGCGATCTTCTTCGGCATCCAGGGCCTGTGGATCGGCCGCTGGCTGTCCGACGTCGCCCGCTTTCCGGACGCCGCCGTCGCCTACCTGCTGTACATGGGGATGGCCTCGGTGATCTTCGGCGCCATCGCCGTCGGCATGATCACGGAATGGGCGGGACGGCGCGGCATCGAGGCGCTGGACGTGGCCGCCGTCGGCGTGTTCCTGTTCGTGCTGGTGCAACTGGCCATCGTCTGCAACTGGCGTCCCAGCCTGCAGCTGCTGTCCGTGCTGTTCACGCTCGTGGGCACCATCACCGGCATCGAGTACGCGATCATCGCCCAGAGCCTGCCGCGCACGCTGACGGGGCGGGCCGCCACGTGCCTGAACCTCCTGATCTTCATCGGCGCCTTCGTCGTGCAGGCGGGTTTCGGGATGATCGTCGGCCTGTGGCGTCCCGACGCCGGCAGCCACGCTCCGGCCGTGGCCTACCGCGTCGCGTTCGGCGTGCTGGTGACGCTGCAGCTGCCTGGCCTGCTCGGGTACTGCCACGACTTCCTTCGGCGCCGTCAAGTAAAATGCGGCATCGTTTTGCTCACCCAGAAGGAAGAATATGAGATTGGTTCGTTACGGACGCCCCGGTAAGGAAAAGCCGGGCCTGTTCGACGAGGAAGGTCGCCTGCGCGACCTGTCCGGCGTGGTCGGGGACATCGACGCGTCGGTGCTGTCGGAAAAGGCGTTGCGCAAGCTCGCCAAGGTCGACTGGAAGACGCTTCCGGTCGTGCGCGGCAACCCGCGCTTCGGCGTACCGGTCAAGGGCGTCGGCAAGTTCATCGGCATCGGCATGAATTATTCCGACCACGCGGCCGAGGTCGGCGCGCCGATCCCCAAGGAACCGATCATGTTCATGAAGGCGACGTCCTGCCTGAACGGTCCGGACGATCCGATCCAGCTGCCGAAAGGCTCGAAGAAGACCGACTGGGAAGTCGAGCTGGGCATCGTCATCGGCACGCGCGCCCAGTACGTCGATGAGAAGGATGCGCTGAAATACGTGGCCGGCTATTGCGTCGTCAACGACGTCTCCGAACGTGCGTACCAGTTCGAGCTGGGCTCGCAGTGGGACAAGGGCAAGGGCTGCGACACCTTCGGCCCCGTCGGCCCGTTCCTCGTGACGAAGGACGAGATCCTGGACGTGCAGGACCTCGACCTGTACCTGGAACTGAACGGCAAGCGCATGCAGACCGGGAATACGTCGAACATGATCTTCTCGGTGGCGCAAATCGTCAGCTACCTGTCGCGCTTCATGACCCTGGCGCCGGGCGACATCATCAGCACGGGCACGCCGCCGGGCGTGGGCCTCGGCCTGAGCCCGCAGCGGTTCCTCAAGAAGGGCGACAAGCTGCGGCTCGGGATCGCGGGGCTGGGCGAGCAGCAGCAGGAAGTGCTCGCGTACCCCAAAGCGTAATGGGTCGGGTGGGGCAATCCATGCCCCACCATGCATTACAACGCCGCCGTTTTGAGCGCGGCTTGTATCGAGTCTTTCAATCTCCCGACGATCTCGCCCAGGTCCCCCTGCGTAACGACAAACGGCGGCGCCAGCAGCACATGGTCGCCATTGCGCCCGTCGATCGTGCCGCCCATCGGATACACCATCAGGCCGTTCTCCATCGCGCGCGCCTTGATGGCCGCGTGCAGCTTCAGCTCCGGCGCGAACGGCGTCTTGCCCGCGCGGTCGCGCACCAGTTCCAGCGCCAGGAACAGCCCGCGGCCGCGGATGTCGCCCACGTGCGGGTGGTCCTCGAATTCTTCGTCCAGCATCGCGCGCAGCTGCGCGCCGCGCAGGCGCACCTGCGTCAGGAGGTCGTCGCGCTCGATCACCTGCTGCACGGCGAGGGCCGCGGCCGCCGCGACCGGATGGCCGATATAGGTGTGCCCGTGCAGGAACACGCCGCTGCCGGCGCGCAGGCGCTCGACGATGGCGCCATGCACGAGCACCGCGCCGATCGGCTGGTAGCCCGCGCCGAGACCCTTGGCGACGGCGATCAGGTCCGGCGCCACGCCATCCTGTTCGATCGCGTACATCGTGCCCGTGCGACCCATCCCGCACATCACCTCGTCGGCGATGAACAGGATGCCGTACTTGTCGCACAGCGCGCGCACGCCGCGGAAATAGCCGGGCGTGGGCGGGATCGCGCCGCCCGTCGCGCCCACGACGGGTTCGGCGCAGAAGGCGATCACGCGCTCCGGACCGGCCTGCAGGATCGCCGCTTCCAGCTCGTCCAGCAGCATCGCCGTGTACTGGTCGACGGTCTGGTCGTCGGCCCGGTCGCGGTATTCGTAGCAGGCCGAGACCCGCTCGACGTCGATCAGCAGCGGGGCGAACGGCTGGCGGCGCCCTTCGTTTCCGCCCACGGCCAGCGCGCCGAGCGTGTTCCCGTGGTAGCTCTGGCGCCGCGCGATGAACAGCGAGCGCTGGTGTTCCCCGCCTTCGACCCAGTACTGGCGCGCCAGCTTCAGCGCCGTCTCCATCGCCTCCGAGCCGCCGGACACGAGGTACACGCCCCGGATGCCGGCGGGCGCGTTCGCGATTAGCCGGTCGGCCAGCTGTTCCGCCACTTCGGTCGTGAAGAATGCGGTATGGGCATACGCGCAGCGGTCGATCTGGCGGTGCATGGCCGCGATCACGTCCGGATGGCCGTGCCCGAGCGAGGAGACGGCCGCGCCGCCGCTGGCATCGAGGTAGCTGCGGCCGTCGCTGTCGTACAGGTAGACGCCCGCGCCGCCGACCGCTGTGGGCGGCGTCTGGCGCAGGCTGCGGTGCAGGATATGACTCATGTGGGCTCCGGAAAAGGTGACGTTTGACAAGGGTTGAAAGTAAGCGGGAACCGTCCGGAATCTTTTGATTTTTGCCTCAAGGCATGCGAATATTTTCGGCATGACCGATCGCCTCCGCCCGATTCCCCCCGAAGACTGGACCGACGCCCAGCGCGCCGCCGCCCAGGAGATCATCAATGGCCCGCGCGGCGCGTTGTACGGCCCGTTCGTGCCGCTGCTGCGCAGCCCCGAGCTGATGGGGTATGCGCAGCGGTTGGGCGAATACCTGCGCTACCGCAGCGCCATCGGCGTGCGGCTGTCGGAACTGGCGATCCTCGTCACGGCGCGCGAGTGGGACCAGCAGGTCGAATGGGCGATCCACGCGCCGATCGCGCAGCAGGTGGGTGTCCCGCCGGACGTGATCGATGCCATCGCCCGGCGCGAGCGGCCGGCCGCCATGCTCGTCGACGAGGCGGTGGTCTATGACTTCTGCGTCGAGCTGCACCGCGACAAGCGCGTCTCGGACCGCATCTACGACGACGCGCTGGCGCTGTTCGGCGAACAGGGCGTCGTCGACCTGATGGGCGTGAACGGCTATTACACGTTCCTTGCGATGGTGATGAACACGGCGCGCACGGCCGCGCCGGCGTCGAGCGTGGCGCCGCTGCCGGACTAGCCCGTCGGCGCCGGGCCGCGTTCGTCGCGGCGCGGCGGCCGTTCGTCGCACGGTCGCGCGGCTCCTGCGCGCGGACGGCATAGTGACGGCTCCGATCACTCCTGAAGAACACAACCATGAAACCGCACTACATCCTCGCCGCCGCGGCGGCCGCCACCACCGTGCTGGCGCTGGCCGCGACGCCCGCGCCGCTGCCGCCGAACTGGTCGATGATGGGCCAGAATCCCGACAAATTCACGGCGGGCGTCGATGCGTCTCCGGAAGGGCACGGCGCCAAGTTCTTGCGCAATACGAGCGGCGATACCGCGGCCTGGGCGTCGTTGGGCCAGGGCATCCAGGCGCAACGCTATGTCGGCCAGCGCGTGCGCTTCCGTGCCCGCCTGCGTACCCGGGACCTGACCAACTGGGCCGGGCTGTGGATGTCGATCAATACCGCGGAAGGCAAAACCGTGGCCTTCTATAACACCCAGGACAAGCCGATCAAGGGCAGTACCGACTGGCAGGAACGCAGCATCGTGCTGGACGTGCCGGCCGACGCCGGGGTTATCACGTTTGGCCTGATCGGCGCGGGCACCGGGCAGGTGTGGATGGAACCGCTGACATTCGAGACCGTCGGGCGCGACGTTCCCGTCGACCGCATGCCGCCGCGGCCCGACCTGCCCACCACGCCCACGCTGTGAGCGCAGCGATGGCCAACGACGATTGCGCCCGCGCCATCCGCCGCCTGTACGGCTGCACGTGGCGCCAGGGGCTGCTCAGCCTCCTGTGCCTGGCGCTCGTCGCGGTTGGGGCGCTGGCGCTGGGGCGCCATGCCTTGCTGGCCCTGTTCGGCGCGATCGTGGTACCGGGCTTCGCGGCCTGCGCGTCGTTGCTGCTGGCCGCGCGCGTGTCCGGCCGCCGGCTCGGCTGGACCGGCGCGGCCGTGCTGCTGCTGGCCACGGCCGGTGCCGGGGCATGGGTCGTGCTGCCGGCATACAAGAGCGCACTCGCCGCGTGGAACGTGCACGCGCTCCCCGACCAGCAACTGCTGGCCTGCGCGTTCGGCGTAAGCGCCGCCGTCCTTGGATTGCCGTTGTGGCTCGCCCGCACCCGTGCGCATGCGCAGCAACTGGCCGACCTGCGCAGTGCAGCGCTGGTTGCGGAGCTGAAGGCGCTGCAGGCCCAGGTCGAACCGCACTTCCTGTACAACACGCTCGCCAACACGAGATACCTGGCACGGCACCAGCCGCCGCGCGCCGTGGAGATGCTCGAGCACCTGATCGCCTACCTGCACAGCGCGCTGCCGGACATGCGCAGCCAGGCGTCGACCTTGGGCCGCGAATTCGAACTGGCCGGCCACTACCTGGCGCTGATGGCGATCCGCTTCGGCGAGCGCCTGCAATACCGGCTCGACTGCCCGTCCGCGCTGGCGTCCGCGGCGATGCCGCCGCTGCTCTTGATGACCCTCGTGGAGAATGCCGTGCGCCATGGCGTCGAGCCCAAGCCGGGACGGGTCCACATCGACGTGACGGCTGGCCACCAGGGCGGCGTGCTGACCATCGTCGTCGCCGACGACGGCGCCGGCCCTGGAGAAACTGCGTTGGGCAGCGGCGTCGGCCTGCGCAACCTGCGCCAGCGCCTGCAGGCCCTGTACGGCACGCGTGCCGGTTTCATCCTGCGCCGCACGGATGCCGGCACCACGGAAGCCGTGCTGACGCTGCCCGCGGCTGCAGCGGCGGAGCTGGCGGCATGACGGCGCCCCGCATCCTCGTCGCCGACGACGAACCGCTGCTGCGCGCGGAACTCGTGGAAGCCCTGGAGCGCCTGTGGCCGGAGGCGCAGATCGCCACCGCACAGGATGGCATCGAGGCGTTGCGCCTGGGCCGGGAATGGATGCCGGACGTGGCTTTCCTCGACATCCGCATGCCGGGCCTGGATGGCCTGGAGGTGGCGCGGGTGTTCGGCGCGCGTACTCACGTCGTGTTCGTGACGGCGTATGGCGAACACGCGCTGGCCGCGTTCGACGAGGGCGCCATCGACTATGTCGTCAAGCCCATCGCGCTGGAACGCATGGCGCGCGCGGTCGAACGGGTGCGGGCGCGCCTGGCGTCGCCACCGCCGGACCTGACTCACCTTGTATCCCGGCTGCGGCCCGCGCAAAAGGCGCCGGCCTGGCTGCAGGCAACGGTCGGCAACACGATCCACTTCATCGACCTGGCCGACGTCGTCTATTTCTGCGCCGACGCCAAGTACACCCGCGTCGTGACGGATGCGATGGAAGCGCACATCCGCCTGAGCCTGAAGGAACTGGCCGACTCGCTCGATCCGGCCGCGTTCTGGCAGATCCACCGCGGCTATATGATCGCGGTGCGGCGCATCGCCAGCGCCGCGCGCGCCGAGGATGGCGCCCTGTGGCTGCACCTGCGCGGCCATCCGGCGCGACTGCCGGTCAGCCAGCGCTTCCAGCATCTGTTCCGCGGCATGTAGCCGCGTCACCCACTAGGAGACATCATGAATCGCAACCTGTTGCGCGCGGCCGTGTGCACCCTGGCGTTTGCCGCAGCCATTGGTACGCGTGCCGCCAATGCGCCGGCACGGACCATGTCGCTGGCCCTGGCGCAGAAAGTCGTGGACCAGACGATTGCCCTGGTCGAGAGCAAAGGTCTGTATCCGCGCCGGCAGGAAGAGTACGCGCACGCGAAACAGGATCTGCTGGCCGCTGTGGACGGCAAAACCGGCGACGTCGACGAGTCCGACCTGCATGCGCGCATCCGGGCGCTGCTCGCCACCCTCGATGCGGACGGGCATTCGATGCTCATGCCCGCCACGGGGCCCGGCCGGTTTTCGTTTCCGATGTCGCCGCGCCCGCCTGTCCCGCAGTTCCGGATTGTCGCGACGAGTCACGGCACGGTCCTGCACTGGATGCCGCCGGCGACCACGGACGGTACGCCCGAGTCGCAATCCTGGTATGTGAATGCAGTCTATGAGGACGCGGCCACCCTGCCCGGGGCCGGGCAGGCCTGCGCGCTCGTCGTCGACCTGAGCGCGCAGACGGGCGGCAACGCGTGGCCGCCGTTCATTGCCATGTATCCGCTGTTCGGCGACGCCAACAAGGCACGCTGGGTCGACCGCGATGGCAAAGCGATCCCGGTGGTGAATCGCGCCGGGCTCGAAAAGATGGCCGCCAGGGCGACTCCGGGCCTCGTCAATCCATTCGCCCGCTTTGCCACGGACCAGCTGGCCGTCCTGGTCGGCGACCAGACGGCCAGTGCCGGCGAAATGCTGCTCGTCGCGTTGATGGGGGAGGCGCGGGTGCGGACGTTCGGCCGGACGTCGTACGGCATGTCGACGGCGAATGCGACACATCAGCTGCCGGACGGCGCGACGCTCGTGCTGACGGAGATGCGATATGCGCTGGGCGACGGCCCGGTCATCCGCGGCGGCATCCCGGCCATGCAACCGGCAGCGGCGGGCGAAACGTGGGACGCGAGCGTCAGCACGGCCGCGGAATGGGCGGCAGCCCATTCGCCGCGTTGCGCGCCGGGGCACGCCGGGACCGAGTAAGCCGGCTTACGCCAGGGCTTCCTTCGCGGCCTGTTCCGGGCTCAAGCCTTCGTAGAACAGGTCGGTAAACCACTCGACCTGTTCCTCGATGTGTTCCAGCGCCTCTTCCCGGGTGGCGCCGCCGGCGACCAGGTGGTTTTCGACGTCGATGCACCAGTTGATCAGTGCCATCGTCTCGTCGTCGAGTTTTTCTTTCTTTGCCATCGTTCAGCCCAATACTTTCTTCAGCCACGCCGAGATGTGCTGGACTTCCTCCAGGCACAGCGAGTGCTGCATGGCGTACTCGTGCCACTCGAGCTGGTAGCCCAGCGACTGGAGCAGGTCGCGCGACGCCTCGGCGCGGTTGAACGGTACCACGTTGTCATAGCGGCCGTGCGCCATGAAGATCGGCGTGGCCTTGCTCGCTTCGGTGCGTTCCGTGCCCAACCTGGCCGACAGCGGCACGTAGCCGGACAGGCACAGCAGACCGGCCAGCGTTTCCGGGTGGCGCAGGCCGGTCTGGATGGCCATCGCGCAGCCTTGCGAGAAACCGGCCAGCAGGATGCGCGACGCGGGAATGCCGCGCTGCTTCTCGCGCTCGATGAGGGCTTCGATCTCCTGCTGCGACGCGCGCAGGCCACCCTCGTCCTCGCGCCGGTCCGCTTCCAGGCCGGTGATGTCGTACCAGGCGCGCATCACATAGCCGTTGTTGATGGTGACGGGCATCGTCTTCGCATGCGGGAAGATGAAGCGGATGCCGGGCAGGCCGGCGAGGTCCAGCTCGCGCACCATCGGCACGAAGTCGTTGCCGTCCGCGCCCAGGCCGTGCATCCAGATGATGGCGATTTCGGGGTTGTCGTTGGTCTCGATCTGGATGTGTTCGAGCAGGTCGCTCATGCGGTGTCCTCGGTGTGTTCGATGCGGAATCAGGATGCGGCGGGGCGTTGCGCCGATTTCGGGCGGAAGGCCTTGCAGATGGCCGGGTTTGTCTCGACGTACGGCCCTTTGAGAAGGTCGATGCAGTACGGGACGGCCGCGAAGATGCCGCCGACGACGCTCTTGCCGTCCGCGTCCTTCAGGCCTTCCAGCGTTTCCCTGATCGATTTCGGCTGGCCCGGCAGGTTCATGACCAGCGCGGCGTGATCAGGCGTCTCGCGGATCACGGCGGTCTGGCGCGACAGGATCGCAGTCGGCACGAAGTGCAGGCTGATCTGGCGCATCTGCTCGCCGAAGCCGGGCATTTCCTTGGTGCCCACGGCCAGCGTCGCTTCCGGCGTGACGTCGCGCCGCGCCGGACCCGTGCCGCCCGTCGTCAGCACGAGGTGGCAGCGGACGGTATCCACCAGTTCGACGAGCGTCTGCTCGATGCTGGCGCGGTCGTCCGGGATCAGGCGCGTCTCGACGCGGAACGGGGTGACGAGGGCCGATTCCAGCCACTCGCGCAGCGCGGGAATGCCCTTGTCCTCGTACACGCCGGTGCTGGCGCGGTCGGAGACCGACACCAGGCCAATGACGAGTTCTTCGACTTTATTGTCCAGACTCATCGTGTTCGTCCTCGTCCTCGGCGCTGTCGTCTTCGGCGGCGGCCGCTTTCGGCTGCTTCGCCAGGTCCTTCAGGATCTGGAAGATTTCGCGGTAGGCCTTGGGCGGCTTGTTCTCGGCCTGTTCCTTGCGGGCATTGCGGATCAGGGTGCGCAGGTGCTGCACGTCCAGGTCCGGATGTTCTTCCAGCAGCTGGGTCAGCGCCTTGTCGTCGGCCAGCAGCTTGTCGCGGCGGCGCTCCAGTGCGTGCAGGGCGGCGGCTTCGGCCCTGGAAGTGCCTTTCCAGCTTTCGATGGTGCGCTGGATGACGGCGACTTCCTCCTCGTCGAGGCTGCGCATCAACTTGCCGACGAATTGCAGCTGGCGGCGCCGGCCTTCGTGGTTGGTGATGGTCTGGCACATGAGGATGGCGTCGCGGACTTCCTCCGGCATCGGGACGCGCTTGACGCGGTCGAGTGGCGCCTCGATGAGTTGTTCGCCGAGCTTCTGCAGCTCGTTACTCTGGCGCTTGAGTTCGGACTTGGAGGGACGCTCGTATTCCTGGTCGAACTCGTCGGAGCGGAAGCCGACGGAGCCGCGGTTGGCATTTGGCATGATGATCTAAATTTGGCTGGCGCACGGCCGGCCAGTAAAAACAGTAAACGGCTGCTATGATAACTGTTTTACGGCTCGCTACGAAAAACGCACATGACCGACTCCGCCTTCACCCATACCCAGGATCAGCTCAAGCAACTTGCACAGGACGTGCTTGCCATTGCCAAAGAAACCGGCGCCAGCGATGCGTCGGTCGAGATCAGCGAGGGTAGCGGGCTGGCGGTGACGGTGCGCAAGGGCCAGGTCGAGACCATCGAGCAGAACAAGGACAAGGGCATCGGCGTGACCGTGTACTGCGGCAAGCGCCGCGGCCATGCCAATACGTCGGATTTTTCGCGCGATTCGCTGCGCGCCACCGTCGAGGCGGCGTACAACATCGCCCGCTTCACGGCCGAGGACCCGGCCGCCGGCCTGCCGGACGCCGACCTGCTGGAAACGAACCCGCGCGACCTGCGCCTGTGCTACCCATGGGACATCAACGCCGAGGATGCCGTGGCCATCGCCCAGCGCTGCGAGGCGGCCGCCTTTGCCGTCGACAAGCGCGTCACCAACAGCGAGGGCGCCAGCGTCTACGTGCAACAGTCGCATTTCGTCGCTGCGAACAGCTTCGGCTTCTGCGCCGGCTACCCGTTCTCGCGCCACACCCTGTCCGTCGCGCCGATCGCCGGCAAGGGCGCCCACATGCAGCGCGACGACTGGTATTCGTCGGCGCGCGACCCGAACAAACTGGGCGATCCGGAAAAGATCGGCCGCTATGCCGCCGAGCGCGCCCTCGCACGCCTGCACGCGCGCAAGCTCGACACGCGCACGTGTCCCGTGCTGTTCGAGGCGCCCCTGGCCGCCGGCCTGTTGGGTGCTTTCGTCCAGGCAACGTCGGGCGGCGCCCTGTACCGTAAATCGAGCTTCCTGCTCGATTCCCTGGGCCAGAACATCTTCCCGTCGCACATCCAGATCGTCGAAGACCCGCACCTGATCGGCGGCGTGGGCTCGGCCCCGTTCGACGAGGAAGGCGTGCGCACCCAGCGCCGCAAGGTCGTCAGCGACGGCGTGCTGCAGGGCTACTTCCTGTCGTCTTATTCGGCCCGCAAGCTGGGCATGCAGACGACGGGCAATGCCGGTGGTTCGCACAACCTGGAAATCGTCTCGAAGGAAACGAAGATCGCCGACGATTTCGAAGGCATGCTGCGCAAGATGGGCACGGGCCTGCTCGTCACCGAGCTGATGGGGCAGGGCACGAACTACGTCACGGGCGATTACTCGCGCGGCGCGTCCGGCTACTGGGTCGAGAACGGCGTCATCCAGTACCCCGTCGAAGAGATCACCATCGCGGGCAACATGAAGGACATGTTCCAGTCCATCGTCGGCATCGGCAACGATGTGCTGACGCGCGGCAACAAGTCGACCGGTTCGATCCTGCTCGAGAAGATGGTCGTCGCCGGTAACTGAAGACAGCGCTCGCGGTTGGCCGCCGCGAGCACGAAATCCGGGTTCCTGCAATAATGTGCAGATGCACATATTTGAAGAAAGGAACCCGATGGACATCCTCACCGCCGCACGCAGGCGCTACACCGCCAAGGCCTACGACCCGACCCGCCGCGTCCCCGAAGAGACCATGCAGCAGATCTACGAAGTGCTGCGCAACAGTCCGTCGTCGGTGAATTCTCAGCCCTGGCACTTCATCGTCGCCAGCACGCCGGAAGCGAAGGCGCGCCTGGCCAAGGGCGTGCAGGGCCCGTACAGCTACAACGAGGCGAAGATCCTGAATGCCTCGCACGTGATCCTGTTCTGCACGCGCGTGGATGCCGAAGGCGGCCACCTGGAGCGCTTGCTCGAGCAGGAACAGCGCGACGGCCGGTTCAAGGACGATGCCGCCAAGGCGGGCCAGGCCAAGGGCCGCCTGGGCTACGTCAACCTGCACCGCTACACGCTGAAGGACCTGCCGCAGTGGTTCGAGAAGCAGGCCTATATCGCCCTGGGCAATGCCATGCTGGCGGCCAGCGCGCTGGGCGTGGACACGACGCCGATGGAAGGCCTCGATCCGGCCGCGCTGGACGCGGAACTGGGCTTGCACGAGCGGGGCCTGTCCAGCCTCGTGCTGCTCAGCTTCGGCTACCACGCCGACAGCGATTTCAACGCCGCGCTGCCGAAGTCGCGCCTGGCGCAGGAGCAGGTGTTCACGTTCCTGTAACGGCGATGCCGAACGGGGCGAGCCGGGGCAGCCAGGCTTGCTCCAGTATCCGGGTGAAGCCTTCGCGCGTGGGGTACAGTTCGTTTTCCCAGTCGTCCTGGTAGTGTCCCGGGGACGTCGCCAGGCACCCCCGGCTGTCGACGTGGAACACGCGCGCCAGCGGCGAGTGAAAGGCGGCGAGCACGTCGTCGTTGAGCACGTCGATCAGGTGGCGCATGACGCGCGTGCGGAACGCGAGGTCGGGATCGACGTGCGCCGCGTCCATCAGCGTCGTGATCCAGCCGCCGTGCGCGTTGACGAAGCTCCGCCCGTCCGGCACCGGATAGTCGTAGCCGTTCAGGAAGACCGGCTGCAGCCAGGGCGTGTTGCGGTAGGCCCAGCGCAGCGTGCGGATGATGCCGTTCAGGCCGATGTCGATGTGGTACAGCAGCAGGTCGAGCCGTTCCGCCGAAAAGCAGGCGGCCGGGTCGCGCGCATGCGCGCAGTCGTCGCGCAGCGCCAGGCCATGCTCCAGCGCGTCGTTCGCGAAGCCGCTGAGGTAGAACTCGGAAAAGGGCGGGCTGCCCGCCAGGTGCGTGCGGATCACGTCCGCGCAGGCGCCGTCGCCGATGTATTCGTTGAGCCGGGCGCCGTTGAAGCCCAGCAGGCGGATCGCCGCGTGCTCCGGCGCCACGCGCGGGTGCTCGACCAGCGCCTGCAACAGCGTCTGGTCGCCGTGCCAGAACCACGTGTCGCCCAGCGCGAGCCCGGCCGGCGGCGGCGCGTCGTCTTCCGGGATCTCGCCCGGCCGGTAGATGATGCCCACGCGCCCTCCCGTGCCGCGATCCTTCCTGCTGTTGGACCGGGGAGGGCGCGGGGCGTTCCCGCAGATCAGGCGAACGTCAGGTTGTCGAAGGTCGAGACGTTCAGCACCTGGGTGTTGTGCGACAGGACCGCCAGCCCGCCGAACACCGTCGCCGGCATGTTCACCGTGGCGCTGCCGACCTGCGTCCAGTTCACGCCGTCGGACGACATGAAGCCGGTGAACGTGTTGCCCGCGCGGGTCAGGCGGACCCAGTAGGGGGCCGTAGGCCCGCTGACGATGCCGGCCTGGTTGGTGCCGGCGCCCGTCCCCGGGCGGTACGTCATCTGCGCACCGTTGCCCGGCGTGATCGCCATGAAGACGTTCTGCGCATTGCTGTCGAACGTGGTGCGGATCATCAAACCGGACTTGGCCCAGGGATTCGTGTTGGCCTGGCTCGCCACGCGTACCGTGATCGTGCCGTCGCCCGTCATGGATTGCGGCGCGAAATGGAAGGCGTCGGACCCGCCCCAGATGTCGGCGCCGCCGCCCTGCAGCGTGTAGACGCCGTTCGCCATGCTGGCGCTGCCGGGCAGTCCGACGTTACCGACGTCGAGGTCGAACATCGGCGCCGGCAGCGTCGAGCCGGCGAGCGCCGCGATGTCCGCCGCGCCCAGCGCGCCGTTGTAGATGCGGAAGTCGTCGATCATGCCGTTGAACGTCGGATCGCCC
>Ga0207667_10005853_pt1 | contig 14973 bp, 15 predicted proteins | sample KBSCornC52_FD_184301 | JGI IMG/M metagenome (GOLD analysis project Ga0207667, IMG submission 184301) | Corn rhizosphere microbial communities from Kellogg Biological Station, Michigan, USA - KBS Corn C5-2 (SPAdes) (version 2) | ecosystem: Host-associated > Plants > Roots > Rhizosphere > Soil ... | reverse complement strand
TCCGGGCCGGCACCGGCGGCGGCATCGAGGTGGTCTGCGCCGAGCTCAAGCGCGACAGCGACAAGTTCGACTTCGTCGCCGCCGAGTTCGCCGCAGCGCGCCGCCGCATCACCGGGGGAGCGCAACGTGCCCTGGTCGCGGCGTTCAGCGACGATCTGGCCGAGCTCGCGGCGGCCTGCCAGCAGCTGCTCGCCGACGCCAGTGACGAGATCACCGAGGCCATCGTCGACCGCTATTACGCGGGCCGGGTCGAGACCACCGCCTTCGCTGTCGCCGACGCCGCCATCGCCGGGCGGCACGGCGAGGCCCTCGGCCTGCTGCGGCATGCGCTCGCGTCGGGGGCCGACCCCGTTCCGATGGTCGCGGCTTTCGCCAGCAAGGTGCGCACGATGGCCAAGCTGAGCGGCCAGCGCGGCAGCTCCGGCGAACTCGCTGCGCGATTCGGGCTGGCTCCCTGGCAGGTCGACCGGGCTCGCCGTGACCTTCAGGGCTGGACGGATGCCGGCCTCGGCCGCGCGATCGAGACCCTGGCCGCGACCGACGCGCAGGTCAAGGGCGGGGGCCGCGATCCCGTCTACGCCCTGGAACGCATGGTCGAGTCGATCAGCACCCGCGGCGAGCGCTAGCGCGAATGGATCCGGCGCCGTCAGGAACGACAGCTGCGCTGTCGAATCGCGCCCAGACATGAGTGAAGGCCCCCGCGCTGAGCGTGGGGGCCTTCTTCGTGCGGCCTGAGCCGACGACGAGACTAGAGGCTGGCGACAGCCTTGCTGATCGCGCTCTTGCGGTTGGCGGCCTGGTTGGCGTGGATGACGCCCTTCGAGGTGGCCTTGTCGAGCTTCTTGGACGCGAGGCGCAGGGCCTCGTCGGCCTTCTTCTTGTCGCCCGAGGCGATCGCGGCGTGGGTGGCGCGGATCGCGGTCTTGAGCTCGCTCTTGACCGCCTTGTTGCGCTCCTGGGCCTTCTTGTTGGTGCCGATGCGCTTGATCTGCGACTTGATGTTCGCCATGAAGAATGTGTCTTTCGCTACGTGGAAGTGTGGATGTTGCCGGCTGGGCGGTAGAGGGGCGCCTCCGGCCAATCGCGTGGTGGGAAACCACACGCAAACCAAGGGGCTACGTTACCAGGTCGGGGATTCCCGGGCAATCGGCGCGAGGCGGCGCTGGGCTGGCCCAGGTAGCCTGAAGCATGCCGTCGCTCGCCGCCCACATCCCCGAGGTGCCGGGGTCGGGCATCCGGCGCATCTATGAGATCGCGGCCGAGCTCGACGGCGTGATCTCACTCGGCGTCGGCGAGCCGGATGTGCCGATCGCGCTGCACATCGCCGCTGCGGCTCGTGCGGCCTGGGATCGCGACGACACGAACTACAACCCGAACGGCGGCATCCTGCCGCTGCGGCGTGCGATCGTCGACAAGCTGGCGGCCGAGAACGGCATCCCCGTGGAGGTCGAGCAGGTCTGGGTGACGATCGGCGCGACCCAGGCGATTCACCTGGCGATGCAACTCGTGCTGGGTGCGGGCGACGAGGTGCTCGTCCCCGACCCGGGCTACACGATCTTCACGATGAACGCGCGGATGCTCGACGCGCGACCCGTGCCCTACTCGCTGACGCCCGAGCGGGCGTTCCTGCCGAGCATCGACGAGCTCGAGGCGCTGATCACGCCGCGGACGCGCATGATCATCGTCAACTCGCCGTCCAATCCTCTCGGCTCGGTGTTCCCGCGTGCGGTGCTCGAGCAATTGCTCGACTTCGCTCGCCGGCACGACCTGTGGATCCTCAGCGACGAGGTCTACGAGCGTTTCACCTGGGGCGAGCCGCACCTCAGCCTGGCCGCGCTCGATGCCGAGAGCGCGGCATCTGGAGCGGGCGGCGCAGGGGGCGGTGGCGTCGAGCGCGTGTTCAGCGTGTTCTCGTTCTCGAAGACCTATGCCATGACCGGCATCCGGGTCGGCTACCTGGTGACCCCACCCGGGCTGTCGGCGACCATGCGCAGCATGCAGGAGGCCTCGATCAGCTGCGTGGCGATGCCGGATCAGTACGCGGCGCTCGCCGCGGTCCTGGGGGAGCAGTCGCACGTGAGCGCTGCCGCGGCCCACTACCGGGCGAACTACGCGGCCGCTTCGAACGCGCTCACGGCACGCGGCATCCACTTCCTCGAACCCACCGGCGCGTTCTATCTGTGGGTGGATGTCTCGCACGCGACCGAGGGCGACGTGGCGGCCTGGGCCGAGCGCTTCCTGCTGCGCGAGCGGGTGGCCGTCGCACCCGGCAGCGCCTTCGGGCGCTCCGGCGAGGGCTGGATCCGCCTCTGCCTCGCGGCCACGGAGGCCGACCTGCTCGCGGGCATCGCTCGGCTGCCGGCCGGCTCGCACCGCTAGTCGCACTCGTCGGCGGCGCCGCCGCGCGCATGGGAGAATGGCCCGTCATGTCTCCGCGCGCCCTGAAGTCTCTCGAGCCGGCCTCGACCGACCCCGCGAAGATCCGCAACTTCTGCATCATCGCCCACATCGACCACGGCAAGTCGACCCTGGCCGACCGGATGCTGGGCATCACCGGGGTGGTCAGCGATCGCGACATGCGCGCCCAGTACCTCGACCGCATGGACATCGAGCGTGAGCGCGGCATCACGATCAAGAGCCAGGCCGTGCGGATGCCATGGTCGCTCGACGGCGACACCTTTGCGCTGAACATGATCGACACGCCTGGCCACGTCGATTTCACCTACGAGGTCAGCCGCTCGCTCGCCGCCTGCGAGGGCGCGATCCTGCTGGTGGATGCCGCCCAGGGCATCGAGGCCCAGACCCTGGCCAACCTGTACCTGGCCCTCGACAACGACCTGACGATCATCCCGGTGCTCAACAAGATCGACCTGCCCGCCGCGGAGCCCGACAAGTACGCCAAAGAGCTCGCCAGCTTGATCGGCGGCGACCCGGCCGACGTGCTGCGGGTCAGCGGAAAGACCGGTGCGGGCGTCACCGAGCTGCTCGACCGCGTGGTCGAGCTCATCCCGGCCCCGACCGGCGACCCGAACGCGCCGGCGCGCGCCATGATCTTCGACTCGGTCTACGACACCTACCGCGGCGTCGTGACCTACGTGCGCATGATCGACGGCAAGCTGAGCCCGCGCGAGCGCATCCAGATGATGTCGACCAAGGCCATCCATGAACTGCTCGAGATCGGCGTGAGCTCGCCCGAGCCGACCCCCACCAAGGGTCTGGGCGTCGGCGAGGTGGGCTACCTGATCACCGGCGTGAAGGATGTGCGCCAGTCGAAGGTCGGCGACACGGTCACCAACGCGGCCAAGCCGTCCACCCAGGCGCTGCCGGGCTACACCGACCCGAAGCCGATGGTGTTTTCGGGGCTGTATCCGATCGACGGCAGCGACTACCCGATCCTGCGCGAGGCCCTCGACAAGCTCAAGCTGTCGGATGCCTCGCTCAACTACGAGCCCGAGACCTCCGTCGCCCTCGGGTTCGGATTCCGTTGCGGCTTCCTCGGACTGCTCCACCTCGAGATCGTCACCGAGCGCCTGGAGCGCGAGTTCGGACTCGACCTGATCGCGACGGCGCCGTCGGTGCCCTATGAGGTGACCACCGAGGACAAGAAGCAGTACACCGTCACCAACCCGAGCGAGTTCCCGACCGGAACCAAGATCGCCAGCGTGAGTGAGCCGATGGTGAAGGCCGCCATCCTGGCCCCCAAGGACTACGTCGGCACGATCATGGAGCTCTGCCAGAGCAAGCGCGGCTCGCTCCTGGGCATGGAGTATCTCGGTGAGGATCGAGTCGAGATCCGCTACTCGATGCCACTGGGCGAGATCGTCTTCGACTTCTTCGACCAGCTCAAGAGCAAGACAGCCGGCTACGCGAGTCTCGACTACGAGCCGAGCGGCGAGCAGGATGCCGACTTGGTCAAGGTCGACATCCTGCTGCAGGGCGAGGCGGTCGACGCGTTCAGCGCGATCGTGCACCGCGACAAGGCCTACGCATACGGACTCCTGATGACCGAGCGGCTCAAGAAGCTCATCCCGAGGCAGCAGTTCGAGGTGCCGATTCAGGCCGCCATCGGCGCTCGCATCATCGCGCGCGAGTCGATCTCGGCGATGCGCAAAGACGTGCTGGCCAAGTGCTACGGCGGTGACATCACCCGCAAGCGCAAGCTGCTCGAGAAGCAGAAGGAGGGCAAGAAGCGGATGAAGATGGTCGGCCGCGTCGAGGTCCCTCAGGAAGCATTCATCGCCGCGCTCTCGGGCGACGTCGAGGGCAAGGACCCGAAGAAGAAGTAAGGCGCCTAGGCCTGCGGGGCCGAGCCGGCGTAGTACCAGCACTCGCCTCCACGATCGCCGTCCTTCCACTGGTTCTCGTTGGGGCCGTACGCGATCCAGCCACGGCCGTCCGCATCGGCGCCGTCGCCGCAGTGAGTCTGGATCGCCGCGTTGAACTCGTCATCGCTCGGATAGGTGTCGCCCGAGAAGGTGAAAGACGACTGGTACTGCCACTGGTAGTCGCCCGTGCAGTCGGCGATCGTCGCCTGGGGGTCGTCGAGCGGCCCGGTGTCGCCAGAGGGGTCGGTCGTGGTGACACAGCTTTCGAACAGCTCGGGCGTGTCCTGCGCCTGCTTCACCAGGGTGGAGACCTGGTTGGGCAGTCGGGCCAGCTCCGGCTGCGAATAGAGCGATCCCGTTCTGAGCACGCCGATGTCGCACCTGACCCAGCGCGCCCCCTTCTTCCATTCCTTCTCGGGCGCGACGAAGAAATAGGGCAGCAGCCGGCCGTTGTCCGGCACCACGATGAGGTCGGACAGCCGCGAGTTGCAGGCTCGGAAGGCTGCCGTCTGGATGGCGGCGCTCAGGTCGCCGTGCTTGTCGCGCCAGGTCGGCGCGGAACTCTTGACTGTCACGACCGCATACGTGATCAGCTGGTGACGGCTGACGCAGGCAACGGCGCCGCCATTCGTCCAGGCCGCGGCGCCGTCGGCCGTGTCAATCGTCGAGGTCCAGCAATCTCCGACGCTCGGCTTCTGGTTCGGCGAGACGGTGTGCCGGATGAAGCTGGTCACGGTCGAGCAGCCCGAGAGCACGGACACCGAGAGCGTCGCGATCGCGACCGCGACCACCACTCTGCGGCGCATCCAGCTGCTCATCGAGACCCTTCCGCCGAACCGAGCACGTGACCGGGAGCGTACCGGAACCGGGGGCATCCCGGCGTAGCGTGGGCAGCATGGCTGCGTCCGTGGTGCATATCGAGATCATCGGCCGGGATCCCGCTCGGCTTCGCGAGTTCTACGGACGGCTGTTCGGCTGGACGTTCGACACCGACTCGCTCGTCGCGCCCGAGGTCAGCGATGCGGGACAGTACGGCTTCATCACGCCCGAGCCGGATGCCGCGGCCGTCGCCGGCGGTGTGGGAGGTGGCCCCGCTTTCCGTCCGCATGCGGTCTTTTACGTTGGAGTCCCTAACGTGGGCGCGGCCCTGGCTGACGCCCAGCGGCTCGGCGCCACCGTCGTGATGCCTCCCGCGCAGAATCCGAACGGCCGGCTCGTCGTCGCGCAGTTCGCCGATCCCGAGGGCACGACCGTGGGCCTCGCGGGGCCGGAGTAGCCATGCCGACCTGGGATGACGTCCGCGCCCTCGCCCTCGCGATGCCGGGGGCCGAGGAGTTCGTGACCCGCGGCGATCGCGCGTGGCGCACCGGGGCATCCGGAAAGCTGTTCGTCTGGGAGCGCCCGCTGCGCACGGCCGATCTCGCCGAAACCGGGCCGCAGGATGGCCCGATCGCCGGCGCGCGCGTCGCCGACGAGGGCGAGAAGCTGGCGATGATCGAGAGCGATCCCAACGTTTTCTTCACCATCCACCACTTCGACGGCTACCCCGCGGTGCTGCTGCGCCTCGACCGCATCTCGCGTCAGCGGCTCGACGAGGTGATCTCCGACGCCTGGATCGCCGTGGCGCCGAAGAAGGCGGTCGCCGCCTATCTGGCGGGCCGGGGCACCCCCGGGTCCCCGTAAAATCGTCGCATGACCGAAACGGCCGAGCTCTGGCAGGTGCCCGTCACCTACGCCGCGATCGGCGCCACGCAAGCCGAGGATCTGCTGCGCTACCCTCCGCAGGGGTTTCGGCCGATGGAGGTCCGGGTCCGCATCGGGCACGGCCCCGAGCGGTGGGACTTCGCCTGGGTGCAGGCCATGAGCTGGGGAATCCAGCGCCGAGCCGGGTTCCAGGTCGAACTCGTGGACTCGCCATCGGAGGTGAGCGAAGGCACCTACCTGCCTGTCGCCTTCGACAAGAAGGGCAACCCCATTCAGCCGGCGACGGCGAGTGAGGCGGGCGAGGCGACCTACGCCCCGGATGGGTCAGCGCTGGTCAGGCCGGGCGACTCGGCGCTGCTGAAATGGGTGCTCTGGCCGGTGAAGATCCCCGCCCGGGTGGTGTACGTGATCGACGAGCCCGACCGCAAGGGGTTCGCCTACGGGACGCTTCCCGGACACCCGGAACGCGGCGAAGAGAGCTTCGTGGTCGAGCGCCGCCCCGACGAATCGGTGTGGCTGACCATCCGGTCGTTCTCGCGGCCGGCGAATCGCTGGTTCTGGGCCGCATATCCGCTGCTCAGGATGATGCAGGCGATTTTCACGGAACGCTACAAACGCGCGCTGACCGGCCCGATCAACGAATAGTGGACAAGGACCAAAGACTCCGGCCATGAGCAGAAGCCGCGCGTATGCTCACGTTTCGTGACCGACTATCGACCTCCTGTATCCGATCTGGCCTTCAACCTCGAGCACATCGTGGGCTACGACGAGATCGCGCAACTCCCCGGATTCGAGCACGCCGATCTCGAGACCGTGACCGGCCTGCTCGCCGAGGCGGGCGACTTCGCGGCCGAGGTGGTCGCGCCGACCAACCGGGCGGGCGATCTGCAGGGCGCCGTGCGCAATCCGGATGCCACCGTCACCACGCCTGACGGCTTCAAGGAGGCCTACTCCAAGCTCGTCGAGGCCGGCTGGGCCTCGCTGCCGTTCCCCGAGGAGTTCGAGGGCGGCGGATTCCCGCAGGTCGTCGGCCTGGCTATCCAGGAGATGCTGCTCGGAGCCAACATGGCCTTCGCCCTCGCTCCGCTGCTGACCCAGGGGGCCATCGAGGCGCTCCTGGCCTACGGCAGCGACGAGCAGAAGGCCAGCTACCTGCCCCACATGATCTCGGGCAAGTGGAGCGGCACGATGAACCTGACCGAGCCGCAGGCCGGCTCGGACGTGGGCGCGCTGGTCACGAAGGCGGTTCCGCGCGATGACGGCACCTTCGGCATCTCGGGTCAGAAGATCTTCATCACCTACGGCGAGCACGACATGGCCGAGCAGGTGGTGCACCTGGTGCTGGCGCGCACCCCGGGCGCCCCGGCAGGAACCGCCGGGATCTCATGCTTCATCGTCCCGAAGTTCCTGGTCAACGACGACGGAACGCTGGGCGAGCGCAACGGCGTGAAGGTGCTGTCGCTCGAGCACAAGCTGGGCATCCACGGTTCGCCCACCTGCGTGATGGAGTACGACGACGCGACCGGCTACTTGATCGGCGACCTGAACAAGGGCATGCGCATCATGTTCGTCATGATGAACACCGCGCGGCTGTCGGTCGGCGCCCAGGGTGTCGCGGTCAGCGAGCGCGCGTACCAGCAGTCTCTGGAGTACGCGCAGGTGCGACGTCAGGGCGTGGCGATCCTGCCCAGCGGCCAGGAGCCCGACGCGCCGATCATCGAGCACCCCGACGTGCGCCGGATGTTGATGACCCAGAAGACCTACATCGCCGGCCTCCGCAGCCTGATGCTCTACAACGCCGGCGAGACCGACCGGAGCCTGAGCCACCCCGACCCCGACGTGCGCGCCAGGGCAACCGAAGTCGTCGCGCTGCTCACCCCGATCTGCAAGTCGATGGGCACCGATCTCGGCAACGAGCTCACCTCGCTCGCGCTGCAGATCCACGGCGGCATGGGCTACATCGAAGAGACCGGCGCCGCGCAGCACTACCGCGATGTGCGCATCACGGCGATCTACGAGGGCACCAACGGCATCCAGGCCGCGGACCTGATCGGCCGCAAGCTGGGCGTCCGTGGCGGGGCGTCGGTCACCGAGTTCCTCGCCTCGATGCGCGAGCTCGATGCACAGCTGGTCGCCGCGGGCGACGCGTTCACGAGCATCCGGTCGAACTTCATCGAGCAGCTCGACAAGCTGGTCGAGACGACGAATTGGATGCTGCGCACCGGGGCAGGCGACCCGGCCGCGGCCCTCTCCGGCTCGAGCCCGTACCTGCGCCAGTTCGGCCTGGTCGTGCTCGCGTGGCTGTTGGCAAAGGGCGCCCTCGCCGCCGCTCCGCTCGACCCGGCGCTCGCCGAGACCCGGCTCGTGATGGCCCGATTCTTCGCCGAGCAGTTGCTGCCGGCCGCGAGCGGCCTGGCCGCCGCCGCGACCGCGGGCTCCGGCGACTTGTTCGCCCTCGACGCCGGGCAGTTCGCCGACACCGCGAGCGCCGCCGCGAGGTAGTCGAGCGGCGGGCGCGCGACGCTCGAGCGGCCGGCTCGGCGCCGCGAGAGAATGGGGGCACCATGCCTTCCGCCCTCCCGATCGCCGACCCGGCTCCCGCCGATGGCTTGCTGCCCGAGTCGGTCACCGCGGGATGGGGCGCCCGCGACTTCGGCGTGTACGTGCACGTACCGTTCTGCCGAGTGCGCTGCGGCTACTGCGACTTCAACACCTACACCGCCGATGAGGTGCGCGGGGTCAAGCAGAGCGATTACGCCGGGCAGGCGCTGGTTGAGATCGCGCAGGCACGTGAGGTGCTCTCCACAACCGGGGCGCCTCGGCGCGCGGTGTCGACGGTGTTCTTCGGCGGAGGCACGCCGACCCTGCTGCCGGTGAGCCAGCTGGCCCAGTTGCTCGACGGGATCCGCGACGCTTGGGGGCTCGCAGCGGGTGCCGAGGTGACCACCGAGGCCAATCCCGACTCGGTCGGGCCGGACTCCCTGGCCGCGCTCGCCGAGGCCGGGTTCACCCGGGTGAGTTTCGGCATGCAGTCGGCCGTTCCGCACGTGCTCGCGACGCTCGAGCGGACGCACGACCCCGAGCGCATCCCGCTCGTGGTCGAGTGGGCGCGGGCCGCCGGACTCCAGGTGAGCCTCGACCTGATCTATGGCACGCCCGGGGAGTCGTTGGACGATTGGCGCGCGTCGCTCGATCTCGCGCTGGCACAGCATCCCGATCATCTGAGCGCGTATGCGCTGATCGTCGAGGCCGGCACCAAGCTCGCGCGCCAGATCGCCCGCGGCGAGGTCGCTCAACCCGACGACGATCTGCAGGCCGACATGTACGAGTTGGCTGACGCCCTGCTGAGCGACGCCGGATACGACTGGTACGAACTGAGCAATTGGACGACGGATGCCGCGCACCGTTCACGCCACAACCTCGCCTACTGGACCGGCCAGGACTGGTGGGGCGTCGGCCCGGGAGCCCATTCCCACGTCGGCGGGGTGCGCTGGTGGAATGTGAAGCACCCGGCGGCCTACGCCGAGCGGATCGCGGCCGGCGTCTCGCCCGCCGCTGGTCGGGAGACCCTCGACGAGGCAACTCGTCGCACCGAGACCGTGCTGCTCACCAGCAGGGTGAGCGACGGTCTGGCGATCAGCGAGCTCGACCTGCCGGGTCGGGGCGCGGTCGCGGGACTCATCGCCGACGGGTTGATCGACGGGCGTGCCGCTGTGAACGGTCGGGTCGTGCTGACCTTGAGCGGCCGTCTGCTGGCCGACGCGGTGGTGCGCAGACTGCTGGGCGACTGAACTGGTCGCTACTCGACCACCACGACCGCTAGCGGATGAACTCGATCGCGATCGGGTAGCGGTAGAACTCGCCGCGGTTCGCGGCCATGGCCGCCAGGATGCCGAACACAATATTGAGAACGGCGGCGGCCAGCACGACGAAGATGCCGACGAAGACGATGAAGAGCACGATCCCGACGACGTAGGCGATCAGGAGCGTGAGCTGGAAGTTCAGGGCCTGCCGGGTGTGCCAGCGCACGAAGGGGCCGCGGTCCTTGAGCACGAGATAGGCGATCAGCGGTGCGACCCAGTGGAACAGGATCCCGCCCACATGGGTCAGGATCGACCACATCTTCTCGTCGGCCGGGCTCAGCGGCGGTTGGGACGCTGCGTAGTTCACGGGCGGCGGAGGCGGTGTCGTCATCCCCGCATTAAAGCAGCAGAGCCGAGCCCCGAGGGCCCGGCTCTGCGCGGTGCGTCGTTGCGACTACTTGATCCAGCGGATGTTGACCGGGTAGCGGTAGGAGCCGCCGCCGTTCACCTTCACGCCACCGAGGATCGCGAAGATGATGTTGACGATCACGATCGCCCAGATGATCAGGCCCAGCAGCAGCGAACCGATGCCGAAGGTGAAGGCGCCGATGATCAGGCTGAGGATGTTGCCGATGATCACGATCGCGGTCACGTTGATCGTCCAGTTGAGGGCCTCTTTGCCCTCCACGGCGACCTTGGGACCGCGGTCCTTGAACACCAGGTAGATGATCAGGGCGGGGACCAGCAGGATGATGTTGCCGAAGTGAGCGAACGAGGCCCACTGCTTGTCTTCGGCTTCGGTCAGCGGCGCAGCCGGCTGCGCGGCGGGAGCAGGTTCGGTCATGGTGTGATGCCTTTCGATGTGCGGAGTGAACCCCGGGTTCTGGGTAAGAGCGGGGGCTGGCGCCTTCGCTGGCCCCGGGAGGGGTCGGGCGCAAGCACATGCACAAGGTAGCGCCTCGCAAATGTCGCATGCAACGGGTCGGTCACAGCGTGTCGCGCTACTATTAGCAGTCAGGTGACGGGAGTGCTAAGCCTTCTTGCGCCTGCGAGCTGGACGGAAGGCGGTGCTCCCATGGTCTCTGACCGCGGACTCGAAGTGCTCCGCGTCATCGTGCAGGACTACGTCGCGTCGCGCGAGCCGGTCGGCTCGAAGACGATCGTCGAACGGCACTCCTTCGGCGTCTCAGCGGCCACCATCCGCAACGACATGGCGCAGCTCGAAGAGGAGGAGCTGATCACCGCCCCGCACACCTCCTCGGGCCGCGTGCCGACCGACAAGGGCTACCGCGTGTTCGTCGACCGGCTCACCGAGGTGCGGCCGCTGACGGCCGTGCAGCGGCAGGCGATCGAGACCTTCCTGGGCCAGGCGGTCGACCTGGATGACGTGCTGACGCGCACGACGCGCCTCCTGTCGCAGCTGACCAACCAGGTGGCCCTCGCGCAGTACCCCTCGTTCGGCAGCGCACGCGTGCGGCACATCGAGGTCGTTGCGCTCGCGGCATCCCGGATCATGACCGTGCTCATCACCGACACCGGTCGCGTCGATCAGCGACTGCTCGAGGTTCCGGGTGCGGCGGCGGACAGCCCGGCCATGCTCGAGTTCCTGGGCGAACTGCGCGGGCGCCTGAACGCCGAACTGGGCGGCAAGGCGCTGGCGGATGTCGCCGAGCCGCTGCGCGCGCTGGCCGCCGGCTTCCCGCGCGAGCACGCACCGTTGGTCGACGCCGTCGCCGCCTGCCTCGCCGAGCAGGTCGCGGCGAACCGGCAGGACCGTCTGGTGATGGCCGGCGCTGCCAATCTGGCCCGCACCGAGAGCGACTTCAGCGGGAGCATCTATCCGGTGCTCGAGGCGATCGAGGAGCAGGTCATCCTGATCAAGCTGTTCGGTGAGATGGAGATCGAGGGCGACAGCGTGTCGGTCAGCATCGGGCACGAGAACCAGGGCTTCGGTCCGGGTGCCCAGGGGCTGAACGAGACCAGCGTGCTCGCCTCGGGCTACACCGCGTCGGGCGGCAGCGTCGCCCGGGTCGGCCTGCTCGGGCCGACGCGGATGGACTATTCGAACAACATGGCCGCGGTGCGAGCGACCGCCCGCTACCTGACCCGACTGCTCTCGGCCGAGAGCACGCACGCCGACGAGACTCCCGACGACAAGTACGAGGAACCATAAGAGTGGCCGACCACTACGAAGTGCTGGGCGTCGACCGCGCCGCGACTCCCGAAGAGATCAAGAAGGCGTACCGCAAGCTGGCGCGCGAGCTCCATCCCGACGTGAATCCGAGCGAAGACGCCGCCGAGCGCTTCAAGCTGGTGACGCACGCCTACGACGTGCTGAGCGATCCGGATCAGCGCGAGCGCTACGACCTCGGACCGCAGGCGGGATTCGGCGGCGCGGGTGCCGGCGGCTTCGGATTCGGCGACATCTTCGACACCTTCTTCGGTGCGGCGCAGGGGCGCACGGCCGGGCCGCGCTCGCGGCGCGAGCGGGGCCAGGACGCCCTGCTGCGGATCGAAGTCGACCTCGACGAGGTGATCTTCGGCACCAAGCGCGAGATCGAGGTCGACACCGCGATCCTCTGCGAGACCTGCAACGGCTCGTGCTGCGCGCCGGGCACCTCGCCGGTGACCTGCGACATCTGTCGGGGCACCGGGTCGATCCAGCGCTCGGTCCGCTCGCTGCTCGGCAATGTGATGACCTCGTCGCCGTGCGGCACCTGCCGTGGCTACGGCACCGTCATCCCGAACCCGTGCCCGACCTGCGCGGGCCAGGGCCGCGTCCGCGCCAAGCGGAACGTGACGGTCGATGTGCCATCGGGCGTCGACACCGGCATGCGGCTGCATCTGCCCGGCGAGGGCGAGACGGGCCCCGCCGGTGGACCGAACGGCGACCTCTATCTGGAGGTCAAGGTCAAGCACCACGACATCTTCAGCCGCAACGGCGACGACCTGCTCGCCACCCTCGAGGTCCAGATGACGGATGCCATCCTGGGCACCACCGTGAAGCTCGCGGGTCTGGATGGCGAGCTCGCCATCGACCTCAAGCCCGGGGTCCAGAGCGCCGACATCGTGACCGTGAAGGACCGCGGCATCACCCGCCTGCGCGGCGGGGGCCGGGGCGACCTCAAGGTCGGCATCCAGGTGGTGACCCCGGTCCGCCTGAACAGCAAGGAATCGCAGCTGATCAAGGAATTCGCCGAGAGCCGCCGACCGGTGCCGCCCGAGTTCGCGACCTTCCAGCAGGGGCTGTTCGCCAAGCTGCGCGACCGGTTCCTCGGGGTCTAGCCCGCGGATGGCGTCGCTCTACCTGAACCCGGAGCTGGAGCCCGCTGACGCCGAGATCGGCTCCCGCGTGAGCGTCGGCGGCGACGAGGCGCGCCACGCGGTCAGCGTCGCGCGCGTGCGCATCGGCGAGCGGATCGCCATCGGCGACGGCTCGGGATTCGTGGTCAGGGGCGCGGTGATCGAGGCATCCGCCGCCGTGCTCGCCATCGAGGTCGACGAGGTCCGGCATGATCCCGAGCCGGAGCCTCCGCTCTGGCTGGCGCAGGCGTTGGCCAAGGGCGATCGAGACGAGCTGGCGATCCAGGCCGCCACCGAATTGGGAGTCGCCGGCGTCATCCCCTGGGCCGCCGAGCGATCGGTATCGCGCTGGGATGGCGCCAAGGCGGCAAAGGGTCGGGAGCGCTGGACGTCGATCGTGCGCGAGGCGAGCAAGCAGGCGGTTCGGTCGCGGGTGCCGGAGGTCGCCGCGCTCGCCTCCACGGCCGAGCTGGTGGGACTGCCCGGTCGTCTTCTCGTGCTCGACCCGCTCGGCGACGTTGCCCTGACCGAGCTGCCGTTGGATGGTGGGCGTATCACCCTCGTGGTCGGCCCCGAGGGCGGGATCGCGCCTCGTGAGTTCGACGCGCTCGTCGCTGCCGGTGCGGCTCGCGTGCGGCTCGGGCCCGAGGTGCTGCGCACCTCGACCGCGGGTCCGGCTGCGTTGGCGGTCCTGAATGCGCGGCTGGGACGCTGGTGACGGTCCGGTGACGGTCCGGTGACGGCGCCGACCCTGGCGGGCCGGCCGATCGGTCCGGTCGATGTGCCCGAGCTGGCGCGGGCGTTCACCGCGAGCCGCGAGCTGGATGCGGTGTGGCGCAACGAGCTGGGCGGCCTGACCTTCCGCGACGGGGAGCGCTACCTGAAGTGGAACCCGATCGCCAGCGGCGTCGACCTGGACGACGAGCGGGCCCGCCTGCTCTGGCTCGCACCACGGCATCCCGCGCCCGAGGTGCTGGATTTCGCGCGCGACGAGCTCGGTCAGGTGCTGGTCACACGGGCGCTGCCCGGTGATGGCGCCGTGACCGAAGCATGGCGCGCCCGGCCGCGCGAGGCGGTGCGTGCCATCGCCGCGGGCCTGCGCATGCTGCACGCCCTGCCGGTGACAGACTGCCTGCTCCTCTGCCGCTGGGCACCGGCGCTCCGGGTGCCGACAGACGATCTCGTGGTCGTCCAGGGCGACGCCTGCGCGCCCAACACGATCATCGCGGCGGACGGCGGCTTCGCCGGCCACGTCGATCTCGGCCTGCTCGGCATCGCGGATCGCTGGGCCGACCTGGCGCTGGCGAGCAGGAGCCTGGACTGGAACTACGGGCCAGGCTGGCAGGACGAGTTCTTCGCGGCCTACGGCGTGGAGCGCGACGAAGAGCGCATCGACCTGTACCGCGGGCTCTCCGATGCCGCAGACCCACCTCGACTCTGAGCCAGCCGAGCCGCGCCGTGACCTCCTCTGTAGACTCGATGCATGGCTGAGTCGACCCTTTTCGAGCGCATTACAGCGCGCGAGATCCCGGCTGCCATCGTGTACGAAGACGACAGGATCATCGCCTTCGAAGACATCGCGCCGAAGGCGCCCGTGCACCTGCTGGTGGTGCCGAAGACCGCCGAGTACCGCAACGTCACCGAACTCGCGGCTGGCGATCCGCAGCTGCTCGCCGACGTGGTGGCGGTTGCGCAGCGCCTGGCGGATGAACGGATGGGTGGCGAATACCGCCTGGTCTTCAACTCCGGCGAACGCGTCGGGCAGACGGTGTTCCACGTGCACGCTCATGTCATGGGTGTGGACGGCGCAGACGACGACCTGACGGAAGGCACCCTTG
>Ga0207667_10005851_pt1 | contig 14975 bp, 15 predicted proteins | sample KBSCornC52_FD_184301 | JGI IMG/M metagenome (GOLD analysis project Ga0207667, IMG submission 184301) | Corn rhizosphere microbial communities from Kellogg Biological Station, Michigan, USA - KBS Corn C5-2 (SPAdes) (version 2) | ecosystem: Host-associated > Plants > Roots > Rhizosphere > Soil ... | reverse complement strand
GTCGTCATTGGACCGAGTGGTAAAGACCACGGTGTACCTGAAGGACATGGGCGAGTTCGCCATCATGAACGAGGTCTACGGACGGTATTTCGCGAGCAACGCTCCGGCCCGGGCAACAGTGGAGGTGGCGCGGCTGCCGAGAGACGTCCGAGTCGAGATAGATTGCATCGCGAGTCTGGAGTAAAGAGCTTCACGGCTTCCGCTTATAGGAATCCACGGCGATTCGGATTCCCTCCGGATAAGGAGTTCCCCCGAAACCGAATTCTTTGGCGAACTTTGTGGAGTCAAACAGGTAGGGAGAATCGCTCTGATAGAGCATTTCGTATGACTCACCGATCTCTGCCTTGAACCAGCCGACAACGCGGAGCATGGGCCGGTTTAACACGCGGAATTTGGGGGCTACTCCGAATTCCTTAGCCGCCATCTCTATGAACTCCCTGCCTGTTGGCGGATTGGGCGCCGTGGGCAGATGCCATACCTGGTTCCATACCGTCTCCCGCTCCATCAGCATCGCCACTCCGCGCGCGGCGTCAGGGGTAAACGTCAGAGAGTGAGGCACCGTAGCGTTGACTAGCCACGACGCGGTCGTTCCCTTGGAGAAAGGTTCGAAAACCAGAACGTTCGGCACACCATGCTCGGTATCGGGCCCGTAGAAATCAGCCGCGCGAGCGATCAATGCGCTCAGATTGCCGGCCTTAGCTTCGTTCATCAGAGTCGTGGCAATCTTAGCTCGGATCTCGCCCTTCTTGGAGCAGGGAGCGTACGCAGTTTCCTCCGTCATCGCGCCATCCACTTTCCCATACATGTAGACGTTATCGAAGAAGATCAGCTTCGCCTGCGCTCGTTTGCAGGCTTCGATAGTATTGGCCATGATTCGAGGCCAAAGCTCCTGCCAGACCCGAAGATCGTACTTGAGACCTACCAGCAGGCACACCACGCTCGACCCTTTCACTGCCTGGATGGTCTGCTCCCGATCGGCGAGGTCCGCGGCGAATATTTCCCCACCCGCAACTGGTTTCGGATTGCGGCTTACCAGACGGAAAGCCTGGGGGCTCGCGGCCAGGATCTTCGCGAGCTCATCGCCGATGGGACCACCCGCACCCAGGATGGTGATCATTTCTTCTTACCGCTCAAATCATTTCCCTGGCTCCGCCACCTTGTATCCCTGCCACAGATATTCCAGCGCCTCTGGCAGCGTTTGCTGTTTCACGGTGCGGTCCGTGTGCCCGGCGTTACGCGCAAAAACAAATTGGTAGTGATAGCCCTTGGCCGCTAGCACCTTGGCCATGTTCTCATTCGCTACGACCCAGTCGTGCATGTTGTCGCGCATGATATTCGGATTGAACAGGTCCCGGTCTCCCACTTCCATCCACAGCCGTATCGGCTTGGCGGGACTCTCCGGGATCAAGTGTTTATGAAATTCCCACGCGCCGCCGGGGGTCCCCGGATTCGGCGGCCACTGCTGATTCACATACGTACCTGAGTAGGTTAGAACGCGGTGATAGAGCTCCGGGTGATACCACGCCATAATCAATGCGCAGGAACCGCCGGAGCTGCCGCCCATGGTCGCGCGGCCCTCGGGATCTTTCGTCAATTTCACGTTGTACTGCTTTTCCACCAGCGGCAGCACCTCTGTTTCGACGAACTCCGCGTAGCGCCCGGACATGGTGTCGTATTCCAAACCACGCTCGCTGCCTTGCGCGTCACCGCTGCCGTTGCTGATGGAGATGGCAATCATCGCCGGCACTCGTTTCTGGGCGATCAAATTATCCAGCGCCGTGAACAACAATGGATCAGGCCCGTCCGCACCCACAATGAACGGCGCGGCAGTTCCGGGCACATATTGCTTGGGAACATACACAGCGACGCGGCGCGTATAGGGCGCCGGATGGCTGGTGGTCACGATCAGCTTGGCGGGATCGTTGGGATCGGCCGTGCCGAAGGTGCCGGGCTCCCGCGCGATGCCGGGATAAAGCTTGCTGTCGGACGAATTCATCGTGAAGTTGTAGATAGTTCCCTGCGGTACACCTTCCTGGACGCTCATTTCCGGCGCGGGGTTGTGCGTTGGGCCGATGATGAAATTTCCATCGGCATCCGCGGGAGCGTTAGCTCCATCGGGTAATTCTTTCGCGGTGACATAACCAGCCGTGTGGGGATCGCGTGTCGGCGGCGTTGGACGGCGCGCCGGCGGCGGAGTTTGGGCCATTGCTGGCCCGAAAACGGTCATCAATCCCGTGAACGACAAGCAGATCAGGAAAGCAATGCTTTGAAATCGGAACATTAAGGACGTCCTTTCGCGCTGGCCCAGACGCTAGCCGGGTTGCGATAACGCAATCGGGAAATCTCACCGATTCTATCGCAACAGCGGCCGGCGGTACTAATGGCTCCGCCTCGCACCTAGGTGCGGCAGCATTTTCAAGCCCCCACGCTATAATAGGGAGGACATGAACATCGTTCGATTCCTCCGGATGTCCGCGCACCTGCAGTTGATGCCGGTGTTGGAGAGCGGCGAAGAAACGCTCGTCGGCGGGCAGGCCGTGATGGAAGGCGTGATGATGCGCGCGCCGCACAGCTACTGCGTGGCGGTGCGAAAGCCTTCTGGCGAGATCGTCACGGAGGAGCAGCCGATCGAGCGGATGTCCGAAAAGTACCCGCTGTTCAAGAAGCCGATTTTGCGCGGCCTGGGGATGCTGGGACAGGCCATGACGCTAGGTTATCGCGCCCTCAAGTTTTCAGCCAACGCGGCGCTCGACGATGGCACGGCGAAAGAGGGCAAGCCGGCCGAGCTCTCCTCCTGGCTGATGACCGCGAACCTTGTGTTCTCGCTGGGCTTTTTCATTTTCCTTTACAAATTCGTCCCGCTGTTCCTGGCCACCAGTCTGGGCCACGCTGTTCCGTCGCTCTCCGGCCGATTCGCCACCAATATGACCGACGGCGTCATTCGCATGGCGATCTTCCTGGCATTTCTGTTCTTGATCTCTCGCCTGAAAGAAATTCGCCGCGTGTTTGAGTACCATGGCGCGGAGCACAAAGTGGTCTTCAACTTTGAATCGCGCCAACCGCTGACCATCGATAACGCGCAGAGGTTTGTGACCTTCCATCCGCGCTGCGGGACCAGTTTTCTGCTGGTGGTGATGGTGATCTCGATGATCGTTTACGCACTGCTGCCATTCGATTCGTTCACCGCCAAATTCCTGGCGCGCATCGCGCTGCTGCCGCTGATCACCGGACTCAGCTATGAATTGATTCGCTTCGCGGCCAAGCGCCAAGGGACCGCCATGGGCTTGCTGACCGCGCCGGGGCTGTGGCTTCAGCGCATCACCACCAAGCCGCCGGACGATCCCGCAGTGACGGTGGCTATTCATGCTCTCGAAGGCGCGATGGCGCTCGAAGCCAAGCAGGGCGGCGAGCTGGTTGTCGCGTAAGCCAGAGCCGACCGATGCAATACCAGCAAAAACTCGACGACATCGAACGTAAGTTCGAAGACCTGAACGGCCAGATGGCCGATCCGGCGGTCATCGGCGATTCCACGCAATACCGCAAGGTCAGCAAAGCGCACAACGAGCTCGCCGAGATTGTGAGCAAGTACCGCGCCTGGAAGACCGCAACCCGGAATCTGGCGGAAGCTCGGCCCATGCTGACAGAATCCGATCCCGAGTTGCGCGGCATGGCGGAGGAAGAAGTGGCGCGCCTGGAGCCGGAGATCGCGCGCATCGAAGACGACTTGAAGATTCTGCTGCTGCCCAAGGACCCGCTGGACGAGAAAGACGTGGTGCTCGAAATTCGCGCTGGCACGGGCGGCGACGAAGCTACGCTTTTTGCCGACGAGATTTTCCGCATGTACTCGCGCTTCGCGGAGACCCGGGGCTGGAAGGTGGAAGTCACTTCCACCAGTGAATCGGCGGTGGGGGGACTCAAAGAAGTAACGGCGCTCATCAGCGGCACGAAGGTCTATAGCCAGCTTAAATACGAAGCCGGTGTCCACCGCGTACAGCGCGTTCCGGCCACTGAAACGCAGGGCCGAGTGCATACTTCCGCGGTGACGGTGGCGGTGCTGCCCGAAGCCGACGAAGTGGAGATTAGCGTCGAGGCCAAGGACATCCGCATCGATACGTTCTGCTCTTCGGGGCCGGGCGGGCAGAGCGTGAATACTACCAAATCGGCGGTCCGGCTCACGCACTTGCCGACGGGCACCATCGTTTCCTGCCAGGACGAGAAATCGCAAATCAAGAATCGCGCGCAGGCGATGCGTGTGCTGCGTTCCCGGCTCTACGAAATGGAACTCGAAAAGCAGCACGAAAAAATCGGCGCGGAGCGGCGCAGCATGGTGGGCTCGGGCGACCGCAGCGAGAAGATCCGGACCTACAACTTCCCGCAAAATCGTGTGACGGATCACCGTATCGGCTTCACGCTGCATCAACTGGATCAGGTGATGGAAGGCAAACTGGAGCCGTTCGTCGAAGCCCTCACTACCCACTTCCAAACAGAAAAGCTCAAAGAGCAAGGCGCCGAGCAAGCCGCCTGACTGGCGATGACCGTTCGCACGGCCCTTAGCCAAGGTCAGCAACTTCTCGAAGACGCGGAGATCAGCGCAGCGCGGCTAACCGCCGAAGTCCTGCTCATGCGCGCCACAGGCCATGACCGGGCCTGGCTCTACGCCCACGGCAACGACGAGCTGATCGAACTGTGGTGGATCCACTATGGGCGTTACCTGCATCAACGGATTCAAGGCCAGCCCACGCAGTACGTCACCGGACATCAGGAATTTTACGGTCGCGAGTTCAGGGTGACACCGGAGGTGCTGATTCCCCGCCCCGAAACTGAGCATCTCATTGAAGCCGCTCTCGCTCACAGCGCAGAACAGATCTTGGACATCGGCACAGGCTCGGGCGCGATTGCGGTGACGCTGGCGCTCGAAACCAAAGCGTGTGTGGCGGCGACAGACGTTTCGCTTGGCGCGCTGCGGATCGCTCAGCAGAACGCCCGCAAGTTAAACGCACGGGTGCTATTGGTGGCCTGTGATCTGGGTGCGCCCTTCCCGGATGGATCGTTTGACCTCGTCGTGTCTAATCCGCCATACATTCCCGGGCGCGACCGCGCAACATTGCAACCGGAGGTCCGCGACCACGAGCCTGCGCTCGCGCTCTTCGGCGGCGACGACGGGCTCGCGATTTATCGGCGGTTGATCCCCGAAGCGGCACGGCTGCTCCGGCCCGGCGGCTGGCTTATGATGGAACTCGGCGACGCCGTTGCGGTGCGTGAGATGTGCGCCGATTGGACTGGCGTGGAAATTATGAATGATCTCGCCGGCATACCACGAGTGTTGATCGCGCAATGGCCATGAGAACGTACTTTCACCTCGACATGGACGCGTTCTTCGTCTCGGTGGAAGAGTTGTTCGATCCGTCGCTCAAAGGCAAGCCGGTAGTAGTGGGCGGCAAGGCCAACGAGCGCGGCGTGGTTTCGGCCGCATCGTATGCGGCGCGCAAATTCGGAGTTCATTCGGCCATGCCGTTGCGGACAGCATACAAATTGTGCCCGCAGGCGATCTTCGTCGAAGGCCATCGCGAGCGCTACGTCGAATATTCGAGCAAGGTCTACGAGGTCCTGCAGAAGTTCTCGCCGCGCGTCGAGATGGCCTCGATCGACGAAGCCTATCTGGATCTTACAGGCACCGAAAAGTTGCTGGGTCCTCCGTTGGCCGCGGCGCACGCGCTCCATAATGCGGTGCACGGCGCGACCAAACTGAACTGCTCCATCGGTGCTGCGTCGTCACGCTTAGTCGCGAAAATTGCGTCGGATCAGGCGAAGCCGCACGGTATTCTGTGGATCTTCCCTGGCTGCGAGGCGCGCTTCCTTGCTCCGCTCGACGTGCGCAAGATCCCCGGTGTTGGCAAGGTGACGGAACGTAATTTGCATGAATGCGGCATCCGCAAGATCGGCGACCTCGCACGACTGGATGCGTCCTTCCTCGAACAGCGCTTCGGAAAATGGGGACTGGCGCTCGCTGGCAAGTCTCGCGGCGAGGACGCCGGTGGCTGGTTCGACGGCGAAATCGGCGAAGGCGACGATCCGAAATCGATCAGCCATGAGCACACGTTCTCGGTAGACACGGCCGACGCGATTGCGCTCGAAGCGATGCTGGTGCGACTCTCGGAAATGGTCTCGCGCCGCCTGCGGGATCATCACTTGCATGCGCGAACAGTGCAGGTCAAGCTGCGCTATTCGGACTTCTCGACGTTCACGCGGGCGCGCACGCTGGATCACGCCACGCAGATCGACATCGAGTTGGCCACCGCCGTTCGCGATCTATTTCACAAGAACTGGACGGGAAAACCGATCCGCCTGCTCGGCGTCTATGCGCAGTCGCTCGAAAGCGGCGAGGGGCAGACCAGTCTGTTGGATGAAGACAAGACCGAGCGCTGGCGCAAGACCCTGGCGGCGGTGGACAAGATGCGCGAGAAGTACGGCGATGCCACGGTTTCGCTCGCCGCCGGCCTCAGTGCGGCGTTTCGTGCGAGAGTGCATGAAAATCCGGAGAATCTGCCGGGAAAAGACCCGCGAAGGAAAGAGTCCGAAAAGGAATCGCCGCATGAGTGACGACATTCGCTATCCGGTTGGTCCGTGCGTATGGTCCACGGAATTGAGCGCTGAAGAGAAGCGGCAGCATCTTGGCGCGATCTCCGAAATGCCCGTGAAGTTACGCGCAGCAGTGGCGGGGCTTGAGGTCCATCACCTCGATATTCCCTATCGTGAAGGCGGCTGGACCATCCGCCAGATCGTGCATCACATCCCGGAAAGCCACATGAACAGTTACGTGCGCTTCAAGCTGGCGCTGACAGAAAATCAACCTGCCATCAAGCCGTATGATGAAAAGCTGTGGGCCGAGACGCCGGATTCCCTCACCGCGCCCATCGAGATGTCGCTCGATCTGGCCGACGCACTGCATAGCCGCTGGAGTCTTGTGCTGAACAACATGTCGGACACGGACTTCGAGAAATCGATCCGTCACCCCGAGATTGGCGTTCTAAAGCTCAAGAGCTTGCTGGCGGGTTACGGCTGGCATTGTCGGCATCATGTGGCGCAGATTGTGGCGACGCGCCAACGCATGGGCTGGTAGCCAGCGGGGCGCATGTTAACTTGATAGAGGATGAAAATTACAGGAGCGCCCGGCGACCGCGGATGAAGTTGCAAGCGGTTATCTTTGACTATGGCAACGTGATCTGCCGGCCGCCCACCGAGCAGCAAATCAGTGAGGCCGCCGCGTTGTGCGGAATCACCGTCGATGAATTTTTGGACGCCTTCTGGCGGAAACGCCGTGAGTATGATCGCGGGATCGATGCCCGGGAATACTGGAAGGACTTCGCCGACTACATCGGGCGCGATTTCGATGACGCGCTGCTGAACGAATTGATGCGGCGCGAGATCGATTTCTGGACTCATTTCGATAGACGCGTGCTGAATTGGACGCAAGACCTGCGGCGCGCGGGTCTCAAAACCAGCATCCTTTCGAACCTGCCGCGTACGCTAGGCGAAAGACTGCGCTCCGAACAAGGTTTCCTTGATCACTTCGACCAAGTGACGTTCTCCTATGAGCTCGGCGTGATTAAGCCCGAGCCCGAGATTTACCACGATGCGATCCGCGGGTTGGGCGTCGAGCCCGTCGAAGCATTATTCCTTGACGATCGTCCGGAAAACGTGGAAGGCGGCCGCGCCGCCGGTATCCATGCCGAAATCTTCACCACCTGGGAGGAGTTTTTGGAACGAGATCGCGCCCGCTACGGACTGCCGGAACCGCGAAAATAAATGGTTGCTGGGTAGCCTGATACAATCCGGGTAGGACCAACGGCCTCATGACTTATCCTTCCGGTCTTCCTCATACCCTTGGCAGTCTTCGTGCTTCCAGCAAATATCAAGATACGCGCAGTGTCAAAGACGAGCTGCGCGAGAACCTGATCTGCAAGCTTGAAAAAAAGCAGGCGCTGTTCCCCGGCATCGTGGGCTACGAAGACACCGTAGCTCCGCAGGTGGTTAACGCCGTCCTCTCCAAGCACAACTTCATCCTTCTGGGCTTGCGCGGGCAGGCTAAGACTCGCTTGATCCGCATGCTGACGACGCTGCTCGATGAATACGTGCCCTACATCGCCGGGTGCGAGATCCACGATCATCCGTTCGCGCCCATCTGCAAGCCTTGCCGGACGCTGGTGCATGAGCGCGGTGACGCCACGCCGATCGCTTGGCTGGGCCGCGAAGAACGTTACGTGGAGAAGCTAGCGACGCCCGATGTGACCATCGCGGACATGATCGGCGACATCGATCCCATCAAGGCCGCGCGCACCGGCGAAACCATGGGCAGCGAATTGACGGTGCATTACGGTCTGCTCCCGCGCGCCAACCGCGGCATCTTCGCCATCAATGAGTTGCCGGATCTGGCGGGCAAGATTCAGGTGGGATTGTTCAACATTATGCAGGAAGGCGACGTGCAGATCAAAGGCTATCCGGTGCGGCTGCCACTGGACCTGATGCTCGCATTTACTGCGAACCCGGAAGATTACACCGCTCGTGGCAAGATCATTACCCCGCTCAAGGACCGCATCGGCAGCGAAATTCGTACGCATTATCCGGCCACCCTCGAGCACGGGATCGCGATTACCGAGCAGGAATCCTGGACCGAGCGTAAGTCGCCTGCCGAGCTGCGTATTCCGGATTACATTCGCGAAGTGATCGAACAGATCGCTTTCTCGGCGCGCGAAGACAAGCGCGTGGATAAACGCTCCGGCGTCAGCCAGCGCCTGCCGATATCCGTTCTCGAAAACGTGACGTCGAATGCCGAACGCCGCGCGCTGATTGCCGGTGAGTCGGTAGCAGTGCCGCGCGTGCTGGATGTGTATGCCGGGCTGCCGTCAATCACCGGAAAGCTGGAGCTCGAATACGAAGGCGAACTCAAGGGCGGCGACGCGGTGGCGCGCGAGTTGATTCGCTTAGCCGTAGGCAAGGTCTTTAACACCTACTTCGAGGGCGAGAACCTCAACAATGTCGTGCAGTGGTTCGAGTTGGGCGGAACCCTAAAGCTGGATGAAGGCGTGACTTCGGCGCAGATGGTGCAACAGTTGTCCGGAATTCAGGGCCTGATGGAAAAGACCAAGCAGCTGGGTCTGAGCGCGAGCGAACCCGACGCAGTGCGAGCTGGTGCCGGCGAGTTCATTCTCGAAGGCCTGTACGCCCACAAACGTATCAGTCGTAATGAGGAGGCGGGCTTCACTGCAGGCGAGCGCCGCCGCGAGCCGCCCGACGAAGGCAAAGCAAAACCCAAAAGGCAATATCAGTGAAATCTATTCGCTACGGGCGCTACACCGGGGAGGACTTCGGTCTCAGCACTGAAGACCTGCTCAAAGCCTTGGCGGATTTCTTTCTCAACAGCGGGTTCGACAACCCCTACATGCGCTTCAGCGAGTTCAATCAGCACACTCTCGAAGACCTGAAGCGCGCCCTCGAAGATGCGATTTTGAACGGCGAGATGTTCGATCCGGAACGCGCCGAGCAAATCCGCAAGCAGCTTGAAAACATGTCCGGCGAGGAGATCGATCAGCTTCTGAATCGTCTGATCCAGAAACTCGTCGACGAAGGCTACATCAACACCGAACCGCAAGGTGGTGGACCCGGCGGCGAGGGTGACGGAGAAGTCGAAGTCCAAATCACCGACAAGAGCATCGACTTCCTGGGCTACAAAACGCTGAAGGATCTGCTGGGATCGCTGGGACGCTCAAGCTTCGGCGCGCATGACACGCGGGACATGGCCACCGGCGTCGAAGCCAGTGGCGCATCGAAAGTCTATGAGTTTGGCGATTCGATGAACCTGGACGTGAACACCACGCTGTTCTCCGCGCTCAGCCGCGAGGGGCTGAAGCTGCCGATCAACCTTGAGTATCGCGACCTGCACGTGCACCAGTCGGAATATCAAAGTTCATGCGCCACAGTGTTGATGCTCGATTGCAGCCATAGCATGATTCTCTACGGCGAGGACCGCTTCACTCCCGCTAAGAAAGTGGCGATGGCGCTGGCGCATCTGATCCGCACACAATATCCGGGCGATTCGCTGCGGTGCGTGCTGTTCCACGATTCCGCCGAGGAGCTGCGCATCGAGGATCTGGCGCGAGTGCAGGTCGGCCCGTATTATACGAACACGCGCGAAGGCCTGATTTTGGCCCAGCGGCTGCTGGGACAAGAGAAGAAAGACATGAAGCAGATCATCATGATCACCGACGGCAAGCCCAGCGCGCTTACGCTTGAAGACGGCCGCGTTTATAAGAACGCGTTTGGCCTCGACCCGCTGGTGATCAGCCGCACGCTCGAGGAAGTGAGCCGCTGTAAGCGCCAGGGGATCTTGATCAACACCTTCATGCTGGCCAGCGATTACGGGCTGGTGAACTTCATCCAGAAGGTGACCGAGCTCTGCCGCGGCAAGGCGTACTTCACGACGCCCTACACGCTCGGACAGTATCTGCTGATGGACTACATGAATCGCAAGACGCGCACGATTCATTAAATTTGGGTAGTGGTTCAATTTGAAACCGGAATATTCAACGTTTTGATCTTCATGATTCCGTTGGGCTGTTCTTCAAACTACGCTGCGCCGTGGCCAATCATGACGCCCTGCCAGTTTGCGAAAAGGCATTCCGGCAATTGCTTTTCGATGGTGTTCACTATCGCGGACGTGAAGAGCCGCTTGTAATCCCCCACGAACTCAGAACCGCTTCGAACCAGGCGATGTCTTTTGTGTGCGTTTACACGTAGTGGATATTGGATCGCCACCTTCTGCCTGTCATCGGCTTTCACGGCGATAACGCCGACCAGTGCTTCATTTCCGCTCCAAGAATTGATCGGGATCAATACCAGCCTGCCGCAAAATGGCCTGCAGAGTCCCCTCCGGCATGTCGCCGGAGTGGTTGGGAATCGTCGTATAGCGATTCGTCCCGGGGTTGAACCAACATCTCGTGGCTCCCAGCCGCTTGACGGTCGAACTCGAATCCAAATTCTTTCAATCGGCGAATGACTTCACGATATCGGAATCCGGAAAGCCGACCCACTCAAGCGGCCACCACGATGGTGAAGTCCTGATTCTCTGCCACTGGCGGCAGGGATAGGGCACCCTCTCGTTCTCGACGCGCTTCAATTAAACGGCGCGCGACGTCGCGTGCAATCTCTAAAGTCTCGGCCACAGTCCGGCCTTGCGCAACTAACCCCGGCAATTGCCCAGAGGTCGCTAGAAAGACACCTTCGGGCAATAACTCCACGTGAATCTGCACCGCGACTTCCATGAGTCCAATCCTAGCACTGCCTACGCCGGCACCGGCTCATTCTGCGCGCGTATTGCTTTGCTCCACTCCCGCAATCCCATCACGCACAGCACGAAAAACACGAAGTACAGACCCGACGTCAGCCAGAGGTGCTTATAGATGTAGAGCGGCATATAGATCAGGTCGGCCACGATCCAGATCCACCAGGACTCCAGATATTTCTTCGTCTGTCCAAAGATGGCGGCCAGAGACAGTGCCGTGGTGAAGCCGTCCCAGCCGGGCACGGTGGAATCCGTGAAGCGGCGCAGAAAGAGCGCAAGCGCGAAGGCTGCGGCGATGGTCGCGGGCGTCAGCCAGATCCAGGCACTGCGCGGCGTCCGCGTCACGCTCAACTCTGCGCGATCAGCGGGGTGCGCCCAGGTCCACCAGCCGTAGATCCCCAGCGCGATGTATACCAATTGCAAGCCAGCGTCCCCATAAAGGCCCGCAGCGACGAATACCGCGACATAGAAAGCGTTATTGGCCACTCCCACCGGCCAGTTCCAGATGTTCTGGCGGGTCAGCAGCCAAACGTTGACCACGCCCGTGAGAAATCCCAATATCTCAGTGAGGGACATCCTCACTTGAGGATCGCAGATCAGCGGCCGAACACGCCTTCCACGGCGCCGACAAGCGTGCAGATAAGGATGTGGGCGAAGAGGCCGTAGTGGATCCAGCGGCGGGTGTAGCGCATTACCAGGGTGACGTCATTCATAAGCCACGTCTACTGTGACCGATGAATGGGCCTTAGTACCAATAGACTAGGGACGCCGTTCCGACGGAGTAAGCGTTGGAAAAGTTTTAGTACGGGGGCACGGTACTGAAGGGGCTGAATAAAAAACCCCTCTGTTGCAACTTGCCCAGACGATCAAACAAGCGGCGGAAACTTTCGGACAACTACTTCCCGCAAGCACACAGCAAAAGACCGCTTATCTCTCGTCTGCACCCGTTGCAAGCAGAGGGCAGGTGTTCAAGAGTTACTGCATCAATTCGTTTTGTAGGGTAGCACGTGCGTCACCAGCGTCGCCACCGTATGCTTTCAAGGAGATAAGGGTCTTCCTACGCTTGCGACTGGGTGGGACTGCCCCAGGGGTGTGTCGCTATGACACAATTGGGCCTTGGTGCGGATTCCACTAGTGATCCTGCTGTTCGCGGCCCCACTACTCGCCCAAAGCGATGAGTTTCGGGTGTATACCGACGCACCGCGGCTGTTGCTGACTCCGCAGCGCCTTCGCCTGCTGCAACGCGAGCGCCAGCGCGATTCGCTGCGCTGGAACGTGCTGGACGGCCTGATTTCGGGCGGCGCCGCCTTGCCGGAGCCGGGCTTCGCCTGGGCCCTTTACTACCGGACCACCGGAGATCTCTCGTGGGGCCGGAAGGCGGTGGATTGGGCGCTAGGCGCCAATGCCACCGACCTGAGGCAGCTCGCTCTGGTCTTCGACTGGTGCGGCCCCGCGATGACCGCCGAACAGAGTACTAGCTTGGCCGCGAAGCTGCAGGGCGGCCTGTCCGCGACAGGTCAAACCGACATACGACAGCAGCGTTCGCGGGTGTTCGCGGCGATCGCGCTGGCGGACCGCCTTCCCGATCACGGCGAGTCGGTGTTAAAGCCCCTGGTGGAGCAATGGTGGCGCGGCGACATCGCCAGAAAGTTGAAGGCCGGGACGCCCGCCATTCCACGCGACCAGACTTATGCATTCATGGAATTGCTGCATGCCGTGCGCGATAGTCTGAACATCGACCTCCGCGAGGACGCGCCGGATTATTTCAAGTCGCTCCCGACCGATCACCTGGAAGGCCACTACCCCGCCCCCTATCCGACTCCCGAAAACGACTTCCGCGTACCCGTCTATGTTCGCGACGGCGAGCCTGACCTCAACGATGCGGCACTCTCGCGCGCCGCAGAGTTCGCCATGGTGGCCTACGACAGTAACGCCTTGGAGAACCAATATCTGCAAGGATGGCTGATGCAGGATCGCTTCTTGATGCGCGGCGGCTTCGGCGTCCCTTACGAATTCCTGTGGGCCAATCCCTATCAGCCGGGCTTAAGCTATTTCCGGATGCCGCTGGTGTATCACGATGCGCTCACCGGCCACTTCTTCGCGCGCACCAGTTGGGATGAGGACGCGACCTGGCTGGGTTACTTCGACGGACACCTGCAAGTCTTTCACGATGGCAAGATCGAGACCCTGAAGGCCGGCGCCGCCACCGAGCCGGTACATGTGGGCGAGGCTGTCATTTTGAGCGCCAGCGCCAAAGAGGCCACCCGTTTTCGTGCCGACTCGGAAGCGGTGTTTGTGCTGAATCTCACGCCGCACGCCCGCTACGACGTCGAGATCGACGACCAGGAGCTGCGCGAAGGAGAGACCGACAGCGGAGGCACCATGGTGCTCACTCTACCGGAGGGAATCGAGACTGGCATCCGAGTGAAGCTGCGCACCGAGTAGTTCGGTAGCTGCTAGAGCGGCCGGTCCGGCGTGGCGATCGAGCGCCACATGTGCGCCACCGGGCTATTGTCGAATCCCAAGCCCTCTTTCGGCTGCTTGAAATGGCGTCCGATGATGTCGGTGAACTCCTCAAGCTGTGGATTCACTCCCGGCTCGAACGAATACAGGTCGTTTACCGTCACCATGCGCGTTTCGAAATACCATTTGTGGTTGCGAACCATCTGGTAGGCGGCGTCGATGTAAGGCTCAGGTTTATAATCCTCGCCAAAAAACATGCGATAGATTTCCGGGTATTCGTACCCGTATGCCTTGTCCTCGTAGAATCGCAGTGCTTGATGATAGCGGATGGCGAAGGCGACCTTCTCGGAAACATAAGGCTCGTAGAGTTGCGCGCCCCACCAGCCGTGGTCGACTTTAATCAACTCCTGGACGGTGTCGTGCAGGAGGCACGCCAGAACAATTTCTTCCGACATGCCATTCTTCATCGCCAAGTGGGCGCTTTGCAAGACGTGATTCGCGGTGAAATTGAAGCGCTGCTCGAAAAAATCGACGAGCGTCGGCTGGGCCGGCATTCTCGAGAGCTTCTCTACGTTGCCGGTGTGCGATAGAAACAAATTCCCCACGCCGCGGCGGTAAGCGCGGGTTTCTATCTGCGCTTCCACCTCAGCCATGGTCGGATACTTGCCGGAAGCGTCCAGCACGATCCCCGGCTCGTTCAAACCTTTCAAGGCGAGGCCGAACTTGTGCTCGTTCAACCCCTTCATCATGAAGTCTTCAAGCGCGTCCGCCTTGGCTTCCGGATTCATGGAATCCGCAGCGGCAGTGCCACCTAGGCTTGCGATAAAGGCTGATTTATCGATTTCCATGGATACTCGTCCTTACCTCAATTCTAGCTCCGTTAGCCCTTGCGACGGCTATTTCATGCTCTGAAGAAACGCCACCAGATTAGCGACATCTCCAGCAGAGTAATTTTCCAGGAGCGCGCCGTGCCGCTCGCGGGCAGCAGCGGTCTTGGTGTCATTCAACCGCTCGAGCGTCCATGAGGGCGCCGCTTCCAGACCTTGCGGTTTCAGGATCTGCGCCTTCAAGGCAGCGGCATCGTATTTCTTGACGACACTCGCCAAGCCTGCCGTGGCATGGCAGGAACTGCATTTCTGTTCGAAGTACGCTTTCCCCGCTGCGGCTTGTCCCG
>Ga0207667_10005848_pt1 | contig 14980 bp, 13 predicted proteins | sample KBSCornC52_FD_184301 | JGI IMG/M metagenome (GOLD analysis project Ga0207667, IMG submission 184301) | Corn rhizosphere microbial communities from Kellogg Biological Station, Michigan, USA - KBS Corn C5-2 (SPAdes) (version 2) | ecosystem: Host-associated > Plants > Roots > Rhizosphere > Soil ... | reverse complement strand
ACTGAGCCTCCGCGACGCGTACGACGGCGGCAAGAAATCGGTCTCGCTGCAGCTGGAAGACACGTGCTCGCGCTGCCGCGGCACCGGCACCGTCGACGGGCGGCTCTGCCCCGTCTGTCACGGCACCGGACACGTCCTGGCCTCGAAGAAGTTCGAGGTCACGATCCCCAAAGGCATCGGCGACGGCCAACGCATCCGCCTGCAAGGACAGGGCGGAGCCGGCACGGGCGGCGGCGCGAACGGCGACCTGTTCCTGGTCGTCAGGCTCGCCGAGGATCCGACCTACAAACGCAAGGCCGACGACCTCTACGTCGATCTGCCGGTCAACCTGTTCGACCTGGTGCTCGGCGGCGAAGTGAAAGTCCCGACCATGGCCGGTCAGGTCTCGATGACGATCCCCGAAGGGACCCAGAACAACCGCCTGCTCCGCCTTTCGGGCAAGGGCATGCCGAAGGTCAAAGGCGGCGGTGCGGGCGATCAGTACGTCCGTCTGATCGGCCAGCTCCCGCAGAACCTCAACGAGAAAGAGCGCAAGCTCTTCAAGGAACTCGCCGCCATCCGGAACGGGAAGAAGTAGCGCCGGTGCCGGCGGGACCATACCTGATCGAAGAAAAGCGCCCGCGCGCATGATGGGCGGCGGCGGCCACTTGATGTGGTCGAGCATGTACGGACCGAACAAGCCCGGGAGCGGAAAGCGCGTCGATTGGAAACGCATCGGCGCGCTCTTCTTGCCGTACTGGAAGCAGTTGGCGCTGGTCCTGCTCTGCATCGTACTGGTCCAGGTCATCGGGCTGGTGCCGGCCTACCTGAGCGCGCGCATCATCGACGTCGCGTTCCCGCGGCAGGACTACCCGCTGCTCGCCAGGCTCGTCGGCCTGATCTTCGCATCGGCGCTGGCGGGGGCCGCGCTCGGCGTCGCGCAGGGCTACGTGAACTCGATCGTCGGCGAGAGCATCATGCGCGACATCCGCACGAGCCTCGTCGCGCATCTCCACAAGATGCCGCTCTCGTTCTTCACCGGCACGAAGACCGGTGAGATCATGAACCGCGTCAGCAGCGACGTCGACAACATCGACAGCGTCGTGACCGGCACGCTCACCACCATCGTCCAGAACGTCGTCACCATCGTGGTCACGCTCGGCGCGATGTTCCTCTGGAATTGGAAGCTCGCGCTGGTCGCGATCGTGATCGTCCCGTTCATGGTGGCGCCGCTCAACACGGTCGGCCGCAAGATGTACGCCATCCGCAAGCAGACCCGCGAGCAGCGCGACCAGATCGAATCGATCACGCAGGAGACGCTCTCGGTTTCCGGCATCGCGCTGATCAAATCGTTCGCGCGCGAGCCCTACGAGAAGAGGCGCTTCTACGACGTCGGCACCAAGCTGATGGGGCTCGAGATCAAGCTCGCGAGCGTCGGCCGGTGGTTCATGGCCTCGATCGGCGCGACCGTCACCATCGGTCCGGCCATCCTGTGGCTGGCCGGCGCCTGGATCGCGTTCCACGGCGACCGGCAGATCACGATCGGGGTGATGACGGCCTTCATCGCGCTCATCGCGTCGAGGCTGTACGGTCCGGCTGCGGCGCTGGCCGGCGTCCAGGTGCAGATCGTGAGCGCGCTGGCGGTCTTCGAGCGGATCTTCGACTACCTCGACAACGAGACCGAGGAGTACGAGCCCAAAGGCGCGATCGCACTGCCCCACGTCGGCGGCGACGTCCGCTTCGACGACGTGCACTTCTCCTACTCGCCCGAGCGGCAGATCCTGCGCGGGGTCGACCTGCACGTCGCCCCGGGGCAGATCGCGGCCTTCGTCGGCCCGAGCGGCGCCGGAAAATCCACCATCACGCAGCTGGTGCCGCGTTTCTACGATCCGCAGTCGGGCGTCGTCTCCATCGACGGCCACGACGTGCGCACGGTGACGCTGGATTCGCTGCGCCGCGACATCGGCATCGTCTCGCAGGAGACCTACCTCTTCCACGACACCGTGGCCGCCAATCTGCGTTACGCCAAGATCGACGCGACCGACGACGAACTGCGCGATGCGGCCCGGAAGGCGAACATCGACGAGTTCATCAGCGGCCTGACCGACGGCTATCAGACGATCGTCGGCGAGCGCGGCCACAAGCTCTCGGGCGGCGAACGCCAGCGCCTGGCGATCGCCCGCGTGCTGCTCAAGGATCCGCGCATCCTGATCCTCGACGAAGCCACCTCGGCGCTCGACTCCGAGAACGAGGCGGCCATCCAAGCCGCGCTCGAGATCGCCATGCGCGGCCGCACCTCGCTCGTGATCGCGCATCGCCTTTCGACCGTGCAGAACGCCGACGTCATCTTCGTGGTCGACGGCGGACGGATCGTCGAGAGCGGCACGCATGCGCAGCTCATCTCCAAGCCCGGGCTGTACGCGCGCCTGTACCGGACCCAATTCCGGGAGATCCCCGCGTCGACGTGACCGTCAATAGGCCGTACGCCGTCCTGCTCGGGGCGACCCTCGCGCTCGAGTTCGCCTGCAATCTGCCGGCCGGATCGATGCCGCTGGCGCTCCACGACGAGGGCGCGGCCGACAGCGCGATCGCGCTCGCGATGGGCGCCGGCGTGTTCGCGAACCTGTTCGGGAGCATCCCGGTCGGCGTGCTGGTCGACCGGATCGGACGGCTGGTCACGATCCGCGCCTCGGCGCTCTTGATGGCGGTCGCGACCCTCGGCATGGCGCTCACGCACGGTCCCTGGTTCGGAGGCCTGTTCATGGCGCTGCGCGGGCTGAGCCTGATGAGCTACATCACCGCCGAGTTCGCCTACACGACGGAGATCGTCCCGGCCGCGCGCGCCGTCTCGTACGTCTCGTTCCTGGGGCTGCTCGCCAACGTGATGTTCGCGTTCGCACCGGCCGTCGGGGTCTGGTTGTGGCTGCACCACGTGCAGCGCGACCAGTACTATATCGGCACCGCGCTCGCGCTCGCGGGAGCGGCGGCGCTCTGGCTGCTGCCCTCGCGACACGACGTCAAGTCCGCCAAGCCCTCGCGCACGATCCTGATGCGATCGCTCTGGCTGCCCACGATCGCGTTCTTGGTCGCGTCGACCGTGCAGAGCGGGGTCAACTTCTCGATCGCCGTCCTGACGTTCTACCAGCGCGGCATCGGCAACGCGGCCATCATCTTCATGGCGATGGCGCTCGCGACCGCAGCGGTCCGTTATCCCGCGGGCCGGATCGCCGACAAGCGCGGGCCGCGCAGCATGCTGGTCCCGATCGTGGTCGCGCAGATCGTCGGGTGCCTGCTCGCCGCGAACGCCACCACCACTTGGGAAGTGATCGCGGCCGGCACCGCGCTCGGCCTCGCCTGGGGTGCGATCGTACCGGTCGGCATCGCGCTGTTCTTCGAGCAGAGCGGCCGGCGCACGCGCGGTGCCGCGATGGGCGCCTACAATCTGTCGTTCAACCTCGGCGCGGCCCTCGGGGCCGGGCTGGCGGCGGTCTTCGTGCACGTCGGCTCCGGATACGGCGGCGCGATGCTCGTCTGCACCGCGCTGCCGCTGCTGACGCTCCCCTTCGTGCTCACCGCCCGGCGGCGATCCCCGCGCTGACCACGCCGACCGGCGGATCGTGGGGCTTGCCTCCGGGACCTAGGCGACACCCGCGGGGATGTTCATCTCGGTCGGCGGCTTCGGCGTGTGGAGCGTCGCTCCGGTGGCGGCCTGGACTTCGTCGAACGTCACGCCCGGCGCGAGCTCGCGCAGGACGAGACCGGCCGGCGTCACGTCGATCGTCGCGAGATCGGTGATGATGTGATGCACCACCCGTTTGCCGGTGATCGGCAGGTCGCATTCGCGCACGATCTTGTGCGCGCCGCCCTTGGCCGTGTGCTCCATCATCACGATCAGGCGCTTCGCGCCGTGGACGAGGTCCATCGCGCCGCCCATGCCCTTGACCATCTTGCCGGGGATCATCCAGTTCGCCAGATCGCCGGCCTCGCTGACCTGCATCGCGCCGAGCACGGCCAGATCGATGTGACCGCCGCGGATCATGCCGAACGAGAGCGCGGAATCGAAGAACGCGGCGCCCGGGAGCACGGTGACCGTCTCCTTGCCGGCGTTGATCAGGTCCGGGTTCTCCTCGCCTTCGAACGGATAGGGGCCCATGCCGAGGATCCCGTTCTCGCTCTGCAGGGTGACCTTCACGCCCGCGGGGACGTAGTTCGGGATCAGGGTCGGCAGACCGATGCCGAGGTTGACGTACTGTCCGTCGGACAGTTCTTGCGCGACCCGAGCCGCCAGCTGCGTACGCGTGAGCGCCATGCTAGTTCTCTCCTCGCTTGCGCGTCGTGACCCGTTCGATGCGCTTTCCTTCCGCGCCGACCTTCACGATGCGCTGGACGAAGATGCCGGGCAGGTGCACCGCTTCCGGGTCGATCGTCCCGGGTTCGACCAGCTCCTCGGTCTCGACGATCGTGACCCTGCCGGCCATCGCGCAGAGCGGATTGAAGTTGCGCGTGGCGGCGTGGAAGATCAGGTTTCCCTCGGTATCGGCGATGCTGGCGCGCACGAGCGCGAAGTCGCAGACTATGCCCAGCTCGAGCACGTAGTCGCGATCGCCGAAGCGTCGCGTCTCCTTCGGCGGCGACGCGACCTTGACGCCGCCGTCGGCGTCGTGCTTCCACGGCAAGCCGCCGTCGGCGACCATCGTCCCGACGCCGGCCGGCGTATAGAAACCGGGGATACCGCAACCGCCCGCGCGCAGACGCTCGGCGAGCGTGCCCTGCGGCACCAGTTCGACCTCGAGTTCGCCCTTGAGGTACTGGCGCTCGAACTCTTTGTTCTCGCCGACGTACGAACCGGTCGTGCGGCGGATGCGTTTGGCGTCGAGCAGGACGCCCAGCCCCCAGCCGTCCACGCCGCAATTGTTCGAGACCGTCACCAGGTCCGACGCGCCCTGTTCGAGCAGCGCCGAGATCAGGTGGTGGGGGATGCCGTTGAGCCCGAAGCCGCCGACCGCGATCGAGGCCCCGTCCGGAATGTCGGCGACCGCGTCGGCCGCCGAGGAGAAGACTTTGTCCATCACCGGGCAGATAGGCTGGGCCGCAAGCAAAACCCTGGTCCGGGACGAACCCTGTGCCCATGACCGTGCAGACACATGCCCACGCCTCCGACGAAGAGGCGATGATCCTGGACCTCGTTCGCGAGCTGGTGGCCGAGAAGGTCGCACCGCGCGCCGCCGAGATCGACGAAAAGCAAGAGTATCCCCGCGACATCAAGGACCTCTTCGCGCAGAGCGACCTGCTCGGGATCCCGATCCCGACCGAGTATGGCGGACTCGGCGGCACGTTCTTGACCTACGTCAAGGTCGTCGAAGAAATCGCCAAGGCGTGCGCCTCGTCGTCGCTGATCGTCGCGGTCCAAGAGCTCGGCATGCTGCCGATCCTGATCGGCGGCTCGGAAGACCAGAAGAAGAAATATCTCCCCAAGATCGCGTCCGGCGAATGGATCGCGGCCTACGCGCTGACCGAGGCCGGCAGCGGCAGCGACGCGGCCGGCTCGATGCGCACGCGCGCGGTCAAGCGCGGCGACAGCTACGTGCTCGACGGCACCAAGATCTTCATCACCAACGGCGACGTCGCAGACGTGGTCTGCGTCTTCGCGGTCACCGACCCCGAGAAGGGCGCGAACGGCATAAGCGCGTTCGTCGTCGAGAAGGGCACGCCGGGCTTCTCGGTCGGCAAGCACGAGAAGAAGATGGGCATCCGCGGATCCCCGACCGTCGAACTGGTCTTCGAGAACTGCGCCGTGCCGGCCGCGAACCTGATCGGTCCGGAAGGTGAGGGCTTCAAGATCGCGATGAAGGTGCTCGACAAATCCCGTCCGGGCATCGCCGCCCAGGCGCTCGGCATCGCGCAGGGCGCGCTCGACCAAGCCACCACCTACGCCCGCGAGCGGATCGCGTTCGGCAAGCCGATCGGCCATCAGCAAGGCGTCGGGTTCATGATCGCCGACATGAAGACCGAGGTCGAGGCGGCCCGGCTGCTGCTCTACGAAGCCGCCCGCAAGTGCGACGCCGGTGCCCCCGACGTCACCCTCTGGGCCGCCATGGCCAAGCTCAAGTGCGGCGACGTCGCGATGTCGGTCACGACCGACGCCGTCCAGGTGCTGGGCGGCTATGGCTACTCGACCGAATACCCGGTCGAGCGGATGATGCGCGACGCCAAGATCACCCAGATCTACGAGGGAACCCAGCAGATCCAGCGCCTGGTCATCTCCCGCAACGTGATCGGCAAGGGCACCGCGCCGGCTCGCTAATCGACCTCTCATCTTCGGGCGAGGGCGGACCTTCGGGAGAGCGAACGTCTGAGGCATCGCACGCCGTTCTCACGGCGTGGGTGTTTCATTACGTATTCATTCTTAGGAGTTCTACCTTGAAGAAGATGCTCGCGTCGCTCATCGCGGCCGCGTTTCTCGTGACGGGCTCGGCCATGGCCGCTACCGCTACGAAGACCGCCATGAAGACCACCTCCACCGCCAAGAAGCCGGTCGTCAAGACGGCCGTCAAGCCCGCCCTCAAGAAGCCGGCGGCCAAGAAGCCCGTCGTCAAGACCAAGAAGCCGACCATGAAGATGGCGGCGAAGAAACCGGTGCCGAAAGTCGCCGCCAAGCCCAAGCTCAAGAAGCCGGCCAAGCCCGCGAAGCCGGCGGTGAAAGCCACCAAGAAGCCGTAATCCGAACCGATCCGACCTGGGAGAGCGTGGCGCAAGCCGCGCTCTTTCGCTATTCGTTGCTCCGCGAGATGTCGGTTGTCCGGGCGGGGACGGTCCCTCAGATGGGCGGGCCTCTTCACCCTCCCAGGCTGATGGGCGCGCGGCCGAAGAGCGGCGGGATGAAGTGGCCGGCGAGGAATGAGATCGCGAAGACCGCGGAGCCCCAGGCCATGATCTCGAGGCCGCGCGCGAAGGGCGAGCGGCTCGCAAGGCTCGCGGCGTAGTAGCCGATCCCGAACAGTCCGCACAGCGCGAGCCCGACGCTGACCCAGAGCGCGCCGTGGCCGATCGCCGGGATCGCGAACGGCAGGATCGGGAGCACCGAGCCGGCGGCGTACGAGAGCGACATCGCGATCGCGGGTCGGACGCTGCTCTCCTCGGCGACTCTCGGGTCGATGCCGAACTCGTCGCGCATCATCTCGTAGAGGAAGATCTCGGGATTTTGCACCAGTCGCGCGACGATCGTGTGGGCCTCGTCGGCGCTGAAGCCTTTGGTCTTGTAGTAGGCGACTTGTTCGGCGAACTCGCCTTGCGGATCGGCTTCGATCTCGCCCTTCTCCATCTCGATCGAGGCGAGCACGACGTCGCGTTCGGATTTCGCGCCCTGGAACTCGCCGACGCCCATCGAGAGCGAGCCGGCCAGCAGCGCGAGCAGCCCCGTGATCACGACGGTCGCGTGATTGCCGGTCGCGACGCCGAGGCCCGTGACGACGCCCATGGTCGTGAGGATGCCGTCTTTCGCGCCGAAGACGACCTCGCGGACGTCGCGCTGCTTCTGGAGCTGGCGGCGTTGCGGCGTATCGGGGATGCGCGGTTTGACCGACCGCCAGCCCGGCGTATCGACGACGATCGGGGTATCCGGGACCTCCATGCCGCTCACGTAGGCCGAGTCCCGGCGAGCGTCAAGGCGAGCGGGGCGGCGGCGACTCGAAGCGACTGCATGCGCCGGGGTTCACCATCGGGTGACGCGAATACTACGGACCCTTATGGCCGATCCGATGAAACCCGAGTTCACCGCCCAGAATCCGATCGTCGCCGCCGCGGAGAAGATCCGGGCGCGCCGCACCATCGACGCCGCCGCCGACGGCGGAGGCGAGGCGCGGGTGGCCTTCGACGATGCGGAGTCCGGCCTGCGGGCGTTCTCCAAGAGCCTGGCCGACGGGATCGTCCGCATCAACGCGATCGTCGGCGAGCGCGACGGCATCCGGCAGGTCCGGCTGGAAAGGCCGCTGCGGCTGCGGATCCGTTTCAAGGACAAGCGCATCGCCCTCGATCTCGACGAGATGCACCAGCTCGTGCGCATCGCGGGCCAAGGCTTCGACGGCGAGTATCAGTTCGTGCCGAACGCCGACGTGCCGGCGCTGATCAACGTCTCGATCGTCTCGACCGAGGCCGGCTACGGCGACGCGGTCACCGCTTCGGCTTTGCTGAAGTCGATCGCGCAGGAGGCCGAGCTGCCGCGGCCTTCGCACCTGGACCGGCAGGGGCCGATCGTCCTGTAGGCTTCTTCTTCGCCTTCGACTTCGAAGCGAGCGCCTTCGCGACGATCGGCGCGCTCGGACAGATCTCTGCGACCGGGCAGCGGCCGCACAGCGGCGTCGGCGCCTTGCAGATCTCGCGGCCGTGCAGGATCAGCCAGTGGTGCGCGTGCCGCCACTTCTCGCGCGGGACCAGCGCGGTCACGTCGGTCTCGACCTGACGCGGCGTCGTGCCGAGGGTGAGGCCGAGCCGGTGGGAGACCCGGAAGACGTGCGTGTCCACCGCGAAGGCCGCCTCCTCGAACGCGACCGACATCACGACGTTGGCGGTCTTGCGTCCGACGCCCGCCAGCGCCTCGAGCGACTCGCGATCGCGCGGCACCTGGCCGCCGTGCTTCTCCGCCAGGTCGCGCGCGGCGGCCACGATGTTCTTGGCCTTCATCCGGAAGAACCCGCACGACTTCACGATCTTCTCGACGTCGCTCACATCGGCGGCGCCGAGCGCGCGAGCGTCCGGGTAACGCGCGAACAGCGTCGGGGTCGTCATGTTGACGCGCGCGTCGGTGCACTGCGCCGAGAGGATGACGGCGATCAGCAGTTCGAACGGATTCGAGAACGTCAGCGCGGTGACCGCCGCGGGATAGGTGCGTTCGAGGATCGCGAGTTCGTCGCGCGCGATCGCGCGAGCGACCTTCTTCTTCGGGAACGGGATCGAGGAGGGCATACGCCCTATCTTCGCGCCACCGCCACGTTTGCCCGCATGCTCATCCGGACGCGCCCGTGATGCAGGTGATGCGAGAACGATTCCCGCGCCGATTCCAGGATGGCGGTGCGGACCTTGACCGGCTGTGCGGCCACCGCCGGCCACATCGGCAGCCCCCGCATGGCCTCGACCGCCTGCTCGATGCCGTTCTCGAACTCCAACGGGAGCGCGACGGTGGTCACGGTGACGTCGAAGCCGCCGGCCTCGAGTTCGCGCCGAAGCGTCTCGCGATCGAGGACCGACCGGTCCAGCATCGGCGCGACCGCGGGAACCGCCGTTCCGATCGCCTCGCTCGCGACCGCGAAGAACGGAGCGTCGGCCAGCGACGCCCAGGCCGAGAGCCCGGCGCGTCCGCCGGGGCGCAGGACCCGGTACATCTCCGCGATCGAAGCCGCCCGGTCGGGGAAGAACTGGATGCCCTGCTGACACGCGATCGCGTCGAACGCGCGGTCCTCGAACGGCAGGGCGTCCGAGGCCGCGCACTCGTAGCGCACCCGGGCTGCCGCCGGGGTGGTGTCGCGCGCGACGTCGAGCATCTCCGGGCTGATGTCGGTCCCGACCACCACGCCGCCGTCGCCCGCGCGAACCGCCGCGGCCTTGGTGACCGTTCCGGGGCCGCACGCGATGTCGAGCAGGGCCTCGCCTTCGCGCACGTCGAGCGCGTCGAGCATGACCTCGGCCCACGGACGGAAGATCCGCGGGACGAAGTATCGCTCGTACGCCTCGGCCACGCCGATGTCCGAGAAGTTGAAGACGGACGCGTCGTTCACGCCTGCGCGGGCCCTCCGCGGCAACTATACGCCCGGGCGAACGGCGCGGACAATGATGCAAAACTCCCACGCCCTTTCACGACCGCAGGCGATACTCGCCGTCGCCTTCGATCAGCCCGTCGCGCACCAAAGCGCCGACCACGCCTGCCACCTCGTCGAGGCTGCGCTCGCCGAGCAGCGGCCGAAGCTCCCGGTGCAGGTCGAGCAACGAGATCCCGGCTCCGGGCGGCAGCTCGCGCAGACGATCGACGATCCGGCCGCGCGCGTAACGCGTCGTCTGTTCGAAGCGCATGCCGGCCTGCGGAGAGCGCGGGCGCGCGAACCGCTTGCGGGCGGCTTCGAGGGCCGCCGCATCGATCGGGGCGGCCGCGCAGACCCCGGCCAGCGGGCAGTCCCCGCACTTGGGTGCGCGCGCGGTGCACACGGTCGCGCCCAGGTCCATCATCGCGGAGTTCCAATCGTGCGCGAGACCGGGCGGCACCGCCGCGAGCGCGCGGGCGTCCAGCGCGCGGTCGTCCGCCTTGGGCGGGAACTCGATACCGTAGAACAGGCGATGCACGACGCGCCGCACGTTGACGTCGCAGGCCGCGTCGTCTTCGTCGTAGGCGAACGCCCGGATCGCGGACGCCGTGTACGGTCCGATGCCCGGGAGCGCGCGCAGACCGGCCGGGTCGCGCGGCATCGCGCCGCCGTGCTCGGCCGTCACCGCATCGGCCAGGCGCTTGAGCCGGACGGCGCGCGAGTTGTACCCGAGGCCCTTCCACTCGCGCAGCACGTCGGCGACGCTCGCCGCCGCCAGCGCCGCGAAGCCGGGAAAACGCGCGACGAACGCGGCGAACTTCGGCACGACCCGGTCGACCTGGGTCTGCTGGAGCATGAACTCGCTCACGACCGTGAAGTACGGATCGCGTCGCACGCGCCACGGCAGGTCGGCGCGCCCGGCGCGCGCGTACCACTCGAGCAGGGCGTCGCGCCAGCCGTTCACGCGCGCAGCGATGCGATCGCCTTGCCGATGCGGGCGATGCCTTCGGCGATCTCGGAACGGGTCGCCGCCGTCAGCGCCAGCCGGAAGTTATGGTCGCCGCCCTGTCCGGGATAGAACGCCTCCCCGAACAGGAACGACGCGCCGAGCCGCTCCGAGGCGTCGAGCAGCGGACGCGCGCGCAGATCTCGCGGCGTGGTCGCCCACAGGTAGAATCCGCCGGACGGCTTGCTGATCCGGATCGAGGCGGGCCAGCTCGCGGCGATCGCGTCGTCGGCGATCTTCCGGCGGATCAGCAGTTCGTCGCGCAGCTGGGCGACGTGCGCGTCGTAGCCGCGCCCGAGATAGTCGTGCACGGCCGCCTGCACGTAGAGGCTGGTCGCCATGTCGTGCGCCTGCTTGCGCATCAGCAGCCGTTCGAGGATCGTGCGCGGGGCGGCCAGCCAGCCGATCCGCAGGCTCGGCGCGATCGTCTTCGAGAAGGTCGAGAGATACACGACGTGGTCCGGAGCCAGCGCGGCCAGCGGTGGAAGATCGCGCTGCAGCAGCGGACCGTAGGGATCGTCCTCGACGATCGGCACGCCCGCGCGGCGCGCGATCGTGACCAGCCGTTCGCGCCGGTCCAGGTTAGCGGTCGCGTTGGTCGGGTTGTGCAGCGACGGCATGGTGTAGATGAAGCGCGGCTTGCGCGTCCGGAGGATCGCCTCGACGTGGTCGACCCGCATCCCCTCATCGTCGATCGGCACCGCGATCGCGCGCAAGCCGCAGATCTGGAAGATCTGCAGCGCGCCCGGATAGGACGGCTGCTCGACCACGATCTCGTCGCCGGGCTCGGCCAGGCTCTGCGCGACGATCATGATGCCTTGGGTCGATCCCGTCAGCACCACCACGTTCTTGGGCTCGATGGCGCTCGCGCCGCGCGCCCGCATCCGCTCGGCGATCGCGCCCCGCAGCGGTTCGTAGCCCTCGGAGTCGCCGTACGAGAGGACCAGTCGCGGATCGCGCGCGACCCGCTCGAAGGAACTGGCCAGTTCCGCCAGCGGCGAGGGCTCGTCGGGAGCGACGCCCTGCACGAACGAGATCCGGCCCGGCTCGTGTTTTGCCGCCAGCTCGCCGAGCACCATCGGGAACTCGCCGACCCGCCAGGGCGGCAGCGTCACCCACCACGGCACCGCCGGCGATCGTTCCGCTTGGCCCGCGCGCAAGTGCGCGACGCGAGAGCCCGACCCGACCCGCTGGTCGATCAGACCGCCGGCGACCAGCTCGCGATAGGCTCGCACGACCGTGCTGCGATTGACCCGGAGCTCCTCGGCCATGGTGCGTTCGGGCGGGAGCCGAGTCGACTCCGGTAGCGTCCCGGCCAGGATGGCCTCGCGCAGATGTTCGTAGATCTGCAGATACAGCGGGACGATGGAAGCGCGGTCCAACGTCGGGAGCAGTCCCGCCCATCCAATTTTGGCCATGGTCCGGTCCATTTTCGCCGCCACCCAGGGCGAGGCTTGCGGCGGCTCCAAATGAGCGTATAACCGCTATGAAGACGCTCCGCGAGGTCGATATCCGCGTGCCCTTCGTCGGGCGCGGTCAGGAACTCGAACGAACCGCCGCCGCTCTCACCGAGGGCCGCATCACGACCCTGGTCGGCCCCGGCGGCTCGGGGAAATCGCGGATGGCCCTCGAAGCGATCGGCCGCGACGGCGGCGACTACGCGGTGGTGGCGCTGTCCGGAACGGCCGAAGGCAGCGTCAACGACGCGATCGCCGTCGCGCTGGGCGCGCGGGAATCGCCCGGCATCGACGCGGCTTCGGCCATCGAGGATGCGCTGCGCGCGCGCCCGCGGCCGATCCTGATCGACAACTGCGAACACGTCCTCGACGAGGCGCGCGCGATCTGCGCGCTCATGGCCGCGATCCCGAGAGTGCGAGTTTTGGCGACCAGCCGGCATCGGCTCGGGCTCGACAACGAGACCGTCGTCGAGGTCGGGCCCCTGCCCCGCGAGGAAGCGCGCGCCTTCGTGCTCGCGTGTCTGCGCGCGAAAGACCCGGGCTTCGTCCCGGACCGGTTCGATGAAGACCGCATCACGGCGGTCGCGGTTGCGCTCGACGGACTCCCGATCGCGATCGATCTGGCGATCGCGCGCTACCCGGCGATCACGCTCGCGCACTTGGCCCGCGACCTGCGCCGGATCGTCCCGTCGCAATTCCGCACCACCCGATCCACCGATCCGCGTCACCAAACGCTCGAGCGCACGATCGAGTGGAGCACCTCGCTGCTCTCGGCGCCGGCCCGGCTGCTGTTCGCGGCCTGCGTCAGCTTCACCGGATGGTTCGACGCCGAAGACGTCCGGGCGGTCGGCGATCCGCAGATGGACGCCGCCGATGCGGCCGCCGCGCTCGACGAGCTGGCCGATCACTCGCTGATCGTCCGCCTGCAGGGCGGGCGCTTCACCACGCTGGCGCCGGTGCGCGCGGTCGCCAGCCGGCGCGCCGAAGCGCTCCGCAACGCCGCGACGTTCGCGCAGCGGCACGCGATCCGGATGCGCGACAATTCGGTGCGCGCGCGGGACGCGTACGCCGACACGGACCTGCTCGAGTTCGTCGCCTCGATCACCGACCGTTACGACGACTATCGCGCGGCGCTGGACTGGACGCTGCACCACGCCGACCGGCTCCACGTCGGCGTCGAACTGGTCCGCGTGCTCACGGCCTATTGGGGCGATCGCGGCCGGCTGGCCGAGGGCGCGCGCTGGACGCAGCGCGCCCTCGACGTCGCGAGCAACGCCGGCAACCTGGAAGCGGCCGAGGTCGGGCACCTCACCTACGCGCATCTGCGGATCTGCTATGCGATGGGCAATTACATCGCGATGCTCGAGCAGGGTCCATCGCTGATCGGCGCCTTCACCCGCGTCGGCGACCGGCTCTCGCTCGGACGCGCGTACAACTTGCTCTCGGTCGCGTCGCTGTGCGTCGGAGCGGTCGAAGACGCGGAGAAGTTCGGCGAGACGGCGGTCGCCCTCCACCGGGCGATCGACCACCGCCGGGGCGTCGCGTCGGGGCTCTGCAATCTCGGCAACGCGGCCCTGGAAGGCCGCTTCGATCCGGCCGCCGCGCTGGTGCATTATCGCGAGGGCCTGGCGCTCGCGCTCGAACCGGGCGGCGAGGCGATCCGGGTCCTCATCCACGGCAACATCGCCGAAGCGCTCTACGCGCTCGGGGACTTCGCCGAGGCGGAACGGTCGTGCGCGCTTTCGCTCGAGGCCGCCGAACTGCTGGGCAACGAGGCCTACCGCGGCTGGGGCTACGGCGTCCTCGCCCGGATCCGGCTGGCGCGGGGCGATTTCCGGGACGCCTGCCGGGCGCTGCGGACCGCCCTCGAGTATCTGATGATCGAGCCCGGCTACGAATACGTGGCCGCCGCCGCCGAACTGGCCGCCCGCTTGGCGCTCGCCCGCGAGTCGCCGGCCGAAGCCGTCCGGCTCTTCCATGCCGCCCGACGGTTCCGGATGCGGCATATCCTCATGCAGGGCGGTCCGGCCATCCTCGAGGCCAGCGAGGCCTTCGCCCGGGCCTCCCAGGCGCTCACGCCCGAGGAGCTGGCCGCCGCCGACCGGGCCGGTAGCGCCGTCGAATCGGCTCCCGAACTGCTGGCGGCCGCCCGGGCCTCGCTCGAAGTCGGAGTCGCGGCTTCGGGCGCCTGGTATGATGGGCCCGACACTTCCAATCAGGAGCACGAACTTGGCTGAACATAAGGTCGACGCGGTCGTCATCGGAGCCGGACCGGGCGGGTACCACGCCGCCATCCGCCTCGGGCAACTCGGCAAGAGCGTCATTTGCGTGGATCGCGACGAAGTCGGCGGCGTCTGCCTCAACTGGGGCTGCATCCCGACCAAAGCGCTGCTCCACGTCGGCGAAGTCGTGCGCCACATCGATCACGCCGCCGCCATCGGCCTCAAGGTGCCCAAGGCCGAAGTCGACCGCGAAGGCGTCGCCAAGTTCAAGAGCGAGGTGGTCGCGTCCAACGTCGGCGGCGTCAAGACGCTCTTCAAGGCCAACGGCGTGCAGTTCTTGTACGGCGAGGCGTCCTTCAAGAGCCCGACCGAGATCGTCGTGAAGAATAAGGACGGCGGAACGGACACCGTGGTCGCCCGGAACGTCGTCATCGCGACCGGCTCCGCGCCGATCGACGTGAAGGCTTGGCCGCGCGACGGCGAGAGCATCATCAACTCCGACGACGCCGTGCAGATGAAGCGCAT
>Ga0207667_10005847_pt1 | contig 14983 bp, 10 predicted proteins | sample KBSCornC52_FD_184301 | JGI IMG/M metagenome (GOLD analysis project Ga0207667, IMG submission 184301) | Corn rhizosphere microbial communities from Kellogg Biological Station, Michigan, USA - KBS Corn C5-2 (SPAdes) (version 2) | ecosystem: Host-associated > Plants > Roots > Rhizosphere > Soil ... | reverse complement strand
AAGGTGTTAGCTGACCAAGCACGCTCAATTTACTTGCCCTTGTTGGCAAACCTGTATTTGGATCAACAATTACTTTGCCGTTTGCAGGGTCCCTGGTCCAGTCGTAAGTTTCAACCTCAGGGTAAGGGTGGCCAACAACTGCCCAAGCCGCGTTGCCTACGTTAAGTGCTGTTACACCTGATACAATGCTTTCAACGTTACTGCTTTGGTGAGTGTAGTTAACACCTAATTTAAAGGTGAAGTTTGCTGTTTTAACAGGGGTGCCGGTTAAGTCGAGCTCTAAACCTTTGTTGCTGGTGTTAGCAGCGTTAACCAATGCCGAGGTGAAGCCAGATGCGCTTGAAATAGACGCAAAAACAATACCATCAGTAGTTTTTGACTGGTAGTATGATCCTGTAAAATTGATACGGTCATGTAAGAAACCTAACTCCAAACCAACTTCATCTTCTGTAACTTTTTCAGGTTTGATGTTCGGATTAGCAATTACTGTAGTAAGTGAATAACCTGATAATCCTGAGCCAGCATATGGGAAGCTATATGCCGAACCCAATGTAGGGATGGTTCTGTAAGCACCGTAGGCTATATACTGAGAACCGCCTGACAATGCCGAAACGTTACCGGTTAATGAATGGGCAAACCTTAATTTAGCATAATCCAGCACGCCGTTTTCGGTTATGGTTTTGAACAACTCGCTCAATACAACCGATCCGTCAATGTCATAGTAAGGGATATACCTGTTAGCTGTAGAAAGCCTGGTATCTAAATCCACCCTGTATGAACCATGGATATAGGCCCAGTCCTTGTAGCTAAAGGTACCTTCACCAAAATAACCCAGTTTCCTTGCTTCCAGGCTATATTGACCGGTTACACTAGGTGTTGAAGAAAAGTTTTGCGTATTGTATGGCAGAAAGTTTAAGCTGCCTTCGTTGATAGGATCGTAAGTGATCTTGTTTTCGATGTAAGTTATACCACCGGTACCAACGAATTTAAAGTTTTTAACAATTTTGGTGTCAATTGACAACAAGAAGTCTGAGCTGTATAGCAAGTTGTCGAAATTTTGCACACCATATTGAGGAAGGTGGTTAATTGCCGAGAATTTTGTACCGGCATCTTCCCGCTGCACAATACCTGAACCATAAGGATTAGGATAATCAATTATAGTTTCGTTCTGGATATAAGGGCCGTAAGTAATACCGGCATCTTTCTGCTCGTTGCGGGTTTGGATATTTTCCAGAGAGGAGCGGTAGGTTAAATTAAGCCATTTCCATGGTTTCAAATTTAAAGCCACGTTAGCGTTAATGTGGTTTTCTATATCAAGAAACCTTGTCTCGGCAATAATTTGCCCCGGGCTGTAATAGTAGTCGTTATAGTACAGGTCAGGAGTACCGTATTTGCTGGTAACATTTTTTAAATCAACAACCGGTACAAACAATGGCGATTCAAGTAAATCATCATATACACCGCCTGTATTGGTTGTATTTTTTGTTAAGTATGTATATGTTGCCGAGTAGGTAGACGAGAAGATACCGTACTTTTTATCACCGCCGATACGGAAGATATCCCTGCGGCCTTTGTCGCCAGGCATAACAGATGTACTGTTAATGTCTTGTGCCGACATGTGGAAACTGCTAGTCTCATCACCTGCATCATAAGCAAAGTTATAGTGGGTAGTTAGACCGGTATTCAGGAAGTCCCTTTTTTGATTTGGAACTGGTTTGAATGGCACTGTTTCAACAGAACCGTCTGCTGCCGGACGTCCCAGAGGAACCATTTGGCCGTTGTACAGCGGACCATAGCTTTGGTTTTCAAAAGGGAAGTAACCTGCAAGGGTGTTAAAGTCTGTAACGAAGGCTTCACCACCGTTGCTACCAAACTGATCCTGCAATGCCGGCATGTACGATACCTTTTCAACGTCAACAGTTGTTGACAGCGTTACTGTAGGTGTGCGTGCGCCATGTTTGGTGGTAATAACGATTACACCGTTTGATGCATCTGAACCATAAACAGCCGAGGCGCTGGAACCTTTAAGTACGTCATAAGATTGAATGTCTTCAGCATTCAGCGTACTGATGTCGCTGTAATAAATAGAACCGTCAACAACAATCAGCGGCTGGTTGTTACCGATAAGCGACCTGTTACCACGTAAGGTAAGACGGGTTGGGGCAAATAAACCCGCATTGATGGTGTTTACCTGCAAGCCCGAAACTTTACCGGTTAAACCGTTGGCTACGTTCACTACTTTAGCAGTGTTGGCATCGTCGCCGGTAACTTTTGTTGTTGAATAACCAAGAGACGATTTTTGCCTTTGGATACCGAAAGAGGTTACCACAACTTCATTAATTGCGGTTGAGGAAGGCACCAGCACAACATTCACTGTTGAACCGGAACCCACGGTTACTTCGAGCGGGGTGTAGCCCACAAAAGTGAAAACAAGCTTTGCTCCGCTTGCTACACTGATGGTGAACTTACCAGCTGCGTTTGTTTGGGTACCAGTATTGGTTCCTTTTATTTTTACTGATACTCCCGGGATGGGTAGGCCGTCATCTTTGGCCGTAACCGTACCAGTAACTGTACGGTTTTGTGCAAATACCTGAGTAATGCATAACATCAGGAAACACAAACTTACTAGTAGAAGTTTTTTCATGTTTGTTAATAATAAGATCAGTTAATAGTTAATTAATTATAAAAGTAGTGTTAGCTTATCAAAAACACAAATAAAATGGAAAAAAAGTTAAAAAAAGTTAAATTTTTAACACTTCTGATGGGTTTGCTAAAAAAATATAGTACTATGTATTGCATAATACAATTTAAAACATATATCTTTGCAGTATGATTGTTGAAAATACACAAACCCAAATGAGGAAAGGAATACTGGAGTATTGCATACTTTCCATTATAGCTAAGGGCGAGACATACGCATCAGACATAATTGCTGAGCTAAAGAAGGCCCAACTGCTTGTAGTTGAGGGTACTTTGTATCCTTTATTAACACGTTTAAAAAACAACGGATTGCTCACTTATAATTGGGTTGAATCCACCTCGGGGCCGCCGCGAAAGTATTATATACTATCGGACGAGGGCCGGAATGTGCTGGAACAACTGGACAAAACCTGGGAAGAATTGGCATTTGCGGTACAAACAGCTATTGGAGACAGAAAATGAGGTGAAAGGCGAAAGGTAAAGGGTGATAAACCAATTCATCAACTCACTAATTCACCAATTCAATAACTCAATAATTTTAAATCATCATGAACAAAACAATTATCATAAATATAAACGGCATCGTATTTCACATCGAAGAGGATGCTTACGAGATACTAAAAAATTATATGACGGATGTAAAACGTCATTTCTCAAACTCGGCGGATAGCCTGGAAATTACCACCGACATTGAAAACCGCATTGCCGAGATGTTTTCGGAGACGCTGACGCGCGATAACAAGCAGGTTATTGTGGAGCAGGATGTAAACTCCATCATCGAGCAAATGGGAACTGTTTCGGATTTTGAACATGCCGAAGACGACAGCAATGCTGATGCAAACCCGTTAAACTACGCCACTGCAACCCGCCGGCTCTTCCGCGATCCGGATGACCACCTGCTTGGCGGGGTGTGTGCGGGTGTCGGCAATTATTTTGATATCGATACTGTTTGGATCAGGTTGGCATTCGCCATAGCCATTGCAGCAGGCGGCACGGGTCTGTTCCTATATATAATATTATGGATAGTAGTGCCCAAGGCGGTTACCCGATCAGACAGGATGGCAATGAAAGGCGAAAAGCAGAACCTGCAGGGTTTTAAAAAGAACTTTGAGGACGAAATGAGTTCCTTTAAACAAAACGTATCGAACTTTGGCCAGGAAGCACGGCCCTTTGTATATAAGGCGCGTGACTTTACGGGCGACTTTTTTCATCACCTTGGCATGTTTATAAGGGGCACGGGCAAAGTATTTATAAAAATATTCGGTGTGGTCGTCCTGCTGGCCGGTCTCGTGGCCCTGGTAGCGCTTATAGTAACATTGGTTGCATTTGTTGGCTTTGGCAGCAGCAGGCATAACGACCTGTTCCCTTTTGAAATCGTGACGAGCGCGCACGCAACTAATTTTTATCTGTGTGCATTTATAGTTGCCTTTGTCCCGGTGTTGAGTATTATGCTGATGACGCTTAAAGGTATCTTTAATGTAGGCACCATCGGCAAATCAACAGGCACGGTTTTCCTGGTGGTATGGCTATGCTCATTAGGCATGCTTATATTTTATGGTGTAAAGATTGCCGAAAACTTCAGGGAGTCGGCCAGGTTTACACAAACCGTTAATATAAAGCCAACCAAAAACAACACCTATTATTTAAAGCTGAATGATATCAAATACTTTTCGCACGATGACAGTGTAAGGCTCGACATCAAGGACCATTTTAAAAACATGATTGTTATTGACGACGATTATAACGGTTTTAATAATGGGCGGCGTAGTGTTACCATTAAAGTTGAAAAGAGCGATGTAAAAGCGCCGGAGCTGGAAGAATCATACAGCGCCAAAGGCGGCAATTATGATGACGCATTATTTAACGCCCGCAACACCAGCTATGTATTTGCACAGCAGGACTCGGTTTTAAAATTTGATTACACTTTGCGCAAACGGCCAAACCTGCCGTGGCATGATGAATCAATTACGCTTACTTTACGGGTACCGCTAAATACCAAAGTTGTGATTGATCAAAAGCTCGACAATTATCTGGAGAATATCAGCCTGTACGATTGCAGAGTGGCGAATAAGCAGGATAGCGCACCATCATCCATATTTGTAATGACCGAAAATGGTTTGCGATGTAAAGTTGATACGCTTGTCACTGCAAAAAAGGATAGTATAAAAGTCGATTCTGCTGCAGCGGCGCAATAAAGCCATCAATATATAAGCATAGGCGGCCTGTAATGACCCGGGGATTTCAACCCGCATTACAGGCCGCCCCTTTTTAAGGGTATTTCACCGACAAAAACACCGGGCTTACCGAAAAGCCCCAAAAACGATGTAACCTTTTGCTGCTTTTTTGCATCTTAAATACAAATAAACGGCTATGAAGAACACTTTACTATATATACTATATAACAGATAACAACATGCACACCGGCTTAAATATCCGGAATTCAAAAAGTCCTTAGCGGGGCAAAATCACACACACAACTGTCAAACTTAAAAAAGAACAAAAAATTCTTTCAGGGAATGCTATTGCCATCCCCGAAGGAATCGGTCCAAAAAAACACAAACAAAAAGTCTAACAAAATAATGCTACTGGTCACTGATAATCATCCAACGGTCAAAAAAGTTTCAGCAACAAACAGGCGGGTGGTTTCTTTACCGAAAAAACAAAACACAACAATGAAAACGACTATCAAAACAATACTTTACACACTACTACTATTAACGCTGGGCGCCGCGCCGCTATTTGCGCAAACAGCAAAAACTGCCGCCGGCATTTCGGGTGTATTGCTCGATGAAAACGGCAAGCCTATGGACTATGCCACCGTAAGCTTATTAAAGGCCCAGGATTCAACAGTAGTTAAAGGAACCTTAAGCACCGAGAACGGCGCTTACAAATTCGACCATATTGCTGCCGGTACCTATATAATAAAGGCATCAGTTGTGGGATACCAAAAAACAGCCAGCAGTACATTCACCGTTGCTGCCGGTTCGCAGGGCATCACCATTCCTACATTAAAACTCTTACCGGCAAGCCATGCGCTAAATACGGTTACCGTTACCGCCTCAAAGCCATTAATTGAGCACAAGGTAGACCGTACCGTTATGAACGTTGAGAACAGCGTACTGGCAGCGGGCAATACGGCCATGGACATACTGGAACGGGCGCCGGGTGTTTCTGTCGATAAGGACGATAACATCAGCCTGAAGGGCAAACAGGGTGTAACCGTAATGCTAAACGACAAGCTTACTTATCTTTCGGCAGCGCAGCTGGCAACCCTGCTGCGGTCGACTGACGGCAATACCATTGCATCCATCGAGATTATTACCAATCCTTCGGCAAAATATGATGCTGCGGGCAATTCGGGTATCATCAACATCAAACTAAAAAAGAACAAACAAACCGGCACCAACGGCAGCCTTACCGCAGGCGCAGGCTATGGCGCTTATGGCAAGGATAACGAAACCCTGAATTTAAACCATAAAGAAGGTAACTTAAACGTATTTGGTTCTTTTAGTCATAACGATAACAAACGCACCCAATATATAGGCATAAAACGTATTATTATTGATAGCACTGGCAAGCGCACTTATTTTAACCAGGCCACCAATATGCCACAGGTAAACCACAACAACAGCTACCGCCTGGGCGCCGATTACGACCTGTCATCAAAAAACACCATCGGCTTTTTGGCGAGCGGTTATTTTAACGGCGAAGACGATAACAACAACACCCGCACCTTTATCGGGCAAAACTTTGCCGAGGTGGATTCATCGCTGCATACCACTTCGCTTATCCATCAAACTTACCATAACATCGCCTTTAATTTAAATGACACCTGGAAATTGGATACCGCCGGCCAGCAGATCAGCGCCGACCTTGACTATTCCAAGTTCAGGAACTATGTGATCTCCACCTATGCGACCGACTTTTTCCTGGCCGATGGCAGCATGCAGCACCCGCAGGGATTTTTGGGCAACATTACTCCCTCGAATATCGATATCCGCACCGGTAAGATCGATTACAGCAAGCCATTAAGCAAATCGTTGAAATTTGAATCGGGCTTAAAATTCAGTGATGTAAAAACTGATAATAACCTGCTGCAAACAATGGATGCGGCCGGACCTTATATCAGCAATAACCGCTTTGTTTACGACGAGAAGATTAATGCCGGCTATATTAACTTCAATAAGGACTTTAAAAACTTTTCGGTACAGGTAGGCTTGCGTGCCGAATATACCAGCTCGTCAGCAGTGGGCGACTCGGCTTCAGCCGTCCAAAGCATCCAAAGGCATTATCTTGATTTTTTCCCAAGTGTATTCCTCGATCGCACGCTGAACGATAAAAACGAGATCAACTTTTCGTACAGCCGCCGTATCGACAGGCCCGAGTATGACAACCTTAACCCATTTGTTTATCATCTGGACCCTTACACCTACCAAAAAGGCAACCCTTATTTAAAGCCGCAGTACACCAATAATTTTGAATTTAACTACACCTATAATAAGAGCATCACTTTAACATTGGGTTACAGCCGCACCACCGATGTGATCACCGAGATCCCCGGCACCGACCCAACCACCAAAGTTTCGTTTGTAACACAACAAAACCTGCAGATACAAAATTCATACAATGCTAACCTGTATGCGCCTTATACCTTTACCAAATGGTGGGAAGGCAATGTAAACATCACCGCTTTTTACCTGGGCTTTAAATCAAACAGCCTGGAAGGCTCCAATTTAAACAGCGGACAGGCCGCCTACCAAATACGGGCGACAGAAACGTTTACCCCGGTAAAAGGCTACAAGTTGGAGCTAACCACCAATTACCAGTCGGCGCTGGTGTATGGCTTGTTTAATGTTAAGCCGCAATACTCAACCGATGCCGGCATCAGCCATTCATTCGCCAACAAAAAGCTGAATGTTAAATTTTCGGTAAGCGATATATTTAATACCCGCACCAACGATGTTACCAGCTATTATGCCAACAACAATTTAGATATCACCCAAAAGCGTGAAACCAGGATCTCGAGGTTAACGCTTACTTACAACTTCGGCAACAACAAAATTAAAGCCCGCGAACACCAAACCGGCGCCGACGACGAAAAGAACCGGGTGAAAGGCGCTAATTAATGTGCAGATGAGTGGATGTGCAGATGTGCAAATGAGAAGGACTAACAATGCTTTCCATTTGCACATCCGTACATTCGCACATCTGCACATTTGCACATCCAAAATCTGCGCGTTTGCGCATCTGGCACGTAAAATTCGGGTGAAAACAGGGTTAACACAACTTAACACTTGTTCAAAAAAAATTTGACTAAACAGTTGAAAATCAACAACTCAAGAAAAGGCAGGGTTAACAAAAAAGAAGACTTTCAAAAAGCTAACAAAGTTAGTATTTTTTATTGGGATTCCCTGTATAAAACTTTCTTTATTCAGGTGCACTAAAAAGAAGTTCCTCCGGATCCGCAAACTAATGCCCCTTGCAGCATACTTGTACCAGATTGGGAGGAATAGGCGACCATGGTCCATTGCAATTATCCCTTTGCGCCGGGCAGTTACCTGTCAGTGGGAAACGAGAAATCAGGCGTTTTTTGCCTGCCCGGATTCTCGCGGCAGAGGAGGGGAAACTTTAACATTTCGCCCTGGCGTTACATATAACGTCTACCCGCCAGCAGGACTACCAATTTTCAAGATTCCATCCACGTTCTAACATTTCTTTTAACAGCGTATCATTGTATACGCCTATAGGCGATAATTGCTTTTGCTCTGGCGAAAGTTTTTCAACAAACTGTCTTCTCAGCGTACCAACATCCACAATATGCCACCCCAAAAGCTCTCCTTTAATAACATGCTTATCCCGCATATATTTCGGCAATTCAAAATAGTCTGGCAAGGGTATGCTCCCAACTTTTTCAATTAACTTTCTGTTATATCCAGCACTTAACGGAAACCCAATAAAATAATGATCTTTTACGTTCATTACATTATCAATCGACAATGGTCTTTCATTATATAGTTTGTTAAAAACATTTATTAATTCACCTCTAACTTTATCAATTTTAACACATTGAAAATATGCTTTGCCTTTGTTTGTGTTTATTTCAAAGATGTCTCCTAATTCAATTTTTGACATAACGTATTATTAAGGGTGATATCCAATTCATTCTAACGTGGGCATGCCTGCGGTTTTCAACCGCACCGAAACTGCCCGTTACAATGCATATTGTTCATGTAGCCCGGCGCGCACATAAATGCAACGTTTAAAATTTACTCCCGCACGGTCTCTGTTATTTTTTCCAAAAGAACCAACCAATTGTAATCCCCTTCACTACTAAAGTCCACCATCTGCTGGTTGTCAATTTTTAGGGTGATAGCTGTTTCGTTGGTTTTATCAAAAGGTTGTGATCGCAACACGGCATTATACAAACCATCGTGGATGTTAATTTTGCCGTCGGTTTTGAGCTTATAAGTGGGGAAATAGCCCACAATGGCTGATGACAGCGCGAAATTACCCGCGTTAAAATCCCTGTAAAAACTTTCTTTATCCAGGTGCACTAAAAAGGAGTTCTTCAGCACCCTTAAAGCGATGCCCCTGGCAGCACACTCATGCCTGACGGATAAAAACCCTTGCGCCCCCGCGCCAAACTGCTGATTTTCGCCGATCCACAGTTCTTTTATCTGGATGCCTGTTTGCCGGGTCAGTTCATTTAAAAACTCGGCCGAACTTCGCTTTAAGTCCGGCGCTTCAAATTCAATAACGATCACGTTATTAAACCCCAGGTGTTTAAAAAGCTCGATCCTGGCATCCAGGTCAAAATAGTCTTTAAACTTGCCGCCATTTATATAGTTTACAGGTGTGGGATAAAAAATAAGGATGTAAGGATTTAAAGCCTTTTTTTTACTATAGCGCAGCAGCTCCTTAAACAGCGCCATATGCCGGGGTAAAACAGGATCCCAGGTACCGGCAATAACAATAATATCGGGATTAAAGGCCTGGCTGAATTTCATGCTCCGGGTATGCGGTATTTATGTGCGGCATAAATATATTCGTTTTTTTTATCTTCTGTCTTTGCTGCCGCGAGTTTAGCGCAGCGTAACTCGTGGTGATGCATGGCAGCGGTTTTCAACCGCGCCGAAACGTGGCATGGATAGCCACCTCGCGAAAACTAATGCAACCGAGCGTATTATCTATCGCCTGCTGTCAAATATTTTTCTTAACGATATGAAGAGCAAAAAGAATATAATATTGGAAAGGAAAGTGTCCACCAAAATGTAGAAACCTAAATCATCTTTTACTAAAGATAACAATAGGTTCACTGGACTAGATGGAACAAAAAGCACATAATTCAAAAAGAATGTAATTATAAAAGTCAAAAAAGCAGGCAGCAAATTTTTCATTTTTGATATCGATTTAATTTCCGTCGCCGCAGGGTCCTCTGCGAGAAACCCTGCGCATCGCGCCAGCGTGAACAGTGACACTTTTATGCCACAATAGCACGCAGCTGCAAGCAAACAAACGAAGATAGCTGGTTTATTATTGTAACTTTAATTATTGGTTCGCCTTATCAAAATAAATGACTGTGAGTCGGCCAAATGCGGCTCCCACCAGGCATACAACGCAGGGGCCTCTATGAGAGACCTTGCGGAGACAAAAAAACTTATTGTCTTGATTTTACTGTCGTTACCTCCTCATGCTATAACCCTCTCGACCTTGAACCAATGTGTTTCCAAAATGAAATCTAGCATTGTGAAAATATAATTGAGGAACTAATTCATCATTTCCATCGTCGATATCAAAGCTTAATGCCGTAAATTCAAAGTGTATTGGAATTGGATAAAAAAAAACTTGTGATCCGCCATCATAGGTGTTTATTTGTACTCTATAATCCGGAAATTTTTTAATCACATCTGTACTTTTCAGCGCAAATTTTTCTCCATAAAAACTTAAAAAGTCAAGGGGTTTGTCGTTATCAGATAAGGAAATATTTGGATTAATATAAATCGAATCAAATCGTTTGTCAAAAGGTATGATGAATTTCGAACCACGAACATTATTATCCGGGTTCGGTTTTTCTTCACCTAAGATTTCTATTAGTTTTTTTGTGGTAGGGCTACCACGCTTTAATATTTCGCATATGCTGTCAAACCATCCTAAGTCGTTTTGAGCTTTTAATCTCTTTATTATTGTCTCTCCATTTTCCATTTGGCTATTTGATAAATTCTATATCAGATACTATTAATTCCCTTCTGACTGGCTAAGGTATGCTGGCCCCTCTGTCGCGAATATATCCGCGTCGGACAAAAGTATTCGGCTATCCGTGCCACACCGATTGACATTGAACTATTGCCAAAGCACCACCCCAGCCCCTAATACGCCAAAGTAACAAAACTGCTCAAATTAACACCCATTTTCTTCCATTTGTCCTGGCTGGCTATCCCTACATAGCAGTTTTTGGCAAAAGGCGTAGGCGCAACCGGGAGTATAGTTATGGGGTTTCCCTTTTTTGCCATCCGGCTTTCAATCCATTGTACCGTCACAGTAAAATTGCCGTTTACTTTTATGTTATATTTTTCCAAATCAACTTTAGTCCAGCCGGGTTTGAAATTTTCGAGGATTGCAAAAATTTGTTTGCTGTACATCAGCGTATCTGGCTTACCATTCTTCACGGCGTAAACATTAACCCTGAATTTAATAGAACCTATACGCCAGGCGTTTACGCTAAGCCGTGCGGATATGCATTGGCGGTTGTGTACTGACGCAGAAGATCCCTCGCTATTGCTCGGGATGACAGATTTTTTTTCATCAAGCTCCCTTCATGTCATTTCTACCGCAGGGAGAAAACCTATACGCCAGGCGTTTACGCTATGCTGTGCGGACACGCATTGCGGTTGTGTACCGTTGCAGAAGATCCCTCGCTATCGCTCGGGATGACAGATTTTTCTTCATCAAACTCCCCTCATGTCATTTCGACCGCAGGGAGAAAACCTATACGCCAGGCTTTTACGCTAAGCCATGCGGATCGCATTAGCGGTTGTGTATTGTTGCAGAAGATCTCTCGCTATCGCTCGAGATGACAAACTTGCGGGGCGGGGTCTCCCCCCTACAACGGCATCGAAAACGCCAGTCCCGGCGCGCCGTAAACCGATGTTGGCAACACCATGGTGCTTCGGCCGTATTTATCTTTATGCGAAAACAGCTTCCGGATGTGCGGGTAAAGCGCATAAGCGGCCTTGCCGGATAACATGCCTATACCTGCGCCGGCAACGCAATCGCTAAACCAGTGTGCCCGGCCGTAAACACGTAACACCCCCGTAGCAGTCGCTACGGTATAGCCCGCTACCCCGTACCATGGCGATTTCCACGAATATTCCTGCGCAAAAAACTCCGCGGCCAAAAAGGCTGCGCCTGTATGCCCGGATGGAAACGACAGCGGGTCAGTGCCGTAAGGCCTGTCGCGGTGGGCCAGGTACTTGCTGCCATCAGCAATGGTCAGTATCACGCCCGATAGTGCAAGCAGGGCGGTGCGGTCGCCAAAGCGGTTCTGGCCTTCATCGCCAAAAAGGTTCAGCACGTAAACCATAGCAGCCGGCGACAATTGCAGGTAATCGGATGCTTTTGAGCTATAATTAGGGGCGGTGCGGGCAACATATCCTCTAAAATAATAATCTACATTGCGGATGGGCTTCACCACAAACGATAACAGCCCGTACCCTACCAATCCAACCGGAACCCAAAAAGTACCGGGACGGTGGTACACATAATGCGACAAATCGCGCCCGGCGGACTTTGTTTTATCCACCGTATCTGCGGATGCTGATGGTGCGGCAGTTTTAACTTTCCCGGTATCTGTAACCTGCGCATTTGCCTCGAATGCTATTATACAGGCTAATATTAAGATGATGTTTTTCAAAGGTTAATTTTATGTTGTTAAACAACATAAAATTAACTTTGTTTACATCCAGGCCTTACTAATTGGTTGCATTCATCCCGCTGGCATAGGGGTAATAAGCCTTCCTGTCGATCACAATAATATAACCGCCCCAGTTACCCACCGGCAGCCAATTGGCACTTATAGCGCCCGTATTGCTGTTATACTGTTGTATATAGGTTGAACCGTTGCTAACCATATTAAAATATAAACTACCCGGACTAACCGCAACATTGGTTACACCGTTAAAACTGCCGGTTACCGGAATGCTCAACAATAACGCGCCCGTGTTCAGGTCAAATTTTTCAACTACTTCTCGTATTTAGTCGGCTAAATCAAAGTTTCCTGGCACCTATGGGTAGTATAATGGCCTGAATTCGTTCCATCACAAGATGTCAAACTCTCCTCAACGCCAACTACAAACTACTTAATAATGCTGCAAACTGCCACTGTAAACTGCCCACTCTCCTCCCTACTGCCCTACCATAAACACAGCATTGCTCAGCAGCATCTTCCCGTTTTCCCAAAAACTGCGGAATATAGGGTCATCAACCATATAAATAACTGCGCCGCGGCCCATGGGCTGCACACCTATGAGCAAACCGTCCTTAATTTTGTCTTTGCTTTTTTGGCCCACAAAGCCCGATACATAGGCATCTTTTTTAACCGTGCCCACATTCCAGTCTTCATCGCCCAAAAAGTCATAAATATCATCGCTTAGTTTAAGGGTGTAATAACCTGTTGAAAGACCAAAACCCAGGGGATGGGTATTATCGAGGTCGATCTTGTAAATAGCACCCGGGACAGATGATCTGATGGCGTTGTTATCCCGGTCGGCGTACCGTTTTATGGTTGTGTTTTTGGGTTTGTCATCAGCTTTGTCCTTATCATCCTTTTTATCTTCTTTCTTTTTTATGTCGAAGCCTTTTTTGTCAACCAGTTGGGCCACGGCGTTTTGTATGGCAATCAGCCTGCCGCCGTTATGGATCCAGCCCTGTAACTTATCCGACGGAAAATCCTCGTATTCGCCATCAGGAAAAATAGCTACGTCAAAGTTTTCCAGCCGGGCGCGGTTCAGGTCCTTATATTTCACCAGGCTGATGGGGTACCCTATTTGCTGTTCAAAAAAGTGCCATACTTCGCCCATGGCCTCGGCCGAAACGCCATCGCCGGCAATCAGCATTACACGTGGCGGACGTATAAAACGGATAACATCCGAGCCAAGGTCGCGCCCCTTATCCACAAATCCCGAAGCAAGCGGCACCAGCTCATGATTAAGTTTGATGGCTGCCTGGGTAACCTCTTCATCAAAATCAGTCCGGTCATTTCCGGCGCGGGTTATCAGTAACGAGCCTGCTTCAAACCTTTTCCCGGCAGCTTCAAAAGGCGTTTCGGAGTAGCGCACCTTAATGCCCTTTTTTAATAATGCCGCTAAAAACTTAACATCATTAACCGATCGCCATGTCGACACATAAGCATAAGCCCTCGGGTTTGCAACGGCCTGCGGCTTGGCTTCCCCGGGCGTCGAAGAAAAAGGTTTGAAAGATTCCTTCAATCCAAAGGTCTTTAAACCGTAGGCAAAAGGCAGGCTCCAGGCGGTAATATCATAGGTGTTTGAGTCGGCCACAAAGGTTTTAGGCTCCATCAATACATTTAACAATACCGATTTTGGCTGATAGGCATTTATTACCAGGTCGTTCCCTCCGGGGGTATATTGTTCAGTTTTGCCGGTCATGTAATCATAACCGCTCACCGTGTTTTTCAGCCCATAGCCGTATTCTATCTTATTCCTATCCAGTATTTTGGCCAATGCAGCTATTTTATCGGCATTATCGTTTTGTACAACATAGGTTTTATATTCTCCGGGCGGGTTGCTGCGGCTGTTATCGTAAAACTTTTTAAACTCATCAACCAGTTTTCCGGCATTGGCCGAAACAATTTCCAGCGTACTCAGGCTGGTGGAGTGGTGGTGGGCAATCCTGTCGCCCAGCGTAAGCGTGTCGCCGCTGGCGGTTAACACCGCCAGGCCGGCACTGATGCCGCCCTGCTCATAAGTCATGCCGATAGAACCGCTATATATAGGATAGGTGTCGCCGTATGAAGGGTAAAGCAAATCAAACTCCTGCCGGGTAAAATACAGCCAGCCGTTCTGATCAAAATATTTGGCGTTGTTTTTTCCGATAACGGTTTGAAAATCGCGCTGCCATTGTGTTATTACCTTATGAAAAGGCTCAGAAGCCGGGGCAAAATAGTAAGGCGCATTATAGCCCTGTTCGTGGTAATCAACATGCACTTGCGGCAGCCACTGGTTAAACAAAGCCACCCGCGCCTGCGATTCCTTTTGGGTTTGCCATG
>Ga0207667_10005846_pt1 | contig 14984 bp, 16 predicted proteins | sample KBSCornC52_FD_184301 | JGI IMG/M metagenome (GOLD analysis project Ga0207667, IMG submission 184301) | Corn rhizosphere microbial communities from Kellogg Biological Station, Michigan, USA - KBS Corn C5-2 (SPAdes) (version 2) | ecosystem: Host-associated > Plants > Roots > Rhizosphere > Soil ... | reverse complement strand
CACCTTGCACAAGTTCTCGACCCAAGAATGCTCCTCGAGGTTCCCGGTCGCGTCGGATCCCAACCTCAAAGTGATCCGTGCCTATGACGCGGCGCTGGTCCGCGTCGGCAATTTCGGCTTGGCGGACCGCATCTCCTACGTGATCGCGCCGGACGGCACGGTTGCCTACAGCTATTCCGCTCTCGATCCCGACAAGCACGTCGAGAACACTCTGACGGCGGTCAAGGCGCTGACGAAGAAGTAGTTCGCGGCTGCTCCGCGCGCGCCGCCGCCAATCGATCGATCGGACGCCAGGCGCCAAATACCGCGCCGAGGAACGCAGGGGACGCATGCCAGGGTCCTGTCGCGCAGAGCCGGAACTTGCCATAATATCCATCTTTCCCGGGCGTGGCGCAGCACAGGAGCGGATGATGGATACGATGGTGAGCGGTCGAGCTGGCATGAGCGAGGCCGAGTGGCAGGCGCGGTGCGACCTTGCCGCCCTTTATCGGATTACCGAGCTGTTCGGCTGGACCGACACGATCGACACACACATGTCGGTGCGTATCCCGGGCGAGCCCGACTGCTTCCTGATCAACAACTACGGCGAGCTGTTCAACGAGACCACTGCCTCGAGCCTGGTGAAGCTGGGGATCGACGGCAAGGTCTACAGCACCGACGGCCGCTTCAATGCCGCCGGCTTCACCATCCATAGCGGCGTCTACAAGGCCCGGCCCGACGCCAACTGCGTCATGCACACCCATACCCGCGCCGGCACCGGCGTCTCGGTGCTGAAGAAGGGCTTGCGCCCGATCAGCCAGGACGTGCTCGCGGTGTGGGACGATCTCGTCTACCACGAGTACGGCATGCCGACCTCGGACGAGGAGTGCGAGGCGCTCGGCGTCACTTGCCAGGGCGGCAACTCCGTCGTGCTGCGCAACCATGGCCTGCTGACGGTCGGCGAGTCGATCCAGGGCGCGCTGCGCCGCATGTACATGCTGGAGCGCGCCTGCGAGGTCGAGGTCATCGCCCGCGGCATGAACGAGGAGCCGGCGCCGATTGAGCCGGACGTCATCCGCCAATACGGCGAGCGCGCCCGCCAGATGCGCGCGCATCCCGAGTTCGGCATGACCTACTGGAAGGCGGCGCTGCGCCAGATCGAGGGCAAGGGCACCGACTGGCGGCAATAGCGCCACGGGAGGCTCACCCGGCGGGTTGAGGAAACCCGAACGAATACGCCATTTCTGGACAGCCTCCCGGCGACGCCGCAGTATTGCGTCGGGAGGCAGGGATGGACGCAGCACCGGCCAGATCGAACACCTTCCTTCATCTTAGCGACCTTCACTTTGGGGCTCGCGGGCAACAGGAGGTGTGGGAGGCGTTGGTCGACCACGTGGCCACTCTCGATCCTTTGCCGAAGGCGGCCTTGGTCACTGGCGATATCGTCGATTCTCCACGCGTCATGTGGCTGCACGAAGCCTGGCACGGGTTGTTCAAACTTAGCCGCGCGCTCGGTGGCGGGAACAATCCCAACATCGCGGACAAGGTGTTCGTCTGCCCCGGAAACCATGATCGCTATTGGCGCGGCAACAGCGTCAAGCCCAGTTTCATTCCTCGCAGTGGAGGAACCAATCTTTTCGACACGATCATCGGCAGGCACGTTGCCACCGCCCCCAACCTGACCATCGGTGCGACTCCCCCGGAGCAATGGAAGCTCTTTGTCAACCAGGTCGACACCAGTCTCTATTCGGGCATCCTCGCACAAGGCTTCGTCCGGAAGCCCGACCTGGATGGGATCCGCGAGCTTGCGAGATCCGGGTACGATCCGCAGGTGCCGTTCTCGTTGATGATCCTCATGATGCATCATCATGCTCTGCCGATCGCCGAGCTCGAGCCGCACTTTCCGAAGATGAATTCTGTGGCCTCGGTTTTCACTGCCGCGACCAACCCGGGGCGCGTCCTGGAGAACATGCTTTCGGGACACGTTGACATCGTTCTGCATGGCCATGAGCACCAGTCACATTCAGCCCGATATGCGCTTTATGACAGCCACAAGGGTGATATCGCCGTCATCGGCGCCGGGTCGGCAACCGGAATGGACACGAAGACTGGGTGCGATATCAAACGAGCTTCGTTCAACATAATCGAGCTGAGGTCCGACCGTAGCGTTTGGCTGAAGGTGTACAAGGGCGCGGGCACCTGGAGCGCGCCAAGCTGGAACGTCGTGCCCGGTTCGACCGTCGAGATCCTCAATTCGACCGCAATCCGTCGAAATCGCTTTCTCAGGATGAGAACGCAGAGGGCTTTGCAAGCGGGAGCGGCGGCGGGGCGTTTGGAGGAGACGAAGTTCAGCGAATGGCAGCGGCATGTTACGCTGACTTCCTCGCGAGACGCGATTGTCGCTGATCGTCGGAAGAACTGGCCGATTGCCCCGAGTCAGTTCTGGTTTCCAGTGGCCAATGAGACCGGCTGGCCAAGCTTGCCTGAGGCGACGATCGTCGTGGGCGGACAACCGCTCGCGCTCAACCAACCGAGCTTCAGGGTATCGAGTCTGGACGAGGAGGGGACTCATTCGTTTTTCGTCGACTTCGATGAGCAGGCCGCGACGCGAGCCGAGTTGATCGACACCTCCTTCAAGTGGGAGGACGGCATCCTCCTGACTGAGAGCGATCTGGCGCTATTGGACCGGCAGACGGCGACCGGACTGAGAAAAGACGGGCTCGAATTCGTGGCGGCAACAGTCCCCAGAGATCTTCCGCTGGCAAGTCTCACCCTCACCACGACGTTTCCGATCGGCTACCTGCCCGGGCCCGGCAAGGTCACGGTGCGGTTCCAGAACACGCTGGAAGTCGGCAGCCGTCTGGAGCCAGACCTCGCTCTGGCCGAGCGGCTGCAGCGCGCCGGCCATACGCTCGCCCTGACAATTCCCTATCCCCTGTCCGGCTACCGTTATGCGATCGCCTGGGAGCCCGTCGCCGGGCCCGGATATCAATCGCAGTCGAGAGACAATCTCATTGCGCGTTTGCTGAGTGCCGACTCCCTGAAAGATCGCCTGCTTGGGACTGCACTGGACACCCTCGCCCAGTCCGAGTGGCACGACGAACTGGCGACGGTGTCGCTCTACGCGCCCCAGCGCGCCCCCGACTCGGACATGGTTCTTCTCAAACGCGTGGCATACGGGGCTATCGAAGGCGCGCCTCCGACGGAAGCGCCGTCAGCCGAGGTCAGCCTGCAGATCTCGGGAAGCACTCGTCGGAACGGCTTTTACCGGACGCCTTGGTGGGGCGAACGCGGCGGCTGGCTCCGCGAGGGCGGTGATGACGCCGAAGCGCTCGAGCAGGGTATGCTGGCGGATGAGGGGGCAACCTTGGTCTTGCCTATTTGGCCTTCGACTCGCGAAGGCCCCCCTTCGGCCATAGTTCGGATCGGGCTACGCCGCTTGCCCAGCCAATCGGAAGCGGATTTAGAGGAAAAACTGGCCGAAACCTACCAGCGTCTCCTTGAAAAAGTCGAAGTGCGGATATTACATCAGATGGCGGAGTGAGGTTGAAATGCGCGCTTTCGTCAAAAATCCAATGAGCAACACCTACGTGACCGCCCAAGTGCCGCGCTCTGCCGGTAATTCAGTCGTGCTGCAGAAATTGCCGATGGATCCGCTTCTCGTGATCCAGGAGACGCACGAAGTGACCGATCCCGTCACTCCGGAAAAACCTGCGTCACCGCTCTCGCGTCTTGCTGCGGCTTTCAAGCTTCCCAAGGGATAGAGCGCACTGCAGAGAGTTCGGCGGTGTCGCTGCTCCGTAGTCCCGGGCCGCGCCCGCCAGCGACGGCGAGTGCCTAGACGGCCTTCGCGCGGTAGCGCAGCGCGATCCAGAATGAGACTTGGCCGATCACGCCGGCCGTCGCGAGGATGATCGCGGCGGTCAGCGCCGGATCGCTACCGAAGCCGACCAGCGCTGTGCACAGCGCGCCGACACCCATCTGCGAGAAGCCGTAGAGGCCCGAGGCCGAGCCGATCACGTGCGGATTGACGCTGATTGCCTGCGTCAGCGCCGCGGGCGAGGCGATGCCGGCGCCCATGCCGAACACGAACATCGGGCCGATCGCCAACAGCACGGTGAGGTGATGGGTCAGCACGGCGCCGAGGAAGACCATCGCGGCGGCCACGCTCACCAGATTGGCCCACACCGCCAGCCGGTTGATCGGCAGATGCGGGATCAGGCGCGTCGCGGCCATGCTGCCGATCCAGACGCCGGCCATCAGGATCGCGGGATAGATGCCGATCTCGTAGTCGGGCCGGCCGAGCTGGTGGGCGAAGATGAAGGGCGAGACGCTGATGAAGGCGTACATCGAGGTCGTGGCGCAGCCGCCGCCGATCGCAAAGCCCAGGAACGCCCGCGAGGTCAGGAGCTTGCCGTAGTTGCGGGCGAGGCCTCCGACCTTCGCGCCGCCCTTGGGCGCGTTGCTCTCGGGCAGCAGCCACAGCGCGAACACCAGGTTGAGGATCCCGAGCAGCGACAGTACGTAGAAGATCGAGCGCCAGCCGAACGCCGTCGCCAGCGCGCCACCCAGCAACGGCGCCAGGCCGGGGCCGAGCACGACCATGAGGTTCATGGTGGCGAGCCGCCGCGCGGAGTCCTGGGCTCCGGCGGTGTCGCGCACCATGGCGCGCCCGATCACCATCCCGGCGCAACCGCCCAGCGCCTGCAGGAGCCGAGCCACGATCAAGTGGTGCACGTCGCCGACGAAGCAGGCGGCGAGGCCGGCCACGGTGTAGAGCGCGAGCCCCGCGACCAAAACCGGCCGCCGGCCGTAGCGGTCCGACAATGGGCCGTAGGCGAGCTGCCCGACCGCGAGGCCGAAGATGTAGACGCTCATGGTGAGCTGCATCTCGCCGATCGTAGCGCCCAGCGCGCGGGCAGCCTCCGGGAGCGCCGGCACGAAGATGTGCATGGCGAGGGTTCCGCTGAAGGTGATCAGCGTGAGAAGCCAGAGCGGAGCGGTCACGCTGCGGCCTCGGACGTCGGATCGAGCACGCGGCAGACATGGTCAAGCACGCGGATCGTCGTCTCGATGTCCTTGTCGCTGAGGCCGGCGAGGGCATCGTCGCGCACGCCGCGAGCCACCGCCTCGACCTTGTCGGCGATCGCCCGGCCGCGCGGTGTCAGCTTGATGATCTTGGCCCGGCGGTCTTCGCCTTCCTTGCGCTCGACCAGGCCGGCAGTCTCGAGATTGTCGAGCAGCCGTACCACCGACGAATTGTCGACGAACAGCGAGGCGGCGAGATCCTTCTGGCGTGGTGGCGTGGGCGCGCGGGCAATGCGGATCAGCGGCAGCCAGGTCGCCTCGGTGAGATCGTAGGGTTGCAGGCGGAGATCGGCGGCGCGCCGCCATTGGCGGTAGGCGCGGGACAGGAGGGCGCCAAAGGCGGCCCGACCCGTCGGGGTACGCGGGGGCATGCGCCTAGATAGATGATCCATCATTAGATGACAAGTCATCTAATTGAACGGACAACTGAGGGAAATCGCGCAGAGCGCGCATCCTCGGCGGCGAGACAGGGGGCTCACCGAGCCGTATTTCGACGACGGCGGCTCGAACGTTATGATGGTGAGCGTGACGCGGCTGGTGGACGACCAGGCCGGTCGCTTTTTCGCGGTGTCCGGCGCCGACATCTCGCTCGACGGCCTGCAGCGTCATCTCAAATCGTCGGTCGGCGAGATGTTCCTGGTGAGTCGCGGCGGCCGGGTGATCGCTCATCCCAATACGCAGCTGCAGGCGCGCAAGGGCTATGCAGGCGAGGAGCTGCGCAACCTGCCGGGCGGCGTCGCCGTCGGTGAGTCGTTGCGGGGTAGTCGGCCGTCGACCGGACGGGCCGACGCCGCGACCGGCCACCAGACGACCATGAGGCCGGCGAGTCGCAAAACCCGCCGGAGCCGCATCACCGGCCCTTCCACTCCGGCTTCGGCTTCTTGTTTACGAAGGCGTCGATGCCGGCCTTGGCGTCCTCACTCTGGAGCGCGCCGGCCATGAACTTGGTCGCGTAGTTGTAGGCCTGCGGCAGGTCGAGCTCCATGTGGTGGTAGAACATCGCCTTGCCGGTGGCGATCTGCTGCGGCGGCTGGTCGGCGATGTGCCGGGCCAGCGCCATCGTCTCCTCGTCGAGCTTCTCCGGCGGCACGACGCGGCTCACCAGCCCGTCGCGCAGCGCCGCCTCGGCGTCGATCGCCTGGCCGGTGAACAGCATGTCGAGCGCCCGTTTGGTGCCGACGTTGCGGCCGACCGTCACCGACGGCGTGCCGCAGAACAGCCCGTTGTTGATGCCTGAGGTGGCGAAGGTCGCGGTGCTGGCAGCGACGGCGAGATCGCACGCGGCGACCAACTGGCAGCCGGCGGCGGTGGCCAGCGCCTGCACCTTGGCGATCACCGGCTGCGGCAGGCGGTTGATCGACAGCATCATGCCCGAGCAGCGCATCAGCAGGTCGTGGTGGAAGGAGTAGGCTTCGCTCGACGCCACCTCGCGCAGGTCATGACCGGTCGAGAAGGCGCGGCCGGTGGCCTCGATGACGACGACGCGAATGTTCCGGTCGGTCGACAGCCTGTCGAATTCCGCCTGCAGCGCGTCTATAAGCTCGCCCGACAGGGCATTCATCGCGCGCGGGCGGTTCAGGGTCAGGATGGCAACGGGCCCGTCGTCGCGGCGCAGCAGGACCGGTTCATTGGGGGCGGCAGTCATGGCGTCAGCTTACGCGCAGCAGGGAAGGGCGTCATGCCCGGGATGACGCGCGAGGAACTGCGGCGGTTCCTGGAGAGCGAGTTCCCGCAGGCGCCGGCCGGCATCACGGTCGACAGCGTCGACGACACGACGATTCGCATCCGCCAGAAGACGCTGGACCAGCACCTGCGCCCGGGCGGGACAGTCTCGGGCCCGACCCTGATGGCGATGGTCGATTTCGGCTTCTATCTGCTTCTGCTGAGCCGCTTGGGGCCGGTGGCGATGGCGGTCACGACCAACCTCAACATCAACTTCATGAGGAAACCGGATCCCGGACATCTGGTGGGCGAGGGGCGGCTGATGAAGCTCGGCAAAGCGCTGGCGGTGGGCGACTTCACGATCTGGAACGAGGGCGAAAAAGACCCGGTGGCGCATGCCACCGTCACCTATTCGATTCCGCCGAAGCGTCAATGACTTAGTGCCGAGGTATTATGATACCACGATATTAAGTCATTGTATTTTCGCCATAATTTCAGGCCATTTGACATCGGCGCGCGAGACCCCTAGAAGCGCCGCCTCACGGAAGAAAGAGCCATGAAAACCCTTAGCCTCAAGACTGCCGACGTGCAGAAGAAGTGGGTGCTGATCGACGCCGACGGGTTGGTCCTCGGCCGCCTCGCCTCGATCATCGCCATGCGCCTGCGCGGCAAGCACAAGCCGACCTTCACCCCCCACATCGACTGCGGCGACAACATCGTCGTGATCAACGCCGAGAAGGTCCGCCTCACCGGCCGCAAGGCGGAGCGGGAGTATTTCTACTACCACACCGGCCATCCGGGCGGCATCAAGGGCGAGACCCTGGGCAAGCGCCTCGAGGGCCGTTTCCCCGAGCGCGTCATCGAGAAGGCCGTCGAGCGCATGATCACCCGCGGCCCGCTCGGCCGTCAGCAGATGAAGAACCTGCGTGTCTACAAGGGTCCCAAGCACGACCAGGAAGCGCAGCAGCCGGAAAAGCTGGATGTCGCCGCGATGAACCGCAAGAACTCGAGGATCGGCTAACATGGCTACCGAACTTTCGTCGTTTGCCGAGCTGAAGAAGGCTCCGATCGTCGCCGGCGGCCAGACTCCCGCCGCGGAGCGCCAGAAGGAAGTCGACGCGCAGGGCCGCTCTTACGCCACCGGCCGCCGCAAGAACGCCGTCGCCCGCGTCTGGGTGAAGCTCGGCACCGGCAAGATCACGATCAACGGCCGCGACCAGAAGATCTACTTCGCGCGTCCGACCCAGCAGATGGTCATCCAGCAGCCGTTCGACGTCAGCCAGCGCAACGGCCAGTTCGACGTGATCGCCACCGTCTCCGGCGGCGGCCTCTCGGGCCAGGCGGGCGCGGTGCGCCACGGCATCGCTCAGGCGCTGTCGAAGTTCGAGCCGGCGCTGCGTGGTGCGATGAAGACCAACGGCTTCCTGACCCGCGACAGCCGCGTGGTCGAGCGCAAGAAGTACGGCCGCGCCGGTGCGCGCCGCCGCTTCCAGTTCTCGAAGCGCTAAGTCGCAGCGCCTTCACGAAGTGTTCGAAGGGCGCCGGCAAGGCGCCCTTCTTTTTTGGCGGTGATCGCATGAGTTACGCGGTCAAGGAAATCTTCAAGACCCTGCAGGGCGAGGGCGCGCAGGCCGGCCGTCCCGCCGTGTTCTGCCGCTTCGCCGGCTGCAATCTCGCCTGCAGCTTCTGCGACACCGACTTCTCGGGCGGCGACAGCTTCGCGACGACGCAGGCGCTGGTCGATGCGATCGAGCAGGAGTGGCAGGGGCCGGCCGGGTATCGCTTCGTGGTGCTGACCGGCGGCGAGCCGCTGCTGCAGGTCGATACGCCACTGATCGAGCAGCTTCACGAGCGCGGCTTCGAGATCGCCATCGAGACCAACGGCACGCTCGACGCGCCGGCCGGCATCGACTGGGTATGCGTCAGCCCCAAGAGCACTGACGGCCTCAGGCTGCAGCGCGGCGACGAGCTGAAGCTGGTCTACCCGCAGCACGATGTGCCACCGGAAGCCTTCGCGCATCTGCCGTTCCGCCGCTTCTCGCTGCAGCCGATGGACGGCCCGGCGCTCGCGGAGAACACGGCGCGCGTGATCGCCTATTGCCTCGCCCATCCGCAATGGCAGCTCAGCCTGCAGACGCACAAGACGTTGGGGATTCGCTGATGTCCGGCCTGATTGTTCCGCATAGGGCCGGGTGGCTGCGGGGCTAGTCAGGCTGTCCAGGACTACGGCCGGACGTCGAGGAACGGCAAGCAACCGAATGACGGCCATGCTAGCCTCTGCCGACGAACGAGGGAGGCGCTGATGGTCGAGCCCCAGACCGTCTTCGGGTCGCTCAAGGACTACACCAAGGGCTCGATCGAGCTGGTGTCGGGTGACGCCCGTCAATACGTCTTCTCGAACATCTTCGAGGTGGCCGGCAAGGCGCAACCGTACGAGCGGATCGTGGTCGGCAAGAACCTCGAGTACGTGCAGGAGGTGATGCGCGCCGAGGGCGTCTCGCCGTGGTTCGCGTGCGGCCACGACGAGTTCGCGCTGTGCATGGACGGCGAGATCACGGTCGACTTCGTCAAGATGAGAAACCCGCCCGACGTGGCGAAGAACGGCGCCGTGCTGGTCGGCGCCGAGCCGGAGGGTGCGCGCATGGGCACCGTCAGGTTGAAGCGCGGCCATCAGGTGCTGCTCGGTGCCGGCAATGCCTACCGATTCACCGCGACAGTCACCGGCGTGCTGCTGCAGCAGACCGTGCTCGGCGATCTCAGCGTCCAGAAGTGGCGCGAGATCTGCCTTCGCTGAGGGAGAGCCCCGATGCCCGATACCAACGTCATCGCGACCGAGCCGAGCAACCGCAACGGCTATCGCAGCTTCCGGCTCGGCAGCTTCGAGCTTTCGCGGGATGAATACTTCGTCACCGTGCATTGGCCGGCCAAGGGGGCGCGCCGCTCGCACCAGATGCCGGCCGACGCCTTCCTGCGCGCCTGCATGCGCGACGTCGCCTGGAACTTCTTTTACGGCTGGGTCAACTTCGACTCGGTGATCGGCACGCGGAACCACTACGGCAAGGTCGACTTCTATGCCGGCACCTTCAACGGCACGCTGAAGGAGGCGGGCGTCGACTATCTCGAGCAGTTTGACGCCGACCGAATCATGGCGACCTTCAAGGCGATCCTGCGCGACTGGGTGAACGAGGGCTTCGATCCGTTCGCGGCGCCGGTCGAGACCGGCTCTGCCTTCGGACCCAAGGCGGGCGACAACCTGGCCGCGATCGAACGGACGCGTATCGCCACCAAGCGCATGCCCGGCCTAGCGGGTGATTCACCCCTGCGCGACGACATGCCGATCAATCGCGCCTTCGCCGACGTCAGCCAGGAGGAACCGGAGGTCCATTGCGAGCCGGGCTTCGAGGGGCAGCTGCACGCCTTCAGCCTGTTCAAGTATCTCAGCCGATCCGACGTCACCTGGAATCCGTCGGTCACTGCGGTGTGCAAGGCCTCGCTCGCCTGCCCGACGACCGAGGAATACATCCTGCCGGTGTTCCACGGCAACGACCGCGTCGAATGGTTCATCCAGCTCAGCGACGAGATCGTGTGGGACGTCGCCGACAAGAACACCGGTGCGCCGCGGGCGCGCGTCACCATGAAGGCGGGTGACGTTGCCGCCATGCCGGCCGACATCCGCCACCAAGGCTATTCGACCAAGCGGTCGATGCTCTACGTCTGGGAGAACGTCACGCCGGGCTTGCCGCAGCGCTACGAGAGCGGGGAGCTGCCACCCTATCCGGTCGAGTTCTAGCGAACGTCTTTCCACGAAGCGGCGCGGGCCACCAGCCGCCGCGCGCGCTCGACCACCGGCAGGTCGACCATGCTGCCCTCGAACGCCACCGCCCCGGCGCCGCTCGCCTCGAAGGCGGCGATCAGCCGGCGCGCGCGATCGATCTCCTCGGCCGCGGCGCCGTACTCCTCGTTGATGATCGGCACATGGTTGGGATGGATGCACGAGGCCGTGGTGAAGCCCAGCGCCCGGCCGCGCTTCAGGCCGGCGCGATAGGACTCGAGATCATCGATCTTGGCGAGCTGGCCCATCGAGCCCATCGGCAGGATGCCGGCGGTGCGGCAGGCGGCGAGGCCCATCATGGCATAGACGTACATGCTGTCGGCCGAGGGCAGCGCGCCGAGCTCGGTCGCCATGTCCTCGCCGCCGACCGACATGCCGGCCATGCGCGGCTCGGCGGCGATGGCGTAGAGATGCGGCAACGCCGCGGGCCCCTCGATCAGCGCCAGGAAGCGGGTGTGGCCGACCTCCATGCCCAGCGCCTCTTCGCGCGCCGTCACCAGCTCGGCCAGCAAGCGGACATGCTCGGGCCCCATGACCTTGGGCAGCATCAGCGCGGCGACGCCCGGCATCACGGCAGCAGCGATGTCGGGCACTGCCAGCTCGAGCGGCCGGTTGATGCGTACGGTCACGTCCGCACCGCGCTGCGCGACCCGCGGCACGGCGGCGGCCACCGCGGCGCGCGCCTCTTCCTTGTCCTTGGGCAGGATCGAGTCCTCGAGATCGAGGATGATCGCGTCGGCGCCACGCTCGTGCGCCTTGGCGAGGAAGCGTTCGGAGGTCACCGGCACGAACAGCAGCGAGCGCCAGGAGGGTAGGGGTCGGGTCATGTCGTTCGTCCGTCGAGATTCATCGCCCGCAGGATATCGCGGAAGCGCGGGTGGTTATGCAAGGGCCGGAAGCTCGGCGTCTGCGCGGCGAAATAGAGATAGGTCGTGCGCGCCTTCACGCAATGCTCCAGCGCGTCGAGCGCGCGGTCGGGCTGGCCGGCCGCCATCCACTGGATCGCAGCACCTTCCCAGCGGTTGGTGCGCTCGAGCAGGGAGATCCAGACCTCCATCGCCGACTGCCAGCTTTCGGTGCGGGCGACCAGCTCGACATGCTCGGCCAGGCCCTGGGCGACCGCGAGGCCACGCAAGGTGATCAGGCGCTCGGCCATCGCCTCGTCGTGGCGGCCGAGATGGTCGAGCACCATCATGCGGCCGTAGTGGATGCGCGGCGTGTCCTCGACCTTCAGGCTTTCGCTCGCCGTCTCGAGCGCGCGCTCGGAATGGCCGGCCATCCAGTAGACGAGGGCGAGGTGCTGCAGGGTCTCGATGTGCCGCGGATCGAGGCGGCGAGCCTGCAGCATGGCCTCGATCGCCTCGTCGTGGCGGCCGGTCGCGCTCAGGAACTGGCCGAGCGTGCCGAGCGCCTCGACCGAGCTGCCATTGAGTGCAACCGCGTGGCTCAGGTCGGCTTCGGCGCCGTCCCAGTCCCAGTCGTATTCCATCTTTACGCGGCCCAGCACCGCCCACGCCTCGGCGAGTGCTTCGTCGAGGGCGATCGCGCGCTCGGCCGACCTGCGGGCGAGGGGCATCGCCTCGTCGGCCGGCAACGGGCGGAGCATGGCCGTCGACGCCAGCAGCAGGTAGGTCGAGCCGAGGCCCGCATGCGCCATCGCATAGTCGGGATCGAGCGCCAGCGCCTGCTCGAACAGGGCGTGCGCCTTCAGGAGCGGCAGGCGGGTGAAGGGCTTCAGATGGGCGCGCGCCTGGAGTTGCAGGAAGTACGCCTCGGCCGAGCGCGGCCGATAGGAGCGCAGCTCGGCGGCGGTCGATCGCGGCAGGGAGTCGGCGACCCAGGCGGCGATCTCGTCCTGCAGCGCGGCGCCGTCGGCACGCGACTGCTCGAACCGCCCGCTGCGCTCGGTCCGGCCGCTTCCGACGTCGATCAGGTGGGTGGTGACCTGCAGCCGTTCGGCTTTGCGCGCCACGGTGCCTTCCAGCAGGTGCCCCGCGCCGAGCCGGCGCGACGCCTCGACCTTGTCTTGTGCCGGATCCTCGACGGCGCCGACCGGCGAGACGCTGAGGCCGCGCACCGCGCCCAGCGCCGTGCCGATGGCATCGGCAATGCCGACACCGAGATAGTTGTCGTCCTCGTCGAGGTCACCAGTCGAGAACGGCCGCACCACCAGCCCTTCTGCTTCGACCGGTGGCGATGCAGGCGGTGGCTCGGAGAGGACGTGCACCGGCACGGCCAGGCGATAGCCCGTGCGGGAGACGGTCTCGATGAAGTCGCTCGACCCCAGCGCCTTGCGCAGGGTCGACATGTGGACGGTGAGGGTGCGGTCCTCGACCACGACGTTGGGCCAGAGCCTGGCGCGGAACTCCTCGTGCCGCACCAGGCGGCCGCCGGCCTCGACCAGCATCAGCAGGATTTGCCATGCCTTCGTGGGAACGGAGACCCGCCGGCCGTCTCGCGTGAGGCGACGCTCGGCGGGATCAAGCGTGAACGGACCGAATTCATATACCGGCATGGCGATCCCTACGGCGCTCGCACAAAGCCTGTGCGGACGCAATGCAAATGTGCCTGAACTTGTGCTCCTATGACCTCACCGAAGAAGATCACAAGGAGACAATCGGTGACCACGCGCGCATCGCTCAGGCAGCAAGGAGAATCCATGCGGCGGCGTCTGTTCGGTGACGACGACGACGGCGCGCCGGCCGCCCTGCGAACGATCAACACGGAGGCAAGCTATGGCGCGATCTGGAGTCGGCCGGGGCTCGCGCTGCCGGACCGCATGCTCTGCGCGCTGGCGGCGCTTGCCGCCGTGCAGCGCCTGCCGAAGCTTCGCCGCCATGTCGGCGCAGCGCTCGAGCTCGGCCTGACGCCGCGCGCCATCGTCGAGGTCCTGATCCAGATCGGTATCTATGCCGGCTTCGCCGCGTCGGAGGAGGCAGTGGATGTGGCCGCGGCCGAGTTCGCCGCGCGCCAGGTCGCGATGCCCGAAGAGCCGGAGCGCACCGACACGCTCGACGCTCTGAGCGAGCGCGGCCGCAAGCTGATGGAGCAGCTCCACGGCGATCGTGCGCGCCAGGGTTATGCGGCGCCGGGCAACGCGGTCACCGGCGCGCTCTATCCACTCGCGATCCAGTACGGCTACGGCGAGATCTGGTTCCGGCCCGGCCTCGATTTGCGACAGCGCGCGCTGGTGGCGGTCGCCGCGTTCACGGCGCTGAAACTCGACCAGGTCAAGAAGTTCGGCGAATCGGCGCTCAACATGGGCCTCAGCCGCACCGAGGTCATCGAGGCGGTGATCCAGACCGCGCCCTATTCAGGCTTCGCACCCGCCCTCAATGCGCTCGGCGCGCTGAGCGAAGCGTTGGCCGAGTGAGGGGATCAGTAGCCCAGCCCGACGTCGACCTGTTGCAGGAGCTTTCCGTCGGCCTTGAGGCTCCGGATGTTCGCGGCGACTTCGGTCACCAGCTGGCCGACCGTCGGCCGCCGCGCCACGTGCGGCATGATCGTCACCTTGGGATGAAGCCAGAGCGGGCTCTCCGGCGGCAGTGGCTCGGGCCACAGCGCATCCAGCGCGGCGTACGACAGCTGTCCCGAATCGAGCGCGGCAATCAGGTCGTCGTTCACCACGTGCCTGCCGCGCCCGACATTCACCAGCATGGCGCCTTTCGGCATCATGGCGAAGGTGCGGGCACAGAAGATGCCCTCGGTCTCCGGCGTGAGCGGCAACAGGCAGACGGCGATATCAGTCTGGCCGAGAAAGGCCTCGAGCTGATCGCGGCCATGGAACAGAGGGACCTCCGCGGCTGGCCGCGGTGAGCGGACCCACGCCGAGACCTTGAAGCCCAGCGACTGCAGGACCAGCGCCGGGGCCGTGGCCATCATGCCGAAGCCCAGGAAGCCGACGCGCCGTTGCTCGGGCCGGGCGATCGGCACCCGGCGCCATTCGCGCTTCGCCTGGGCCGCCTGGTAGCCCGGCATGTCGCGGTGCAGGCGCAGGACATGCATCACGACGTATTCCGTCATCATGGGATCGCCGCCCGGCGGCTCGACCTTGCCGAGCGGGACCTTCGGCAGCTTCGGATGCCGAACGATGTCCTCGACACCGGCGGCGCGACTGAACATGGCTTTCAGGTTGGGGAAGGCCGGAAACTGGTCGAGATCCGGATGCATGAAGGCGAGGTATTCGATGTCCTTCGGCTCGCCGACATCGGGCCAGAAGCGAATCGGCAGACCGGGAACCTTTTCCTCGAAGGCCTCCCGAAATGCCTGCGCGCTGCCGATGATCTTGTCGAGGTTGATGATGAGCAATGCCATGCGGCCCCCTTGGCGACGCCAAAGGCGACGCGCCGACGGTCGGGATGATAGGCGAGAAGGCGGTTCTACCCAAACCGCCTCAATAGATTGATTGGGAATCATACGCTTG
>Ga0207667_10005845_pt1 | contig 14984 bp, 6 predicted proteins | sample KBSCornC52_FD_184301 | JGI IMG/M metagenome (GOLD analysis project Ga0207667, IMG submission 184301) | Corn rhizosphere microbial communities from Kellogg Biological Station, Michigan, USA - KBS Corn C5-2 (SPAdes) (version 2) | ecosystem: Host-associated > Plants > Roots > Rhizosphere > Soil ... | reverse complement strand
CCCGGCAACGGCGTCGATGAGTGTTCGCTTCCGGAGCGCTGGCGCGACAACCCGCGTGAGGCGCTCAAGGGCTTACCGATCTTCACCGAAAAGTACAGCGAGGCCGGTGTTTACCTGGGCACCGATTCGAGCAGCTATCGCCTGCGCCGGCTGTTCGTCGGCCTCGACGGCCGCGAAGTGCGCCAGGCCTTCGAGAGCTCGAAGAAGACCGTGCTCTACGATAGCGCAACTGGTCCGCAGAGCGGCGGCACCGCCAGCAGCGCGCCGACCGTGGGACTCGAAACCGAGAAGCCCGCGACGAGCTGGGATCCGATCAACAATCAGCTGACGAATCCGGGACAGCTAGCCCTCGGCGAATCGGTGACCGCTAGTCGGTCTTCGCTGATCCCGCAACGAGCCGCGAGCGGAATCGCCGTGATCAGCTCGGCTTCGGAAGTGGATTTCGCAGGCAACAGACTGGTCGCCTTCGACTATGGCTGCCACGGCGGTGACGCATGCCCTGTGGCGATGCCCGGCATCGTGCCCGACGAAACGATCGTGCACGTCACGAAACCGGCGCTCTTGTCGAGCAATGCGTCGGGCTGGCTGTGGCGCACGACCGAATCCTGGGTCGCCGGCAGCGTGCACACCGAGCGTCGCGGCCACACCACCGTCGGTTATGACGTTTTCGGCAATCCCACCACCACCACGGCCGACCTCCAGGGCGTCGTGGCGCTCGACCGCTTTACGACCATCCCAGCGAATGGCATCGCGCCACTGCCTGCAACGCGCTCCGGGGATGGTCAGATCGCCGTCTCGACGCACGTCTACAATTCGCTTGGTCTGCTGATTCAAGAGCAGGGTGCCCAGCAACGCTGCCGCGACGTGAGCTACGCGAGCGACGCGTATCAGCAGTTTGCGACCGGCGAAACGATTCACACGAGCGGGGGCTGTGCCAGCACAGGTTCGGCTACGTTGACCACGACCGCGATGTACGACCGCGGTTTGAGCGCGCCCATCCAGGTGACGGACATGCAGGTGCAGGTCACCAAGGTGACTTATGACGCATTCGGTCGCTTGAGCGCGCTCTATCGACCCGCGCCGAACACCGATGGCGTCACTAGCACCGTGCCGTCCGTACTCGTCGAGTACACGCTGCCCTCGCCGTCAAACCCGGTGAAGTACTCGGTCATCCATAGCAAGACCCAAGACGGTGCTTCGGACAGCGACGCTTCCTACCTCGAGTCTTATTCGTACGCGGACGGCATGGGCCGCACCATTGTGTCGCTCAGCGAAGCTGACAAAGGTGCTGAAGACTTGGGCGCCTGGATCGCCTCGGGCTTTCAGTCCTACGACGCGAAGGGCGCGGTCGCCCGCAAATACCTGCCGTTTTTCTCCGACAGCACCCCAACCGCCTTTCCAATCAGCAGCGCGCCGCCCTCGGGCACCCCCTATGGACTGCAGCGCTACGACGCCTTCGGTCGCCAACTCCAAACCTTCGACCTCGACGGTACCGTCACCCTGCAGAGTGTGTACCACGCGCTCTCCTCTGATTTGTATGACGCGGCCGATCTCGACGGCCCACACCAGGGCAGCTACGCCAGCACGCGCTCGGACGGCCACGGGCGCGCCATCGCCACGACGGAACGCACGCACGTCAGCGGCGCGATCGAAGCACGCGAGGTGCGCACGCAGTACTTGGCGAGTGGCGAGCCTGAAGTCATCACCCGCGTGCGCGTCGGGAAGACGGACGCTCCAGTCATCCGCTGGATGCGATACGACACGCTCGGGCACTTGGTGCTCAACGTCGATCCGAACACGACTCAGAACTTCAGCAGCGATCTGACCACGAGCGCGACCCCCAGCCCGACTGGACTCAAGGCGTGGCGCTACGCCTACGACGACGCGGGGGATCTAGTCGGAACCAGCGACGCGCGCGGTTGCGGCGAGAACTTCACCTACGATGGCGCCGGCCGCCTACTGACGGAAGACTACAGCCCATGCGGCCAACCCACGCCGTACTCCGTGCCCACTGTGGGAAGTGGCTCGGGTCCGACAGGCTACGAGGTGCTGTACCTCTACGATTCTGCGCCGCAAAACCCGTTCAGCGACACCACCCTGATTGCGCGCCCGCCCGCTTACTCGACCCTCAGCGGCAGCTACCTCAAGGGTCGCGTGGTCGCGGTTTGGAGCCGCGGCAAGACCGAGTGGACCAACTACGACGGCCGCGGCCGAGTCGTCCAAACCGCCGTACTCCCTGCGCTCCCCGTCGACACGACCACCCACGTCGCGCCCAACGCGCTCACCGCGCGCTACGGCACGCAGTGGTACTACCGCACCTTCAGCTACGACGCAGCCGATCGCGAAGTCAGCGCCACCACGGGCTCCACGGTCGCGCAGCTGCAAGGCACGGCGCTCACTCCCGGCGGCCCGACGAGCGCCGTTACCACGATCTACTCGAACCGCGGCACGGTCAAAAAAATCGGCAGCACCTACGGCGATCTCGTCACGCGCATCACCCGCACCGCCGACGGCCTCGTGAGCTCGATTGTCTACGGCGATGCCGCCGGCACCACCACCGACAGCGACTACGACGCACGCCGCCGTCTACGCGACGTGCAGACTTACCGCGGCCCTCCCAACATCTGGAATTCCCCGCCCGCCAACTACACGCCGGCGCCCACCCCGAACGCCGCCCCAAGCACCTTCCAGCTCATCCTCCAAGATCAACAAATCTCTTACGACGTAGTGGGCAACCCCACCGAGATTCACGACTTCCGCGCTCCAGAAGAGTGGCCCGCTGGCGCCAAACCGGCCACCAAGAAGATCCAATACGACGACCTCTACCGCGCGACGCGCATCGACTACCAAGCGGCCGGCGGCGCCACCGACTCGTGGACCTCGCCCTTCGCGCCCGAGATCGCGGGCCAAACCGATCCGCGCCGCGCCACGCCCGGTACGCACGTCTCGTTCACGTCGCGTCCGCTCTATCAGACGTTCAACTACGACTGGCTCGGTAACACTCAAGCGAGCGACGACGACGCACACGGCTTCTACGACCGCTCACTCGGCACCATCACGAACGACACCGCGAACGGACACCCCTATCAGCTGAGCTCGGCCAGCAACAAGACCGGCCCTGCATCGACGCGCAACGGCTCATTCGCCGCGATTTACGACGCGACCGGCAATCTGCTCCGCGCCAATCTCGAGCGCAATGGCCCGTGCTTGCCGGTCAGCTCGCCATGCTCGTCGCGCTTTCAATACTCTTGGGACGAACTCGGACGCTTGACCCGCGCATTCCGCGTGGATGCGGCGTTCTCGACCCTGCCGGCGCTCACCACGGACGCAAGCTCGCTCGCGGGCACCAAGACCAACCTCGACTACCTGTACGATGAAAGCGACGAGCGCATCGTCAAGACGTACACGCCTCCCGCGGGCGCGACCTCGACCACACTCTATCTTTACGAAACGCTGGAAGTGCGTGGGACGGCGCTGGTTCCTGGGTCGAACCCGTTGACGACGAGTTTGACGGCGGACAACGAAGTCCCGTACCTCGGTGCGCACGGGTTGCGGTTGGCACGCTTGGTGTTCGAAGAACCGCCGAAGGGCGAGCCGCGGGTGAGCGGCTCGGTTGCGGGGTTGCACGTGTTGTTCGAGCTGGGGGATCAGCTTGGGTCGACGGACATTGTGATCGACAAGGACTCGAGCGAGCTCGTCGAGGCTTCGACGTACGAAGGGTACGGCGCGAAGGAGAGTGATTATCGGCCGGATCGGTGGAAGGGGTATCGAGACGACTATGGGTTTACCGGCAAGGAGGAAGACGTCGAGGTCGGGCTGCAATATTTTGGGAAGAGGTTTCTGAGTCCATATTTGGGGAGGTGGATTTCGTCGGATCCGTTGGCGGTGCACGCGCCGGGCAGCGCTGACCTGAACCTGTACGCGTACGTCAGCGGCGCAGTATTGAAGGCGGTGGACGTTGACGGTCTGCAATCGCTCTTTGTTCAGGGAGCTGTGCATCCGCAGACCGCCGCTGTTGGACAGATTGAATTGGCGCGGATGGCTGGTCGGAGTGCTGGTGACACTGCGGCAGAGACGCTGGCAGCCGCACAACATTTCATTGCGAAGGCCCGCGAATGGGGAAAGTCAAGCCTAGCTGCGGACATGGCACGAACAGCGCAACGAAGGATCGAGTCGGCCCTTGCGGGAGCGCCCGGCGCTGGCACTCCGTTGGCGCTTCAGCAGGCCTACTATTCTGGCTTCGCGAAGGGAGCTGGCGATTCATATAGTCGAACGCGATGGCAGCTCGCAGCATCATGGTTGGCGTCTGAGGCTGCGATCGCGGGAGGAATTGCAGCTGCTGAGAGCGGCGTGATCAAAGGCGCCCTTCGTGTCCGCGAAGGAGCCCTTGATGCGTTGAGTTCACTCATCAGAGTGCCCCGTTCCGCGTCGGGCATGATCGCGCCTTTTTCTTCAGACCTCTCGATTGCTGCTGCCAACTTCCGCATGAGAACAGGTCTCTGGGATACTGGAAGGAATGTTGCGGCCGTCGAGTATGAACTTGGAGGGAAGCGCACGATAGAGGCTTTCGCCAACGTTCCGCGTGGGGCCCATTCCGAGGAAGTCATGTTGGAAGGACTTCCCGAAGGTGCAAGGGTCCTGAGGGTCTTCAGCGAGCGCCAGCCGTGCTCCGGGCGCTGTGCCGGACGTTTAGCGACCGATGCCCCTGAGGCGGCGGTTACGTACTACGCGCCATACACAACAGGCTCAGATACTGCAGTTCAAGGTGCGAGCCGCAGGGTTATGAACCAATACCTGGGCACTCTCAAGAAGGCCGCCGAGGGATCTCAGTAGTCACTGAGCTCGTCCACGATCACTCCATCGATTGCAATTGCGATCTGATCTGCAAGCTCGTTAAAGCGAGCACCGTCTCCTTGGAGCTCAAGATAACCCCCTGGGGCACGCATCTCATCGGTACGCCAGATGATGTGATTTCTGCCTTTTTCAGCCGCTGCGAAGCTGTGTGGGAGGTCCGTCGCTAGAGGCAAGCCGTTGAGTGGGCTGTGAAATATTTTTGCCGGTAGCGGGAGCAAAGGAATGGCGTGAGCGATGCGCAGCCAAGCCGTCAAAGAAATTGATTCAGCTGGGTCCCGTTTGGCGAAGATATATCGAATTCGCAAGGCGGCTGCCTCAACTGGCCTTGCGAGCCGCTAAGAAGGCATCGATGCTGCGTAGCAGCGCTTCCTGATCGCGCTTGGGTAGCTGGTCGACGGCCTGGAGGCGGCGTAGGAAGCGGCGATTGAGGGGCGCTGGCTTTTCGGACTTCTTGAGGCCAAGTAGCTCGTCGGCGGAGACCTGGAGTGCCGCAGCCAGCCTGCTGAGCACGTCGGAGTGCGGACGACGACGGCCTCGCTCGGAGTCGGAGATGATCGGTTGGGCGATGCCGAGCTTTTCAGCGAGCTCGACCTGCGTGAAGGCGCGCTCGTTGCGCAAGCGAGCAAGGCGCAGTCCAAGGACTGTATCCTTCTTCCTATTTGAGGCAGATCTAGCCTTCCGCGCCATCGGGGCACGGATTGTTAGGGCGAGCTCTGGAGCATCCTGCCTATGCACTGTGACCAGTATGTTATTTAACCATATTTGGTCAAGCCGCCCCATGGACCCCACCCAGGATAAACCCCGAAAGTAAGCAGTCGTCGAGCGAGCGTTGTCATCGGAGCGAGAGTCACGGTGAGAAATTGGTCGGAAAATTGGATGCAAGAGGCATCCAGCAGGCAGGGGCCGTTTGCTGGCTTTGATGCCTGTTCACCGATCGCACGCGACACAGCCGCCCTCGCGAGTCGCGGTGTCGCGTAGGCGGCTATCAGCTGCATGTCGCGAGCTTCTGCCCGCTCTAGCAGCGGCTGCGCAAGGGCATTCGTACTACGCCGGCACCGCCTGCGCGCACGCAACGCGGGCGTAGTAGATGCGGAGCGCGTAGGTGCCGAGCGGGAGACAGCAGCGCGGTTTCCGTTGCGCCATTCGCTCCAAACTGCGCGGTATTCTCGGACGAATTCGAGCATACGCTTGATCGCGTGCACGCGGGCCTGGATTTTGCCGCGATACGTGGGCTCGGATTTCGTCTGGGAGCCGGCGTTTTCGGTACAGCGCTGAAACTCTGCCGGAGCACGGCGTTGCGCCCAACAAGGGCAAACCGCGGAGTGCCATGTCCTCACGCGCGCGCCTGACGAGCTTGGCGACCGCGTCGTGAAGGCGTGCCTGGAGCTCGGGGTTGCTGAGCGCCGGGAAGATCGGCGGCCGCACGAATTCGAGGGCGACGCTGTCGGGCAAGTCGCCTTCGAAGTCGAAGAACGCGTCCGGCATCTCGACGTCGCGCGACTCGCCAAACCGGTGCGAAATGACGCCTGGCCATTCGTCGGGCGATTTGACGAGGCCAGCAACGGTCGGGTTGGCGAGCGTGTAGGCCATTTTCTCGAGGACATCAGTGTCGGAGACGAGCAGGACGATAGCGAGGCGTTTCCGTCACGACTCCCCGCCAACGGTGGACGCGACAACCTACGGCACCGCCCCCGGCACGCTTAACGTCACACAAACCGCCGCAATCGCATCGTCCACATTCCCCGGCGTAAAATTGCCGTTGCTCGGCCCGTACTCCCAATCCTGCATGTCCGGGCAATCACTGCACAGCGAGCTCGTATGGAAAAACACGCACAGCGTCGAGTCTGGATTGCAATAGGCGCTCCCCATGCCTGGCCCGCTGCCGGCTTTGCACGACTCGCACTCGGCGTCAGCACCGTAACCGCATTGCTGCGTCAAACACGACGGATCGTGAATCGTACAAGTGCCATCGCTTGCCGTCGCCGGGCAGCCTGCGGCGAGGGTGCGCGCTTGGTCGATGGTCGGGATTTGCCAGTTGCCGAGGCCGCCGAGCGAGAATGCGGCACACTCGCTTTGCGCTTGGTCGAGTGTGCTCGCACCGACGTTCGTCGACAGATCGATCCAGCCGTAGCCAGTGTTCGGATCCACCGAGAGACCCGAATCGAAGACGATCCAGGACATTCCATCGCGCGGATCCGAGTCGCGCAGATGACCGCAGCCGTAGAGTGGCTTGAAGAAGTCGCGCGTCGCCGAGTCTCCGTCGTCGCACTGGCCTGCGCCGGCTTGGCCGTCACCAGTCGAGCCGGCACTACCGACGACGATCTCCGAACCGCCCACTCCACCGCTGCCCGCGTTCGAGTCGGCTGCGCCGGCGGTCGAGCCGGGCGCGCCCGCGTTTTCCGGTGCGCCGGCAGCGCCCGCGGCTCCCGCTGTGCCGTCGTCCATCGGGCTCGAGTCGCACGACGCGGCCAGCGCGAAGCACGCAAGCGAAATCAGAAATGGAAGCCAGCGATAAGCACCAGGGGCGAGCGAGGGGAGAGCCATGATTTACCGCTGATCTAGAGCCTGATTTGGAGGCTGTCACGTTTTCCTTGCCAATGAAATCGGTGGAATCGACGGCGAGTCGACGACACTTGACGCTGGCTCGAAACCGGCCGAGCGTGAGCGAATTGGCGGTGATGGCCGCCTCGGGAGAGGTAACGGAGATGCGAGTGGGTTGGAGCATGCGGGGCCGTCTGCCCTGTGCCGCGATCGGGATTCTGTCGAGCTTGCTGCTAGTCGGCTGTGGCTCGTCGGATGGTGAGCCCACGCCCGGTCTCACCGCGGGGCAATGCCCCGGCGTGCCAAGCAGTGCGGCGCTCAACGCGGTGGCTCCGTTCTGGAACGGCCTGTACACGATGAGCGCGAAGGTGCCCGGTGGCGCGCCCGACAATCTCGAAGTGAGCGTGCTCGATGCAACGCAAGATGCCTGGCAAGAAGTCGGGCAAGGCACTTGGCAAAACGCGGACGGCACGTACGTCGTGCAGTTTCAGCCCCGCATCACGGACCAGAACAAAGGCTCCGAGTTCAAAGTACGGGTGCGCTCGCGCCTTCAAGGGTGTGCTCCGAGCGGTTGGGCCGATGCCGGTTCGTTCACTCCGACCGATCCGTTTTCGGACACCGTGTGGGTCGGCAATTGGGACGCGGCCCAGCTCAGCGGTGCGCTCACCGTCAATCGCACGGATCTGACGGGTGCCTCAGCGCTCACGCCTAGCGCTCCAAGCATCGACGGCGCGGTGACGCACACGGTCTCTTTCAACGCAGACGGCACACTCGCGGAAGACTTCGCGCTCTCGCTAGCCTCTGCTGAGAAGTCCGATCCGTTCGCGGGTTGTACCTTGAACGTGCATTACACCGGTACCTGGAGCTGGCAGCTTCGGGGCGCGAACATGAATATCATCCTGTCCGCGCGCGTTCCTGCCGATCACGCGCTCAAGGGCTCCGATTGCGCGTTCCCTGCGCCTGGCGAGCTCTTGCTCGCTGACCCGAAGCAGAATGCGAGCTTGGTTCTGCCGCCGAGTCTCTTGACACCCAATGTCGACTACAGCGGCCTCTTGTCGACGCCGCCCGCGCCCGTCGTGCTCGACAACTCTCAGCTTCCCGCGGATCTGGCCGTCATGCTCAGTGAATTGAGCTATGCGTCGGCAACCGAAAGCGGTTCGGTCAACGGTTACATTAGCCCCGTCCTTGGGATTTACGACAAACAATGACGAGACATCGAACGCTTGGTCTGCTCGGGACGCCTCACGTGCGAAACGCGCGCGGCATTGGGTTTTTGTTGGGGGTGCTCTGCGCGGCTTTGGGCGCCGCGTGTTCGTCGCAGCCCCTGGAAAGTGCGAGCACGGATGCCGCCGGTGGCACGTTCGGGCGCGCGCAGCTCGATGCGAATGCCGCGCCAGCACCGCCGGTCTCGGTGTTCTGCGGCGACGGCATCCGCGATCCACTGACTGAAGAATGCGACGATGGCTTGGGCAGCGCAGCGGATCTGTGCAGCGCGCGTTGCCAGGTGACCGACACGCTCGCGGCAGCCGGCGCTCCGCTCAAGGTCGCGCGGCGGCTCGGCGAAGGGCGTCATCCCATCGCCGGCGCGCCGGGCGGTTTTGGCGTGGTGTTCGTCGAGCCGGATCCGAAAGTACAAATCCCCAACGTGACTCCGCCGCTCGTCGGTTTGGCCGCCTTCGACGCGGGCGGCGAGCCGCGGGCGCGCATCCCCGTCAGCGTCGGAGCAAACCCGCTTTTGTCGGCAAATCCGGTAGTCGCGGCGCTGCCCGGCTCGCCCGCGAGCTACGCGGTGGCGTGGAGTGATTTCAACGGCGATGGGAACGAGCTCGGCATCGCGCTCCGGCGCGTGTCCGTCTCCGTAGCGGACGGCAGCAAGTTGCCGACCGTGGGCGCTCCGGCCGGCGCTGCGCTCAGCGCGCTCCAGTTCGCCAATAGCGGCAGCGCGTTTTCGCAATACGATCCAGACGTACTGGCCGTGGGCGATTCGCTAGTCGTGGCTTGGACGGACTCTGCCGATTCGGACACCGCCCCGGACGTGCGCTTCCGCGTGTTCTCGTCGAACAGCGCGGGGTTCACGCCGCAAACCGCCGATCAAACGCTGAGCGCCACGAGCGCGTTCGAGGGCAATGTTTCACTCGCCGCCTTCGACGCGAGCTGGGCGGCCGCTTGGCGCGCAAGCACCCCAGACGGCCACGAGACGATCGAAATTCGCGACAGCGGCAGCGGCACGCGCTGGTCGGTGGGCCCGCATTTGCCGTCTAACAGCGCGGATCATCCGGCGCTCGCGGACTTGGGCAACGGCCGGCTGCTCGTGCTCTACACCGTGGGCACCGATCCGGAAGCCACCGGCACGGCCAATGTCGGCAAACTGCGTGCCGCGGTGCTGGATCGCGCGTTGCGCAGCGTCACCGCGGTCGACGTCACGCCGAGCAGCGCGGCGCTTGCGAACCCCATCGTCGCGGAATCCGAACCGAGTCTCGTCAGCGCGGGCAGCACTTGGTATTTCGCATGGCGCAGCGCCGCGCAGCCCGGCGACGCAAACGGAGACGAGCTGTGGCTGCGCCGCGTGAGCGCTGCAGGCGCCTCGAGCTTGACGCTCGACGCCGAGCAACGGCTGCCGCGCTGGCCCACCGGCACTCCGGGCGACCAGCGTTCTCCGGCGTTGTTCGTCGCGCCGCCCCTCACCGCCACCCCGGCATTGCCGGCGCCGGCACCGAACGGCGGCCTGCTCTTGGCCTGGGACGACTACGCCAAGACAGCCGGCGCGAGCGAAGGTCAGCCGGATGTGCTCACGCAATTTGCGCCGCTGCCGCTGCTGCGCTTTGCCGAGCAGCGTCGCACAGATTGCACGGTTGCCTTGCCGTGCAATGCGGGAGAAGGCGACTGCGACTCGAACGCCGAGTGTAAGCCGGGGCTCGTGTGCGCCACTGGCGCGGGACCCAAGTTCGGCTTGGGTCCCGATGTGGATATCTGCGTGCCGTCGCACTGTTCCAACGGCACGCTCGACAGCGGCGAGGTCGGCATCGATTGCGGGGGTCCGGATTGCGGGCGCTGCAACTGCGGTGACGGCGTCACCTCCGTATTGCTCGGCGAGCAATGCGACGACGGCAATGCGTCGAACACCGACGCTTGCCTGAGCAGCTGCAAGCTGCCCACGTGCGGTGATGGCTTCGTGCAAACGGGCGTGGAAGTGTGCGATACCGCTGGGCAAACCGCGACGTGCGAAGCGAACTGCACGAAGCCCGTCTGCGGCGACGGCGTGTTGAATACGCTCGCGGGGGAGGCCTGTGAAGACGGCAATCAGAGCAACACCGACGACTGCGTCGCGAACTGCAAGCACGCCGCCTGTGGCGACGGCTTCGTGTGGCTGAACCACGAAGCCTGCGATCCTGGCGGTGCGGCCAGCGCGACCTGCGATACGGACTGCACGCCGCCCGTGTGCGGCGACGGCCTCACGAACACGGCCGCCGGCGAGGCCTGCGACGACAGCAACAGCGTCAACACGGATGCCTGCGTGGCCTGCAAGGCAGCTAGCTGCGGTGACGGCTTCATCTGGGCCGGCCACGAAACGTGCGACGACGGCAACGCCGTGAACACGGACGCCTGCGTGGCCTGCGTGCCCGCGCGTTGCGGCGATGGCTTTATTTGGGCCGGTCACGAATCCTGCGACACTAACGGCGTTGCCACCGCGACGTGCGATCCGGACTGCACGCCGCCGGTGTGCGGCGACGGCATCGTCAACACCGCCGCTGGCGAAGTCTGCGAACCGAGCCTGACTCCCGGCTGCCGTGCGGACTGCAAAGCGCTGCCCGGGTGCACCACGGGCGCGACGTGCCTCGCCGTGCAGCACATTGCCAATAGTGCAATCGGCGACAATCTGCTGCAACCGTTCTTCCAAATCGTGAACAACGGCACGCAGTCAGTGTCGCTGAACCAGCTGAAATTGCGCTACTTCTTCAGCCGCGCGGACGACGCCGATCCGACTTCTGCCACGTGCCAAAGTGAGCCTGCGCTGCTCAACACGATCTGCGATTTCGCTCAGGTCGGCTGCGCGAACGTCACTCGAGCGATTACCTATGTGACGCCCTGGCTCAAAGGCGTCGACAGCTACCTCGATTTGACCTTTGCCGGCGCCACCGTGCTCGCGCCCGGCCAAAACAGCGGGCCGATCCAGCTGCGCATCGTGCGCACGGATCTCGTGAATTTCGTCGAAACGGACGACTACTCCTTCCAAACGGGCACCACGTACGCCTTCAACTCGAAAATCGCCCTGTACAAGAGCGGCACTCTGGTGTGGGGCACGGAGCCCACCGCGCCGCCCGTGTGTGGCGACGGCGTGGTCGACCATTGCGAGGCGTGCGACACGACCCACGAGAGCACGGCGTGCAACGCCAACTGCAGCGTGGCGCGCTGCGGCGACGGCATCCGCAATGTCACGCGCGGTGAAGTGTGCGACACGGCTGGCGCCAGCGCGAGCTGCGATGCGGATTGCACGGCCGTGTCGTGCGGCGACGGCGTCGTGAACCCGGCGGCCGGCGAGGTCTGCGAGCCGAGCCTCGCCCAAGGCTGCCTGTCCACGTGCACGGGCTTCAACGGCCTGGTCGGCTGCACGAACGGCGGGACGTGCCTCAAAGTGCAAAGCCTCGCCACTGATTCGGCCACCGACAACATCGTCCATCCGCACCTAAAAATCATCAACAATGGCGGTGCGCCCATTCCGCTCTCGGAGCTCAGCGTCCGCTACTGGTTCACGCGGGATACCAGCTCCACCTTGAACGCTGCTTGTGACTTTGCGGCGCTCTCCAGCACCACGTCTAACGACGACTGCGCGCAGCTCACGCAATCATTCGTCACCGTGAGCCCTGCGCGCCCGACCGCGGATCGCTACCTCGAGGTACGCTTCACCAGCAGCGGCGTGCTCGCTCCGGGCGGCGCGACCGGTGAGCTCCAATTGCGCTTCAGCAAGGCTGATTTTTCGAACTTCGACGAAAACAACGACTACTCCCACCGCATCAGCTCGACTTACCTCGACAGCACGAAGATCACCGTGTACCGGAACAACGTGCTCATCTGGGGCACACCGCCCTGACGAGACGGTCGCCCAATCTGGCGCACATGCCGGCGAGCCAATGAAGGACGCGGGTGGTACGTAGAGGCTCTCGTGAAGCTCACGCTGACGGAGCTGCGTGCGGCTAATCCGGCAGTGCAGCTCGATCCTGCCGAGCGTTTCACGCTGCGGCAGATCTTCGAGAACACGCGCGTGATTTTGGCGGCGATTCTGGCGCGTCACGCGAACGATGCCGCGCTGCGCCGCGCCATCGCCGCCTTCTGGACCCGGCTCTTGACGCGGCACGGCAAGTCGACCTTCTTCGGAGCGGTCGCCCAGCGCCGACCGGCCAGCGCTGGGCGATCGAAAGTCCGGTACGCGTCGAGTGACTCACCGGTCGACGCGATTCATTTTCTTGCCCCGAACCCGACGACCTTTGCCCCGCTGGCACGGTGGAGGCCGGCCCGGTTGCGCGAGGAAGATGAGCTCACTCCGCCGGAGCGACGAGGCGCACGTCGATCTCCAACGTGCCTCCGAGGATCTCTACGGTGGCTTTGAATTTTTGATGGCGGGCTGCGAGCCCACTGAGCAACTGAGCCAGTGCAATGCGTCTTCCCATCGCCCCTCCAGGGATCCTTTCGCCGTTCCTCTTTCTTTTCGTGTTCGGCGCCGGTGTTCTGGCGGGCTGTTCGAGCGGAACTCAGTCAGGGAACAGTTCGGCGGCGGGCGCGCCGGCTGTCGCTGGCAACACCGGTTCGGCAGGTGCAGGCGCGATTTGGGGCGACGCGTCCACCGCCGGGGGCAGCGCGGGCATTGGCGGCGCCGCCGGTGGCCCGGGTGGAAACGGCGGAGTCTCGAGCGCCGGAATGGCTTCTGGGGGCTCGACCGATACTGCGGGCACGGCTGGCTTTGGCGGCAGCACGGCTAATGGGGGTACGGGCAGCGCGGGTGCGGGCGGCACCGGAGCGAGTGCCGGTGCAGGTGCTGGCTCTTCTGGCCCGCCAAATTTGTTTGCGACGGCGCCAAATCGGGTCGAGGTCTGGGTCAACGGTACGCTGATCGGCCAATCAACGACGGCGGGAGCGCTGCTCTCGGCTTCAGCGAAGCTGAACCTGGGTGCCGCGAACATCATTGCCGTGCGCGCTTCCAAAGGTTCCGCGGCAAAGCCGTTTTTACAAGCAGAGCTGGATGGAGTGTTCGGCAAAACGGGTACGAGCACACAATGGCGAGCCAAAGCCGCATCCACGCCTGACGAGTTGACCGGCAATGCTTGGGCTGCTTCGAGCTTCGACGACAACTCCTGGTCAGTCGCCAGTGACGTGAACGTAGCGCCGACCGCGCCCGAGCTGGTGAACGGACCTGCGCGTGGCATCTGGACCAACGGCGCGGCTGATGCGACGGCGGTATTTCGAGCCAGAATCTACATTCCCGCTCAGTGGTCCGCCGACAAACCGTACGGGTTTGGCAGCGCGGTTACCGGCGGCGGCGGTGGCGGCGTGGTCTCGGTAAAGACGACGGAAGAGCTGGTCGCTGCCGTGGCGGGCAACGTGGCCAAGATCATCCAAGTCTCAGGCACTCTCGATTTTACGGGCAAGGAGGGTACCTCGAGCAACACCTGCTGCGACGCCGTCAGCTGCCCCAATGGCGGCGGCCAAATCATCACCGATGACCTCGGGGCTTGCAGCGGCAAGGCCACGTTCAGCTGCAGCTACGATACGGCGGGAACCAAACCGCTCAAGGTGGGCTCCAACAAAACCATCATCGGCATCGGCCCGAACGCGACGATCAAAGGCAAGGGGTTCGATCTTACCGGCAATGTCGGCAATATCATCATCCGCAATCTGACCATCACGAACCTCAACCCGCGGGTGGTCTGGGGCGGTGACGCGATCACCATCAGGGGGGCTTCCGGGGTGTGGGTCGATCACAATCGCATTTCGCTGATTGGGCGGCAGTTCCTCGTTTCAGGCTTCGAGCCGGCGACGAACGTCACGTTTTCCTACAACGAACTCGACGGGAACACTCCGTACTCGTCCAATTGCGACGGCACCCACTATTGGACGATGCTGTTTGCGGGCTCCGAGAACACGATGACCTTGATGGGCAACTGGATCCATCACACCTCCGGCCGAGGGCCGCATGCCGGCGGCACGAATCCCGTCACCCAAAACGTGTATGCCCATTTCGCCAACGACTATTATCAAAGTGTCACGGGCCACGCGGCTGACCCGGCAGAGCACGCGAACCTTTTCTATGAAGGCACCTACTTCCAAAGCGTCAAAACGCCGTTCATCACGAGCGACGGCGGCCACAGCTACGCGCCCGTGGCGTCGAACCTGAGCTCGACGTCGGCTGCATGCTCCGCGGCAATTGGTCGCAGCTGTGTCGCCAACGCCAACAGCGCAGCGGGCACTTTCCCGCTGAACTCACCGGCGCTGACGGCCATGACCAACCAGAAAACGTTCCTCGTCTCCCCCTATCCCGCTGCCGAAGTACCCAGCAGCGTGCCGCACTTCGCTGGGCCCGGGCACATCTAGTGCCC
>Ga0207667_10005844_pt1 | contig 14985 bp, 14 predicted proteins | sample KBSCornC52_FD_184301 | JGI IMG/M metagenome (GOLD analysis project Ga0207667, IMG submission 184301) | Corn rhizosphere microbial communities from Kellogg Biological Station, Michigan, USA - KBS Corn C5-2 (SPAdes) (version 2) | ecosystem: Host-associated > Plants > Roots > Rhizosphere > Soil ... | reverse complement strand
CGCGATCAGCACCGGATCGATCCCCAACAGCTCGCACTTGGACTGCTCGCTATAGGTGACGAAGCCCCGCTCGAACCCGTTGCTCACGCCCGGAAGGTCGGTCAGCAGCGAGGCCAGCAAGCCCCCGGTGCAGGACTCCGCCGTGGCGACCGACAGGCGAGCGTCGCAGACCTTGTCCATCACCCGCACGGCAAAGTCGGCAAGCTCGCGAGCCTCTTCAGGCAAGTCCTTGGGTTTCATGGGGATTCGGACGCGTGAGGACCGGCCCGGTTCCTGCCTTACCGCACTCCCCTCCCGCAGGCAGGAGGGGCAGCGAGACTTGGTGAGCCGAAGGCGAACCTAGTCGCAGCGGGGTGGGCCTGCGGCCCAGCGCTGCGCGCGCCCACCCCCACCCCCTCCCGCCTGCGGGAGGGGAGAAGGCTCAAACCTCCGGCAGCACCTGCTCCGCCACGCCCCAGCCCTGCAGGGCCTTCGCGCTGGCCCGCTCCAGCAGCTTGCCCGCATCCCGGATCGTGAACTCATGCGCGCTGGCGAGGCCATCCAGCTCCTCCCAGCTCACCGGCGCGGCCACCGGCGCATTCTCCCGCGCCCGTGCCGAATAGGGCATCACGGCCGTCGATCCCCGCTGGTTGCGCAGCCAGTCGACGAAGATCTTCCCCGTCCGCTTGGCCTTGCTCATCGTCGCCACGTAGCGCTCCGGATCCCCCAGCGCGAGCGCGCCTGCGAACCGGTGCGCAAAGTCCGCATGCTGCGCCCACGTATGCCCCGGCGTCAGCGGCACGACCACGTGCACCCCCTTGCCGCCTGACAGCATGGCGAACGACACCAGTCCGAGGTCCGCCAGCTTGCGGCGGATGTCCTTCGCGCCCTGCTTCACCGCCTCGAACCCCAGCCCCTCGTCCGGGTCGAGGTCGATCACCAGCCGCTCGGGCGCTTCGACGTCGCTGGCGAGCGAACACCAGCCGTGAAACTCGATCGCCCCCATCTGCACGCAGGAGAGGATCCCCGCCGCATCGTCCACATAGATATATTCCTCGAGATGCCCGTCCTTCTCGGCGATCGGCACGTGGCGGACGTGCGGCCCGAAGGTCCCGGCATCGTGTTTCTGGAAGAAGCACTGCTTGGCCCGGCCCTGCGGGCAGCGGATCAGGCTGATCGGCCGCCCGCCCATGGTCGGCAGCATCAGCGGGGCGACCTGCAGGTAATAGTCGGCGAGCTCGCCCTTGGTCAGCCCGCTTTCGGGATAGATCACCCGTCCCCGGTTGCTGATCTTCACCGGGCTCTCGGGCAGGGCGTCACCACCCTCGGCAAGATGTTCCGCGCGCTCGGGCACCACGTCCTTCGCCTGCTTGTCGGCCCGCAGCCCCAGGAAGCTCGCGTGCCGCACCGAACCATCGGCGGTAAATTCGGCAAAGGCAACCTCGGCCACCAGCTCAGGCCTGAGCCAGGTCACCCCGCGCCGGTCTGCCCGCGGCACTTCGGCCGGGGGCCCGTCGCTCACCAGCGGCGCCATGGCCTCGGCCACTTCGCGCAGGGTGCGCTCGTCGAAACCGGTGCCGACATTGCCGGTGTAGGTCAGTGTACCCTCGTTGTACTGCCCGAGCAGCAGCGATGCAAAAGGCCGGGCCCGGGTGCTGGATTTCTTCCAGCCGATGACCACGAACTCCTGCCGCCGGATGCACTTGATCTTCACCCAGTTGCGCCCGCGCTTGGCCAGGTACGAGCCATCGATCCGTTTCGAAACAATGCCTTCGCCGCCCGCGCCGCACATCGCGTCGAACAGCTTCTGCCCCGCGCCGATCGCATGGGCGGCGAAGAAAATCGGCGGCTGTGCAGCGGCGAGCAAGGCCCCCAGCCGCTCCTTGCGCTCCAGGTTGGGCCGGCCAGAAAGGTCCTCCCCGTCCAGCTCCAACAGGTCAAACGCATGGAATTGCAGGGGATTGTCTTCCCCCTGCAAACCATGCCCCCGCTTCAACACCGCCTGCAGCGCCGAGAAACTCGGGTTCCCGTCCTTTCCCGGCGCGACGATCTCTCCATCGATCAGCGCGCGAGGCAAGTCCATCGCCGCCAGCGCTCGGGCCAGCGGCTGGAACTTCTCCGTCCAGTCCAACCCATTGCGCGTAAACACTTTCACCTCGCCGCCGTTCACCGCCACCAGCGCGCGGTAGCCGTCGAACTTGACCTCGTGCATCCAGCCGTTGCCCGCCGGCACGGCATCGACCAGCGTCGCCAGCTGCACGGGGCGGAACTCCGGCAGGCCCTTGGCGCGGGTTTTTGCCTTGGGTTTCAAGGCCGCATTGCGCCTGGCCGCCTTGTCCATCTCCGCGGCGAAGGCCTTGCCACTCTTGCCCTTGAGGCTATGCGCGCCTTCGGCATCTGCGGCGATCTCGGCCATGGTGCGCCCGGTGAGCACCGAGGTGAGCCCGCGCTCGACCAGCATGTCGCCAGCCGCGGCATAGGCATCGGTCACCTTGCGCAGCAGCCAGTTCTCGCGCTTCTCGCCCGGGCGGGGCTTGAGGCGGAAGATGATCCACTCGCCCTTCATCCGCTCGCCGTGGAGCACGAAGTGGAGGTGGCCTTTCTCGAGGTCTTTCGCGGACTTGCCCTTGATCGGCTCCCAGGTCCCCTTGTCCCACAGCATCACCGTGCCGCCGCCGTATTCGCCCTTGGGGATCGTCCCCTCGAACTCGGCATAGGCCAGCGGATGGTCCTCGGTCCTCACCGCGAGGCGCTTCTCCTCAGGGTCCGCGCTCGGCCCCTTGGTCACCGCCCACGACTTGAGCACGCCGTCGACTTCCAGCCGGAAGTCCCAGTGCAGCCGGGTCGCATCATGCTTCTGGACGATGAAGCTGTTGCCGCCGCTCTTTGCCGGAGCCTTGCCCGAAGGCTCGGCGGTCCGCGTGAAATCCCGCTTTCGGTTGTATTCGGCAAGCTTGTCTTTCGTCGCCATCAGGCCCGCTTCCGCTTGGCCGGGGTCTTCGCCGCGGGCTTCTTGGCGGGAGCCGCCGGGCGCTTGCGGGTGGGCTTGGCCTCGGCCGGTTCAGCCGGAGCGGCACCGCCGCCGCCTAGCGAATTCTTCAGCGCCGCCATCAGGTCGATCACGTTGCCGCCTCGGGGCGCCGGCGCTTCCACGTCCTCCAGCACCAGCTTGCCCTTGGCCTTGCTCTTCTTCTCGATCAGCCGCTTGAGCGCATCCTCGTAGCGGTCGTGGAACTTGCCCGGCTCGAAGCTGCCGCTCTTCTGCTCGATCAGGCTGGTCGCCAGCTGGAGCAGTTCGGGCTGCGGCTTCTCCTCGCCGATCTCGGCGAAGAAGCCGTGGGCCTTCTGCACCTCGTCGGCATAGCGCAGGATCTCCAGCACCATGCCGCGCCCGCAGGGCTTGAGGGCCACCAGGTGCTCGCGCCCGCGCACCGAGATCTGCCCCACGCCCACCTTGCCGCTCGCCTTCAGCGCGTCGCGCAGCACGACATAGGCCTCCTCGGCAAGGTCGTCCGCCGGGACCACGAAGTAGGGCTTCTCGAAATAGAGCACGTCGATCTCGGAACTGTCGACGAACTGGACGAGGTCCAGCGTTCGCCGGCTCTCCACCTTGGCGGCCTCGATCTCCTCTTCCTCGAGCAGCACGTAGTTGCCCTTCGAGATTTCGAAGCCCTTGACGATCTCCTCGGGATCGACCTCGCCCACGCCCGGCACCACCTTCTGGTAGCGCACCCGCTGTCCGCTGGGCTCATGGATCATGTTGAAGCCGATCCGCCCGGCCGAACGGGTCGCCGGGTAGATTTCGACCGGGATCGAGACGAGGGCCAGCCTGATCTGGCCCGACCAGTATGCACGCGCTGCCATGCCGATGGAGCGCGCGAGGGCGACGAATGTTCCGTCAGGCCTTGCGTCTGCGCCAGTGGATCGCCGCCCGGGCGTTGAGGTAATTGTAGATCAGCAGCAGCACGGTCGCCGCCGGCGCGGTCCATTCCATCGGCCAGCCCAGGCCCTTGCGGAACAGCATGATCAGCAGCCATGACAGCGGCACGCCCAAGGCCCCGCCGGCCATGAACTGGCCATAGGCGCGCCAGTGCAGGCGGTCGCCATAGGTGACGAGCGCGTGCCACACATAGCCCACCGATGAGCCGATCAGGAAGGTCAGGATCACGCCGACGGTGTCGGGCACGCCCAGATGCGCCCCGGCAATCAGGATAACGTTGTTGATCACGGCGCACAGCACCGCCCCGGCGAGATAGCGCGGGCCCGAGCGGACAACGCCGGTCATCCGCGCAGCGCTCCCGCCATGGCGAGCCGCAGCCGCGGCCGCACCCGGTCGATCAGCCGAGTCTGGGCAAGGAACTGCCCCCAGGCCAGCGGCCCCAGCGCCAGCACCGCGCCCAGCCCGCGCATGAGCGCGCCCATCCCCCCACGCGATCCCGCCGCGAGCGCACAGTTCGCCGCTACCGCCGCCCGCGCCAGCCGCTCCTGCCGCGCGCGCAACCGGGGCGGAACCGCGGCCAGATGCCGCGCCAGCACCACCTCGTGCTGCTCGCGAAATTCCTCCGCCTTGCGGCTGCCGGTCATGGTCAGCGACGAGCCGTGGAGCCGGAACGCCGTCGTCGCTCCGGGGCGGACGTGAACCGGCCCGGCCCCGGCGAGCTTCAAGTAAAGGTCCCAGTCGGCGGTGTACCAGAGCGCCTCGTCCATCCCGCCGACCTGAAGCCAGGCCTCCCGCCGGATCACCGGGCTGGGGATCGCCACCGTGTTCTGCACGATCATTGTTGCCGCGAACTCAGCCCCCTCATGCAGCCCCGGCGCGAACGGCAGGCCCCATGGGCCCACGTCATTCCCCGCCGCATCGATGTAGCGCGACGGCCCCAGCGTCATCGCCACCTCAGATGCCGAGGCCAGCGCCTCCCGAACGGCGGCGAGATGGCCTGGCAGCCACAGGTCGTCCTGGTGCAGCATGGCGACGTGGCCTGCCGCCGCCTCGCGCACGCCGCGGTTGGTCTTGGCGGTCCACGGCTTCAGCTCCGGTGTCGCCACGTAGCGCAGGGCCAGCCGGTCGGCGAAGCGCTCGGCCACGGCCCTGCTCACCCCAAGGTCGTCGCTCGAATCGTAGAGCAGGAACTCGACCCCTTCCGGCCGCTCCGCCGCCGCCGATTCCAGCGTGGCAGGCAGGAACCGCGCGCCCTCGTGCACCGGCACGACGACGCTGAGCCAGGGGGTCATGCCGCCTGCCGCACCGCCGTGTGCGGCCGCTCCAGCGGCACCGGGGTCAGCTGCGCCCGGTGCCCGGCGATCACCGCCAGCAGCACCCCGCCGAACACGGTCTGGAGGCCGATCACCCCGGTCCCGATCGCCAGCAGCAGCGGCAGCTGGTTGGGCAGGGCGGCGAAGTCGTTCGACCCCCACCACACGCCGACTGCGACCAGCTCGACCAGCGAGACCCCGATCAGCACCCCGCCGGTCACCAGCGCGGTCTCCAGCGTCAGCAGCGGCTCCAGCCGCGCCAGCCAAGGCCTCAGGTTACGGTATCCCTGCCGCACTCCGTAGAAGTGCGTCGCCACGGCCATGATCGCGGCGAAGTGCCCGCTCGTGACCATGAAGGTCGCCAGCGTCGTCCAGCTGACGCCAAAGTGATTGGGCCCGTGCAGCAGCCCCAGCGCGTGGAGGCCGGCGATGGCGAGGATCGCCCCCCCGATCCCGGCCAGCAGCAGGGCGGGGACGCCGAAGGCCCAGGTCGGGCTCAGCATGAACAGGTACCTGAGGTGCCGCCAGCCGTCGCGCCACGGGCGCAGGTGCGGCGCGCGGTCGCGCAGGTCGGGCGAGAGCGTGGCCGGCACCTCGTCGACCCTGAGGCGCTTGAGGCTCGCCTTGATCACCATCTCGCTGGCGAATTCCATCCCGGTGCTTTCGAGGCCAAGCGAGCGGTAGGCCTCGCGCCGGATCGCCCTCAGGCCGCAGTGCGCGTCGTCGATGCCGGAGCGGAAGAACAGGTTGAGGATGCCGGTGAGCAGCGGGTTGCCGATGTAGCGGTTCTTCCAGGGCATGGCCCCGGGCTTGATCCCGCCCTTGAAGCGCGAGCCCATGCACAGCTCCGCGCCGTCCTCTAGCCGTCCGATCATCGCGACGCTGTCGGTGAAATCATAGGACCCGTCGGCATCGCCCATGACGAGATAGCGCCCACGCGCCGCGTCGAACCCGCCGATCAGCGCCGCGCCATAGCCCTTGGCCGCCACCGGCACGACCCGCGCGCCCAGCCCGGAGGCAATGGCCTGGCTGCCGTCGGTGGAGCCGTTGTCGGCGATCACGATCTCGCCGGAGAGGCCGTAGGCCGCCTTGATCCGCTCCAGCGCCTCGCGCGCGTTGGCCACGCAGTGCGCCAGCGACTGCGCCTCGTTGAGGCAGGGCATGACGATGGAGACGGCGATCTCGTCGGGCGCGGGGTTTCCGGAGAGGGCGGGTTCGGCAGGCGGCATGGCGGTTCTATCCCACGGCAGACGGCGCCTCTTAGCCAAAAGGGCAGGCCAAGTCTCGTCGACCGCGCCCTGGGCCGCACTTTTTCCCCGCCCAGCTGCCGTCGCGGCCCCGCACAAAGCGACGAGGCGGCCCGCCCCGGCGACCGGCGCCGGAGCCACAGGTGCTCCAAACCGGTTGATCGGCAACGACAAACCCCAACCGGAGTACCCTCCATGGCCGATACCGGCGACGTCACTACGCTCAACACCCTCATCACCACCCTGATCGACAGCATCGAAGGCTACGAAACCTCGGCCGGCGACGTGCGCGACCCGGCGCTGGCCCAGCGCTTCACCGCCCGCGCCCAGGAACGCCGCCGCGCGGTTAGCGACCTGCAGGAAGTGGTCCGCCGCCTCGGCGGCACGCCTGCGGACGACGGCAGCCTCGCCGCCGGCGCCCACCGCATGTTCGTCAACCTCAAGCAGACCGTCACCGGCGGCGACGACACCGCCGTGGTCAACGAGGTCGAGCGCGGCGAGGATTACCTCAAGGGCAAGTTCGAAGCCGCGCTCAAGGACGACGGCCTCTCGGGCGAGGCCCGCAGCGCCGTTCAGTCCGCCTGGCAATCGGTCCGCAGCGGCCACGACGAGATGAGCCGCCTCAAGCACTCCATGGGCAGCTGAGCCGGTCCGGCCCCCAACAAAGGCCCGCGCTGTCCGGCGCGGGCCTTTTGCCGTTCAGCGCCCGCGCTGCAGGTCCATCGCCATCTGCAGGTGATGCCTGAGGTGCGGCAAGGTTTCGCGCGCCAGCTTGCGCGTCGCCGGATCGCCGCTGCGGGCCTGGGCCTCGAACTTGGCGATGTCCTTGCGGTGATCGGCGATCATCGCGCGGACGAATTCGCGGTCGAACTGCGCACCCGACATCCGGCTCAGCCGCCGCCCAACAGCCTTGGCCTCGGGCTTGACCATGTCGGCATCGACCCGCGCATGGACCTGCCGCGCCGTCGCCAGGGCCTGGTCCTTGGCCGCGGCATGGTCGCGCTCGAGCGTGCGGCCGAAGTCCTTCACCCCAGGGCTCGCGCCCTGCTGCTGGGCCATGCGGCCGTTGGCGACCTCGCCGTTGTCGCCGGCCACGGCGTCCTGGAGGAAGCGCTGCGCCGGGGCGGCGCTCGCCACGGCGGGCAGGCCGGCCAGCACGGCCGCGATGAGCAAGCATAAGTTCTTCATCATCAGGTCTCCTCTTGCGAACGAGACCAGCAACAGCTCGCGAGACACGCCGGTTCCGCCCGCCGCCGGCGTTGCGACAGCGCGCCCCCGCCACGGGCTGGGCAAGGCGAACGCCTCTCGCTAGACAGGCGGCAATGGCCAGCCTCGTGCTCAACGACCAACCCGTGGAGATCGCCGCCGACCCGGCGCTCCCGCTGCTCTGGGCCCTGCGCGACCTCGCCAATCTTACCGGCACGAAATACGGTTGCGGCGTCGGCGAATGCGGCGCCTGCATGGTCCTCGTCGATGGTCAGCCGCTGCCTTCCTGCACCCTGACCATGGCCGAGGCCGAGGGGCGCAATGTCACCACGATCGAAGGCCTCGCCCGCCGCGCGCCCGGTGTGCCGCGCCACCCCGTGCTCCAGGCCCTGATCGACGAACAGGCGGTGCAATGCGGCTTCTGCACCCCCGGCCTGGCCATCGCCCTCGCCGGCCTCCTCGCCCGCAATGCGCGGCCCAGCGACGAGGAGGTGGCCGGCGCCATCACCAACCTGTGCCGCTGCGGCGTCTATCCGCGGATCGTCTCGGCCGTGCGGCGGATCACCGGGCCGATCGTCCCGCCCGCTCCCGCAGCGACCGACGGCGCCCCCGGAGAAGTGTCCGACCCCGACGCCACCCAAGCTGCAGACGAATGACAACGGCCGGTCGGCGCGAGCCCTCGCCTTGTCGCATCGATCCGGGACGGCCGGACCCGCAAGGCCGCCTCGCCGCTTGCCAAGCATCGGCAAATTTGCAATCCGCCGAAGCCCCAGACGTTTGACCCCGGACCGACTGCCCAGATGAACTCTTCCGAGCTTGCCCGCGAGGCGCTCCCGCAATCACTGAAGCGCCGGGTCAAGCGAATGCTGGGACCGTGGGGCGTCTTCGTCGAGGGCTTCCTGCGCCACCCGGTGATGGTCGGCTCGATCATCCCCTCCTCGCGCTTCACCGTACGCAAGATGCTCGGCCCGGTGAACTGGGACGAGTGCAAGCTGTTCGTCGAATATGGCCCCGGCATCGGCACCTTCTGCCGCCCGGTGCTCGATCGCCTGCGCCGCGACGGCCAGCTGATCGTGATCGACACCAACCCGCTCTACATCGAATACCTGCGCCGCACGATCACCGACAGCCGCTTCGTCGCGGTCCTCGGCTCGGCGGCCGACGTGGAGGAAATCGTCCGCGCCCATGGCCATGACCATGCGGACTACGTGCTCTCCGGCCTCCCCTTCTCCACCCTGCCCGATGGCGTCGGCCCCGCGATCGCCGCCGCTACCCACCGCGTCCTGCGCCCGGGCGGCGCCTTCCTCGTCTACCAGTTCACCGCCCGCGCGCGCGACTTCATGGCCCGCCATTTCAAGCGGATCGACAGCGGGTTCGAGTGGCTCAACGTCATGCCCTGCTTCCTCTTCTGGGGCTGGAAACAGGACGAGGCAGAGGGCTGACCCCCGCTCCACCGCGGCAGGGCGCCCCGACAGTGCGACGACAGTTATGTTGCACTGCACAAAAATCATTTGACAGTTCCTTCCGGCGAGCCCATTTGTGCACTGCAACAAAGCGGGCGTGCGCCGATTCGGCTGCGCCGTTGAAGGATTTGTCTCGCCATGACCGCAGACGCGGAAGATCAGATTGTCGCTCAGCCCGAAGCTGAGACCACTGCGCCTGCTGCAGTGCAGCCCGAAGCGGCGCCTGCCGTCGAACCGGTGGCCCTCGCCGCTGCCAAGCCGGCCCGCAAGCCGCGCGCCAAGGCTGCCGAGAAGAAACCCGCCGCAAAGAAGGCCGCTGAGAAGACGACCGCCGTGGAGCCGGCTCCGGCCGCCCCGGTGCGTGGTCGTCCGCGCAAGGCGAAACGCCTCGTCGCCGTAAAGGCGCCGAAGGCTGCCAAGTCCGTCAAGGCTCCCCGCATTCCCGTTCCGGCTGCCACGCCCGCCCCGCAGGCCGCCGCTGCGCCTCTCGCCGCCCGCCGGGTGGCAAAGCGTCAGACTACCAAGACCCGTCTCTCTCCCCAGATCGGCCAGGGCAAGCCGAAGTTCGCATCGTTGAAGGAAACGTTCATGGCTACTCCGTTTGACCTGACCCAGATCCAGACCGCCTTCGCCGACATCCAGGGCAAGGCCAAGGAAGCGCTCGAGAAGAGCACCGCCGTGCTCGGCGAGGCCAATGACTTCGCCAAGGGCAATGTCGAAGCCGTCGTCGAATCGGGCAAGACCCTCTCCGCCGGCCTGCAGGATTTCGGTGCGACCTTCGTCGCCGAAGCCCGTACCGCGTTCGAAGGCCTCACCGCCGACGCCAAGGAGCTCGCCGCCGCCAAGTCGCCGACCGAGTTCTTCCAGCTGCAGAGCGCGCTGGTGCGCAAGCAGTTCGACGGCGCCGTGGCCCAGGCCTCGAAGAGCACCGAAGCCTGGCTGAAGCTCGCCAACGAGGCCTTCGCCCCGATCTCCGGCCGCGTCACCCTCGCGGTGGAGAAGGTCAGCAAGGCCGCCTGATTGGCCTCGGCGCGGGGCGCCTGGCCGCCTCGCCGACCCACGCATTCTGACGGGCCGGGCAGCAATTGCGCTGTCCGGCCCGTCCTGTTTCAAGGAAAGACCGCGCCGCATCTTGTCTGTGGCGCGCCAGATACGATATTCTCTCCCGATGATTCCCGGTCGCCCGCAGCTCTCCGGCGCCTCAGGCGCATGCCCTCCTCGTGGGTCGGCCGCGCCCCTGCGCGCCGGGCCCGATGGTCCCGGCGGCAACCATGACGGCGCCGATTCCGAAATCGGCATCGCCACGCGCACCCGCGCCAAGCCCAAGAAGCCCAGCCAGTTCCGCGTGCTGATGCTGAACGACGATTACACCCCGATGGAATTCGTGGTGATCGTGCTCAAGCGGTTCTTCCACATGGACCTCGAACAGGCCACGCGGGTCATGCTCCACGTCCACCAGAAGGGCGTCGGCGTCTGCGGCGTCTTCCCCTACGAGATCGCCGAGACCAAGGTCACCCAGGTGATGGATTTCGCCCGCAAGAACCAGCACCCGCTGCAATGCACGCTGGAAAAGGCCTGAGCTGACGCCAGCTCACCTCAGGGCTCAGGCCTGGGCTCCCGCGACGTCGAACGCCCGCATCAAACGGCGCAGCGCCGCGCTGCCGACGACCGGCGTACCCGTCTTTCGCGGCCAGAACGCTCCGGTATACCCCGCGACATGGTGCCCGGTCAGCGGGCGGCCGATTTCTTCGTGCCTGTCAACCAGCGGATAGACCGGATTGTCCGGCCGCGGCGAAGTGACAATCTGCCCCGAGTGGAAGATGTCCGCGGTGCACTCATGGCTGAACAGGCTGGCGCGCGGATCGAGCCGGTCCGCCACGACCAGCAGGTCGCGTGCCGACACTTCTAGGTCGACGTCCATCCACAGGCACATCAGTGGCGGGCAATCGTAGTCGCGCAGGCTGTCGGCAAAGAAGCCGCGGTGAAACTCCACCGCCGAAAGGCTGCCGAACCGGCCGATGTTGGCTTTGACCTCGTCGAGGCTGCCGGCGAATTGCCCCGCTTCGTAGCCCGATCCTTCCGCCTCGGGCAGCCCGGCGAACGAATCGAAGATGTGCATCCTGAGGCCCAGCTCTGCGCAGGCGAAGCTCAGCATCGACGAGCTGTAGCCCTTGAAGCAGCCGAATTCCGCGAAAGCGCCGGCCACCCCGCCCTTTTTCAGGACATAGAGCTGGTGGACGATGGCGAACAGTTCGTGGACCGAGTTGGGCTTCGAATGGAAGTCGTTGGCATCGGGCCGGGCGGCCGCGTTGGTCGCCGGAAAGTGCCGCTCGACGAAGCGGCAATGCGCCATGGTCGCGGTCAGGTAGCGGGCATAGTCGACGAAGGCCGGGATGGCGTTGAGCGGCGGCGTCCGCATGATCCACAGCAGGCGATCGACGAACCTGTCCTGGCCTTCCTCGCTCTCGAGATCCGCGCAGGCATCCGGCCAGACCGCCGCCACCGCATCGATCACGTCCTTGGGAAAAGGGCCCGCAATGCCTGCATCCGGAGCCTTCGCCAAGCGTTGCACCAGGCTATCGGCGACCATGTCGCGCTGTCCGAGGAGACGCTTGCCCGGCAGGATCCCGCTCTTCGCCGCAGCCACGATCTGGAGCTCCGCCACGGCATCGGCAGCGCCCCCGCCAAGCTCCGGCAGTTCGAGCACGAACCCGCTCAGCATCGCATTGCGCTGGCCGGGAAAGGCGTTGGCCACGTCGATCCGTTCGACCGAAGGGCGGGCTCGGGCCACGCAGGTGTCCCCGAGCCAGGCCTCCACCTCGACATCGCCCGAGGGGGCGAAGGCCCAGCCGGTGATCCTGCGGCTGGTCATCGCATCGACCGCGCCGCGCGGTGACCGGGCCCGCATCCAGCGGTTGACGTTGAGGCTGCGCAACATCTTGCTCACGATTTGAACTCCCGAACCAGCTTGCGCATCCATCGTGGCAGCCACGAGCCGCCGCTCTTGGTCTGCTGGCAGGCCGGCGCATAGGGCTGCACCTCTTCGCCCACGTAAAGATTGGGCCGCGGCGATCCGTCCTCGACACTGACCAGATTGCGCAGCTGCAACCGGCCGAGATATTCGTCGGACAGCGCGGGCGTGTAGTAGATGCAGTCGTCGAAGTAGTAATGGGTGACCTGCGACCAGCGCGTCAGCGCAGGATCAAGCTGGGGCATGCCGCCGTGGAGGAGATTGGCGCACCAGATCAGCGCCTGCCCCTTGCGCGCGAGGAAGGGTTCCGGCTGCATCCCGGGCAGGCCCGTCAGGGTGTTCCACACGTCCTGGAACGGCAGTTGCGCCGAATCCAGTGGGTGGCCGAAGCCGTGGCGACCGATCTGCGCATTGTCCATGATCGGCAGGCGATGCGTGCCCGGGACGTACTGGAGCGGCCCCGCCTCGGCCCTCACATCCTCCAGCGCCACCCACACCCCGCACATGAAGCGCTGCGGGATCGACGAGAAGTGCACCGCATCGGTGTGCAGGGCCTGCTGCGTCCCGACGTCGAAATTGAGCGTCTGGAACGGGAAGGCCCGGCGCCCGTAGAGCCGGCTCAACAGGTCGAGCAGCTCGCGGTTCGCGGCGAGGGACCGGACGTCCGGATCGATGATCCACGCGTCCTGGATGCGCCCCGCGGTCCGGTAGACGCCGTCGGGAGAGGTGCCGCTGTCGCTGAATTGCGGCCCCAGCCGCTCGATGATCCGCGCCGCCCTGGCGTCGAATTCGGGATCGGGAAAGTCGAGCACCGCATAGCCGTTGCGGTTGAGCGCGATCGCGACTTCGCGTTCGGCCGGGGACAGGTCCGATGCCTCAAGTTCGGCCTCGAATATCGGGGATTCGATCAGGGGCACGCCGGGCAGTAGCCGCTGTGTGCTTCCAATCGCCGTCATGCGAGCCCCTTGACCAAATTTCAGCCATGCGCTGCTCGGGATTCCGAGCTCCGCGACAGCTGAGTAATATCGAGGAGTTAGCTAAAGGAGAACCGCTGCCCGGCGCAAGGGCGGCGAGCCGGATACGAACAGGCGAAACACTCGTCGAAGGTGCGCGCGCCTGGGCGCGAGTCTAGGAAACCGCCGCCCCGAACAGGCTCCCCACCGCATAGGTCAGGGCCATCGCCGCCGCGCCCCAGAACGCGACCCGGCCCACCGCCCGGGCCAGGTTCGCCCGTCCGGCCCGCGCACCCAGCGCGCCCAGCAGCATCAGGAACAGCAGCGAAGAGGCGGCCACCCCGCCGGCCATCCGTTCAAGCGGCAGCGCCGAGGCCGCGGCCAGCGGCAGCGAGGCGCCCGCGGCGAAGCAGATCGCCGAACAGAAGGCCGCCTGGACCGGCCGGGCCCGGGTGAAGTCCGCCATGCCCAGCTCGTCGCGGGCGTGCGTCGCCAGCGCATCGTGCAAGGTCAGGGCATGGGCCACTTCCTGCGCGAGGTCGGTGGTCAGGCCCCGGGCGCGATAGATCGCCGCCAGTTCCTCGAGCTCGGCCTCGGGGTGGCGGACCAGCTCTTCGCGCTCGCGCGCAAGGTCGGCCGCCTCGCTGTCGGCCTGGCTCGAGACCGAGACATATTCGCCCGCCGCCATCGACATCGCCCCGGCGACCAGCGCGGCCATGCCGGCCAGCAGCACCTGCCCCTCGGTCCCAGCCGCCGCGGCCACGCCGATGATCAGGCTGGCGGTCGAGACGATCCCGTCATTCGCGCCGAGCACGGCGGCGCGCAGCCAGCCCGTCCGGTGGACGGCATGGCGCTCCATCATGGTCGTATTCACATGCATCCTTTCCGGGTCTTGTTATGTCCCGGCGCCCGGGGGGATGATACGCCAGTAGTGTTCGCTTGCAATGGGGCATGGCGGGCCTTGCAGTGGCCTTGCAGTACCGTTGCAACGAGCACCCTCCAGCCTTGCCACTGACCGGCCGCTGGCCTAGGCAAATGCCCCGAGACATCCCTCTTCCCGAGCGCCGGCTTGAAATTCATTCCCGCCATCGACCGCTATATCTTCCGGCTGGTGCTGATGCCCATGCTGGCGGTGTTCCTCATCGCCGCCATGCTGCTGATGCTCGACAAGATGCTGAAGCTGTTCGATTTCGTCGCCTCGATGGGCGGCCCGGTCAGCGTCGTCTTCCGCATGCTGGCAAACATGCTGCCCGAATATGCCAGCCTCGCCATCCCGCTCGGCCTGCTGCTCGGCACGCTCCTCGCCTTCCGCAAGCTCGCCACCACCAGCGAGCTCGACACCATGCGCGCGGTCGGCCTGTCCTACACCCGCCTGCTGCGCGTGCCCTATGCCATGGCCCTTGCCCTGGCCGTGCTGAACTTCGGCATCGTCGGCTATTTCCAGCCGCTTAGCCGCTACTACTACGAACAGCTGGTGTTCGAACTCTCCAGCGGCGCGCTCGGCGCCTCGATCAAGGTGGGCGAGTTCACCACCCTCGCCGACCGCATGGCGCTCAGGATTGAGCAGAGCCGCGACGATGGCCGGCAACTCGTTGGAATCTTTGCCCGTCTGGCCGACAAGCAGGGCCAGGTCCTGTCCATTTCCGCGCGCGAGGGCCGCTTCCTTGCGCTCAAGGAAAACCCCGACACGGTGATCCTGCGGCTGACCGACGGGCTGATCATCCAGCAGCAGCCCGGGACCAACCCGCGCGTCCTCAGCTTCGCCCGGCATGACCTGCCGATCGACCTTCCCACGGTCGAGGCCTTCCGCAAGCGCGGCGGCAAGGAGCGCGAGTACATCCTCCCCGAGCTGCTCCGGATCGGCTGGAATTCGCAGGTTTCCCAGGAGGTTCGCAACTCCACCCAGGCCAGCT